>Ga0307372_10005834_pt1 | contig 18270 bp, 18 predicted proteins | sample OX1MG_FD_202533 | JGI IMG/M metagenome (GOLD analysis project Ga0307372, IMG submission 202533) | Soil microbial communities from Risofladan, Vaasa, Finland - OX-1 | ecosystem: Environmental > Terrestrial > Soil > Coastal area > Acid sulfate soil | place: Finland: Risofladan, Vaasa | collected...
CTGGCCGGCCAGCAGAAGGACTACCTCATCGCGCAACTCAAGGCGTTTCGCGACAAGACCCGCGCCGACCCGCGCGGCCGCACCTACATGTGGGACAGGGCGGCGCACTTAAGCGATGCCATGATCGAGCGCCTGGCGGCCTACTATGCCGCACAAGCCCCCCTGTCCGGTTCCGCGCAGGATCCAGCCGACGTGGCAGCGGGAGAGAGGCTCTACCAGCAAGGCGTTCCCGACAAGGTCCTGCCATGCATGGCCTGCCACGGTGCCGAGGGGGAAGGCACCGGCATCGCGCCACGCCTCGCCGGGCAGCATCGCTTGTCCCTGGAGCGCCAGCTTACCTATTTCGCGACGAACAAGCGGACCGGTGGGCTGATGCCCGAAGAGTCGGTGAACCTGACGGAGCGCCAGATCACCGAAGTCTCGGCCTACCTCGCCGCTCGATCCGAGGGCAAGCCCAGCGCCGCGGCTCAAGAGGGCCCTGTGACCCCGGAACGGGTCGAGGCCACGGCGCGCGTCTGCTCGTCCTGCCATGAATTTGGCGGCGCGAACGTTTCGCCCGCCTTCACCTTCCCCCGGCTGGCCGGCCAGCAGAAGGACTACCTCATCGCGCAACTCAAGGCGTTTCGCGACAAGACCCGCGCCGACCCGCGCGGCCGCACCTACATGTGGGACAGGGCGGCGCACTTAAGCGATGCCATGATCGTAGCGCTTGCAGGGTACTATTCAGCCGAGCCCCCGGTCGCCAGTAAGCCCGACACGTCGCCGGAGATCGCCGCCGGCGCAAAGATATTCGCGGAAGGTATCCCAACCCAGAACGCGACCGCCTGCGCGGGCTGCCATGGGGACAAGGGCCAAGGCAACGGCCCGATCCCGCGTCTGGCGGGGCAGCATCGCTTGGCCCTGGAGCGTCAGCTTGCCTATTTTGCCTCCAAGGCGCGGGCTAGTGCGATCATGCACCAGGAAACGAACGGACTGACCCCCGGACAGATGAGGGCGGTCAGCGCCTTTCTCGCGACGCAGTAGGATTCTGTCACGTCCCCGAATCCGCGCTTAAACGGCGAAGAACCGACTTCCGCGCTGTTGGCGACCCGCAGTGAGCGCGGGCGGGACGAGTAGATTCCGAATCTACCGCCCACAAAAATTCTTATTAGACTCGTTGACAATGATGAAAGCAGTCAATTTCCTGGCGCTGATCGGCGTGCTGGCGATCGTCGCGGGCCTTGGCGCAGCGACTTTTTTCTTTGGCGGGTTCTTTAACGTCTCGGCCAACGATCCGGATCCCGCTATCGTCGACTGGTCGCTCATCCAGGTGCGCAAGGCCTCGATCGCGCGGCACGCGGTCGATCAACCGCCGGCGGGGTTCCTTGACGATCCGGCAATGGTGAAGGCTGGCGGGCTTGCCTACGCCAAGGAGGGCTGCATCTATTGTCACGGCGAGCCCGGCGTGGAACCAGCTACATTCTCCGAGGGGCTGAACCCGCCACCCGACCTTCGAGCAGTGGTCACCGATCTCCGGCCCGGGGAGCTATTCTGGGTTATCAAGAACGGCATAAAGATGTCCGCAATGCCAAGCTTCGGCGCCGATAATCCTCCGATGCGTGACAAGAGCATCTGGGCCATTGTCGCCTTCCTGAAAAAGCTATCAAGCGTTTCAGACAAAAACTTCAAGGCGTGGATAGCAGCTCCGCCCGGAAAATATCAGGCGCCTGGTTGCGGACCAGGTGTGGCGCCGGGCTGTGGACCAGGTCGGGGATGATCTCAGTCTGGGATAATTCGTCAGGTAATCCGCCTTGGCCCGGCGTGGTTTGACGGCCGCGCCGATTCGGCGCAAGCCGGATAGATGACCGGGTCCGGTCCTTCCCCGTTCGGAGTTGGCCGTGGCCGAGCTGCGCCGGCTTGGCATCACCCTCACCAGGCCGGCGCGAACCGCCCCGCTCGGGCGTCATCGGCGATAAGCATTGACACGGGCTCCCCACTCCGACCGCTAAAAGGCCAGCCAGGCAAAGGCATAAAGCGTGTTGTTGTCGGTCGCGGCCGAACCGGTCATGCCATTGAATTCCGGATAATAGGTGTACTGGAGGCCCAGCTTGAGGTTGAGCCAAGGCCAGAAATTGGGGCCGCCGTAATTGAACGGAATGTAGTCGAGCTCGCCGATCAGGCCGGTGGAATTCGGGCTGTTGTTGCCCGAGGCACTGGCATAGAGCGTCGCGTCCGGCGAGCCTTCAACGCGGAACACGCCAAGCGTCGCGCCATAAGTCTGATCGTAGTAATAGGTCGCTTTTGCATGATAGCTGCGCAGGGTGTTGTGGCCATTTGATGCAAGGCCGACGGCGGGGTTCGCGCTCGCCTCGAGGTTCTGGTTCTCGAAGATCGCGCTGGCCTGCACCGAGAAGCTGTTGTGATCGCCGAGATACTGGTACTGCGAGTCGATGCCGATATCCGTCAGGCGATCGGCGCCAAACCCGGCCAGGCGTTGCGGCCTTACGTTTGCGGCCATGCCGAAGGTACCGGCTTCGATCGAATTTCGCGACCAATCGTGCTGGAGCGCGAGCCGCCAATAGGGTGCGATGCCGTCGATGACGTTATTGGTCGGAGAACCGACCCCGAGCATCGTTTGCAGTTTCGGCGACAGGCTGCCGTAGCCGCCCGCCTCAAGATAAATCAGCCGGTTCCACAGGGTGTAGGTTGTCACACCCAACACCTGCTGCGCGAAGCTGCCTTCGATCATCGTCGTCGCGGTCGGCGATGGCGCAAGGCCTGATGCGACATACGGGAAGCCCCACGCCGGCGTCGTATTCCATACATCCTGCACGGTCGGATTGTTGTTGAGACTGACGCCCCACACCGTCTCGGCACTGAAAAGGTTGGCGGTCCGTGCATAACGGATATCGGTATTGTCCCATTGGAAGGCGCGACCGATGCCATCATAGGTCAACTGGGCGAAGGCGCCGAGATGGGGGGCGATTTCGCCGCCGTAAAACAGGCTGGTTTGGTCGACCGCGAAATTGTTGTTAACGCCGAAATGCGGTGCGGCGCCGCCCGCCTGAGGGGCCTGAGTATGGGTGGCCGAGCCAATGGTCATCACCGCAAATGGCCAATACTGCGAACTGCCTCCGCCGAATGTGTATCCGTTCATCTTGAACAGACGGCCATAGGGGGTCAGTTCGGGAAAGCCGTTGTGGCAGGCAGCGCATTGCTGCCCGGTCTGGCGGGCGTAGGCCGGAAGCGCATGCGCCCGTGGCGCGCCGGCGATGCACAAGGCAACGGTCCCGGCGACGAACAATAGGAACGCGATCAAAGTGCGGTTCAATGCCGGATTATAAAGACCCCAGCCGCTTCGCATCTTTTTCCCCTTTTAGGCTTGTCCGGATTGCGCCTTTCGCTCTGAACCTGTCGGGAGGGCGCCAGCGGCGCCGACGAGGAAGGGACGCCCACAGCGGAGCAGCTCCTCGCAGGCACCGGCGAGGATGTCAGGATGTTTTCTCCACGTAAAGTTTGCACCAGCCCGCCGGCGAAATTGCACCCGCGGGGCTGCCGCATCGTCCGCCGTCGGCGTCACCACTTTCGCGGTCTTCAGTGCCGCCAGCTGTTCCTCGATGCGGTGAACCTCGACCAGCTGGTCGTTCCAGCGCCGCTCCAGTTCGGCCGCGACCAGCCGGTTGTCGGATCAACTGCGTCATACTGGCGCCGCGCGAGCCCGGCCTCGTAGCGCGCTTGGGTAAGGGCGAGCTCTGCTTGACGATGGACCTCGGAACTATCGGCCGCACGCGCATCGAGCGCGCCCAGGGCGGCCTCGATCCCCAATGGCGCGAGTACCCGCAGCAGTTCCGCCGAAACAGCCGCGGAAGGTCGACCGTCTCGGCTGGTCGTGCCCCACCTGCTGACGACGGTGACCGGCCTCCAGGAACGAGGCGTCGCCTTCCGATTTTTCACCGAGCAGGTGGACACCACGACGCCGCAAGGCGAATTCCTTTTCCATGTCTTCGGCGCCCTGGCGCAATGCGAGCGGTCGCTGACCCAGGAGCGGGTCAGGGCCGGCCTTGCTGCGGCCCGGCGCCGCGGCCGACGAGGCGGGCGCCCTCGCGATCGATGGCGAAAAGCTTGCCGCGGTGGTCGCAGCGCTCGACGGCGGCGCGACCAAGGCTGGTCTGTCGCACTTTCAGCATCACTGGCCCGGATTGGCTGGTCTACCGGCCTCAAGATGCAGGGAGTCGATCAGCGATGCGCCGACAGCTATTGACCGAGGCGCAGATCGCCACGCTGTTCGATCCGCCGACCGATCGCCGTGAATATATCGGCTCCACCCTCTCAGGAATTGGAGCCTCCGGCAAACCCGGGAGCTGTAGGTAAAATCCGAGCCTAGCTCTGCGAAACACGCCGCAATATCGTCATCCGAATTCAACCTCGGCTGTCAAGCGCCCAGCAACCAGCGCAGGGAGTGCCGGAATTCGACGCGTTGCGCAATTGCGCTCGGCTCGGAGCATGCGGGCAATGAAAGTTAAGACTATGATAAACGATTCGGTCTGCGTCAGGCGAAAAGCCGGCGTTCGGGAGGACGAGGTACACGCAGTCTGGGTCGCCGCGTGAATCGTTCAACTGATTCCCTTAAGGAACGTGCAAGTCCTGTGGTGAAACCGGTCACGCCAGCCGCCGGTCCCGCAGCAGTGATCAACCGGTTCGTTTACACCGCTGTGGCAATCGCAGCCCTAGGCGGTCTGCTCTTCGGCTATGATACGGGTGTCATTTCGGGCGCCATCTTATTTATCAAAAGCGAGTTTTCCCTCTCGCCGACGATGGAAGAGGTCGTCGTCAGCGCCGTCCTGATCGGTGCCGTGCTCGGCGCCGGCGCCGGGGGCGCCCTAACCGGCCGCTTCGGGCGTCGCTGGATGATCATCCTCGCCGGCATCGTCTTCACCTTGAGCGCGATCGGCACGGCTTTCGCACCGACGGTCGGCTGGCTGATTGGCGCCCGGGTGGCGAGCGGAATCGGCATCGGCATCGCCTCGTTCATCTCGCCCATGTACATCGCCGAGCTTGTGCCAGCGAAGGTCCGCGGTTCGCTGGTGGCCGTCAACATGCTGGCCATCACCACTGGGATCGTCGTCGCCTATCTGGTGGACTACGCGTTTTCGGCGAGCCACGGATGGCGCTACATGGTCGGCCTCGCGGCGTTGCCCTCGATCGGCTTGGTCGTCGGCATGTGGTGGTTGCCCGACAGCCCGCGCTGGCTGATCAGCAGGTCGAATGTCGACGCGGCGCGGAAGGTTCTGCAGCGTGTGCGGACGACATCGCACGTCGACGCCGAAATCAAGGACATCCAGCAGAGCATGGCCCAGCAGGCTGAAGGCGGGATGGCCGGACTGTTCCAGCCGTCGCTGCGGATGCCCATGATCGTCGGCCTCGGTCTGGCCACGTTCCAGCAGATCACCGGCATCAACACGGTCATCTACTATGCCCCGACCATCTTCAAGTTCGCGGGCATCAGCGCGGCCGGCCCGGCCATTCTGGCGGGTGCGGGATTGACCGCGGTCATGTGGTGCTTCCACGTGTTGGCCATCTTCCTGCTCGACCGGATCGGCCGGCGTTCGCTGCTATTGACCGGGGTGGCCGGCCAGATCGTCGGCTTGGGCGTCCTGGGCGCGGCGTTCCAGTTTCCGCAGCTGGCGAGCTTCAAGAGCGACGTGGCCATCGGCGGCCTAGTGATCTACGTGGCTTGCTTCGCTTTCGGGCTCGGGCCGATCTTCTGGCTGCTGATCTCCGAGATCTATCCCCTGAAGAACCGCGGCGTAGCCATGAGCGCCGTCACCGTAACCAACTGGGCCATGAACCTGCTGGTGGCCGTGACCTTCCTGACCCTGGTTTCGTTGCTAGGGCACGCCGGCACGTTCTGGCTGTACGGCCTCGTCGCGATCGGCGCCTGGATCTTCTTCTATCGGCTGGTGCCGGAAACGAAGGGGAAAAGCCTGGAGCAGATCGAAGCGCACTGGCGGTCTGGGAAAATTCCACGACAACTCTGAAAGCAAGAGGCCGAATCGCATGAAGCATCTGCAATTCTGGTGCAGTCTGTGGGACGAGGCTTTCGCGTCGATCATGGGCGCGCGACCGGCGGTGACGGCATGACCCAGTTCGGGCGCGCGCTCGACGCGCTCAACATCGACATCATCTGCGCCAATTCGAGCCAGGCGAAGGGCCGGGTCGAGCGCGCGCACAAAACCTTGCAGGACCGGCTGGTCAAGGAGCCGCGGCTCGCCGGCGCATCGGACCTGGCCGAGGGGAACGCTCTCCTCCCGGCGTTCATTGCCGAGTACAACGCGCGCTTTGCCAAAGCCCCGGCAAACCCAAAGAATTTGCACCGGGTGCTCGGTACGGACGACGGACATCTGTATCCCTCCGGGGAAGCCGGGGAAGGCCGCCTTTTCTGAATGGGCGGGATCGTCACGATCCCGTCTTCGAGGATGCCGGCCCGCAGCCATTTCTGGACGAGCCGGATGATGCGCTTGTCGCCGATCCGGTGCTCCAGCAAGCGGACAACCCATTGCTGGGAAACTTCCGTGAAAAACGACCGAATATCGGCGTCGAGAATGAAATTCACCTTCCTGCTGCTGATCCCAACGATCAGCGCATCCAGCGCATCATGCCGGCTGCACCCTGGTCGGAACCCGTACGAGAACCCGAGGAAATCTTCCTCGTAGATCGCGCTCAGCACCGCTGCCGTGGCCCTCTGGACGATCTTGTCCTCCAGGGCTGCGACCGCCAACGGGCGCTTGCTGCCGTCTTCCTTCGGAATGTAGCTCCGACGGGACGGCAGCGCCCGGTACGCTCCGTTTTTAACCCGCGCGTGCAGGTACTCTATCCGGCGATCGAGGCCCTGTTCGTAGGTCTCCCATGTCATCCCGTCGACGCCGGGCGCGGCGGCGCGCTTAATCGCGTAAAACGCCGTTCTCAGCATCGCTTGGTCGACATGGTGCAGGAGCGCGGTGAACCTCTCCTTCTTCCTTTGCCGTGCGGCTTGTCGTACGCGTTCCAGCGCCTGTGACACGCTTTCCCGGTCCTGCGCCCGGCGCGTGCTTTGCTGGCCCACGTTCCCCTTGGTCCCCGTCCTTGGCTCCTCCGGCTCCGCCGCGGCTCGCGCCGCTTTGTTTACCGGCATCGCAGCTACTACGACGGAGTCAGACTTCTCGGGTTCGTACATCACCAGCTACGGCTCCTCGCCTTCCCGATGCGGACCTGCGGTGTCCAGCCGCCGGTCAAACCCGAGACCTCCCGGTTCCATGCAAAGAGCTTCCGCACATGCCAGGGTCTGTGACCACGCCGGAGCGGCAAGGTACTCGCGCTATCGCACCTGCCCATGTTGTCTTCCGTGTTATCAAGCACGTCGGCCTCCGGATTTTGAACTTTCCGCGGCTCCATGGCTGGCCTACGCGCTCCCTGTCAACGATTTACCGATACCCTCGCGAGTATAAACGTATGACTCTGGGGCCAGTTTGGTTCGATATACCTTCACTGCAAGAGACTTTTACTATCTAATGTTTGCCGATTTTGCCGGATCACTGATAATATCCTTCCCTATTACCATCGAGTTTCAGCCAATTTGAGGAGGCGGTAGGGCATCGGCGGGGTCGCCGTCGCGGCGATGGCAAGGCGTTCGTGGATCGTTTTCAGGATGAACCGGCGATTGAAGCGCCAGGCGAAGGCGCCGAGGTAGCGCGGCAGATGTTTGGCACCGACGGCACGGTGCGTGGCCAGCAGGCTGTTCTTGATGTTGGCAAGCATGGTGTTGGCCCAGCGGAAGGCGGGATGGCGCGCTGAGGCCCGATCGGAGCCGGTGATATGGCGCTGGTGAACGATACCCGGCTGCTCGGCAATATAGCGAAACCACTGGCCACCATCGCTGACCACGGTGGTTCCGGCCTCGACGCGGGCGCATAGCCGCCTGGTTTCGGCGGTCTGGAACCCGCGCACGACTTGCAGGCGGGCGTACAGCGGCCGGCCGTCTGTGGAAGTCTCGACCGCCATGATGAACGGCGTGTGGCCGCGGCGACCGCGCCGGTGCCGTCGCCGGTGCGCTCGCCGCCGATATAGGCGTCGTCGATCTCGATCCGGGGTCCGCCAGCGCCAAGCTTATAGCGGCGGTCGCGTTCGATCATCGCCTGCATCAGCTTGTGCTGGACCCGCCGGGCAGCGTTGGTCGAAATCCCGAGCCGCCGGCCCAGCTCAATATTGGATAGGCCCTTCTTGCCCTGGGCCAACAGGTGCATGGCGCGGAACCACACCCGCATCGGCAGCTTGGTACCCTGGAGGACGGTGCCGGCGATCAGCGATGTCTGATAGCGGCAGTGCCGGCATTGCAGCAGTTGACGGTCGCGGATCTCACAATACTCTGACGCCGTGCACCGCGGACACTTGAAGCCCTCAGGCCAACGCCAGGCGAACCACGCCCTCCGGCAGGCCTCCTTGTCCGGGATAGAGCCGCTCGGAGGCATCATCCGACAGGCCCTTCTGGTGCTGCACGCGGTTGCGAGGCATCGGTTCGATCCTGAAATTCTTCGTGATTCCAGGATGATAATACCTCAGCACTTAGCTGAGTGTCGACGGTAAGCAGGATGTCCTTTATCTGATATAACTGCTTGCGTGGGGAGGGGAGGTACAGTGAAAATTCACGACAAAGATCCGCAACCCGCACACACGCCGGGACTACTACCGGGCCGCGGAGGAATTCCTCGGCTGGTGCGCAAGCGTCGGCGTGCCGTCGATCGCCGCCGTCCAACCGATCCACGTCGCGCGACGTGGATCGAGGCGGCGACGCGCGAGCTGGCCGCGCCCTCGGTCAACGGCCAGGTCGTCCCGATCAACCCGGCGCACTCGGTGCGCGGGCCGCGCCACGTCGTCACGACCGGGCAAACGCCGGTGCTCGATCCTGCCGAAGCGCGCGCTACTCGACAGCATCGCGATGAGGTCGAGCGAATTGTGATCTAACGGCTGTCTCTTTCGCGCCGTAAGCAGTCGTCCCGGAGAAGGAGGATGCCTCGGTCAGGCGCAGCCGCGCGTCGCGGTCAATTCCATCAGGCGTGTACGGAATGAGTTTCGGTCGAACGCGGGTTCGCCGTCCGATCCTTCGAGGACCGCCTGCTCCGCCGCAATCAGCAACAGATCACCGTGAATGTAGGTGATCCCCTCGGGCGAGTGCTCCGTGATCAGCCAGCCGCGAAACTCAGGATCCAACACCAGGCCGTCAAGCGCCATCAGCCGCAACGCGGCCGCCATGGCGAGCATCGGGCCATCGTCACCGCAATGCTCTTTGGCGACAAGCTCGACAACGCGTTCAAGCTTCCGGTCGAAGTCGTCCCACTCGTCGCGCGGCTGCGATGCCCATAGGTGCATCACCTTGCCGAGCAGCGGTGCCGGTACCTTCAGAGCATTGATCCTCTGCATGAACTCATCGGGCGCCGACATCAGACCCTCCACGCGTCAAAATGCTTGAGTGCGAGAGTCAGAACCGCGCGCTTATCGGGGTCGGAGAACTGCAGTGCCTCGTGCTCGATCTGGCTTGACAGCTCGTTGCACAGCACATACCGGGCGAGCGAGGGCAGAGGCCGGCAGTCGTCATCGAATTCCGCCAGGATTTCCCCGAGCTTCGCCCGCCATGCGCCATCGGCGGTCGAGCTACGCGCTAGGCCCAGAAGCCGGCCGTGATAACGCCCGTACAGTTCGCTCATGGCCGCGCTCATCTCTTGCCGCGGGGCATGCTCGTTCGACAATCCAGCCGGAAGGGCTTAATCGAACATGAGCGTTCGAGGCCCATATTCGATGGACGAAACATCACTTGTCAATCTTACATATCAAACTATCATATTAAGACATTGATCCTATGGAGCAGATACATTAGTTCCTACGCGCTGCGCAGAGGTCCTGATGGATACTCAACGGCTCGTCCGCTCGGAAAGAATGTCGTGAACTACGGGTTGGTTAAACCATCAGCGCCGACGCCGGCGTGCCGGCGATCTAGGGTCCCCCAACAACAGGAACCGATCGGTACCCCGTGGCCACGCTGCTGATCGCCTTCGCGCTTCTCCTGCTCACCGGCGTCGCGGCCATCGCGCTGCGTGCGCAGGCCGACATCGCGCAGCGCATCGGGCAGGCGGGAGCCGTGCTCGGTTCGCTCGTTGGTCTGGGCGCTGCGATCGCGGTGTTGTGCGGCGCCAAGCCGGCATTGCTGGTTTTGAACTGGCCGATGCCTGGCGGCGGAATCCACCTCGTGGTGGATCGGCTGTCGGCCTATTTCCTGCTCCCGGTGTTTGGCGTGTCGACGTTAACGGGACTGTACGGGCGAAGCTACCTGTCGAAACAAGGGGAGCCGGCGAACGCTGCCGGATCGTGGTTTCACCTCAACGTGCTGACCGCGGCGATGGCACTGGTCGTGGTCGCGCGCGACGGCCTCCTGTTTCTCCTCGCCTGGGAGATCATGGCGCTTGCGCCGTTCTTCCTCGTCGTTTTTGAGGACAGGCGCGAGGCCGCGCGACAAGCCGCATGGATATATCTCGCGGCCGCCCACCTCGGCACCGCGTTTCTGCTGGTACTGTTCGTGCTCCTCGGCAACCGAGCCGGCACGTCGGATTTCGCTGGCTTCGCGGGCGTGCTGCACGACGACCCGGCACTCTCCTCCACGGTTTTCGTCCTTGCGCTGATTGGCTTCGGATCGAAGGCGGGTATCGTTCCGGCTCATGTCTGGCTTCCCGAGGCACACCCGGCGGCTCCGAGCCACGCCTCAGCGTTGATGTCGGGAGCCATGATCAAGGTCGGCGTCTACGGCCTTGTGCGGATGCTGACGCTGCTCGGCGCGCCGCAGGCCTGGTGGGGCTGGGCGTTGCTCGTGGCGGGCGCAGTGAGCGGCGTGCTGGGCGTGCTTTACGCGCTCGCGCAGCACGATCTGAAGCGCCTGCTCGCCTATCACAGTGTCGAAAACATCGGCATCATATTCATCGGGATCGGCGTCGGCGTGCTTGGGCTGGCCTACGATCTGCCAGTGCTCGCCGCGTTCGGTTTTGCCGCGGGCCTCTTGCACGTCGTCAATCACGCAATCTTCAAGGGGCTGTTGTTCCTCGGCGCCGGAGCGGTGCAGCACGCGACGCACACCGTCGAACTCGAGGAACTGGGCGGGCTCCTCAAGCGAATGCCGTGGACTGGAGCCTGCTTCCTGATCGGCTCAGCCGCAATCGTCGGGCTGCCGCCGCTCAACGGGTTTGTTAGCGAATTCCTGCTGATTTATGCAGGGTATGCGGGCTTGCTGCTGCCGACGGCGGCTGCCGCGGCGGCCGGGCTGACCACACTGGTCGCGATGGGATTGATCGGTGGTCTCGCGGCAGCCTGTTTTGCCAAGGCCTTCGGGGTTGTGTTTCTCGGCACGCCGCGCAGCGTCGAGGCCGAGCACGCCCATGAGGCTGCTTGGCCAATGCTCGCCGCGATGGCGATCCTGGCGCTGCTCTGCATCGTCATTGGCTTTGCTGGCCCGTTCGTCATTCCAGCTTTGGCCGGAATCGTGTCGGAGGCGAGCGGACTGCCGGCCAATCAGATCGGCGCATCGCTGGCGCCACTTTCCGCCGCCTTGCAGGTGGCGACGACCGTATTCCTCGGTATGGCCGCGCTGGCCGCCGGCCTCTGGATCATACGTGGGTGGCGGCTGGCTCGTGCCGGCGTCCGGCGCGCGCCGGTATGGGGCTGCGGTTTCCCGCGTCCGACCGCGCGCATGCAGTACACTGCATCGTCATTCGCCCAGCCACTGGTCAGCCAATTCCGGCTGCTGATCGCCAATCGGGAAGCGCTCGTCGCGCCGTCGGGCTATTTTCCGACGGAGGCGTCCTTCACGAGCGACAGCGGCGATCCGTTTCTCCGCCTGCTGTTTGTACCGACATTTCGCTGGTTCGGCCGCCTCGCGGCGCGGCTGAACGTGATCCAGCACGGACATATTCACGTTTACGTCCTGTACGTCGCCGCGACGCTGATTGCGCTGCTGGCTTGGGTGAGTCTGTAAGTGATGAATCCGCAGAATCTCGTTGCCCCAATGCTCGGTCTGCTGCTTGCGCCGCTCCATGTCGGCGTCATCAACCGCACAAAAGCCTTCGTCGCCGGGCGCCTCGGCCCACCCTTGGTGCAGCCCTACCGGGACGTGTTCAAGTTGCTGCGGCGGGGAGCGATCTACGGCGAGGTTACGACGCCGCTGGTGCGGCTGGGGCCAGTGCTTAGTATTGCTACGCTCGTCGCGGCGCTTGCCATCGTACCGTTTCCCGGCGCCGGCGCGGCGATCAACTTTATGGGCGACCTGATCGTCCTGATCGGGCTATTCGCGCTCGGTCGCTTTGCGACCGTTCTGGCAGCGCTCGACACCGGCTCCAGCTTCGAGGGCATGGGCGCCAGCCGCGAGGTGCACTTCGCAGCGCTCGCGGAACCGGCCTTGCTGATCGCGCTCGCGACGCTGGCGCGCGTCACCCACGCGACCGATCTCACGGCGATCTACGGGGGCATCGCAATCAATACCTGGGTTCATGCGTTGCCGGCGCTGGCGCTGGTCGGGGTAAGCTTCCTGGTGCTGGAGCTCGTCGAAAACAGCCGGATCCCGGTCGATGACCCGACGACGCATCTCGAACTGACGATGATCCATGAGGTCATGGTGCTCGATCACACCGGACCCGATCTCGGCATGATCCAATACGGCGCCGCGCTCAAGCTCTGGATCATCGGTCTCCTGTTGGTCGGCCTCGCCCCGCTGCATGGGGTCGACCCATGGGTTGCCGGCGTTGCGGGGCTCTTTGGCATGACGGTGCTCGCCATCGTGATCGGCATGATCGAATCGGCGATGGCGCGCTACCGGATGACGACGGTGCCCCAATTCATCGTCGGCGCGGCGACCCTGTCGGCCGTCGCCTTCATCGTTCTTCTGGTCTGAACGTGATGCCAGGACTGCTCGCGACTATTGATGTGGTCGGTCTTCTGACGTGCTTCGCGTTGCTCGGCACCAGCCGGATTGGCGCCTGCATCCGCTTTCTAGCGCTGCAAGGCATCCTGTTCAGCCTGGTCCCGGTCATCGCGCATGACGATGGTCTGACCGTGCGCGTTCTGCTGCTGGCAGGCGCGAATGTCGCGCTCAAGGGCATGATTTTCCCGGCCGTGCTGCTGCGCCTGCGGACCCGGGCCGGTTTTCATCGCGAGGTCCAGCCTTATATCGGTTTCGTCGCGTCGATCCTGTTCGGGATCGTTGCTCTGGCCGTCTCGCTGGGCCTGGCGCGGGAGCTTCATCCGGCGCTGAGCCACGCCCCGTTTGCGATGCTCGAGGCCGCCATCTTTCTGATCTCGATCGGCCTGTTCCTGATCGTCAGCCGCCGCAACGCGTTAATCCAGGTCATCGGCTACTTGGTGATCGAGAACGGCATCTTCGTTTTCGGCGCGATCACGGTCGTCGAGACCCCGCTTCTCGTGGAGCTGGGCATTCTGCTCGATGCATTCGTCGCAGTGTTCGTGATGGGCATCGCGATCTTCCATATCAACAGTGAGTTCGGGATGGCCGATTCCGACCGGCTCAACACGTTACGAGGCTGACGGCGTGGCCCCTGCATACTTGATCGTCGCACTGCTGGCCGTCCCGGTCTCGGGCGCGCTCGCCTGCCTGGCGGCGGCGCGGCCGCGCCAGGTTCTGGCGATCACTATCGCCGTGTCAGCCATCGTTCTCGCGCTCGCAGCGCGACTCTGTGCCTCGGTTCTGTCTGGAAGCCTTGTAGAAAGCGCGGGCGGCGTATTTGTCGTCGACGCCTTCTCGGTCTTTCATCTGATCGTCCTCGCGCTGGTTTTTCTGATCTGCTCGCTGTTCGCCTCGGTCTATTTCGCGGATGAAGGCGGCGCTCATCCCTTTTCCCGCGGCCCCGCCCGTCGGTTCGGGGCGCTGTGGCTCGGTTCGTTGGCTGCGATGATCCTGGTCCTCGTCTCCAACAATCTGGGGATCATGTGGGTGGGGATGGAGGCGACGACGCTGCTGACAGCGTTCCTGATCTCGTTCCATCGCGACCGGCTTTCGCTCGAAGCGATGTGGAAGTACCTGCTGATCTGCTCGGTTGGGATCGCCTTCGCCTTTATCGGAACGATTTTCACGGCAGCGGCGGTCCAGAGCGGCGGCGGGGTCGGTGCCGATGCGCTGCTGTGGACACGGCTCGCAGCGCCGGACATGCGTCTCGACCCGACGCTGATGACCTTCGCGTTCATCTTCGTGTTGGTCGGCTATGGCACCAAGGCCGGGCTGGCGCCGATCCATTCCTGGCTGCCCGATGCACACAGCCAAGCGCCGGCCCCTGTTTCGGCGATGTTTTCGGGGTGTCTGCTCAACATCGCGCTCTACTGCATCATGCGCTTCGTACCACCGGCACGAATCGCGCTGGGCGGCTTCGCCGACGGCCTCCTGGTGTTCTTCGGTGTGCTATCGATCCTGGTCGCGGCCGGGTTTATCGTGTTCCAGCGCGATGCCAAGCGGTTCCTCGCCTACAGCAGCGTCGAGCATCTCGGCATTATCGCGCTGGGGTACGGGCTGGGGCCCCTCGGCACCTTTGCCGCACTCTTTCATACGCTCAACCACTCGCTCTCGAAATCGCTGGCCTTCTGCGCCGTCGGCCGGCTCGGCCAGCGGTTCGGTACGCACGATATGGCCACACTCTCTGGAGCCTTGCGGCACGACCGACTGTGGGGACTGGCGCTGCTCGGCAGCGTCCTGTCGCTGATCGGGGCCGCCCCGTTCGCGATTTTCATGAGCGAATACCAGCTGCTGCGCGCGGCAGCCGGCGCGCAAAAGTGGGTCGTCCTGGGGCTGTTCCTCGCGGGAGCCAGCGTCGTGTTCGTCTCCGCATTGCGGCACCTGATCGACATGGCGTTCGGCGACGCCAAAACCCCGAGCTCGCCGCTGCGTGCAAGAACAGCGAGCTATGCCGTAGCCGTGCCGGCATTGGCCGCGCTGCTGTTTCTCGGACTGTGGCTGCCGCCGTGGCTTGTTGAGGCCATCGATCGCGCCGCCGCGGTGCTCGGGGCGCGCGTATGACTCTGCTCGTGATGCGGAATGCCGAAGCCCAGGCGGCTGACGCCGTCCCGCTTCTCGATGGCCCGGCCTTTCGTCAAGCGCTGCTATCGCAGATCGCCGTCGGATTGCGGCTGTTGCTGTTGACAGCGCTGCCCAAGGTAGGAGGCGAAACCCATCTACTGGCGGCCCTGGCAGACGATGCAAACGGGGAGATAGAGGTCGCCGCCACGCCGCTCGGTAGTTCCTATCCCGCTCTCACCCCCGATTGTCCGGCAGCGCATTACTTCGAGCGCGAGATTTTCGAACAGCACGGTGTCCTGCCAGAAGGGCACCCGTGGCTGAAACCCGTCCGCTTCCCGCACGGCGGAAAGGCGATCGAGGATGTCGCGTTCTTCCAGGTCGGCGGTGCGGAGGTCCACGAAGTCGGGGTGGGTCCGGTGCATGCCGGCGTCATCGAGCCCGGTCATTTTCGCTTCAATTGCCACGGCGAACGGGTGCTCCACCTCGAAATCTCGCTGGGTTTCCAGCATCGAGGCATCGAGGCGGCGTTGCGTGGCAGCCCGCACAAACGGAGTGTCCATCTCGCCGAAACCGTCGCGGGCGACACGACTGCGGGCCACGCCACCGCGTATTGCCAGTTGGTCGAGGCGCTATCCGGCGCCGAATGCGCGCCGCGTGCCAATGCGCTGCGCATCGTCGCGGTCGAACTGGAACGGATCGCCAACCATGTCGGCGACCTCGGAGCGCTCGCCGGCGATGTCGGGTTCCTGCCGACCGCTGCCTATTGCGGCCGGCTCCGCGGTGATGTGCTGAACCTGATCGCGTTGCTATGCGGCAGCCGGCTCGGTCGCGGCTGGATCAGGCCGGGGGGCGTCGCACATGCTCCCGAGACTGCGGTGGTCAATGAGGTGAAGCGCCGCCTCGCCGAGGCCGAGCGCGACATGCGCAATGCCGTCGAGCTGCTGTGGAAATCGTCCTCGGTGCGGGCGCGGTTCGAGAACACCGGCGTGTTGGAGCGGAAGACCGCTGCCGATCTCGGCATGGTCGGGCCGGCGGCGCGAGCCAGCGGCATCGATCGCGACAGCCGGCGAGATCTTCCCGGCCGCGCCTACCGCGATTACCAGCCCTTTGTCGCGGTTGGCGAGAGCGGCGATGTGTTCGCGCGGGCCATGCAGCGGTGGCAGGAGATCGACAATTCGCTCGTCCTGTTGAACCGCATTCTCGACGCGCTCCCCGGCGATCGCGTGATGACCCCGCTGAGCCAGCTCGCGCCCAAGTTGGTTGCCTTGTCCCTCGTCGAGGGTTGGCGCGGCGAGATCGTGCACCTCGGCGTCACCGATTGGGCCGGGCGACTCTCCCATTACAAAATCGTCGATCCGTCTTTCCGCAATTGGTTCGGGGTGGCCATGGCGATGCGTAACCAGCCGATCTCGGATTTTCCGCTCTGCAACAAGAGCTTCAACCTGTCCTATTGCGGACACGACCTTTAGAGGCGGCCCTACCGTGTTTAAAGCCCTCCTCGCACGCGCCCGACAAGGTCATCGCACGATCCCCTACCCGGAGGAGCAGCCTTACCTGCCGCCTCTCTTCCGAGGGCGACCGGTATTTGATCAAGGGAAATGTGTCGATGGGTGCAGCGCGTGCAGCGATGTGTGCCCGAGCGAGGCGATCAGGCTGTCGTCCGAGGGGCCGCGGCTCGACCTGGGCCGCTGCATCTTCTGCGGCGATTGCGCCGCGGCGTGCCCGGAAGAAGCGATCCGATTCACCACAGACTGGCGGCTCGCCGCGTCGGACCGGGCCGAACTGCTCATCGCGGGCAAAGGCCAGCCGCATGTAGAGGTGCTCGGCCGGGAAATACGACGCTTGCTGGGCCGCTCGCTGCGCCTGCGCCAGATCAGCGCCGGCGGCTGCAATGGCTGCGAGGCCGAGGTCAACGCGCTCGGCAATATCGTCTTCGACTCCAGCCGCTTCGGCATCGATTTCGTCGCCTCGCCGCGCCATGCAGACGGGGTACTGATTACCGGGCCGATCACCGAGAACATGCGCCGAGCAACCTTGCGCACCTACGAGGCCGTAGCCGAGCCGAAACTGGTCATCGCTGCCGGTGCCTGCGCGATCTCGGGTGGTATCTTCCGAGGGCATGTCGAGGCGGGCGACGGCATAGAAGGGGTGCTTCCGGTCGATCTCTACGTGCCCGGATGCCCGCCGCACCCGGTCACCATCCTCGACGGTCTGCTGCGCCTGCTCGGTAGGTTATAAAGCCACCGCGCGATGGCAAAATGATGCCTGATTATCGAATTTTGATTGGCTGCACATGAGGCGCAAATCAAGTATGATGCCTGAGTCATGAGACGCGGATCATGAGGGGCGCTCGGTCCGCGTGGAGGAACAGCCGTGCTGACCGCAGCCCAGATGAAAGCCGCTCGCGCGCTGGTGGGTATGGAACAGAAAACGTTGGCCGAGTTGTCCGGCGTCTCGTTGCCCACCATACAGCGCATGGAAGCGAGCAACGGTGTTGTCCGTGGTGTGATCGAGACTCTGATGAAGGTAATGGGCGCGCTCGAAGCGGCCGGCGTCGAGTTTATCAACGAAGGTGCGACGAGCAGCGACGGCGGAAGGGGGGCCCGCCTTCGCCGCAGGAGCAGCTGAGGGTATCGCTTGGGAATAGTCGAAGCATTCGACTGCACAACCCCGTCTCGGCGCTCCACCCCTGGACCGTGTGCAGTCTGAAGAAGGTCTGCTTCGGGGCGATTCCGTTGAAGAAGTCGGTTTTTGAGTAATCGCGAAGGGTGGCGGGCGGTCGCGGTGGTGTTGAATGAGAGTCCGCCCGAGAATCGGGGAAGTTGAGTTAGATACGGGCGAGGCGTCTTGAGAGGAGTTTGACGCTGGCGATATAGAGCCAGGCGGTGGCGGTTTCGATGGCGGCCTCGAAGTCCTTGGCGAGGCGTCGATTTCGATTGAGCCAAGCGAAAGTGCGCTCGACGACCCAGCGCCGAGGCAACAGAACGAAGCCATTGGCGGTATCGGCCCGCTTGACGATTTCGAGGGTCCAGGTGCCGTGCCCGACCATGGCGCGGGCGAGCTTGTCGCCGGCATACCCGCCATCGGCGAAGACGTGTCGCAGCCAAGGATAGAGCCGGCGGGCGGCTTTCAGCACGGCTGGTGCGCCGTCGCGATCTTGAACGTCAGCTGGATGCACCACCGCCTTGACGAGAAAACCA
>Ga0307372_10005840_pt1 | contig 18262 bp, 18 predicted proteins | sample OX1MG_FD_202533 | JGI IMG/M metagenome (GOLD analysis project Ga0307372, IMG submission 202533) | Soil microbial communities from Risofladan, Vaasa, Finland - OX-1 | ecosystem: Environmental > Terrestrial > Soil > Coastal area > Acid sulfate soil | place: Finland: Risofladan, Vaasa | collected...
GCATGAGTTCGCCGCCGTGCGCCAGGTCGCCGACGGGGTGCACCTGATCGCCAACGGCAAGTGCGTCGCCTCGGGCACGCCGGAGCAGCTCGCGCGTGGCGAATCGGACTGGACCCGGCAGTTCTTCGGCGGTGAGGCCGACGGTCCGGTGCCGTTTCAGTACCCGGCCGGAGACTATGCGGCTGCGCTGGGTTTCACGGGAGCGGCGGCATGAGCGCCGACATGAAGGCGAAGGCGCCGCGTGGCGGCATGCTGGTGGATGGACTGGTGCAGATCGGCGCCTGCGGCCTGTTCCTGCTCGGCATGCTCGGTGCGATTCCGCGCAGCCTGCGCTACCTGCGCGAGATCTCGCGCCAGATCTGGTTCGTCGGCGCGATGAGCCTGGTGATCATCATGATCAGCGGCCTGTTCGTCGGCATGGTGCTGGCGCTGCAGCTGTACTACACGCTGTCGATCTTCGGCGGCACCGCCGCGCTGGGCACGGTGGTGGCGCTGTCGCTGTACCGCGAGCTGGGCCCGGTAATCACCGCGCTGCTGTTCGCCGGCCGCGCCGGCACCGCGATGACCGCCGAGATCGGCCTGATGCGCGCCACCGACCAGCTGGCCGCGATGGAGATGATGGCGGTCGATCCGATCGCCTTCGTCGCCACGCCGCGCTTTCTCGCCGGCGTGGTCGCGATGCCGCTGCTGGCCAATGTCTTCAGCATGCTCGGCCTGCTCGGCGCACACTTGGTTGGCGTCACCTGGCTGGGCGTGGACAACGGCACGTTCTGGTCGAACATGACCTCCAACGTCGACGTCTGGAAGGACATCGCCAACGGCACCTGGAAGGCGCTGGCCTTCGGCATCGTGGTATCGCTGATCGCCGTATTCCAGGGTTACACCGCGCCGCCGACCAGCGAAGGCGTGGCTTATGCCACCACCCGCACGGTGGTGTTCTCGTCCATCGTCGTGCTGGCGCTGGACTTCGTGATGACCGCATTTCTGATGTGAGAGGGCCTCCGCCGTGAATCCACGCCGCTCCTTCGCCGCCGGCACCGGCCTGTTCATCCTGCTGGGCTTTGCCGCGCTGGCTTATCTGGCCACGCAGACCTCGTCGGTGGCCAACTTCAGTTCCGGGCCCACCTACGACGTGGTCGCCCAGTTCGACAACGTCGGTTCGCTGAAAGACCGCGCGCCGGTCAAGGTCGCCGGTGTGCGCGTCGGCTCGGTCAAGGCGATCCAGCTCGACAACCGCAGCATGGAGGCCAAGGTCACGCTGGCGATCGACACCCGCTACAACGACATCCCCGACGATTCCTTTGCCAAGATCATGACCAGCGGCCTGCTCGGCGACCAGTTCGTGGCGCTGTCGCCGGGCGGTTCGCCGAACGTGCTCAAGAACGGCAGCCGCATCATCAACACGCAGTCGGCGATGCAGCTGGAGGACCTGATCGGCAAGTTCCTGGTCGGCGGCTCGTCGCCGGCCAAGAGCAGCAGCGCAGGCGCCGCCGTCGGCGGCAAGAACGGTGGTTGAACCCATGCATCCCTCGATTGACGCGCGGTGATCGCTGCCGCGCAGGAGAACTCTAATGTTGCGCACGCTCGCATTTGCCTTTGCCGTTACCCTTGTTGCCGCGACCGCGACACCGGTTGCCGCGCAGACCGCCGCGCCTGCAGCAGCTGCCGCTGCACAGCAGAACCCGCAGCAGATTGTGCAGTCGATCGCCGACCAGCTCGGCCAGGCCATCGAGGGCCACCAGACCGAACTCAAGAACGATCGTCCCAAGCTGATCGCGACCATCAACCGCATCCTGCTGCCGCATTTCGACGTGCAGTATGCGTCGCTGCTGGTGCTCGGCCGTTACGCGCGCACCGCCACCCCGCTGCAGCGCGAACGGTTTTCCAAGGCGTTCTACAACTCGATCACCCAGCGTTATGCCGAGGGTCTCTTGAACTACACCCGCGGCCGCGTGCAGGTGCTTCCGGCGCGGGCCGGCGGCGACGCGCGCCGCCAGATCGTGCGCACCGAGGTGGTGTTGAATGACGGCAAGAAGATCGCCGTGGACTATGTGTTTCATCGCGCCCTGAACGGCCAGTGGCAGGCCTATGATGTGATCATCGAGGGCATTTCCTACATCGCCAATTTCCGCAGCCAGGTCGGCGAGGAAATCCGCCGCAGCAGCCTCGATGCCCTGATCACGCGCCTGGAATCGCAGGGTGGTAAGGCCATCGACACCCTCAACAAGCAGGGTGGCGCGGGGTGAGCGACAGCGCTTGCCAGCTGCAGCATTCGAGTGCCGATACCCTGGTGTTGACCGGCACGTTGGGGTTCGCCAACGCAGCGGCTTGCTTTGCGGAAGTCACCCGTGCGCTGCATGCGGATGCCATCGCCATCCTCGATCTCGGCGGGCTGGGTCGCGCTGATAGCGCGGCGCTGGCCTGCGTGCTGGCCTGGATCGCCGATCGCCGCGCCCACGGTCGCTCGCTGCAGGTCAGCGCATTGCCGGATGGCCTGCGCGCGCTGGCGCGCGTATGCGAGGTCGAGGACCTGCTGGACGCCGCGGCCCGCGGCTGACGCGCTTGCGGCCAGCCGCATCCGCGCAACATGCCCGGGCGTGAATCAGAAGGTGCTGGACGCCGCGGCGGGTGCCGGTGCGCTGCCTGCCGGAGCCGGTGCCGCCGAGCTGGCCGCGGATGCCGGGGCAGCGGTTGATGCTGCGGATGCCGGGGCGGTTGCGGGTGTCGCAGCCGCGGCATTGCCGCTCTTGCCCTGCTCGTAAGCCTGCTGCTGCCGCAGCAACTGATCAATGTCGCCGCTGGAGCTGTCGTTGAGGCCCTGGATCTGCTCGATCACCGCGGCCGGCGGGTTACCGTGATAGATCAGATAGGTACGCCGCTGCAGGTAGGCATCGCGGGTCATCAGGTAAGGATCATAGGCCGAGTTGAGGAAGCTCTCGGAGTCGATGAAGCTGGCGCGCAGCTGCACGTAATACAGCACGATCGGCAGATACTCGGCGTAGTACCGGAAGCTGTGCTCGCGCGCATACCAGGACATCGGATCGAGCAGATAGCCGTCCACCGGCCACGCCCACACATCGCGGACCGTGGTCGGGCCCAGCAGCGGCAGCACCATGTACGGGCCGTCGGGCACACCCCAGCGCGCCAGGGTCACGCCGAAGTCGGTCTTGTCCAGGGTCAGGCCGAGCTCGCTGGCGGGATCGAAAAAGCCAAGCAGACCGATCGTCGTGTTGATCGCGAAGCGCCCGGTGTTGCGCGCTGCTCCGTCCGGGCGCACCTGCAGCAGATCATTGACGATGCTAACCGGCAGCTCGATGTTGGAATAGAAATTGCCGATCAGTTTGCGCATCGTCGTGGTGGTGATCTTGCGGTAGCCCACCGCAACCGGCCGCACCACCGCCTTGTCGACCTTCTCGTTGAAGGCGAAGGTCTTGCGATTGAAGTGTTGCCACGGGTCCTCGGTCTTGGGCGGCTGGATGGCGCAGCCGGCCAGGCTGAGCAGGGTGACGGCGAGCGCGGTGCGGGCGAGCGGGCGCGGCATCTTGGGCATGGGGGTCCGGCAGGAATGCAATCAGGGGGCGGTGCATAATAAACTATCAAGTTCACCATTGTAGCGGGCGCGAATGAAATCGGCGTCACGCCCGCGCATTGCCAGCGCAGCCCCCGCGCCGGTACACTCATCGACCACTAAGTTTCTGTAACTAAAAGGTTTTGAAATGGCACGCATTACCGTAGAAGATTGCCTTGAAGTCGTCGACAACCGCTTCGAGCTGGTGCTGATGGCCACCAAGCGCGCACGCCAGCTGTCCAAGGGCGCCGAGCCGCGCGTCGATCCCCAGCACGACAAGCCGACCGTGGTGGCGTTGCGCGAAATCGGCGAGCGCCGCATCGATCAGGTGACGATCGACGAGATCGAGCGCATCGAGCGTGAGCGTGCCGAGCGCGAGGCGCTGGAATGGGCCGCTGCCGAAGTCGCTGCCGACGACGATCTGTCCAAGGGCGGGGACGACTGATGCCCTCCGACGGCCGCTGTCGGCGCAAGGAGGCCGCCTGAACCGGCGGCCGGGACGCACATGGAGGCGGCCGCGAATCTGACGCGCGCGGGCGCCGGTCCGGTTCCGGAGTATGTGCGCGCACTTGAAACCAAGCTCGCGCAGTACCTGCCCGCTGAACAGGTGCAGCGCGTGCGCGCGGCGTTCGTGCGCGGCGCCGAGGTGCACGCCGGACAGACCCGTCTCAGCGGCGAACCCTACATCACGCATCCGGTCGCGGTAGCGGGCCTGCTTGCCGATCAGCGCATGGACGCGGAAACGATCATCGCCGCGATCCTGCACGACACCCTCGAAGACACCGCCTTCGACCGGGTGGCGATGGAGGCCGAATTCGGCGCCGCCGTCGCCGAGCTGGTCGACGGCGTGACCAAGCTGGACAAGGTGCGCTTCGCCAGCCGCCAGGAAGCGACCGCCGAAAGTTTCCGCAAGATGCTGCTGGCGATGGCGCGCGATTTGCGCGTGATCCTGATCAAGCTCGCCGATCGCCTGCACAACATGCGCACGCTCGATGCCAAGGATCCCGACGCACGCCGGCGCATTGCTGTCGAGACGCTGGAGATCTATGCGCCGATCGCGCAACGACTGGGCATGAACCTGGTCAAGGCCGAACTGCAGGATCTCGGGTTTCGTGCGTTGTACCCCGATCGTCACCGCGTGATCGCGGCGCGCATCCATGCCGCGCTGGGCAACCGCCGTGAGGCGATGGGCAAGATCGAACGTGCGCTGGCCGAGCGCCTTGCTGCCGAGGGCATTCCGGCGCGGCTGGTCAGTCGCATCAAGGCGCCGTGGAGCGTGTACACCAAGATGCACGGCGAGCACAAGAGCTTCGCGCAGGTGATGGATGTATACGGCTTCCGCATCGTCACCGACAACGTGATGCAGTGCTATCAGGCGCTGGGCGCGGTGCACGCGTTGTACAAGCCGTTGGACGCACGCTTCAAGGATTTCATCGCCATTCCAAAGGCCAATGGCTACCAGTCGCTGCACACGGTGTTGTTCGGACCGTTCGGCGCGCCGATCGAGATCCAGATCCGGGCCGAGGACATGGACACCATCGCCGAGCGCGGCATTGCCGCGCACTGGGCCTACAAGACCGGCGCCGCTCCGGCCAACGGTGCGCAGGCGCGGGCACGCGAATGGATCGCCGGACTGGCTGACCGCGAGGCGGCGACGGCGTCGTCGCTGGAGTTCATCGAGAACGTCAAGGTTGACCTGTTCCCAGACGAGGTTTACCTGTTCACTCCGCGTGGCGACATCCTCGCCCTGCCGCGCAACGCCACCGCGCTCGACTTCGCCTACGCCGTGCATACCGATGTCGGCGACCATGCGGTTGCGGCGCGCGTCGACGGCGCGTTCGCGCCGCTGCGCACGCGGCTGTCCTCCGGGCAGGGTGTCGAGATCGTCACCGCGCCCTCGGCGCAGCCCAGCCCGCAATGGCTGGAGTTCGTGGTCAGCGGCAAGGCCCGCACCGCCATCCGCAATCACCTCAAGAAGCTGCAGCACGAGGACGCCGTCGATTTCGGCCACCGCATGCTTGACCGTGCGCTGTCGGCGCTTTCGATCAGCCTCGACACGGTACCGCCGGCAGTGCTGCAGCACTTCCTGGAGGAGAGCCGTTTCAAGCGGCTGGAGGAACTGCTGGCCGAGATCGCGCTGGGCAATCGCATGCCTGACCAAGTCGCGTTGCAACTGCTCGCTGCCGCCGGGCCCGCGGCTGCCCATGCCGCGCCCCATGCGCGCGAGAAGATCACCATCACCGGCACCGAACGCGGCGTGCTCAGCTTCGGCAACTGCTGCCACCCCGTGCCCGGCGACGCGATTTTCGGCTACCTCTCCACCGGCAAGGGCATCGTCGTACATCGGCTCGAGTGCCCGAATGCCGCCGAGTTGCGCAAGACGCCCGAGCGCTGCATCGAGATCGATTGGGACCGCCGCGTGCAGGGCGACTACAAGGTGCAGTTGCGCATCGAGGTGCTCAATCGTCCCGGCGTACTGGCCACCGTCGCCGCGGCGATCGCGGAAGCGGGTTCAAATATCGAGAACGTCGAATACAGCGAGCGCGACAGCGCCGCCGCGACCCTGCTGTTCACCATCGAGGTGAAGAACCGCAAGAACCTCGCCGACGTCATGCGCCGCGTGCGCCGCGCCATGGTGGTGCACGGCGTCTATCGCCATCCGGTCTGACGTTCCCCGCGCCGCGCGCCTTGCGTATGCTGGCGCTCCCGCCACCGGAGACTCCGTCATGGACCGCAGCATCATCGCGACCGATCGCGCTCCCGCCGCGATCGGCCCCTACTCGCAGGCCGTGCGCGCCGATCGCACGGTGTATCTCTCGGGGCAGATTGCGCTCGATCCGCTCAGTGGCGTGTTGGTGGCGGGCGATATCGGTGCGCAAGCGCGGCGCTGTTTCGACAATCTGGCGGCCGTGGCCGCGGCGGCTGGCGGCTCGCTGGCCGACGCCGTGCGCATCGGCATCTACCTCGTCGATCTGGGCCACTTCGCAGCGGTCAATGCGGTGATGGCCGAGTACTTTTCGTCACCGTATCCGGCGCGAGCGACGGTCGGCGTCGCGGCGCTGCCGCGCGGCGCGGCGGTCGAGATCGAGGCCGTTCTGGTGCTGGGCTGAGGCCCACTCGCGCATGAGCGCCGCATCGCGCGTCGCGCCCACCGCCGGTCCGGCGGCACAGCAGCCGCTGGCGACATTGCGCGGAGTCGGCCCGACGCTGGCCGCCGCGCTGGCGCAGCGCGGACTGGAGCGCGTGCAGGACCTGTGGTTCCATCTGCCGTTGCGTTACGAGGACCGCACCCGCATCACCGCGATTGCCGAGCTGCTGCCGGGGCAGCGCGCGCAGGTGGAGGGCACGGTGGAGGCGGTCGAGCGCGGCTTCCGCTTTCGTCCGCAACTGCGGGTGGCGCTGGATGACGGCTCCGGTGCCACTCTGCTGCTGCGTTTCATCCACTTCAGTCGCAGCCAGGCCGAGCAGTTCGCGCCGGGCCAGCGCCTGCGCTGCTATGGTGAAGTGCGCCACGGCGCCCACGGTCCGGAGATCGTGCATCCGCAGTATCGCCGCGTCGATGCCACTGCGGTAACGGTGCTGGACGAGCGCCTGACGCCGGTGTATCCGGCCACCGAGGCCATCGGCCCGCGTCGCCTTGCCGCAGTGGTGTCGCGTGCGCTCGACCGGCTGCCGGATGACGCCGAGCTGGAGCTGATCCCGGCCGCACTGCGTGCACCTCTGCACTTGATCCCGCTGCGCGCGGCGCTGCTCGAGGTACACCGCCCGTCCGCCGACGCCGACATCGAGGCGCTGCGGGCCGGCAGGCATCCGGCGCAGCGCCGGCTGGCGTTCGAGGAACTGCTGGCGCACCACATCGGTCTGCGCCGCCTGCGCCAGCATGTGCGCGCCCAGTCCGCGCCCGTGCTGACCGGCGATGGCGCGCTGTGCGCCGCGTTCGAGCGTGGCCTGGCGTTCGCACTGACCGCCGCACAGCGCCGTGTCAACGCCGAGATCACGCGCGATCTGGCCGCGCCGGTGCCGATGCTGCGACTGGTGCAGGGCGACGTCGGCAGCGGCAAGACGGTCGTCGCGGCGCAGGCCGCCCTGGTCGCGGTCGCGGCCGGCTGTCAGGTGGCGCTGATGGCGCCGACCGAACTGCTGGCCGAGCAGCATCTGCTCAACTTCCGCGCCTGGCTCGACCCGCTCGGCGTCGAGGTCGTCTGGCTGGCCGGCAAGGTGCAGGGGCGCGCGCGGCAGGCGGCACTGGCACGGGTCGCGGCCGGCGCCGCGGTGATCGTCGGCACCCACGCGCTGATGCAGGAAGGCGTGCGTTTCGCGCGGCTGGGGTTGGCGATCATTGACGAGCAGCATCGTTTCGGCGTGCACCAGCGTCTGGCGCTGAGCGAGAAAGGGCGCAGCGACGGCCGCGTGCCGCACCAGCTGGTGCTGACCGCGACGCCGATCCCGCGCACGCTGGCGATGACCGCCTGCGCCGATCTCGACGTATCGGTGATCGACGAGCTGCCACCCGGACGCAGTCCGGTGCGCACGGTGGCGATCGCCGACCGCCGGCGCGCGGAGGTGATCGAGCGCATCCGTGAGGCCTGCGCGGCCGGGCGCCAGGCGTACTGGGTCTGCACGCTGATCGAGGAGAGCGAACAGCTGGCCGCGCAGGCTGCCGAGGTGGCTTTCGCGGAGCTGACCGTTGCGCTGCCGGGCCTCGCCGTCGCCCTGGTGCATGGACGCATGAAGGCGGCCGAGAAGCAGGCGGTGATGCAGGCCTTCAAGGCCGGCACCATCGCGTTGCTGGTGGCGACGACCGTGATCGAGGTCGGCGTCGATGTGCCCAACGCCAGCCTGATGGTGATCGAGAACGCCGAGCGCCTGGGCCTGGCGCAGTTGCACCAGCTGCGCGGTCGCGTCGGCCGCGGCAGCGCCGCGTCCAGCTGTGTCCTGCTCTATCGCACGCCGCTGGCGGCGCTGGCGCGCGAACGGCTGGCTGTATTGCGCGCGACCAATGACGGCTTCCGCATCGCGGAAAAGGATCTCGAACTGCGCGGCCCCGGCGAGGTGCTGGGCACCCGCCAGACCGGCGACATGGCCTTTCGCGTCGCCGATCTGCTGCGCGATGCCGACCTGTTGCCGGCGGTGCGTCGTGTTGCCGATGTGTTGCTGGCCGAGCACGCCACCGCCGCCGATCGCCTGCAGGCGCGCTGGGTAGGCGGTACCGCGCGCTTTGCGCAGGCCTGAGCTGTTGACCACTTGCGCGGAGGGCGCACCGTGACGCCATGGCTGCTGATCGACACCGACCCCGGCGTGGATGACGCGCTGGCGATCCTGATGGCACACCGGCATGCCCGCATCGCCGGGCTCAGCATCGCCGCCGGCAATGTCGGCCTCGGCCATACGGTGGCCAATGCGCTCAAGCTCTGCGATGTCCTCGGCGCCGACATTCCGGTGTTTCCCGGCTGCCCGCTGCCGCTGGTGCGCGCGGCGGCCGATGCCGCCCATGTCCACGGCGCTGACGGCTTCGGCGACACCGGCTATCTGCCGTCGCGCCGCGCCGCCGCCGGCGAGCATGCCGCGCTGGCGACCCTGCGCCTCAGCCGCGAGCACGCCGGGACACTGACGCTGGTGGCGCTGGCACCGCTGACCAACCTGGCGCTGGCGCTGCGGCTTGATCCGACGCTGCCACAACGCGTGCCGCGTCTGGTGGTGATGGGCGGCGCGGTCAGCGGGCGTGGCAACACCTCGGTGGCGGCGGAGTTCAACGTCGGCTTCGATCCCGAGGCGGCGGCAATCGTCTTTGGCGCGTGGCCGCGGTTCGAGCTTGTCGACTGGGAGTTGACCGTGCGCCACGCTCTCGATTTCGCGCGCTGCGAAGCCTGGCTGGCGACGGACGACCCGCGCGCGCACTTCTACGCGGCGATTTCGCGCAAGGTGCGCGGGTTGAGCCGCGAACGCGGCCGCCCGGGCTTGATCGCGGCCGATGCGCTGGCGATGGCGGTGGCGCTCGAGCCGGGTCTGGTGACCGCCGCCGAGGAGCGTCATGTGGCGGTGGAACTGGACGGCATGCTGGCCCGTGGCGCCACCGTGGTGGACTGGGACCGGCGCGGCGTCGGCAGTACCAATGCGCGCATCATCATGGCCGTGGATCAGGCGCGCTTCGAGGCGCTGGTCGCGAGTGCATTGGGCGCCACGGCATGAGCCAATTGCCCGCTGTCGCGGCCCCGGGCTACAATGCCGATCTTTTCCCGGTCTTGCAGAGCCCGCTATGAAGTCCGATGCCCATCCGCAGTATCAGCAGGTCGTGTTCCATGACATGACCGCCAATTTCGCCTTCCTCACCCGCTCGACCATGACCAGCAAGGAAAAGGTCAAGTGGGAAGACGGCAACGAGTATCCGCTGATCAAGGTGGAAATCTCCAGCGCCTCGCATCCGTTCTACACCGGCCAGCACAAGATCGTCGATTCGGCCGGTCGCGTGGACAAGTTCCGCCGCCGCTACGCCGGCGCCAAGAAGTAACTGCCGCGGGGCGCGATGCCCCGCGCCGACACTGCGTGGCCGCACGCGTGCGGCTGCCGCGCGCCGCGTCCGCCTGTTGCCGCTGTGCCATAATCCCGGCTTTCCGAACGCAGGTTTGAAACCGACGTTCCATGCGCCGCTCGCCGCGGCCCGCGCATGCTGACTGTCCCCACCCGGCGCCGCCGCGCCCCACCGGATCCGGCGCCTGCAGCAAGGAGTCCGCCGTGTCCGAAGCAAGCTACAAACTGACCGACGAGGCCCGTCAGGCGAGCGTCGATCTGCCGGCGGTGCGCGGCACGGTCGGTCCCGCCGCGCTCGACATCGGCAAGCTCTACCGCGAGACCGGCTGCTTCACCTACGACCCCGGCTTCATGTCCACCGCCAGTTGCCGCAGCGCGATTACCTACATCGACGGTGATGCCGGCGTGCTGATGTACCGCGGCTACCCGATCGAGCAGCTGGCGGCCAACTCGAACTTCCTCGAGGTCGCCTACCTGCTGCTGAACGCCGAGCTGCCGACAGCTGCCGAGTTTTCGGCGTTCGAGCACGAGGTCACGCATCACACGATGATGCACGAGTCGCTGCGCTTCTTCCTGCGCGGTTTTCACCACGACGCGCACCCGATGGCGATGCTGTGCGCGGCGATCGCCTCGCTGTCGGCGTTCTATCACGACAAGATCGACATCAACGATCCCGCGCACCGCAAGCTGGCGGCGATCCGCCTGATCGCCAAGCTGCCGACCATCGCCGCCGCCTGCTATCGCTACTCGATCGGCTGGCCGATGCGCTATCCGCGCAACAACCTCGATTACTGCACGCGCTTCCTGCACATGATGTTCGAGGTACCCAGCGAGCCGCTCGACCTGAGCCCGGTGGCGGCAAAGGCGCTGGACCTGCTTTTCATTCTGCATGCTGACCATGAGCAGAACGCATCTACATCGACGGTGCGGCTGGTCGGTTCCACCGGCGCCAACCCCTACGCCAGCGTTGCCGCCGGTATCGCCGCGCTATGGGGGCCGGCACACGGCGGCGCCAACGAGGCGGTGCTGAAGATGCTGGCCGAGATCGGTGATGTTAAGAGCGTGGGCAAGGCGATCGATCGCGCCAAGGACAAGAACTCCGGCTTTCGCCTGATGGGCTTTGGCCATCGCGTCTACAAGAACTTCGACCCGCGCGCCAAGATCATCCGCACGATGTGCTATCGCGTGCTCGACGAGCTGGGCGTCTCCGACCCGATGCTCGACGTGGCGATGAAGCTCGAAGAGGCCGCGCTCAAGGACGACTACTTCATCGAGCGCAAGTTGTACCCGAACGTCGATTTCTACTCCGGCATCATCTACAAGGCGCTGAAGATTCCGACCGAGATGTTCACGGTGATGTTCGCCATCGCCCGCACCGCCGGCTGGATCTCGCACTGGATCGAGCAACAGGAAACCCCCGACACCAAGATCGGCCGGCCGCGCCAGGTCTATATCGGCGCCGTTCCGCGCGATTACCGGCCGCTCAAGGCGCGCTGAATCGGCGGCACGCCCGCGGTCAGTCGGCGAAGCCCCGCCAGCCCGGGGCTTGTTGTTTCCGTGTCGGGGATCGCCATGGCACGCGCTGCCGATGCGGTGTGGTGTCTGTGTTGCGCCGGCCTGGCGGTCAATCAGCGCACGGCGTCTCGCGAAGGCTCGGTGCTGTCGGCGCTTTCCTGCAGCAGCACATCCAGCGCGGCCAGCGATGCACGCGGCTGCGCGCGGCCGTCGATGCGGTCCAGCGGCGCTTGGCGCAGCGCATCCAGCGGCAGCACGGTCAGGTCGAAGCCCAGGTTGTCGGCGCTGAACAGCAGCACGGGCGCCAGCAGTTCGCGTTCGCGGTCGAGTCGGATGCGGCGGGACCGCGTTTCGACGGCTATCCCGCGTTCGCCGAGAAACAGGGTGAGGGCGTCGGGGTCGTCGCTGAAGACATGCAGGCAGACGGCCGAATGCGCGTCGGCGGTGCCCTCAAGCACGGCGCCGACCAGACGCGGCTCGAAGCGGGCCAGGAACCTCATCGCTGCGCGCGCGCCCTCGCGACGTGCACGCAGGGCCTGGGGTTGCGAGGCAACCTGGAACAAACGCTGGTGCTCGCGCAGGGCATCCTCGATCTCGCTGTTGCGCGGCAGCGCCTGCTCGTCCCAGACGCCGAGGCGGTCTGCGGCGCGACGCTTGGCATGACCGTAATCGCGGATACCATGCTCGCTGATCAGGCGCGCGGCTTCCAGCGCGACGCGGCGCCGCAACTGCTGGCGGTCGTTACCCTGTTGCCGGGAGGAATGTCTGCCGCGCGCCATCAGAATACGTCGTAGGCCTTCTTGTCCTGCTTCGGCAGGATCGGCGACTGCGCCTTGAGACGGTCGTAGTCTTCGACGCGGAAGATTTCCGGCATCGCCAGTGGGTCGTTGGGCGCTGCGGGCAGTCCGGTCTCGCGGTTGATCAACGCGGTGATGATGCCCGGCGGCATCGGCAGCGGTGCCGACGGCTGGCCCTGCAGCGCGTCGCCCATCACCTGCATCCAGATCGGCAGCGCCGTGCGCGCACCGAACTCGTCGTGGCCCAGCGAACCGTAGTCATCGAAACCCACCCACACGGTGGTGACGATGTCGGTGTTGAATCCGGAGAACCAGCCGTCGCGGAAATCGTTGGTGCTGCCGGTCTTGCCGGACAGGTCACTGCGTCCCAGCGCCATCGCCGCCGCGCCGGTGCCATGGCGGATCACGCTCTGCATCAGTGACGCGATCAGATAGTCGTTGCGCGGGCCGATCACGCGCGGCGCCAGCCGCAGCGGAACCGGGCCCTGCAGCGGTGCGGGCTGACTGAGACCGTTGTCGAGTGCGGGCGCCGTGGCCACGCTGGCGACCGTTGTCGGGGTGCGTGCGCCGCCGGCCTGGGCGTCCGCCAGCAGACGTTGCGGACAGTCGCGGCAGGCGCGCGGCGGATTGGCGATGTACACCGGCTTGCCGTTGCGGTCGTCGATCTCGCTGACGAAATAGGGGTTCACCAGAAAGCCGCCGTTGGCAAACGCGGCGTAGCCGCGCGCCATCTCCATCGGCGAGACCGATGCCGTGCCCAGTGCCAGCGAGAGGTTTTCGGGAATGGCGTCGGGGCGAAAGCCGAAGCGCGTCACGTATTGCCTTGCGTACGGCACCCCGATGGCGTCCACCAGGCGGATGGTCACCAGGTTCTTCGACTGCGCCAGCGCTTCGCGCAGGCGCATCGGACCCTCGAACTTGTCGTCGTCGTTGGCCGGCGTCCATTCGCCGTTCTTGGCCGAGGGGTCGGCGAACACCAGCGGTGCGTCGTTGACGATCGAGGCCGGCGTGAAGCCGCGCTGGAAGGCGGCGGAATACAGGAACGGCTTGAAGCTGGAGCCCGGCTGCCGCGCGATCTGGGTGGCGCGGTTGAACTTGCTCTGGGTGTAGCTGAAGCCACCGACCAGGGCTTCGACCGCACCGTCGTCCGGGCGCAGCGTCACCAGCGCGGCCTGCGCCTTGGGCAGTTGCGCCAGCTGCCAGTGACCATCGGCATCCAGCGCCACGCGCACGACGTCGCCGCGCTTGAGCACCTGATCCACGCGCTTGGGTGCCGGGCCCATGTGGCTGTCGTTGATGTAGGGGCGTGCCCAGGCGACCGCCGCAAGGTCAAGGTCCACGGTCTGGCCGTCGGCCATGAAGACATGCGCGCGTGCGCTGTCGCTCTCGCTGACGATGCCGGGAACCAGGCCAGCGACCGGATACAGGGCCGCCAGTGCCCGGCTGCGCGCCTGCGGCCCGCTGCCGGGCGGCAGTTCGACGTGCGCCTCGGGACCGCGCCAGCCGTGGCGATGGTCGTAGGCCAGCAGCTCGGAACGCACGGCGTTGTTGGCGTCGTTCTGGATGCTGCTGACGATCGTGGTCCTGACCACGTAGCCATCGGTCAGCGCGCGATTGCCGAGCTGGGCGATCGCCGCCAGCCGCGCCATCTCGGCCACATACGGCGCCTCGACCTGGACTGGCGGCTCGTGTGGGAAGGCATCGTCCGGTTCATGGACGGCCTGCTCATACTGTGCCTTGCTGATGAAGCCGACCTCGAGCATGCGGCCCAGCACGTAGTTGCGTCGCTCCACCGCCTTGGGCCGGTTGGTGACCGGATTGCCGGTGGAAGGGAACTTGGGCAGCGATGCCAGCATCGCGCACTGGGCGATGCTCAGCTGGTCCAGCGTCTTGCCGTAGTAGTACTCGGCGGCCGCGGCCACGCCGTAGGCACGATGGCCGAGGAAGATCTTGTTGAGGTAGAGGTCGAGGATCTCGTCCTTGGTCAGCTCGTGCTCGATGCGAAAGGCCAGGAACCATTCCATCAGCTTGCGCGTATAGCTCTTCTCGGGACTGAGGAAGAAGTTGCGTGCCACCTGCTGGGTGATGGTGCTGCCGCCCTGGACCTTTTCGCCGCCGCTGATCACTACGTGCAGTGCGGCGCGCAGGGTGCCCCAGATGTCGACGCCGGGGTGGTGGTAGAAGTCGGCGTCCTCGGCGGCCAGAAAAGCGTCCTTGACGTGTGCGGGCACCTGCTGGATCGTCACCGGAATGCGCCGGGTTTCGCCGAAGGTGGCGATCAGCTTGCCGTCGGCGCTGAGCACGCGCAGCGGCACCTGCATCTCGACGTCCTTCAGTATGGCCACCGAGGGCAGGCGCGGGGCGAGGACCCAGTAAGCGATGCCGAGCGCAGCCGTGCCGAGCACGGCGCCGAGCACGGTGAGCAGCAGCGCGTAGCGCAGCAAACGCTTGAGTATCGGCATGGCCGCGGGGAGTGTGATCGCTGTCTAGGCAGGCGGCGGGAAGGGCGGAGTATAGATGCGCAATGGGCGGCTCGAAAGCGCGCCGCCGCTCACGGATTGCGGCTGTCGAAATGAAAACATTTGAAAATCAGCCGGTTGTGGGGTAGAAACCGGGACGTTGCCAATCCGTTAACTTTACGATCTAATGTAGTTGCGCATCTTTCGCTCGTAACCGCGCGTGGCAAGGGGGAAAACGTGGGCCTGTTCACTCCCAAATCGGCACCGCTGGTCGGAGTCGACATCAGTTCGACTGCGGTCAAGGTGCTGCAGCTGAGCCAGGCGGGGACGCGTTACCGCGTCGAGCACTACGCGGTCGAGCCGCTGCCGCCCAATGCCGTGGTCGAGAAAGGCATCGTCGAGGTCGAGGCCGTCGGCGAGGCGATCCGGCGCGCGCTCGCGCGTTCCGGCGCCAGGACCCGCTTCGCCGCTGCGGCGGTCGCGGGGTCGGCGGTGATCACCAAGGTGATCCCGATGCCGGCCGAGCTGTCGGATGAGGATCTGGAAAGTCAGATCCAGGCCGAGGCCAATCAGTACATTCCGTATCCGATCGAGGAGGTCAGCCTCGATTTCGAGGTGATCGGCCCGATCCGCGACAACCCCGAGATGGTCAACGTGCTGCTGGCCGCCTCACGCACCGAAAACGTCGACATGCGCATCGCCGCGCTTGATCTGGGCGGCCTCACCGCACGGGTCGTGGACGTCGAGGCGTTCGCGATGGAAAACGCCTTCGGTCTGATCGCCGACCAGCTTTCGGTCAGCCGTGACGCGCTGGTGGCAATGGTCGATGTCGGCGCCACCATGACCACCCTGATCGTGCTGAAAAACCAGCGCACGATCTATTCGCGCGAGCAGGTTTTCGGCGGCAAGCAGTTGACCGACGAGGTCATGCGCCGTTACGGCCTGACCTACGAGGAGGCCGGTCTGGCCAAGCGCCAGGGCGGTCTGCCGGAGTCCTACGAGATTGAGGTGCTGGAGCCGTTCAAGGAGGCGATGGTCCAGCAGATCAGTCGTCTGCTGCAGTTTTTCTATGCCGGCAGCGAGTTCAACAAGGTTGATCAGGTGGTGCTCGCCGGCGGTTGCGCCTCGATTGCCGGCGTCAGCGAGATGGTCGAGGAGCAGCTCGGCGTGCCCTGTTGCGTGGCCAACCCGCTCGCCAACATGGCGCTGGCGCCGAAGGTGCAGGCGCAGGCGCTGGCCCAGGACGCCCCGGCGCTGATGATCGCCTGCGGGCTCGCGCTCAGGAGCTTCGACTGATGGCGAAGATCAACCTCCTACCCTGGCGTGCCGAACGCCGCAAGCAGCGCGAGCGCGAGTTCTTCGTCCAGCTGGGCGTCTCCGCCGCCGTCGCCATCGTCGTGCTGATGCTGGCGGTGTCGTGGATGGGGCTGCGCGTCGACAACCAGAACGAGCGCAATGCCTACCTGCAGGGCGAGATCAAGCAGGTCGACGTCAAGATTGCCGAGATCAAGGACCTCGAGAAGACCCGGGCGCGGCTGCTGGCGCGCAAGGAGATCATCGAGCAGCTGCAGGCCAACCGTTCGCAGATGGTGCATCTGTTCGACGAGCTTGTGAAGCGCACCCCCACCAGCGTGCGACTGACGGCGATGAAGCAGACCGGCAGCAAGCTGGTGCTGGACGGTGTCGCTCAGTCCAATGCCAGTGTCGCCACCTACATGCGCAACATCGAGGCCTCGCCATGGCTGGGCCCGGCCGACCTGACCAAGACCGAAAAGGAAAAGGGCAACAGCAGCGTCATGCCCTACGTGTTCGGCCTTGACGTCACCCTGTCCAAACCCAAGGCCAAGGATGACGGCAGCGCCGCCGCCGAGATGGCGGCGCCGGTGAAGGGAGGGGCCAAGCCGTGAGCTTTCTCGACGACTTCCGCAATCTCGATCGCAACAACATCGGCGGCTGGCCCAACTCGGCCAAGCGGACCTTCACCGTGCTGGTGTTCGTGCTGATCCTGTTCTTCGGCTGGTGGTTCAAGATCAGCGACCAGCAGGACCAACTCGGCAGTCTGCGGCAGAAGGAAACCCAACTCAGGCAGGAGTTCGTGCAAAAGCAGGCCAAGGCGGTCAACCTCGACGCGCTCAAGCTGCAGCTCAGCGAGATGCAGGACATGCTGCGACAGATGCTGCGGCAGCTGCCGAGCAAGACCGAGATGCCCGAGTTGCTGGTGGACGTCTCGCAGACGGCGCTCTCGGCCGGCCTCGAGACCGACCTGTTCCAGCCCGGTCCGGAGACGGTCAAGGAGTTCTACGCCGAGAAGCCCATCCAGCTGCGCATGATCGGTACCTACAACCAGTTCGGCACCTTCATCAGCGGCGTGGCCTCGTTGCCGCGGGTGGTGATCCTGACCATGCACGACGTTTCCCTGCGCCCGGTGCAGGGGCAGGTCAAGGGCAAGCCGGTCAGCGGGCTGCTGGTGCTCGAAGGCACTGTCAAGACCTATCGCTATCTGGACGAGGACGAGACCCGGGCCGCCGACAAGGCTGCCGCGCAGGGTTCGCCGACCAAGGGAGGGAAGTGAGCATGAAGCTTGCACTCGCCCGTATCCTGCTCGCTGCCGGCCTGTTGTCCACGTTGGGCGGCTGCACCCGCGGCATGAGCGATCTGCGCGAATGGGTCGCGCAGCAGAAAGCGATGAAGGGCGCTCCGCTGCAGCCGTTGCCGGTGGTCAAGACCTTTGAAAGCTTCACTTACAGCGACCAGGGCCAGCGCGACCCGTTCAGCCCCAGCCCGCTTGAACTCAACGGTTACGGCGGCAACGGCAACGGTCCGCGTCCGGACGCCAACCGGCCCAAGCAGCCGCTGGAGGCGTTTCCGCTGGATTCGTTGAAGATGGTCGGCACCATCGGTACCGGCGCCAATATCGAGGCCCTGATCAAGGACCCGACCGGCGTGATTCACCGTGTTCACCGCAACAACTACCTCGGCCAGAATGACGGACATGTCACCGACATCACGCTGGACCATGTCGATCTGACCGAGCTGATTCCGAACGGCAATGGCGGCTGGATGGAGCGCCAGGCCACCATCGCGCTGAGCGGCCAATAGGACCCTGTGGGGGGATGTACATGACGACGAAAGCCACTCGTGACCCGGCCCGCGTCGCACGCCAGTCCGGTGCGTTGCGTCGCGTGATGCTGGCCATGGTCCTGCTCGCGGGCGCGGGGCTCGCATGCGGCGCGCGCGCCGAAAGCGTGCTCAAGGACATCAGCTACCAGGCCATGCCCGGCGGCAGGATCGATCTGACGCTGAAGTTCAGCGGCGGCGTGCCCACGCCGAAGATCTTCACCACCGACAATCCACCGCGCATCGCGGTCGATCTGGCCGACACCCAGGTGGGCCTG
>Ga0307372_10005841_pt1 | contig 18260 bp, 13 predicted proteins | sample OX1MG_FD_202533 | JGI IMG/M metagenome (GOLD analysis project Ga0307372, IMG submission 202533) | Soil microbial communities from Risofladan, Vaasa, Finland - OX-1 | ecosystem: Environmental > Terrestrial > Soil > Coastal area > Acid sulfate soil | place: Finland: Risofladan, Vaasa | collected...
CACGTGCTCCACGTCGCAGCTTTTCCTGCCCAGGGCGCGGCCCACGTGCTCTGACCATTTCCATCCGGGCTCGTAGGTGGCGCGCCCAATCGTCATGCCGCCGATGTGCACCAGTTCGAACTTTCCCTTCTCGAAGGTGCGCACCTCATCCGGGAGCTAAAAACGTTTCAGGATGACTTCGTACACAGGACCTCCTCGATGGGCACGACCAACGTCGCGCGCTGTTACGTCCATGAGACTTGGAACCAGCTGCGATCCGAAATCGTACCATGTTCACAACAGGAGATCTCCGCCATGCGCAAGACCGCCGTGTTCTCCGCTGTTTCGGCTTTCATTTTGAGCTCGAGCCTGCTTTTGGCTGCGCCGCCAAACAAGCCCTCCACAGGGTCGATCGTGATTGTCTTCAAGGACGGTCACCGCCAGTCGTTCCGCCTGGCCGACATCGAGCGAATCGAGTTTCCCGGCGCTGCGGCAGCCTCAAGCGGCGAAAACGAGCCGTCGCGCGGGCGCTACGTGGGCAAATGGGAGGTGGGGGACGGATCCGGCAATGACTTCACCATCACCCTGAGCGAGAACGGGGATGCCTATCGATCGCTGCGCGACGTCCATGGCCACTGGGAGTACGTCAACGGCGACGCCCAGATTGTATGGGACGACGGCGCCCAGGATGCCATCCGGCGGGTGGGATCGCGCTATCAGAAGTTTGCGTATGCGGCGGGCAAGTCCTTCACCGACCGGCCCGATAATGTGACATTTGCGCGCAGCCTGACGCCCAGGCCGATCTGAGCGCAACGGCTGGGGATCAGGCGGCGCGGGGCCGGGCGGCGCGTTCCAGCCTGGCGTCGTGTTCGCGGCGGGATTCCGCCTCGCCCGCGGGCAGCAGCACCGCAAAGACGGTTCCCGAGTATCCCGGCCGGGTGGAGGTTCTTACCAGCATCCGGCCGTTGTGCCGCTGGACGATGCCGCGGCTCACCCAAAGTCCCAGTCCGTTTCCGGAAGCGCCCTTGGTGGTGACGAACGGCTGAAAAATACGCTGACGGATGGGGCGCGGGATGCCGCGGCCGTTGTCCATTACCAGGACGCGCTCGATTCCCGAGGGTCCGCGGCGGGTCCGCAGGCAGATGGTTCCACCGTTTTCGAGCGCGTCGATGGCGTTGCGGATCAGGTTGGAGAAGACCTGGCGGATTTCCGATATCGAGCCGAAGATGAAAGAGGGTGCGGTGAAATCGCGGACCACCTCAATGTGCTTGCGGTCGAGCTGGGGCTGGTTGAGACCGATGACGGCGTTGAGCAGGTCGCAGATGTCGAATTCGCCTGGCCTGGAGGCGTCGCGGAAGAAGGAGAGGCTCTGCTTGGCCACGTTGCTGACGCGGCCGATCTCATCGAGCAGGAGGGTGGCGTATTTGCGGCCCGATTCGCTGATGGTCGGATCGGCGCTGACCAGGTAAGCGAGGTTGGTGACCGCCTCGAGCGGGTTGTTGATCTCGTGGGCAATGGCGGCCGCCATGCGCCCGGTGGCGGCCAGCTTTTCTGACTCGATCATGGCGTCCTGCATGCGCACGCGGTCGGTGATATCGCGGGCGATTTTGGAGGCGCCGATCACTCGTCCTTGCTGGTCGCGTAACGGCGAGATGGTGAGGGAGACGTGGACGCGGGTTCCGTCCTTGCGCAGGCGCTCGGTTTCGTAGTGGTCGATACGGCGGCCTTGGCGCAGGCGTTCGAGGATGCCGGGCTCCTCGGAGTGCAGCTCGGGCGGAATGATGGTGAGGATGGAATGGCCGACAATCTCGTCGGCGGTGTAACCGAAGAGGCGCGCGGCGCCCCGGTTCCAGCTGGTCACGATGCCATTCAGGTCCTTGCTGATAACGGCGTCGTCGGAGGACTCGACAATCGCGGCCAGGAGCTGCGAACTGGTGGCATTGCCGCGCAGAATCGCGCCGGCATCTTCCGGGTGCGGGTTCGCCGCCACATCGAAAGATCGCGGACGATTGACGGCCTGCTTTTGGCTCACCGGTCGGTTCCTCCTGTTCCTTTCCCATCCGGGCGCATGGACCAATCCAACCGGGGTAGGAGCTATGGCGGGTACGATGCCGGGGTTTTCCATGGCGGTTGCTTTCAGGATGGAAGTGGATAAACACGAGAACTGTTCCCAAGGCAATCGCGGCATGGCAGAATCGACAGGTATGGATTCATCACTGGCTCCATTCCTTATCGAGCCGCGCTTTGTGGAGCGAGTGTGGGGTTTCCGCGATCTGCGGCCGTGGTACGACCGGGCCGCCGGAGCCGGCGAACCGCCCATTGGCGAGGTGTGGCTCACGGGCGATGAATGCCGCGCCGCTTCAGGGCCGGAGGCGGGCAAATCCCTGGCGGAACTGTTCCGGGAGTTTCCTCGAATTCTGCTCGGCGCCAGTGCCCGCGAGGCGGTGTCGCCGCTGCTCGTCAAAGTCATCTTCGCGCGGGAGAAACTCAGCGTGCAGGTGCATCCCGACGATGAGCTGGCGCAGAAGTACGGCCAGCCGCGCGGCAAGACCGAGTGCTGGTACGCACTGGAGGCCGAGCCCGGGGCGCTGGTCGCGGCCGGGCTCAAGCCCGGAGTCACTCTGGAGGAGGTCCGAGCCGGAATCAACGAGGGCACTTTGGAGCAGCGGCTCAACATGATCCCGGTTTCGAGCGGCGACATGATCTTCGTGGATGCGGGGACGGTGCACGCCATCTGGCCGGGATCGGTGCTGCTGGAAACACAGCAGAACTGCGACATCACCTATCGCATGTACGACTATGGCCGGCCGCGCGAATTGCACATTGAAAAGTCCCTGGAAGCGGCGCGCCTGGCCACCCGCGCGGGCAAAATTGCGCCGCGCCGGCTCGCCGACCGCACCATTCTCATCGACGTCGAGTATTTCCGGGTTGAGCGCATTCCGGTCAAGGACACACGCGCCGGCGCAACTCTCGCCGCTGCCGATGAGCCGAATCCCGGATTGGCGTATCTGTTTGCCGCGGCGGGCTCGGCGCGATTGACCGGTCCGGAGTTCGACGCCGTCGAGATTCCACCGCGCGGGATCGCATGCATCCCGGCAGCTTCTCCTAAGTTCACGGTCGAGGACGGAGGCGGACTCGAGCTGATCCGCATCTCGCCGCGGTGGCCGAGCGCCGCGTGAGGATCGTTCTCAAGCGCCGGAAAACCACGGAAAGCGGGCCGTCTCAGGCTCCCATCCGCTTCTCGTGAGTGATCATCCACGACACCCCGAAGCGATCCCGTAACTGGCCGAAGCGCGTGGCGAAGAAGTTCTCGGCCATGGGCATGAAGACTTCGCCGCCTTCCTTGAGCAATCCGTAGATCCGCTCGGCCTCGGCATCGCTATCCACGGAGAGCGAGAGATAAACGCTGCGGATGGGCTGAAAGCGATCTGGCGGAACGTCGCTGGCCATGATGGTGGCGCCGCCGATGGCCAGCCGCGCGTGCATCACTTTGTTCTCCTGGCCGGGGCCGGGGCGCGGCGCGCCGGGAGGGCACTGGTCGTGGGTCATCAGGGTGAGAATCTTCGCGCCCAGGTGCTGCTCGTAGAAACGGAAGGCCTCGGCGCAGTTGCCGCCGAAGTTGAGGTAGGTGTTCAGGTTCATTGCGCTGTCCTCCAGAAAGAGTCGATTAGAGCATTTTCGGAATTGGTGTAGACCTCAATTCCTTCGGCTTCCCACCCTTTCCGCAGAAAAAAGCGGAAAGAATGGGGCACGGAAAGTCTACGGCAAAAGAGAAGATGCCCTGCGAAGGGAAAGCTCGCTTACGGGGCATCGTAACGCAAGAGCATTCGAGCCGTGAAGCAGGATCGGCCGGGATAGCGCGATGGCAGAAGCGGTTCGCGACTACGCCTCAGTGCGAGAAGAATTCGCCGTGTCCGCCGTTCTTCCAGGGATCGTAATCGGCGGCAAAATTGGCGCGATTCTTCACCGACGGGTGATCGTAGAGCCAGATCTCGATGAAGCGGTTGGGACTGGGATCTTCGAGCCAGGCCTCGCCGAGCGCGTTGAACGAGGCTACCGCGGTCTTCTGCGGGTCGGGCACCAGGCCGTGAATCGCCTCCTGCCCGTAGACGTCGGCCTGGTGTTCCAGGTAGCGGCTGAAGGTGTTGGCCGCCGGCTGCAGCAGGAACGAAGCGATGGACACGGCGAAGATCAGCACCACGAACCCGGTGCGCGTGGCCAGGGGAACCACGCCCTCGCGCTCGGCAATGCCCCATCGGCCGCCGAATCGCCGCACCATCCAGCCCGCGAACGCGGCGCAGGCCCAGAACACGAAGAAGAGCGACACCGCCGATACCACCAGCCCTTTGACAATGTGGTGCAGCACGTAGTGGCCGCTTTCGTGCCCGAAGATGAACATGACCTCGTCGTCCGGAACACGTCCAGCGGTGGTGTCCCACACCACCACGCGCCTGGTGGCTCCCAACCCGCTCACGTACGCATTCAGCCCATTGGTTTTCACGCTGGCTTTCATCAGGAACATGCGATCCGGAGGAATGTTGGTCCCGGTGCGCGCCACCACTTTCTCGAGATCCGCCACCAGCGCGGGGTTGGTCTTCTGGAGCGGCTCGAACTTGTCGAAGATGGGCTCGAGGAACACCGGCGCGATGAACGTGACCAGCACCATGAGGGGCACGGCAATGGCCCAGCCCCAAAGCCAGAAACGCCGCGGCGAAGCCTTCCCTATCCAATTGAAGAGGAGCAGCAGCAGCGAGCCGAACCCCACAGCCAGGGCAAGCGCCTTGGACCAGTCGCCGAACCAGCCTGCCCAGCTCTGCACGCTGATGCCGTAATGCCTGCTGGCGGACTCGCCGGCCAGGTCCAGCGGCAGTCCTGCGAGGGTGAGAATCACCGCCAGGAAAGCAAAGAAGGCGAGCCCCTGCACCCAGCGGCGGCGGGCGATGCGCTCCGTCCACCGCTCCAGGCCGGAGGCGGCGCGCGTGGCCAGCAGCAGCCAGAGCACGATGAGCCCCCAGACCGATCCCACGATTTCCAGGGTCAGCCGGATCCGGTTCAGCGCGATGGCCTTGGCCAGCTTGTCGGGCGGCAGGGTGTAGGCCGGTTGCTGCGGCTGCTGCGGAGCGCTCTGGGCCTGCGCCGGCGGCTGGCCTTCGGGGGGATTCTGCTCGGCGGCACCGCACGCGGCGCCCATCCAGACGATTGCGCCCAGCAGGGCCAAACCACACAAACGCGAAGCTCGCATCGCTCTCACCTCCAGAGCAGGATTTCTGAGACAATCGGGACTACCGATGTTTTTAACTCAGCGTTCTCCTTCCGGGCCACAGTTTTCTTGTGCGCTCACGCGTCCAGGAATGGCCGCGGTGCCGGCTGAGATCGCCTGGCGACAACGGAAAACCGTGAACGGTGAGCGTGAACTTCACCTGATACACTCCCGTTAAACGAAATCAGCGCTCAACATGGAGTCCATCGCGCAATGAAACGTATTCCAATGATGCTTTGCCTGGCGGCCGCCGCGACGCTTGCGGCGCAGACCGCCTCCAAGCCCGCTCCGCACCCTGCGAAAACCACCGCCGCGACGCACCCCGCAAGTGCAACCGGCTACAAGCTTCCTCCGGGCGAGAAGCGCGCCCCCGGAATTCCCAAGCTCGTGTTCTCCACCTGGAGGTACCAGGACATCGTGGTTGGCACCGGGCCGGAGGGCGAATCGGGCAAACTCTGGCACGTGAAATACAAGGGCTGGCGCGCCGCCGATGGCGTTGTCTTCGATTCCTGGGAGAACAACCGGCGGCCGGAGTTCAAAGACGGCAAGCCGGTGATGGGACCTGATAACAAGCCGGTGTTGGGGCCGCCCCAGCCGCTCATGTTTCCGCAGGGAATGGGCCGCCTGATTCCCGGCTTCGACTGGGGCCTCTCCGGCATGCGCGTGGGTGGGAAGAGACGCATTTTCATTCCCTGGGAACTGGCGTATGGCACCCGCGCCATTCCCGATCGGCCGGACCACCCCGGCATTCCCGCCAAATCCGATCTCATCTTTGACGTCGAACTGGTGGATGTGACCGATATGCCGGCGCCGCCAACGCGGCCCGTGATGGCACCCCACCAGGTTCCGCGTCCCGGCGCGCCGGGCACTGCGCCGGGCCAACCGGCAAAGCCCGGCGCCACGCCTCCGGCCGGAGCACCCGGAGCAACCCCGGCTCCCGGTTCTCCAGCCACTGAGCCCAAGCAGACCAATCCGGCGCCGAACCCCGGCAGCGAGCCTCATTCCAAGCCAACGCCGCCACCCTCGACTCCACAGATGTAGGGTGTTACCAGGTCTCTGATCGATTGATTTCGTACCGCCCCATCCATTCCGCGATGAAACTGCGGAATGGATGGGGCACCCGCGTCGGCACCGCTGGCGGTCCAGGGCGAGGCAGGTATCGCGGGCGGGGCCTCACGGGTCCGATATAGTGTCGGAGAGGCAATCGCATCTTTCCGCAAAGGACCCTACGCTCATGACCCTCGATCGTCGCGATTTTCTTGCCGCATGCAGCCGCGCCGGCATCACCTCCGCCCTGCTCCCCGGAATCCTGTACACGCTGGCCAGCCAGGCCGCCGAAGGGCAGCAGCAGTTGGTCAAGGGTCCCCCGGGGCACGCGTCGGCATGGGACAAGATCACGCCCGAGATGCTGGATCAGGCGGCGCAGCTTGCCGGCGTGGGTCCGTTCACCGCCGAGCAGAAGAAGATGATGCTCGAAGGGCTGACGCGGCAGCGCGACGGTTACGCGAAAATTCGCGCGCTCAAGCTGCCCAACTCGGTTGCGCCGGCGTTCGTGTTCCATCCCCAGCCGGCGGCAGGCGCAACCCTTCCCTTTGCCACGGAATCGGGAAATCGCATTTCGCGCAGCTCCTTGTGGAAGCCGCGCACTGCCGAGGCCGCGCCGGCGCGCCTGGAGGACCTCGCCTTCGCCACCGTGACCGAGCTGGCCGGCCTGCTGCGCGCCCGCAAGATCACTTCGGTCAATCTCACCAAGATGTACCTCGCCCGCCTCAAGCGCTACGATCCCACGCTGCACTTCGTCATCACGCTTACCGAAGACCGAGCGATGGCGCAGGCGAAGAAGGCTGATGAAGAGATCGCCGCCGGCAAGTGGCGCGGGCCCCTGCACGGCATCCCCTGGGGCGCGAAGGACCTGCTCGCGGTCAAAGGCTACCCCACAACCTGGGGCGCGGGCGGATTCGAGCACCAGGTCATCGACGAGGATGCGACAGTGGTGCAGCGGCTGGACGCGGCGGGCGCGGTGCTGGTGGCGAAGTTCACGCTGGGCGCGCTGGCCATGGGCGACAAGTGGTTCGGCGGGCAGACACGCAATCCGTGGAACCCCACCCAGGGTTCGAGCGGCTCCTCGGCCGGACCGGCCAGCGCGGTTGCGGCGGGATGCGTCGGGTTCGCCATCGGCTCTGAGACGCTGGGGTCGATCTCGTCGCCCTCCACGCGCTGCGGCGACTCGGGGTTGCGGCCGACGTTCGGCTTTGTGCCCCGAACCGGCGCCATGGCCCTGAGCTGGACCATGGACAAGCTGGGGCCCATCACCCGCTCGGCGGAAGACTGCGCGCTGGTGCTTGAGGCCATCTACGGACCCGATGGCAAGGACACCTCGGTGTATCCGGCCACCTTTCACTGGAATCCAAATCTCAACTGGAAGGCGCTGCGTATCGGGTACATCAAGAGCGCGTTTGAGCCGCCCAAGCCGCAGCAGCCGTCTGCGCCGCCGGCAAACGAGAGCGCGGAAGATAAGAAGAAGCGCGAGGAACGCGCTGCGCGCATGCAGGCCATGCAGGGCCGCCGCGCCTACGATCGCAAGTTCGACCTGGCCACGCTGGACAAGCTGAAAGCGATGGGGGTGAACCTGATCCCGGTGGAGCTGCCCGAGCTGCCCTACGGCTCCATCACGCCGGTACTGGAAGCAGAAGCCGCCGCGGCCTTCGACGAGCTCACCATGACGGGGCGCGATGCGCTGCTCACCGAGCAGACCGAAAATGACTGGCCCAACACCTTTCGCGTGGCGCGGTTCTATCCGGCCGTCGAATACATCCAGGCCATGCGCGCGCGCACCCTGGCGGTGCAGCAGATGAACGCCCTGTTCGAGAAGGTGGACGTGATTGTCACGCCCACTTTTAGCGAGCAGCTCCCGGTTACCAACCTGACCGGACATCCGGCGCTCATCGTTCCCAACGGCCTGCGCGGCGCGGACGCTCCGCCGCCGCTGAGCACGGAGGTGGGCAGCGACGAAAACACCGGCGGACCGAACACGCCGGTGTCGATCACGTTCCTGGCCGGATTGTATGAGGACGCGAAGCTGGCGGCGTTCGGTCGGGCGTACCAGGAGGCGACGGGGTTCCAGAAGCTGCATCCGAAGCTGGATTGAGAAGCAGCTTTCAGCTTCTAGCCTCTAGCTTCTAGCTCGTGGTCGGCATTGGGGCTTCCGTAGCATTCATTTACGGGCTCGGACTGAATGAGATTGCCCGGATTCGCGGGCAAATCATTCATTTTACGATAGATATCTCCCCAAAATGTCCTCGCTTTGGCCTCTTTCAAAGGACTCGCCCATTCTGCTAGCATTGCATGCATTGCATGCATTGCATGCAATTGGGGGGGAGGGGGGGTATTTCCTTTCCCCGATTTCTCTGCGCCCCACCCCATTCGAAGAGTTCGCCCATTCTGCCAGCAGTGCATGCAGTGCATGCATTGCATGCAAATGGGGGGGAGGGGGGTATTTCCTTTCCCCGCAGAACGGAAGAGGAGCCTCGTTGAGCGAGACTCCTCTGAATTTGAGTATGCAGGGCTTTGTGCAAGAGGCATGTGTCCGCGATCACGCTTGCAGGCAGCTTTTAGCTTCTAGCTCTTAGCTTCCAGCTCGTGGTCGTCGGCATCAGGAAGATTCGTCGCGCCCATTTCTGGGTCTGAATGAGGGATCGCAAAGAATTCGGCGATCATGGGGCGCAACTCGCTTGCGGGTTTCTCGCCGCCGGTCACGTCAACAAGCAGCGCCAGAGTGCGCATGCGATGGTACGCACGGATGGTTGCTTGCCAGAGAAGCGTGTCCGGACATTCGGGAACCGTGTGGGCACCGATGAGGTAGTCAGCGGTGTACCCCTCTGCCTGAATGGTCTCGCGGGCATGAATCGCAGAGGCGACGTCGTCCTCGGCGATATTCTTCAGCGCGCCACGCGCCGTCAACTCCAACCAGCAGCGATGGAAGAAGAGGCTTGCCGCATCGCGCGCGGGCCGAATGTCCCAGGATGGCAGGACGGTCAGCTTTTCCGGCTTCTTGATCTCCGCCAAAGTGCGCGCATCTGTCGTTGAATAGTTGGGGTTCACCGTGAGTCCGCACAACTCACCGAGACCCAAAACCCAGCGCAGACAATAGAGGCATTCCCAAGAAGGGTAAGCTTTATTTTTGAGCTCAGCGGGCCAGTGCCCGTCCGGCATCAGAAGAACATCGCGGAGCCCCCGCTCAAGGTCTTCCCGCAGTTTGAATTGATCGAGCCGGTCGAGGAGAACCCGGCGGGTAATAACTTGGATTCCGGGCGGGAGTTCCTTTTCCATGCCGAATTCGCTGCTCAGGCGCTCGATGAGCGTCGCAAGGAGCGCCGCTTCGCGGAAGATGGCCAGCCTTGTACCGGCGGGTACTGACGGATCGCTTCGCTCCTGAGCACGCCTCTCAAGTCGATGGTAAATAGTGCTGCCAACTCCGAGCAAAATTACAGAACCGAGCGCGGTGTAGATTACAAGGTTTCCTTCCCATCCGAAATTCAATGAGAACCCGCGGAACTGGTAGAGGTACCACGCGGGATAAGCGGCGACGAGGAGCAGCGTGAGAACCAAGCGAATGAGTTGGCCGCGCGCCTTTGGATCGCGATGCGAGCGGCGCAACGCGACCCATAACGCCTTCCAACCTTTTCCGCTAAACCAGAACTTGTAAAGGTTCATAACGGCGCTCATGCGCGTGCGGTCAATCGGTATGTTTTGACTGCAACCTTCAAGCTAACACCGTGCCGGCGGGGCGGGGCAAGTCTACGGATTTATCATGGCCTGCGTGTTCAATCTTCATCTGCATCGTTCGCTGCGCATGCCGCCAATCGCCGCGCTTCTCGCTCTCGTCTGCATCGCGCAAGGCGCTTGCATCGCGCAGAGCTCCGACCAGGCATTGCTCGCCGGTCTCACGACCGATTTCGCCAAGCTGGCGCCGCAGACCATCCGCCCTGCTTCCGGTTACATCCGCTATCCCTACCTGATTCCTGCCGGCTACTACAGCCAGATGTGGGACTGGGACGGGTTCTTCATCGGCGCGCACTGGGCCAACCAGAGCCCCGATGACGCGAAGTACCTGCGGGACTGGGTGCTCAACTTCGCTTCTTCCGCCGATGCGGGCGGCTACGTCTCGGGGTGCATTACGCCGGCGGGGCCGCGGCCCATCTTCGGCAAGTTCGCCATGAAGCCGTTTCTGGCGCAGGGGGCAGTGATTGCCGCCGAGCAACTGCACGACTTCGAGTGGATCCGGCCGGTGTTTCCGGCGATGGTCAGGATTGCCGCCTACCGCCGCAAGACGCAGTACGACGATCGCTGGGGCCTGTGGTTCTGGTCGAACGCCATGCAATCGGGCGCGGACAACAACCCGGCGCTGAGCAATGAGCCGAAGGACGAGAGCGCGATCCTGGCGGTGGACGCGAGCGTGTGGGCCATGCGCGAATACCGCGCCATGGCGCTGATCGCGCGCAGGCTCGGCAACAGCGACCTGGCCGAGCGGTACAAAAACATGGCCGACGAAACGCGCAAGGCCATCCTGAAGCACCTCTGGGTAAAGGACGAGGCCATCTTCCTCAACCGATGGCGCGACAACGGAAAGTGGATACGGGTGGTGAGTTGGTCGAGTTTTGTGCCGCTGGCCGACGGCATGCTTTCCGCGAAGGACGCGCAACGGATGATTCGGCAGCACCTGCTGAACCCGGCGGAGATGCGGTCGAATTACGGGTTCCGCAGCCTGGCCAAAAGCGATCCCCATTACAACAACCAGGCCATCATCAACCCCTATTCGAACTGGCAGGGGCCGGTGTGGATCAACGCCAACTTCCTGGACTGGATTGCGCTGCGGCGGTACGGTTTCACCGCGGAGTCAAAAGGGCTGGCGAAGACGCTTGCGGCGATGCTGCGGTGCGACATCGCGCAGTGGGGATCGATGCACGAAGATTACGACGCGGAGATGGGCGAGGGCCTTGCGCCGACTCCGGCGCAGTCGCCGAAGGGGAAGTTCGCAGGGTTCGTGGGCTGGAATCTGCTGGCTGAGGACATGCTTCAGTGCGAAGTCACCGGCGAGCACTGCATGACGCTGGAGATTCCGGCGAAGTCGCGAGACAGCGAGACATCAGGTGGGCGCACCACAATCGGTGCAGATTTCGCATCGTCCTATCATGATATGTTGATTTGATTACCATTGGGTAACCCCGTTCACCTTACCGTTACATCATGATATGTTGATGCGTTTTTCTCACTCCGGGCGGCCGGTGTAGTGCGCGTGGGAATGGACCTGGGAGTGGTCCTCGCTCGATTCAAGGTGCGTGGTGACGGTGGCGGGAACGCCGAGCGTCTCCGCCAGACGCTCCTCCACCAGGGTGGCCTGGCGGTGCGCTTCGCCGACCGGCGTGTTCCACGGAAAGAGCAGGTGGACCTCGACAATTTGGCGATAGCCGGTGGTGCGGAAGCGGACGCCGTGGTAATCGATGCCGAATTCGGCGCAGAGCTCGTCGAGGCGGGCGCGGAGCTCGTGGCCGACGCTCGGGTCAGAGTAATCGAGAAGGCCGCGCGCGGATTGCCACAGAAGCCGGCCACCGGAGATGAGGATGTTGGCGGCTACGGCGATGGCGACCAGCGGGTCGAAGGGCTTCCAGCCGGTGAGCATGACGAGGATGAGGCCGGCGAGCACGCCAAAGCTGGTCCAGGAATCGGTGAGGACGTGCTTGCCGTCGGCTTCGAGGATGAGGGAATGGTTGCGGCGGCCGACGCGCAGGAGGTAAAGGCCGAGAACGGCGTTGAGGACGCCGGCGACAACCACGAGAATCGCGCCATTGCCGAGGTGTTCGAGCGCGAGGCCGTGACGCCATCTCTGGATGGTGGTGTAGAGGATGGAAACGGCGGCGAGGACGATCATGCCGCCCTCAAAGCCGGCCGAAAAGAAGGTGATGCGCTCGTAGCCGTACTGGAAGCGCGGAATGGCAGGGCGGCGGCTGAGCCACAGGCTGAACACGGCGAAGCCTACGGCCACGACATGGACCACGGATTCGGCAGCATCGGCAAAGATTGCCGAGGAGCCGGTGAGGCCCCAGGCGGTCATCTTGCCGGCGAGCATAAGGACGCCGACTACCAGCGAGATGCGCATAGCGAAGCGGGCATCGCGGAGCCGACTCTCTTCCGAAGGCGCGGAATCGTGCATGGTGTCTCTCCGCAATTGCGATTCAACGCGGCGCAGAATCGACTACCTGGGCCGGTGGTCCGATGTTGATAAGCGGTGCTGTTTGCTCAAAGACATTCTACGGAGCAGCTGGGGTGAATGCCTGTTCAATTCGACACGAATTGGGCGGGAGGGGTTGCGCCTGCGGAATTCTCCGGCTCGGATTTGATGTGAGATAGATCACCGAACAGAGAGGATGATCCTGCCAGAATTTGGCAAAGAGGTTCAGGGTCCCCGTGTTTCGCTTAGATTATTTGTCCTGCCTGCTGACTGTGTTCTCCACGATACTGGTTGGCCGCAAGTTATGGATGGGGCTGGTGCTTGCGGCCGCGAACAGCGCGCTAATCTGCATTATCGGCGTGCGGACAGAACAATTCGGTTTCATTCCCGCCAACCTGTTTTGCATTGCGGTGTATGCGCTGAGCATCCGTTCGTGGCGAAGGCAGGAACAACGCCTGGGCAATGCAGAGAAGGGGTAGCCATGTTTAGTGGCATGCCGCCCTTGCGACAGAAAAAAGTCGCAAGGATGGGCCAAGGGCTTCTTGACTGGAATTGCTTTCGGCAGGCTGCGGCAAACCGCGGCGTCTCCTACAATAGAAGCAGTGGCGTTGATTCCCCTCAATCCGCCGGCTGCCGCAGTTCCGGAGCGATACGCGGCGGCGGATGGACCCCGCATTCTGAAGCTGTGGCACCTGGCCAGCGTAGATGCGCCCAGCGTGGCCGTGGTGTGGGCTTGCGCACTGGCGTGGACGGCGCACGTTGGCCCATCCTGGGCAACGATAACTGCCCTGGCGTTGGTGGTCTGGGCGATTTACGTGCTGGACCGCCTGCTGGATGGGCAGGCGGGAGTGCGCGGAGAGCGGAACGGACTCAAAGAGCGGCACCACTTCCACTGGAAACATCGCAATAAGTTGGTCTGGCTCGCCGCCACCGGGAGCGTAGCCGCGATTTGTCTGGCGCTTCCGAATCTGGCCCGCCGCGGACTGCGTCCAGACAGCGCAGTGGCAGCAGCCATGCTCATTTACTTTGGCGGCGTGCATGGAGGTTCCGGCGGGCTGCGGCGCATGCTGAAAAGAGCGAGCGCATTGATATCCCGGGATCTCGTGGTGGCAGCCATCTTCACAGCCGGATGCGTCCTGCCGGCGTTGACCGCGACCCGGCAGGAGAATGCCACGCTGATTCCGCTTGCCGCCCCTGCGGCGGCGCTCGCCGGCCTGGCGTGGCTGAATCTGCACGCGATCGGGCGATGGGAAAACGACGCCCCGCTGGCGGGGGGCCTAATCCGGCCGGCATTGGTGCTGGCGGGCCTCTCGATATCGGGCGCGGCGGCGCTCCTGGGGGCTGAACCGCGCTCCGCAGCGCTGCTGGCGATGGCGGGGATGAGTTCGCTTCTGCTCCTCCTGCTTGACCGGGTTCGGGGCCGGCTGGAGCCGGTCACGCTGCGGGCTGCGGCCGACCTGGTGCTGCTGACTCCGCTCTTTCTGGCGGGATTCACCCTGTGACGGGCAGGAGCGCCGCATTGTTCCACCGATCCAGGCACAGCGAACCGGCAAATTTTGACCGCCTCGCCGGAGTTTATCGCTGGATGGAGTGGCTGAGCTTTGGGCCGTGGCTGGCCCGATGCCGGTGTGCTTTCCTCAGTGAGGTGACGGACGCACAGCGGGCGCTGACGATCGGCGATGGCGACGGACGATACACGGCGGCGCTGCTCAGGGCGAATGCCGGGGTGCAGGTAGAGGCCGTGGACGCGAGTGCGGCCATGCTGCGCGCGCTGGTGCGGCGCGCAGGATCGAACGCCGGGCGGGTGCGCCCCTGCGTCGCCGATGCGCGGCGGTGGGTGCCGCCGGCGCGAGGCTATGACCTGGTGGCGACCCACTTCTTTCTGGATTGCCTGACGACCGACGAGGTGCGGGAGCTGGCCGCGCGCATCCGGCCGGCGCTGGCGGCAGAGGCGGCGTGGGTGGTCTCGGAATTTGTCGCGCCGCCGGGATTCTATGGCCGGTTTGTGGCGCGGCCGCTGATCGCGTTTCTATATTTCGCGTTTGGTGTGTTGACGGGCCTGCGGGTGCGGCAGTTGCCCGAGCATCGCGCCGCGCTCGAGAATGCCGGCTTTGTCCTGCGCGAGCGGCGGACCTGGCTGGGAGGGCTGCTGGTGGCGGAGATGTGGACCGTGTGCCAGTTACGAACGGGCGCGGAAATTCTTGACTTCCCCAACCGCGGCCAGTAGCGTTAGCTGCTTAGATTTGTTTCACTTCAACAACGGTCAGCCTCCCTTTTTCCAATCCCGGCAATTTCGTTCCGGAATCCAGGAGAATGCCATGCATCGGAAAGTGTCGTTGCTTGCGATCGCCGTCGTTTTTGCGCTGCTTCCTGGGATGAGCGTTTGGGGTCAGGGCGAGCCCGCAGACCGTGTCGTGGTTCCGATCGATGCCAGCCAGCGTGTGGTGACCAACGGAGTGCATCCGCTCGCCGTGCGGCAGAACGATCAAGGGCGAGTGAACCCGGCGCAGGTGTTTCATCGCATGGTGCTGCTGCTCAAGGGCAGCGATGCCCAGGAGCAGGCGTTGCAGCGGCTGCTCACAGAGCAACAGGATCCCGGCTCACCGGAGTACCACCACTGGCTCACGCCGGCGGAGTTCGGGCGGCGCTTCGGGCCGAGCGCCAACGATGTGGCGGCGATTGCCGGGTGGCTCAAAGGGCAGGGGTTCCGTGTCGAGCCGGCGCCGAATGGCCGGCGGTATCTGATCTTCAGCGGAACCAGCGCGCAGGTGGAAACGGCGTTCCAGACCCAGATGCACCGATACGGCGTGAACGGCCAGAGTCATGTGGCCAATGCCGCGCCTGCCGGCGTGCCGCGGGCGTTGGCGGGAGTCGTGAAAGGCGTGGCGAGCCTGACCTCGTTCCACCCGATGCTGCCGCAGTCGTGGCCGGCGGAGACCAGGCAGTTCCAGATCCGGCAGGGGATTGCCGCCACCGGGCCGGCCGACCTGGCTGCGATCTACAACGCGGCGCCGCTCAACCAGGCCGGGGTGCAGGGGCAGGGGCAATCGATTGCGCTGATCGAGGAGAGCAACATTGTTCTCAAGGACCTGACCGATTTCCGTACTGTGACGGGGCTGCCGGCGGCGAAGGTCAACGTGATCGTGAACGGTCCCGATCCGGGGCCGCTGTGGTACGACGGCGAGGAGTTTGAAGCCATCTCCGACGTGGAATATGCGGGGGCAATGGCTCCCCAGGCCACGCTGAACGTGGTGGTGAGCGAATCGACAGCGTTCACGCAAGGCATCCTGCTTTCGACCTTCTATGCGGTGGACAACGTAGTTTCGCCGGTTACATCGCTGAGTTACGGCGGTTGCGAGACGCTGAACGATACCTTCTATGCGGGGGTGTCGCAGGCATTCGCGGCGGCCTATGAGCAGGGCGCGGCAGAGGGGATCAGCCACTTTGTTTCGAGCGGCGATTTTGGGGGCGATGCCTGCCTGGGACTGGGACTGAGCGCGGGCTATGGCGTGAATGCGATTGGGGACTCGCCCTGGAATGTTTCGGTGGGCGGAACGGAATTCCTGATGCCCGATCCCGACACCTATTTTCCGCCGCCGAGTTACACCGCTACCGGCTACATTCCGGAGAGCACCTGGAACGACTACGAGAACCCGCTGGACGGACGGCCGCTGGCGGGCAACGGAGGAGTTTCCATCAGCTTCACCAAGCCGGCGTGGCAGACGGGTCCAGGGGTTCCGGCAGACGGGCAGCGCGACCTGCCGGATGTTTCGCTGGTTTCCGGCGACAACCTGTTTTACCTGACCTGCGAGGCGGACATTGGCTTCGACTGCTCGCAGGGATTTGGCGGCGGAGTGATTGGAACTTCGCTGGCCACGCCGAACTGGGCAGCGATCCAGGCGCTGGTGAACCAGAAAGACAGCCTGGTGGGCGGCGCGGGCAATCCCAACCCCACGTATTATCGGCTTGCGGCAGGCGCGAATTCGCCGTTCCACGACATCACGGTGGGCGATACCAAGGTGCCCGATTTCAACGGCGATATGGTGGGGTACATCGCCACCCCGGGATACGACCTGGCTACGGGGCTGGGCTCAGTGGACGTGAACGCGCTGGCTGCGGCGTGGCTGCCGCCCACGGGCAGCGGCACGGCCACGGTTAGCCTGACCACAAGCTCGCAACATATTGCGCACGGGGCGAGCCTGACAGCGAATGTATCGGTAACGGCGGGCGGATCGAGCGTGCCGACAGGCGACGTGGTGCTGATGGCGGCGGGCCAGGGCGCGGTGCAGGTCACATTGTCGAATGGCGCTGCCTCATTCCAGTTCGGAACCACCAGCAGCGTCAGTTTGCCGGGAGGCAGCTATAACCTGATCGCGCACTATGCCGGCGACGCCAGTTTTGCCCCAGCCGATTCCAGCGGGGTGGCGCTGGTGGTCGATCCCGAAGCCACCACTATGCAGGCGACGGCTGCGCCCGGGCAGAACACCTTTGGCGCGCCGCTGACGGTGAGTGCGGCCGCCATTGGTGCGACCAGCGGGCAGACGGCGCCTGGGACCTATACCTTTACCGAGAATGGAAAGACACTCGGCACCGCCGCCATCCCGGTGACCGGCGACCGCTTTGCTTCCTCCAACGCGGGGGTGACGGCAAATCTCACCCTTTCCGGCGCGCAATCGCTGCCGGCAGGGACGCACAGCATTGTGGCGGCATCGCCCGCCAGCGCCAGCTTTCTGGCGAGTGCGTCCGGGCCGGTGAGCGTGACGGTGGCCAAGGCGCCGGTGCTGGTATCGCTCACTCCGGACCACACGACGCCGCCGCTGAACACCACTGTGAATCTGCTGGCTACCGTCAACAACATTTTCGGCTACCAGGCGCCGCTTACCGGGACGGTGGATTTTTACGATGGGAACACCAGGATCGGCTCGGGAACGCTTGCGGCCAAGGCTGATACGCTGGGAGCTTTCGACGTAACCGTGCCGGTCAAGTTTGCGTCGCTGGGATTGCACACCCTGGTGGCGAAGTACGAAGGCGACGCCAACGATCTGGCCAACTCTTCCGGGATCGTCAACGTGACGGTAAGCGGCCTCAGTTCGTCGTCCATTACCGCCTATGGGCCCACCTTTGGGTTGGCGCAGACGGCTACGCAGATCACCGCATTCGTGACCGGCGATGGCAACGGACCGGCTCCGACCGGGACCGTGACCTTCGTCGATGCTTCCGCCAACCAGGGCAAAGGGGCAAACATCGGGACAGCTCCAGTGGGGGCGAACGGAGTGGTCACGTTCAGCGCCAGTTCGCTGGCGGGGGGCACGCGCTACATCTATGCGACCTACGGGGGCGATGCCAATTACACCGGCTCCCGGTCGCAGTCGTTTCCGATCGTGGTGGGAGACTTTACCCTGGCTGCATCGCCGGGATCGGTTTCCGCGACGGCGGGGCAGAGCACGGGAAAGATCACGCTGACTTACAACGGCACGGCCGATTTCTCGCAATACCTGACGGGAACGCCATACGGGAGCGGCGGGGTGACGCTGGCGTGCTCCGGCTTGCCCACCGGCGCGGCGTGCGTTTTTGCTTCCACAAATATTGTGCCGGCGGTGAACCAGAACGGCACGACGACGGGAACAACAACGGTGACCATCTCCACGGAAGGACCGACGTTGCAGGCATCGGTGACGAGGGGGCGTGGCGGCGCGCTGCCGGCGGCCCTGGCGGGGATGCTGGGTCTGGGGCTGCCGCTGGTCCTGCGCAGACGCAGATTCCGGGCTTCGCTGCTGGGACTTGCGATCCTGG
>Ga0307372_10005842_pt1 | contig 18260 bp, 20 predicted proteins | sample OX1MG_FD_202533 | JGI IMG/M metagenome (GOLD analysis project Ga0307372, IMG submission 202533) | Soil microbial communities from Risofladan, Vaasa, Finland - OX-1 | ecosystem: Environmental > Terrestrial > Soil > Coastal area > Acid sulfate soil | place: Finland: Risofladan, Vaasa | collected...
TCTGGGCGGTGTCGACGGCATCATTCCCGAAGATCTTCTGCCAGGCCGGATTCGTCTGCAGCAACTCACCGTGGACATCAACCACCGCGACTGCATCGGTCAGCGCCGCGAAGACCACCGACTCCTCAATCCGCCATGGACGGTCCGGCATGGACCGCCAAGCGTACTACCACGTGGACCGCGCGCGGAGGAGCCGGTGCCCGCGACGCTAGGCCGAACCGTTCTGGTTGGACGTCACCTTGGCGCCCGGAGGCAGTTCGAAGAGCGAAGCCGGAGGAGACGTCGTGTAGGACTTGATCGCAAAGCTGGTGGCATCGCTCGCCACCTTCACGTACCCGAGAATTCCCTGGGCCGTGGTGCAGATCGTGCTCTTCCCGGGCACGCCCGCGGCGACGAAGTCGACGCAATTCATGTCGAAGCCGTTGACCGTCATGGTCGACGACGTGACCTTGTCTCCGGCGAAACCGGCGGCCAACGAGAAGTCGCGTAGGAAGCCGATCCAGTGGGAGGGGGTGTAGAAGTCGAAGATCTGGTTCTGGACCGAGGCGCTGGCCGCACCCAACTTGTCACAGGTCCATTGGGTGCTGGACCCGGTACCCGAGGCGGAGGGTTGGTTGCAGGCGTACTCGCCTGACTGGTTCACCACCAGGTGTACGGGTGACGTGGAGCCGCTCCCACCCGTCGGAGTGTCTGCAAAGGCCAGCCCCTTGGGAGGTTGGACCGCGTACACGACCGTGGCCGGTGAGCTGCCACTGGTGACGTAGGTCGCCTCAAAGGTCGTCGACCCACCCGATTGCAGCTTGGAGTTGAAGGCGTCAATGGTGGCCTTGTTGCCCCTGATGTCATGGATCGCCGTCTTCACCTTGTTGATCAGGGAGCAGGCGTTGAAACCGAAGGCTCCCACCATGAGGGCGACGGCCACCACGACGCCGCGCCGGAGGTGGTTCACGTCTGTGCCCGATCGGTTGGTGCGGCTGGTCATTGTGCTGCCTCCTCTTGTTCCGCCCGGTGACGGGGTCCCTTGACCCGCCATCGGAACAGTACCGGTAGCATGACCCGCCATGGCAGCCGCTCTCATGGTCCGGGGTCTGCGCGGGGCTACCACGGTCGACGCGGACACGGCCGACCAGGTCACGGAGCGTTCCCAGGAGCTCATGCGTGAGATCATGACGCGAAACGAGCTGGCCGAAGAGGACATTGTGAGCATTCTCTTCACGGCGACGCCCGATGTGACCAGCATCTTCCCGGCCACCGCCATCCGGGAGATCGGATTCGGGGCGGTGCCCCTCTTGTGCGCGGCCGAGATTGCGGTGCCCGGCGCGATGCCGCGCTGTATCCGTGTCCTGCTGCACGTGCACAGCAGCAAGTCCAAGGACGAGATCCACCACGTCTATCTGCACGGCGCCCAAGTGCTCCGCGATGATCTCCCCGACTGAGGCCGGGGCGCGCCGGCGAGCGCTCGTCGTGGGGACCGGCCTGATCGGTGGCTCCATCGCCCTGGCCCTGCGCCGGCGGGGCTGGCACGTCTCGGGAGTTGACGCCCAACCGGATCGGGTGGGGCAGGCGCTCACCTCCGGGGTCATCGACGCGGCCGGGGATGACCTGGCGGCAGAAGTGGCCTTCGTGGCGACCCCGGCCACGGTGGTGGCCGGGGTGGTGCAAGAGTTGCTGGCCAGTCCCGGGCGGCGCAATGACGCGGTGGTCACCGATGTGAGCGGCGTGAAATCGGCCATTGTCGAGGCGGCCGATCATCCCCGCTTCATCGGCGGTCACCCGATGGCCGGCTCCGAGCAGGTCGGCCTGCGCGGGGCCGATCCCGGTCTCTTCGAAGGGGCCGTCTGGGTGCTCACACCCACCGGCACCACCGACCTGGGCGCTTTCGATCGGCTGCGGGGCGTGGTCGCCTCACTGGGTGCCGATGTGTTGATGCTCTCCCCGTTCGACCACGATCGCCTGGTGGCCGTGGTCTCGCATGTCCCCCATCTGGTGGCTGCCGTCCTGATGAATGCGGCCACCACCGGTGCCGAGCAGGACGGCGCCCTATTGCGCCTGGCTGCGGGGGGATTCCGGGACATGACCAGGGTGGCGGCCGGGCATCCGGGGATCTGGCCCGACATCTGCGCCGAGAATGCCGGTGCCATCGTCCACGCGCTCAACTCCCTGCTCAGTGACCTTTCGGTGATGCGTGACCGGGTCGCTGGTCAGGACCGTGACGCACTTCTGGGCGTGCTGCAGAAGGCCAGCGCGGCGAGGCGCAATTTGCCGGCGCGAGTCGCCCGGCCCGATCACCTTTCGGAACTCCGGATCCCGGTGCCCGATCGCCCCGGCGTACTGGCCGAGATCACGTCGCTGGCGGCGGATGCCGGCATCGGGATCTATGACATTGAAATCGCCCACTCGGCGGAGGGGCCCCGTGGTGTCCTCATCCTCGTGGTGGACTCGGCCGAGGCCCAGACCTTGGGCGACGCCATTGAGTCCCGGGGCTACCGGAGCCGGGCGGAGCCGATGGCGTGAGGGTTCCCCGCATCCTCGTGGTGCCCGGTGGCGCACCGTGCCGTGGCACCGTGCGCACCCCTGGCGAGAAGTCCATCTCCCACCGGTCGGTGCTTCTGGGTGCCCTGGCCGAAGGGGTGTCGGTCGTCCACGGCCTCTCCGACGGGGCCGACGTGGCGGCGTCCCTCGCCGCGGTGGAAGCCATGGGGGCCCGGGTCGAGTGGCTGGCCGAAGGGACCGTCGCCCTCCACGGCGGCCGCGGGCGGTTGCACCAGCCCGCCGGTCCGCTGGACTGCGGGAACTCGGGGACCACCATGCGGCTCCTGGCCGGGATGGTGGCCGGCTTCGGCTGGGAGACCGAGCTGGTGGGAGACCAGTCCCTCTCGGCTCGCCCCATGGACCGCGTGGCCGAGCCCCTGGCCCTCATGGGAGCCACCGTGCGCGGAGCCGGCCCCCGGTGCCTGCCCCCGTTGCGGGTGAAGGGGGGTGGGCTGCGGGGAATCGACTGGACCGCCACGGTGGCCAGCGCCCAGGTGAAGTCGGCCATCTTGTTGGCTGGGCTCTCGGCCGAGGGTCCGACCGTCGTCCGCGAGCCGGTGACCACACGGACGCATACCGAGGAGATGCTGGCCGAAGCGGGCGTCCACCTGACCGTAGAGGCATGGGGTGAGGGCCGGGTGGTGACGGTGCACCCGTCGGCCCTCAGACCGGTCGAGCGCACCGTGCCGGCCGATCCGTCGGCCGCCGCCTTCTTCGTGGTGGCGGGCTGCGTCGTGGAGGGCAGTGCCGTTGAGGTCGAGCGGGTGTACCGCGGTCCCGCCCGGCTCGGCTTCCTGGCTGTGCTCCAGCGCATGGGGGCGAAGATCACCGCGACCCCGGACGCCACCGGCACCACGGTCACCATACGCTCCGTGTCCGGACCGCTGCGGGCGACCACGGTGGAGGCGGCCGAAATTCCCTCCCTCGACGAGGTGCCGGTGCTGGCTGTGGCCGCCGCCATGGCCGAAGGGACGACGGTCTTCCACAGTGTGGGGGAGCTGCGGGTCAAGGAGGTCGACCGGCTGGCCGCAGTGACCGATATGGTCATCACGTTCGGAGGCACCGCCGTGGTCCAAGGCGACACCCTTGCAGTCACCGGGGTCGGCCCCGGGGGGTACCTGCGCGGTGCCCGGTTCGACAGCCGGGGCGACCATCGGATGGCCATGGCGGCCACTGTGGCCGGGCTGGCCGCGCCCCTCGGGGAGCACAGCCTGATCACGGGATTCTCCGCCGTGCAGACCAGCTATCCCGCCTTTGCCGACCATCTCCGCGCGCTCACCACGACCGGCGCACCCACTTCCGGGCCACGGGCGCTCATCGTGGCCATTGACGGGCCGGCCGGTGCGGGCAAGTCGACCCTGTCCGAAGCGTTGGCCCGGCACCTCGGGATGGACCGGCTCGACACCGGCGCCATGTACCGCGCGGTCGCCGCCCTGGCCCTCAGCCAGGGGGTGGCGCCCGACGACCCCGAAGGGGTGGCCGCCCTGGCAGCCGAGGCGGAGATTCAGGTGGGGGGCCGGGTCGTCATTGACGGCACCGACGTCACCGACGTCATCCGCTCAGACGCGGTGGGCCGGGCCGTGTCCCTGGTGGCGGCCAACTCCGAGGTCCGCCGGCACCTGGTGCGGCGCCAGCGGGACTGGGCCCTGGCCCGGGGCGGGGGAGTGATCGAGGGGCGCGACATCGGCTCCGTCGTCTTCCCTGACGCCGCGGTGAAGGTGTACCTGACGGCGTCGCTCGAGGAGCGCGCCCGCCGCCGGGCGGACGAATCGCCGGACGGGGTGGCCCGCCGGGACCGTATTGATGCCACCCGGTCAGCGTCACCGATGAAGGTGGCCGATGATGCCCACCTGCTCGATACCACGGGGCGCAGCGTGCAGGATGTAGTCGAGGAGGTTCTCTCGTGGCTGTGAGCACACCCGGATCCGAACCGGTCCCCACCGGCCGTGACGCCGCGGCCCATCACCACGCACCCGCTCCGGGCCGCCATCAGGAGTTCGCCGTTGAGCCGAAGCGCACCCTCGGTTATCGCCTCCTGCGGGGCACCTTCAATGTCCTCATGAGGATCTGGTTCCGCCCCCGGGTGGTGGGCCGGGAGCACGTCCCCGCCACCGGTCCCGTGATCCTGGCCCCCGTGCACCGCAGCTTCGCCGACTTCGGCTTCACGTCGTTTTGCACCAAGCGCAAGCTCTTCTTCATGACCAAGGACTCCATGTGGAAGAGCAACCTCCTCGGCAAGCTGTTGCTCTATGTCGGTGCCTTCCCGGTGCACCGCGAGTCGGCCGACCGCGAGGCACTGCAGAGGGCCGAGGAGGCGCTCGAGCGGGGCCAGGTGCTGGTGCTGTTCCCCGAGGGCACCCGGCGCCAGGGCCCGGCCATTGAGGACCTGATGGAGGGGGCGACGTTCCTGTCGGCCCGCACCGGCGCCCCCATCGTTCCCATCGGCATCGGAGCCTCGGACCTCGCCATGCCCAAGGGCCGCGCCATCCCCAAGCCCTACACCATTCAGGTGGTGATCGGCCCCGCCATGGCGCCGCCGGCGCGCACCGGGGGTGGCCGGGTCTCCCGCAGCGCCGTGCATTCGGCCACGGCCGATCTGGTGGAACGGCTTCAAGCCGTTTACGACGAGGCGAAGGCCAAGACGGGCCGTTACCCGTAGGCCACCCTCCCGGGGACGGGACCCTGCTTGACGGATACTAGCTAGTATGACATACTAACTGGTATGCCATACCGAACAGTATTATTTACCGTGCCGGTGCAAGAGGGGTCCGACGACCCCAAGGAGTGGATCAGGAAGGAGCTCGACTACGAGCACCTTCTCGACACCCTGCTCGCGGCGTCGGTGCCAGAGCCAGCCCGGGGCGTATGAAGCCTGCGCCGAAGGCCGGGCCTCGGACCAGGCCCGGGCGGGAGGAGAAGAAGGCGGCGACCCGCGACGCGCTGATAGAGGCGGCCACCAAGGTCTTCGCCCGCCAGGGCTATGTGGCGGCCAGCGTCGACGACGTGGCCTGGGAGGCCGGCCTGACCAAGGGCGCCGTGTACTCGAACTTCGCCTCCAAGGATGCCCTCTTCGAAGCGGTGATCGAGCGGGCGGACGACCGGCGGATGCGCGAGATCCTCGAACGGGTCGACTGGTCGGCACCCGCCTCCGAGCAGGCGGCGTGGGCCGGTCAACAGTTCATGGCGATGAATGATCCCGACCTGTTCCTGCTGATGCTCGACTACACCCTGCACGCGGCCCGCTTCCCGGCGGGGAACGAGTCGATGCGCTCGGGCCATCGCCGGCTCAAGGCGGCGGTGGGAAAGACCATGGAGCGCATGGGGGCCGAGCTGAACTGGGATGTCCAGGCAGCCCTGCCGATCCCCGAACTCGTGACCGCGTTCTTCGCCATGGCGGACGGTGTGGCGCTCGAGCAGCTCTACGACCCGGACGGCTGCCCCGAGGATCTCTACGCCAAGATGCTCACGATCTTCGTGCGGGGCCTGGTGGCAATTTCCGAGGACCCGTCGGGTGCCTCTCCGCCCTCGGTGGCCGCGCCATCGCCGAGCTGACCTCTCGACCTCAGACCCGGGCCGAACGCCGCTCCCGCCACCACGTGGTGAGGACCACGCGGGCGTAGCGCAACCCGAAGAGGTAGTTCTTCCCCTTCTTGGACGTGCCCGAGGAGCGGGGGAGCCACACGGTGGGGCGCTCGACCACCCTCCAGCCCCGCTTCAGGCACACCATCAGCAGTTCGGCCGTCTGGTACTGGGCCTGGGACAAGCGGTGGGTCACGTCCTCGAGCATGGTGGCCCGCAGGGCGCGGTACCCGTTGGACGAGTCCGTCAGCCAGGTGCCCCCCACGGCGCTGATCACGAGCGAGAAGAAGCGCACCCCGGCTTTGCGGAAGAGGTCGGTGGTGGTGTCCCGGCCCAGTCGCCGCGAGGCCAGGACGAAGTCAGCCTCGTCGTCGACGAGGGGCTGGAGGAGGCCGGGGATCTCGGTCGGGTCGTTCTGGCCGTCGGCATCGAGGGTGACCACGAACTGGGCGCCCAGCTCAATTCCCAGGGCATAGCCCACACGGAGGGCATAGCCGTGGCCCAGGTTCTCGCCGAGAACGAAGGTGACCGCACCCGCACGCAGGGCGACCTGGTCGGTGGCGTCAGCACCCCCGTCGACGACCACCAGGGTGGTGAGGGCCAGCCCGCAGGCGGTACCGGGCATGTTGGCCAGGACGTCGCCGATGTTCTCTTCCTCCTGGTAGGCGCAGATCAAGCCCACGACGGGGGAGAACTTCAGGCCGGGGTAGCGCTGATCGAAGTCCTGCCGGGCGCGCCTGATGACCTGCCGGGCCCGATCCGGGTCGGTGTGGATGCTGGCGGTATCAGCGAGGCCGCCCCGCCGCCTCAACTGGCGTGCAGGGAGCCGAAGACCTGGCGCACCAGGGGTTCGAAGTGCGAGAGCGGCTTGGTGGGGTAGTCGGGGTCGAAGCTGGTCTGGTCCCACTCGTCGGCGAATTGCTCGGCCAGGGCGTACCAAGGTTCGCCCTGGTACTGGTCTCGGGCATTGGGATCCTGCCCCAGGTGCTCGTAGTAGTGCCGGCCCTGGAAGTCCTGATGGGCCAGGATCATGTGGAACGTGTCGTCACCCACATAGGGGCGCAGGATCTCCGCTGCGATGCGAGGGTGGTTGAAGACCGACACGGCTTTGCCGATGTCGTGACAGAGCGAAGCCACCACCACCTCGTCGGAGGCTCCGGCCTCCTCGGCCCGGGTGGCGGTCTGCAAGGAGTGCACCAACTGGTCGACCGCGAAGCCGTCGGTGATCTCCTCCAGCGAGGCCAGCATGCCCAGCACGCGATCGGCCACGCGGGGCTGGTGCTCCATGGTCTCGACCACAATGTGCTGCCACTGGTCGGCGTTCGATTCGTCCATCCGGGTAAAGGTCACGGAGCCATCCTCCCACTTCGGGGCCTCATGAAGCCAGCACGTTGAGCACGTCGGCCGCCGAGACGGCCCGGTCCTCGGCCGCCGGGTCCGATCGGATGCCGCCGGGGCGACCAGCGAGAAATCCCAGCGTGGAGCTCACGGCCCGTAGCAATTCCCGTAGCTCGGGTGGGGGTGGGAAGTACTCGTCTTCGGTGGTCACCGTCACCTCGGTGACGCCCTGGCGCGGCGCCAGGCGGGCGATCACCTCCTCCACCAGGGCTTCGGGGGCGGACGCACCCGCCGTCACCCCGACCGTCCCCACCAGGTCCCCCGGCAGCTCGTCGGCCTCGTTGATCCGCAGCACCCGGGGGCAGCCCGACGCCCGGGCCACCGTCTCTAGCGCCACGGTGTTGGACGAGTTGGCCGAGCCGATGACTACGACGGCGTCGGCCTCGCTGGCGATGGCCTTAAGAGCCGCCTGCCGGTTGGTGGTGGCGAAGCAGAGATCGCTGCGGTTGGGCATCCAGAGGTCGGGGAATCGGCGCCGGGCGGATTCCATGAGGCCCCGCCACTCGTCGTGGCTCAGTGTGGTCTGGGCCAGGAGGGCCACCGGGGTGCCGGGCTCCAGACCGCCCTCAACCTCCAGGGCGACGAGGTCCTCTTCGTGTTCCACCAGGCGTACTGACTCGGGCGCCACGGCCATGGTGCCGACGGCCTCCTCGTGGCCGGCGTGCCCGACGTAAAGGACGGTGTAGCCCTTGCGGCTGCGGACCTTGAGCTCGTGATGGACCTTGGTCACCAGGGGGCAGACGGCGTCGACCACCACTCCTCCCTGGGCCCGGGCCGCCTCGACGACTGCCGGGGCCGACCCGTGGGCGCTCAACATCAGCGGCGCCCCCGGCGGCACCTCGCTCACATCGTCGACGAAGACCACCCCCTGATCGCGGAAACGGTCCACCACATGCCGGTTGTGCACGATCTCGTGGTAGCAGTACACCGGCGGCTCGAAGACCCGCACCATCCAGGCCAGGGCCTTGATGGCCTTCTCCACGCCGGCACAGAACCCCCTTGGTTCGGCCAGCAGGACACGGTCCACTCCGGGCACAGGCTCCACGCTACCGGGAGTCTGAAACACTTCTCCCTCATGCCGACCTTCTCCGTCACCGCACAGAACCTGGCCTGGGTGTCCACCGCGCCCGTCGTCCTGAAGAACATCGTCGCCATCAACGCCACACCCGGAGACGTTTTCTAGCGGCTGGCGGACCTGGGTGCCCGGTCGGAATGGTGCGTCGGCATGAGGAAGGTCCGCATCGACGGTCCGTCCTCAGGGGTGGGAGCGCAGCGCACGGTATGGGTGGGCACGACCCGGGTGCAGGAGCGCTTCGTCGAGTGGGTGCCGGGGGAGCGCCTGACGTTCGCCATCATCGGTTCCAACAGGTCGGGCCTGGCCTCCATGGTGAAGGACTGGTCCCTGGCAGTGGAACCCGCCGACCCGACCAGGTCGATTCTCACGGTGACCATCGGCATAGCCCCGAGTTCCCTCCTCAAGCCCTTCCCCAAGCTGGTGAGGACCGTCACGTCGAAGCTGACCAAGAGGGGACAGGACGGCATCACCCTCCAGTTTCCCTGAGGTCGCCTGACCAGATCCCTACGGGAGGCGGAGGTGCTCAGCCACGGCCGCAGGAGACTCGGCGAGTCCGGTGGCCAGTAGCTGGGTGTCGGAACTGACCAGCGCAATGCCCAGCGATTCGGCCGCGGCTGCCCACGCTGCGTCGTAAAAGGTGAGTCGGTGAGCTGCGCCAAGTGCCGCCGCCTGACGGAGCCATGCGGCAGCCATGGCCAACGGGGGACCACAGATGACGATGAGGTCGTCAATCTGGTCAGCGACGTCAGATGCGCCCCACCCGAAACCACGGAGAAGGACGTTCCCCATTTCGTAAAGTGCCAGGTCGATAATCCGCGCGTGAACTTCGCCAGCCGCTGCCGCTTCACGAATCGAGCGTGCCTCAGCGAGCTCCGACTCTCCCTCGCCGTGGAACCACTTGATGAGAACGGACGTATCGACTAGGAGAGTGGTCAACGCCGGTGGTCCCTGTCCCGTCTGACCAGCTCGGCCGACTCGAACAACCCGGCGGAGCGGAATCGCTGCTCGGAACGGGCGATGGCCTGAGCGACTATCTCAGGTTCACGTCGGGCCAGTTCCCTCCGGGCGGCGGCCGCCAACAGCGCGCTACGGCTCATGGAGCGCCGACGAGCTTCCTCATCGAGGTCCCGGATCAGTTCTTCGGGAAGTGACACCATCACTTTGGACATACTCTAATTATAGCTCAGGGTAATGCCACTGTCATTTTTCCCCACTCCACTAACCTGGTGTGATGTCCGCTCCCACGGTGACTTCGGTCACCGAGGCGTCGCCGGCAGCCCGCGCCGGACTGGTCGTGGGTGACGAGCTCCTCTCACTCAACGGGCAGGTGCCGCGCGACGTCATCGATTTCCAGCAACTGACCGACGCCGATGACCTCGCCGTCATGGTCAAGCGCGCCAACTCGACCCTGCCCCGCCTGGTCCGCGTCGACAAGGAACCGGGCGAGCCCTTCGGCGTGGAGGTCTCCTCGGCCGTCTTCGACCGCATCCGCACCTGCGACAACCACTGCGCCTTCTGCTTCATCTACCAGCTCCCCAAGGGGATGCGCCGCAGCCTCTACCTCAAAGACGACGACTACCGGCTCTCGTTCCTGTACGGGAATTTCACCACCCTCACCCGCTTCACCGAGCTCGATGCCGAGCGCATCCTCACCGAACGCCTCGGCCCTCTGTTCGTCTCGATCCACAGCACCGACCCCGAGCTGCGGTCCCGCATGCTGCGCAACCCCAAGGGGGCGACCAGCCTGCGTTGGTTGTCGGTCCTCCTCAATGGCGGCATTGAGGTGCACGGCCAGATCGTGGTGTGCCCCGGGGTCAACGACGGTGCCGCCCTTGAGGACACGCTGGCCGGCGTCCTCGACTCCTACCCCAAGCTGGCCACGGTGGGCGTCGTCCCCCTCGGCCTCAGCCAATTCTCGAAGGAGGCCGAGATGCGCGCCCATACCACCGACGAGGCGGCCGGCGTCCTCGATACCGTGACCGAGTGGCAGGCCGTCTACGGCAAGGTGCTCGGACGCCGCCTGGTCTACGCCGCCGACGAGTACTACCTCCTGGCGGGCCGGGACTTCCCGGGCGCCCGCCACTACGACGGCTTCCCCCAGCACGAGAACGGCATCGGCATGGCCCGCGCCTTCGCCGATGCCTTCCACCGTCCTGAGAAGAAGGGCCCCGGCGGCGTGCGCCACGGCTTCTTCGCCTCCGTCGACGCCGCTCCGGCGGAAGGCTACCGGGCGCCCCGCCTGCCCGTGATGCCCGCCGGAGCCGACCATCGTCCAATCACCGTCCTCACCGGCGCCTACGGCGCCCGTGTTCTCGGCCCGCTCCTGGCGCAGCACCCACGCCGCGACGTCGACCTTGTCACCATCCCCAATGCCTTCTTCGGGGGCAACATCGGCGTGGCCGGCCTCCTGACGGGGGAGGACCTGGCCCGCGCGCTGGCCGACCTGCCGAAGGACCGGCGCTATCTTCTGCCTGACGCCTGCCTCAACGAGGGCCGCTTCCTTGACGGGCTGACCCTGGCCGACCTCCCCCGTGCCGTCGAAGTGGTCCCAACCGATGGCCACTCTTTGCGCACCGCGCTTGAGGGCACCTCGTTCCGCTCGGCCTGCGCCGCATGACGGTGGCCACGACCAAGCTGCCCATGGTGGTCGTGGCCGGACGGCCCAACGTGGGCAAGTCGTCGCTGGTGAACCGCATAGTCGGTGAGCGGTCGGCCGTCGTCGAGGAAGAGCCCGGCGTGACCCGGGACCGCAAGGTCCTGACGGCCGAGTGGGTGGGTGTGCCCTTCTCCATCATGGACACCGGCGGTTGGTTGGCCGGCGGGGACGTCCTGGACGCCAAGGTCTCCGAGCAGGCCGAACGCGCCCTGGCCGAAGCCGACGTGGTCCTGATGGTCGTCGATGTCACCACCGGCGTGACCGAGGAGGACCTGGCTGCCGCCAAGGTCATCCGCCGGGCCGGTCCCCCGGTGCGCCTGGTGGTCAACAAGGTCGATGACACCAACCGGGAGGCGGCGGCATGGGAGTTCGTCGCCCTCGGGGTGGGGGACCCCTTTGCCGTCAGCGCCCTCCATGGGCGGGGGACCGGTGATCTGCTCGATGCGGTGGTCGACCTCCTGCCCCCTCCAGTGCCCACCGAAGAGGAGGAGAGGGAAGCGGCGTCGGCGGCCCGGACCGGTCCCGGTGGCACCCCGCGGGTGGCCATCATCGGCCGGCCCAACGTCGGGAAGTCCACACTCTTCAACAAGCTCTTGGGCGAGGAACGCTCCATCGTCCACGACATGCCGGGCACCACGCGCGATGCCATCGACACCGTGGTCGAGACACCGGACGGTCCAGTCTGCTTCATCGACACGGCCGGGCTGCGCCGACCCTCCAAGACCGAGCGCGGCACGGAGCACCACACGGTGCTCAGGGCCCTGCGGGCTCTCGAGCGGGCCGACATCGCCGTGTTGGTGATCGACGCCACCATCGGGGCTTCGCACCAGGACCAGCGTCTGGCCGAGCGCATCGGCGTCTCGGGGTGCCCGGCCATCGTGGTCCTCAACAAGTGGGACAAAATTGCCGTCGACGATCGGGACGATGTGCTGGCCGGGGTGGGGGACCGCCTGGCCTTCCTCGGTGCGGCCCCGGTGCTCAAGCTCTCCGCACTCTCGGGCAAGGGGGTGCACCGCATCCTTCCCGCCCTCCGTGACTCGGTGGAGGCCTATCACCAGCGGGTGCCGACCGGGGCCCTCAATCGGGCCACCCAGGAGCTCCAACTGCGCCACGCGGCACCCAGAGCACGCATCCGCTACATCGTTCAGGGGGCCATCGACCCTCCGACATTCACCCTCTTCACCAACGGGCGCCTGCCCCAGACCTACATCCGCTATATAGAGCGTGGACTGCGCGAAAAGTTCGAGTTCGGGGCCACGCCGATGAAGCTGCGGGTCCGCATCGGCGGCAAGTAGTGGCCCGGAGTTCCTAATGGCCTGGTGCGAGGAGTGCGACACCCTGGTTGAGGACACCGACCTCGGTGCCGAGGGCGAGTGCCCGACCTGCGGCACCATCCTGGCCGACCAGGAGCGCCAGCCGATCCCGTGGTACTTCAAGGCGATGCTGGTGGCCAGCGTGATCTACCTGGGCTACCGCGGCTACCAGGGTGTGACCTGGATCGCCGCCCACGTGTAGGGTCGCCGCCCGTGGCGATCTACGAAATCGACGGCGTGGCACCCCGGATCCACCCCGAGGCCTACATCCACCCCGACGCCGTCCTGATCGGCGACGTCACCGTGGGCGCCGAGTCGACCGTGTGGCCCGGTGCCGTCCTGCGCGGCGACTACGGGACGATTTCGGTGGGCGCCCGCTCCTCGGTACAGGACGGCACGGTCATCCACGCCGGGCCCGGTTTCCCCACCACAATCGGCGACGGCTGCGTGGTCGGGCACCTGGCCCATTTGGAGGGCTGCACGGTGGAGGACGATTCCCTGGTCGGGTCGGGCTCGGTGGTGCTGCACCACGCCGTGGTGAGCCACGGGGCCACCGTCGGCGCCAACGCGGTGGTGCCCAACAACATGGTGGTGCCACCGGGTGCCCTGGCCGTCGGTGTCCCGGCGCAGATCCGGGAGGGCGGGTCCAATCTGAAGCTGATCCGGATGTCGGCCGACGAGTACGTGGCCAACGGGAAACGGTTCCGCCTCTCGCAGCGGCGCCTTGACTGAGGGTGGCTATGAGGTAGGTGGTTGCTTGAGGGCGCGGATCTCCGCCTCGATCTGATCGAACCTTGCCCCCATGGCGATGAACTGGGCGTCCATGGTGTTGAACCGCTCGTCGATGGCCCGGAACCCCTGGCGCATTTCGGTGGCCAAGTTCTGTGTGATCACGAGGAGCTGTCGGGTCGTGTCCACGAGAGTTGTCACATCGCCGCGGGTCTCTGCCATCTCTCGTTCGTTCCGGGTAGCGCGCTCAACCAGGACCTCCACGGATTGGGGTACGCCGAGGAGCTCCGCCGAGAGGATCTCGCGGCGCAGTTCAGCCCGGAACCCGCCGTCCTGGCGCAGGGTGTCGAGCAGCCGGTTTCGCTCCACCTCATCCATCAACGTCATCGTACTCCTCTGTGCTTAGACCACTGACAAGGGAGAACGGTCCCGACGAGTGTCTGCTGTTCCCTTTGGGGTCGCCAACGGAATCGGCTCATCCGACCGGGTCGGCCCCGGAGAACGTCGCTCTACCGGCGCGCCCGGACGGCGGCGGCGCTGTTGAAGACGTCAGTGCCGAAGGGCGTCAGGCCGGCGCCGGCGGCGAAGCCGAGGTGACCCCGGCCGTCCGCACCCCCCTTGGTCAGCCCCAGCAGGTCCTCGTAACTGCGCAGAGCCGAGTAGTGGTTGTAGGAGCCCGTGGTGTCCGTGGTGCCCGGAGCTATGTACCTGGGGTTGAGCAGGAGCATCCCCACCTGGCCTCCTCCCGGTGCGGTGTCGCGGCCCAGGCCGGCGTTCCCGGGCGCGTGGGTGTTGGGGCCCGGCTGCTCGTTGCAGCAGGCGGCGGCGTAGGCCGGGGTCGACGTGTCCACGTCGGCTTCGTCGAAAGTGATGGCCACTAGCATGTCGCCGTTCCGGTAGGCGGGGGAGCCGAGGATGAGGGGCATCCAGGCCCTCAGAAACCGATCGACGCCGGTGAGGCCGCCGGTGCTGTCGGGCCCGGCACAGGTACCGTCGTGTCCGTCGTTGCACAGGTTCGGCGTGATGAAGCCGAAGCGGGGCGTGGTCTTCTCGCTCTGCAGGTCCCGGGCCAGGTGGCCGGTGGGGGCCGGGCTGCCGTGGGCACCGAGAATTCCCAGGGGCACCACGTTGGCATCGCACGTCGCCGGGTTGTCGATGACGGAGTGGAACCAGACAAAGGGGTTGTGACGGCTGGTGTACTGGTCCGCTGGGGTGGCGATCTCCGCCGTGTCGGTGGCCCCGGGCGCCGGATGGCCGCAGTCGGAGCCCCCGCCGGGGTCGGTCACCCCGCCGTCCCGGGAGGGCGTGTTGCCCATGTCCTGTTCGTAGGCCCGCCACGGCGCCACGTGGGTGACGCGGTTGGGGGGATACCTGGCACTGAGCTGGCTGGCAATGGTCTGGACGGTGCCCGGGTAGACGCAGCCCTGGCCGTCGATCTGCCCGGGGTTCAGCGTAACTGAGGGGTCCGGGGTGCCCGGGACGACGTTGGCGAACGTGAAGCCGCCGTCGGCGCAGTCGGCCTGGGTGTCCGCAGTGGGCGCCTGCCCCGAGACCTGGGCGATGTAGTTGTCCAGGCTGAAGTGCCCGATGCCGTAGTAGTTCTGCAGCAACTCGCCCTGTTTGCGCAGGGTCCCGTTGAGGTAGGCGGCGGGTGAGCCGGTCCCGAACGTGGTGATGTAGCCCTGGTTCTCCAGTTCTACAAGGAGGATGTGATTGATTCTCCCGGGCGGGAGCGCCGCCCGCACGACGAGTCCCGGAGGGGTCGCGGCGGTGGCGGGCTGTCCCGCGGCGGGGAGTACGGAAGCCAGGCAGATGCCCAGGCAGGCGGCCGTGCGCCCTGCCCTCAGTCGAAGCAGTCCAGCGGAACCGTCCACGTCAGGACCGTCCCTCCTCGCGCGGGATTCTCAATGGTGAGGTCGCCCTGGAGTTTCTCGGCTCGACGGCGGAGATTGTCCAGACCGCGGCCCTCCTGCTCTCTTTGGGCTGCACTCATGTCGCGGCCGTTGTCGCTGACGCGCAGCTGGCACTGTTCGTCCACCACGGTGAGCAGTATCTCGGCCTCGGTTGCACGGGAGTGGTATCCGATATTGATGACCGCCTCGCGGACGATGGCCAGGAGCTGCGCGGCGAGCTGGTCGGAAATTCGGGAGTCGACCGGTCCTTCGAAGGTGGCGTGGATGTCGAACCCTCTGACCATCCGGAGATCGACCAGGAGAGAGAGAAGGCGCTCGCGTACCCGCCGCTTCAACCTGATCAGCCCCACGTCGAGGTTGGTGGAACGAAGTTGACGGATGGCGCCGTCGATCTCGAAGATCACATCCTGCAGCTGGTCGGACAGGGTGCCGGTGCCGATCTCGGCCGAAATGGCGTCGAGCTTGATCCCGGCTTCATGGATGCGCCGCATCACCGTGTCGCGCTGTTCCTTGGCGAATCCCTCTCGTTCCTTGAAGGCAGCCACTTCTTGAATCTGGTCATGGAGTCGGGTGTTCTCAATGGCGATGCCCGCCGTCACGGCAATGGCGCCCACGACTGCCTCGTCGTCGTCGCTGAACTCAGGCGATCCCACCTTGTCGGTCAGGTAGAGATTGCCGTATACCGTGCCCCTGACCCGGATAGGCACACCGAGGAACGAGGTCATGGCGGGGTGGTGCACCGGGAAGCCGACGCTCTGAGCATGCGCGTCAAGATGGGCCAACCTGAGCGGTGCCGGGTTGGCAATGACCACGCCGAGCACACCCAGTCCGGTCGGATTAGGGCCGATCCGCTTCTCCTCGTCAGCGGTGAGCCCGACGGTGATGAACTCGGCCAGAGCGGTTCCTTCGTCATTGAGAACCCCCAGCGCACCGTAGCGGGCGCCCGTCAGTTTGCGAGCCTCACTCACGACGTGACGCAGCAATGCCGGCAGATCGAGATCGGCCACAATGACGAGCGCGGCATCGAGTGCCCGGCGCACCGTGGTGGCATCCTCAATCTCGTGGTCGGGCATCGGCCTATCCCTCGGCTGCGGAAGCGGAAGGGTAGCAGCGGGGGCACGGGGTCTCGTAGGGCCAGCCGCAAGTGGCCACATGGTCCACGTCCTCGGCCGGCCGGAAATCGCCACGGATGGTGGCAAATTCTGCTGCCGGCTCTTCCGTCACCAGACCTCCCCGCCCTGCCACATGGTGCCTCGCCCCGAACCGCGCCGGGGTGATCAATTGGTGCCACCGGAACTTACCCCACTGACCGGCGTCCGGTCCATCGAACTCCTCAGGTATCGATGCTGTCGCGGGTCAATCGGGGGCTGGTGACGTCGGCACCCAGACGCTCGGATCAAGGGTCCCGTCGATCGCGCTCTGGGCGACATCGGTCAGCCGCAGATGGTGGCTGCGGGCGAAACTACGCAGTCGATCGAAGGCTTGGGTCATGTCAATCCTGGCGCGTTCGGAGACCACCCCCTTGGCCTGTTCGATCACGATGCGGCTCGTCAAGGCGTGGGTCAGTTGTTCGCTTACCCGCTGTGCCTCGGCGGCGGCACCATGCTGGAGCACACTGATGGTGGCCAGATCAGCAAAGCCACGAGCCACCATCACATCACGCTCGTCCATGGGGTCCTCCTCAATGCTGAAGAGGTTCAGCGCGCCGATCGTCCTCTCACGTAGTCGTAGAGGAAGGGCGAAGACCGACTTGAACCCGGCCTCGAGCGCAATGACGGAGAAGCGTGGCCAGCGACCCGAACCGGAGCGGAGGTTCTCGTGACTGACGCGCTCCCCGGTACGGAAGGCTTCGAGGCAGGGCCCCTCATCCGCCTGCAGCTCGAAGAGCTCCACCACCTGCATCGTTTCGCTGGAGGACGCCACCAGCCGCAGCTCAGCGGATTCCTGGGCCAGCATGACGCCGGCGGCGGACACCCCGAGCACCCGCACGCAACGGTCAGTCAATCCGGTCAGGAGATCGACCACATCGAAATTGTCCACCAGGTTGTCGGCCATTTCGACCAGAGACCGAACGATTGCGTGATCTCGGGATTTCTCCACCGTGCCTCCCGGTGAGCCCCGGTGCTTCCCGTGACCGGGACTCACAAGAAGCTTAATCTTCGTGCCACAACGTCCTCGGCGACCTCTCTGACCAGCCGGTTGTCACTGAAGGCACGGGCACGGAGGCGGATGAGCGCGTCCGTGACGCTGACTCCCAGTTGCACGGACACCATGCCCGCCGCATTGTGCACGACGAATTGGAAGTTGGAACTGAGTTCGAGATCCCCGGCCGCCATTCCTTGTACGGCATCGGCCTGCCCATTGAGCACCTGATCTGTGATGACATCAGCCATCAAAGTGGCGTCAGCATGCTGGTCGTCGCTGAGGGAGCCCGGTCGATCCATGTAGAGGTTCAAGGCACCCAACCGGGCTGTGCCGGACCGCAACGGGAATCCGAACACCGAACCCACGCCCGCTTCGAGCGCACGCGGGGTGAAGGCAAACCATCGGGGCGTGACCGGATTGGCCAGATCCGGCTCAAGAACGACTCGATCCTGTTGGTAAGCATCGACACAAGGGCCCTCGCCGAGGGTGTACTGCAGTTCCTCCAGCAGGTTGCTGACGTTGTTCGAGGAGCACAGCGAACCCTGGGGCACAGCGCCGGACATGAGCATGACCCCTGCGCCGTCAACACGGATGATCTCCTTGGCCACCCGGCATAGGCGGGCGGGTTTCCCCACCTCACCGCCCTCCGACTCCAGTCGTGCAGTGATGCGATTGAGACGGTCCGCTGACATTCAGGCTCGGGGTGCACTCGTCGAGCGGGCAGCGCCTTCGCTTCGGACCCGATGGTGCACGGACACTCTCCCATCCACGAAGGAAGTGCGCCGGAGGGGACCGGGCCAACGCTCATCCGGGTCCAGTTGGTGGAACCCACCATCACGGTACAGCGCCGCAATCACCCCCGCAGCGCCACCCTCCGATGGGACCCCTTTTCATCGGGGCCGGGGTATCCATCAGGAAGT
>Ga0307372_10005843_pt1 | contig 18259 bp, 11 predicted proteins | sample OX1MG_FD_202533 | JGI IMG/M metagenome (GOLD analysis project Ga0307372, IMG submission 202533) | Soil microbial communities from Risofladan, Vaasa, Finland - OX-1 | ecosystem: Environmental > Terrestrial > Soil > Coastal area > Acid sulfate soil | place: Finland: Risofladan, Vaasa | collected...
GCAGGCCGATCTCGACCTCAAGCTGTTCGCGGCGATCCGGCTGGCGCGGCTCGCCTTGCCGGGCATGAAGGAGCGGCGCTGGGGCCGCATCATCAACGTGCTCAACATCGGCGCCAAGGCGCCGCGCCCGGCGAGTGCGCCGACCGCGGTGTCGCGCGCCGCCGGCATGGCGCTCACCAAGGTGCTCGCGGGCGAGGGCGCGCCGCACAATGTGCTGGTCAACGCCATGCTGGTCGGACTCTTCGCCACCGACCAGCACGTCCAGCGCCTTCGCCGCCAAGGCGGCAACGTCCCGATCGAGGAGCATTTCCGCGAGATGGGGACCCGCATCCCGGTGGGACGCGTGGGCGATGCCGAGGAATTCGCCAATCTCGCCTGTTTCCTCGTCTCCGATGCCGGCTCCTACGTCACCGGCACCGCGATCAATGTCGACGGCGGCATGTCGCCGGTTGTATGAGCGCCGCTTCCGCCGGCGTCTGCGCGGCGGCGGCGGTGACGCGAGGATCGATCGGCGGAGGGGAGCATGCTGCGCAGCACGGACCGGATTCTCACCACCCACGCCGGCAGCCTGCCGCGGCCGGCCGACTGGCTCGCCCTGTGTCAGCGGCGCGAGACCGCCGACCCGCAGCGCCTCGCCGCGCGCGGCCGGCAGGCGGTCGCGGACATCGTCAAGCAGCAGCTCGCCCTCGGCCTCGACATCATCAGCGACGGCGAGCAGGGCAAGCCCAGCTTCGTCAGCTATGTCAATTCGCGTCTCGGCGGATTCGAGCCCGACGGCCTGCGCGTCAGCCCGTGGGGCGGCTCGCGCGAGGTGCAGTCCTTCCCCGAATATTACGAGGCGCTGGCGCGCGCCAATACCGGCGGTGCCGGCGGCGCGGCGCAGATGGTCTGCACCGGTCCCATCACCTATCGCGGCGAGGCCGAATTACGTGCCGACATCGACAACTTCAAGGCCGCGCTCGCCGGCACCGATTGCCTCGAGGGCTTCATGCCCGCGATCTCGCCGGCCAATATCGAGGACTGGCACAAGAACCGCTACTACAGGGACGAGGAGGAATATCTCTACGCCATCGCCGAGGCGATGAACCACGAATATCGCGCCATCGTCGATGCCGGGTTCCTGCTGCAGATCGACGATCCGCGGCTCGCCACCTATTACGTCCTGAACCCCGCCGCCAGCGTCGCCGATTGCCGCAAATGGGCGGAGATTCGTGTCGCGGCGCTCAATCATGCGCTCAGCGGCATCCCCGCGGAGCGGGTGCGCTATCACACCTGCTACAGCATCAACATGGGTCCGCGCGTCCACGACATGGAGATGAAGGACCTGGTCCGGATCATCCTCAAGATCCGCGCCGGCGCCTATTCCTTCGAGGCGGCGAACCCGCGCCACGAGCATGAATGGCGGGTGTGGGAGACGGTGAAGCTGCCGGCCGGCAAGTCGATCATTCCGGGTGTGATCTCGCACACGACGGTGCTGGTCGAGCATCCGGACCTCATCGCCGAGCGCCTCGTCCGCTTCGCCCGCGTGGTCGGGCGCGACAGCGTCATCGCCGGCGCCGACTGCGGCTTCGCCACCTTCGCGGGCTCGCACGAGATCCATCCGTCGATCGTGTGGGCGAAGGTCGCGGCGCTGGTCGACGGTGCGCGACGAGCCAGCCGCGAATTGTGGCCGCGGCGGCCGGCTGCGCGAAAAAAGAAAACGGCCTCACGCCGTCCCGTGCCGAAGCGGGTGCAGCGCCGCAAGGCCGGCTAGAACGGTATCGGTTCAGCCTCGGTTCCCGGGCAGCGATTCCGGCCGTCGGCGCGGCGCATAAACCGGTACTTAATAAAGGCGCTGTAACTCATTCCCCTGAACGGGAAGGCGACCGCGGGACGTGGGGCATTGACCGCCAGCGACCATTATCTTCGGCCGATGCTCGATTCCGGTTCCTCGCGCGTCTTCAATTGCAACGACCGCGCGCTGGAGCTGGTCCAGGATTCGGCGCCCGAGCCGTACTTCTTCAAGATGAAGAAGATGCACGGGATCGTCCTCATCAAGGAGGCGATTCTCGACGCGGCCGGCCGCGACGCCAACGACCCGATCATCGGTTCGAAGCTCTATATTCCCTACAATCAGCAAGATGTCTACGAGGGTGGGCGGTCGGTGTTCTTTCACGAGAAGCGGCTCTTGGAAGTGCTGAACGAGATGCTCGGCCTCCGCGGCGCGAGCCCCGAGGAGCAGGATCTGCAGCACGACGTCAAGATGCTCGGAATTCTCGACCGCCTGCCCTCGCTCGACGGCTTCCTCATGCGCGACGCGCTCGAGCTCGAAGGGATCACCGCGAACGATCAGTATTTCGAGGTCTCCGGTGACGAGCGCGCGATCATTCGCGACTTCGTGCGGCAAAAATTCAAACCGCTCGTGCGCCGGGCCTGCGGCGAGGGCGCGACGTTGTCAGGCAAGGTCACGCATCTCATCGACAAGATCTGGGAGGCGAAGGACAAGGAGGCGCTCGCTCCGCTCATTCGCGCCTTCCACTTCCCCGACGACGAGGCGCTGGCGATCTTCGCGTCGTGGAAGGGGATCAACTTCTATGCCTTCGAATATGCGCGCGCCAAGCCGCAGCGCGAGCAGTTCGGGCTGTGGATCAGGGACACGTGGTCACCGCGCAGTTTCGTCCCGAAGTCGGAGCTCGATTACCTGAAGCAATTGCGGCGCGAGATGTCCGAGCGGCTGCGTACACATTGGAACACGATCGAGAGCATCGCGCGCGAATACGAGTCAGTCTATGACCGTTTTTTGTCGACGCGCGAGGGCGTCCGCGACTTCATCGCCTTCCTGCGCCGCTCACGCGAGATCTACTGGACCATGGGCGACGCGCTAAGCAAGATGAATCACGCCATCCACTGCTGGGACAAGGTCTCGAAAGCCTACGACGACCGGCGCCTGCCGGCGGACAAGCTCGCCGTCTTGTTCGACCTGCTCAAGACGATCCTGGCCGACACCAAAAGGCGGTCCGAATCGGCGGTCGTCTGGCAATAGCGGCCGACGCCGCCGCCCCGTTCAGGGCAATCGGCCGGCGGCGATGAAGTCCGGATTGCGGAATCCGGGCTTCGCATAGCGGAGCGGCGCGCCGTCGAGCGTCGTCACCCGGCCGCCGGCCGCTTCGAGCACAGCCTGGCCGGCCGCCGTGTCCCACTCCATCGTCGGCCCGAAGCGCGGATAGTAGTCTGCCTCGCCGGCGGCAACGAGGCAGAACTTGACCGCGCTGCCGCTGATCAGGCGCATCGCGCCCGGGAGCGAAGCGAGATAGGCATCGAGGCGCCCGTTGTCGCGATGCGACCGGCTGTGGGCGACGATCGCGCCCGTCGGCGGCGCGCGCCGCGCCGCGATCGCGACCGGGCGTGCATCGCCTTCCTGACGCGTGGCCGTGCCGTCGCCGCAGGCGGCGTAGATCGTCCGTGTCACCGGCACGAGGACGACGCCGAGCACGCTGCGGTCGCCTTCGACGAGGGCGATGTTGACCGTGAACTCGCCGTTGCGCGCGGTGAACTCTTTCGTGCCGTCGAGCGGATCGACGAGCCAGAAGCGCGGCGGCGCTTGCACCGGACCGAGCGCGGCCGCCATCTGCTCCTCGGCAATCACCGGGATCTCCGGCGCGGCACGGTCGAGCGCAGCGATGATGATCGCCTCGGCACGCTCGTCGGCGAGCGTCACGGGCGAGCGGTCCTCCTTGTGCCGGACGGCGAAGTCGGTGGCATAAATGTCGAGGATCGCCGCGCCAGCCTCGCGCGCGGCATCGCACGCGGCCGCAAGCAGCTCACGATAATCGCCGCTCACCGCAGGTTGAACCCCTTGGCGCGGACGAACTCGCCGAAATCGGCGCGCTCGGGCCGGCCGTATTGCCGCGCCTTGTCCTCGGACCAGCCATAGAAATCGACCCGCCCGTAATCAGCCTCGTAACGCTGCCGCCGGAACGGCTGAGCGGCAGCGCGGCGATGGTCGTAAGCGTCGACGCGCTCGCGGATCGCGGTCTCGTCGAAGCGGTCGCGGTGCACGGTGAGGGACAGCGGCAGGCGCAGGCTGACCGCGCCCGGCTCCGATGGCCAGCCGAGCGTCATGCCGGCGACCGGAAAGACATGCGGCGGCAGCGCCAGGATGTCGCTGACTGTCGCAGCATGATTGCGGATCACGCTGATCGGGCAGCAGCCGAGCCCCACCGCTTCGGCGGCCGCGACGAAGGTGCCGAGCACGATCGCCGCATCGACCGCGGCGTTGAAGAAGGGGTCGAGATGGTCGTTGGCGAATTCGTGCCCATGCCACTCGTGGAACTGGCGCTGGCGGCGGTTGTTGCCGCAGAACACCAGGAAGCACGGTGCCGTGTCGATCCACTCGTCGTTGAGAAGGGAAGTGACGCGGCGCCGCTGCGCTGCATCCTCGAGCACGACAATGTCGCGCTGTTGCAGGTCGCTCTTGCTCGGCGCGGAAAGCGCCGCGGCGCAGAGCACGCGGATGAGCGCAGGATCGACCGCGCGTCCGGTGTCATAGCGCCGCTGCGAGCGCCGGTTCAGCAGGCGCAGGACGGCGTCGAGCCCCGGCGTCGCCGGATCGACCGCCGGCGCTTCGTCGCCAAAGCGGTAACGGACGGCATCGGCGATAAGCGCGGTGGTTTCTGCTGATTCTGCTGACATATATCTTCTCCGTCCCTCCCGTCAGCCGAGCTGGCGGGCAACAAGGGGACCGACGGCGTTGGCGACGGCGAGCGGCAGCCGCCGCCAGGTCTCGATCATCAGGCGATATTTCGGATTGAGCGGGTTGACGTCGGGCAAATCGGCGCGGCGCAACAGATGAAAGTCGTAATGGAGCGGCTCGGGCGCGAACCCCCAATAGGTCTTGTAGTCATAGGCGCCGGTGCCGGCCTTGCTGCGTCCGAAATCGAACAGCGCCGCCCCGCGCGCGGCACCGCGCTCCATCAGGCTCCAATAGAGCAGGTCGTAGGCGTGAAGCGGCCGCGCCGCGGCGGTGGCACCGCCGTAATAGGGCATGACCCGGTCCCTGAAATAGAACGTCATGAGCGCGGCCACCGGCCCCTCTGGTCCTCGCACCGCCGACAGTTCGACCGCCTCGCCGAATTCCTCGACGATGGCGGCATAGAAGCGCCGCGGCAGGACCGGCGTCCCAAGATTGCGCAGGCTCTCGGAATAGATGCGGAAGAAGGTGGCAAAATCGGCCCCGACCTCGACCGTGAGCGCGGGGTTGTCGATCGCCTTGCGCAGATCGGCGCGCTTCTTGCGCGGAATCGCCTTGAGATTGGCCTCGCGCGAGGGCGCGAGGCGGCGGCAGAAGGTGAAATAGAGATCGGACTTGGTGCTCCAGCCGATCGCCGATGGCTGCATGTGGCGCAGCTCGACGTAATCGACCCCGAGCTCGGTGCCCAGCGCCGCGGCATCCGCCGCCAGCGCCCGCGCCGCCCCATCGTCCGCGGCGACGATCCCGCCATAGACGCCGAAGCCGGTCGCGATCAGGGCCGAGCCGAACAGAGGCGAGCGGACATGGACGAGCGGCAGGATGCCGACCAGCCGGTCGCCGCGCCAGGCGCAGCGGTAATAGCAGCGATGGCCGAGGCTGCGCTCGACCACGCGCCGCCACGCCAGGGCATGAAAGAATGTCCCCGTGGGCGCGGCGGCAGCAAAGCCTTCCCACGCCGCCGTGTCGCCGGCGGCGAAGGGGCGGACGCCGAGCGCTCCGCACGCATGATCGTCCGCGGCTTGCGTTGCCAGATCCATCCCGAGGAACCCGTCTATCGGCATTGGCGCGAGCGGTCGGCCCTCGCGCACGAGACAATGTGCGGCCGGCGGCCGCATCCGGCCGGGGATTGCCGATCGGCGCCGATGCCGGCGGCACACAGCTTCGTCATCATCTCCATTCCTGCCTTGGGGTCAGGCACCGACTATATAGCACGATAGCACGCGCGCGGCCGCGCGGGCCGCCCGGTGCGCCGGTTCAGTTCGCCGCGCGCGGTACCGAGGGAGAGGCCGTCGTCGAGATGTCGTCAAGGAGTTCCTGCAGCTCGTCGGTGAGTTCGGTCGGGTCCGAATCCGGCGCGGCGCGCGTCTCCGTACCTCCTTCGGACGTGGCGGCTTGGGCGACGCTTCCCAGTCCCGCGCTCATCGCGTGCAGCGCCGCGGCCAATTGACCCCACCGCCTATTGATGGAACCCACGACCGTCTCTTGGTGCTCGACCACCGCGAGCAGGCGCCGGTCGGTCGCGCCGAGAAGCTGCATGCGGCGCAGCACCGGATCGGCAAGCTTGTCGACCGCGGCGGCGAGCGCGGCCATGGCCGCGGTCATTGCCGATGCATCGCCCTGGGCGGACCGGGCCGCCTCGGCTTGTTCGATGAGGGCGGCGCCCTGGGCGGCCACTTGCTCGGCAAGCCGTTCGATCGCCTGGCCCTGCTCCCGGGCGGCCTCGCGGAACGCCGCGGCGAGCCGCTCCATCGCCGCGGCGGCGGCGGCAGTCGGTTCGGGCGTGCCCGGCGGGTGCTGCGCGAGTGCCGCCACGAGGCGCTCGACGACAGCGGTGAGATCATCGAGCGAGGCCCCGGCCGGCCGCGATGCCACGCCCGGCTGCCGGTCCAGCTGCTCCGTTACGAGGGGCAGCGCGTCGGCCCACTCGGCGGAAGCTCGTGTCATCGTCCGGGCCAGCCGTCCGACGGCGTCGTCCATCGCGAGCCAGGTCGCCACCACAATGACCAGCGCGAGTACGGCGGCCGATTCCCGCCAGCTTGCCACAGCGGCCGGAAGCGACGCGGCAGCTACCGGCGCAGGGCCGAGCACGGCGATGGCGCCGCCGAGGGCGACGGCGACTGTGACCACGCACAGCAGCCGCTTGGCATAGACCCGCCAGAACTCCGTGCGAAGCAACCGCAGCAGCGACAAGGGCGCGGCGGCGAGTTCGTAGGGCGTCAGCTGCGCGGCCATGGGCGCGAAATCGGTGTTGGCGAAGGCCATGCCCCAGTGCCGCTCCGGCGACTCCGTGCCGATGGCCGCCGCGCGCGCAAGCCGGGAGCGTGCCGTGGCAAGATCGAGATAGGCGTAGCTCGTCATCAGCACGAACGCCAGGGCGAGGTAGCACGATACCAGAATGCCGCCGGCGCCGCCGAAGGCCATCCATGCCGCCGCGACCGGGTCGCTCGGCCAAAAGGCCGGCGCGGCGGCGTGCTCGACGACATAGCGATACAGCACCGCCGCCACGGCCGTACCGCAGATCAGGCTGGTGCCAATACTCACCAGGAGCCGCATCATGGGAAACCTATCACAGCCGGCAGGCAAGGTCAGTCGATGCCGCCGCCTTCCTGCGCCCGGCACCGACTACGGTTGATATTATCGACAAGATTTACAAAAATCATGGAACTATTCGCCTGCCGGCGGAAATCAGCAGCGGAAAGATCGGCTAGTTGTTCATTGCCGGCAAGGTCCCCGAAGCCTTGGGCGGCGCCGTTCATTAACCTTTACAGGACTGAGCCTGCGGGGAATTGCGCCATTTTAATGCAATGGAACCTTAACTTTCACACATGATAATATCAGCTTGGCGCCTCGCGAACGCTATGGTATGAATTTCGAAACCATCTGAGAAACCATCGGTGACGCGGGGGGACGCAGCTCGTCTACACGAGCGATGATTGGTGCGCACCCGTATTTGGGGATGGCAATGTTCAGAGTTCGGGGCTTGTTCGTTCCCATCCGCACGCTGGCGTTGTTGCTCAGCGAAATCGTCGCGATGGCGCTCGTGCTCTACCTGTTCGCCGCTCCTCCTGACAGCCGACTGGTGGAGCCGACGGAACTGTTCGGGATTTCCGCGCAGTTCTCCATCCTCTTGGCGCTGTCGACGATGCTGACGATGCTCGCGGTCGGGCTCTATAATTACGATGCCTTCCGCAACTACCGGGCGACGCTGGCGCGCGCGACGCTGGCGCTGGCGCTCGAAGCGCCGGTCCTATTCGTCGCGATGCTGCTATACAAGCAGTATCTGTCGCCGTCGGTGCCCGCGCCGGTGGTGTGGTATTGCAAGGTAATCTTCCTGCTGTTCGGCTGCGTGCTGACAACGCGGGCGGTCGGCCTCTTCGTCATCGGCACGGGCGCGCTCAAGCACCGCGTCGTCGTCATCGGTTCAGGCGAACGCGCGACGCGCGTGCGGGAACTCGGCGCGCGGCCGAGTGCGCATTTCAGCCCGGCCGCCTTCGTCGGGGTCGCCGATCGCTCCTCGATCCAGGACTGTGCCTATACGCTTGACGACACCGTCGACGGCGAGCAGCTCGTGCGCTTCACGCGGCAATGCGGGGCCAGCGAAATCGTCATCGCCATGGACGACCGCCGCGGCCTGCCCGTGCGTCCGCTGCTCGGCGCGAAGCTGCGCGGCATCGCCGTCACCGACTTCCTGTCGTTCTACGAGCGCGAGACGGGACGGGTCGACCTCGACGCGCTGCAGCCGAGCTGGCTCATTTATTCCGACGGGTTCCGCATGAGCTGGACCGCCCGCGCCGTGAAGCGGATCTTCGACGTCGTGGTGAGCGCGGCGATGCTGGTGCTGACGCTGCCGCTCCTCGCCTTGACGGCGCTCCTGATCAAGCTCGAGGATCGCGGGCCGGTCTTCTATGCGCAGGAGCGCGTCGGGCTGTTCGGCCGGCGCTTCACCCTGCACAAATTCCGCAGCATGCAGGTGGATGCCGAGCATGGCGGCGGCCCGCAATGGGCGGCCAAGCAGGATGCGCGCATCACGCGTGTCGGCGGCTTCATCCGTCGGGTGCGCATTGACGAGCTGCCACAGCTCATCAACGTCCTCAAGGGCGACATGAGCTTCATCGGGCCGCGTCCGGAGCGCCCTTACTTCGTCGAGCATTTGACGCGGCACATTCCGTTCTACAACGAACGCCTCGGCGTCAAGCCCGGTATTACCGGCTGGGCGCAGATCCGGTATCCCTATGGCGCCTCGCTTCAGGATGCCCGCCAGAAACTGTCCTATGACCTGTTCTACCTGAAGAACCACACGTTGCTGCTCGACTTCCTCATTCTCATTCAGACGGTGCGGGTCATTCTATTCCCCGAAGGCGCGCGCTGAAGCAGCATGAGTGTCATTGTCGTCACGCATCTGATCTGCGCTGCGGCGTACGGCGCTCTGGCGGTGGCGCTGTTCGCGCGGCGCGCGCAGGGGACTGTCGGCAGGATTCTCGGGGCTGCATGCCTTGTCACGGTCGTCTGGGCGCTCGCCGCTTCCGGCAAGGGGCTTCTGCCCTACGGTCTCGTCGCCGTCGCCGAGAGTGCCCGCAATGCCGTCTGGCTGCTGTTCATGTGCTCGCTCGTCACCGCCGGCTCGGGCGAACGGGCCGCCCCGTGGGCGCGGACGGCGACCATCTGGGCCGTCGCCCTGGCGCTTGCGGCGATCGCCATCGATCTCGTCTACGTCGTGTTTCCGACCGCCGACGGGACGCTGACCCATCCCCAGATCCTGGCGCGCATCGGCGTCGCCGTTCTCGGCCTTTCGCTGGTCGAGAACTATTACCGCAACACCGATGCCGATCGGCGCTGGTTCATCATTCCGCTGTCGATCGCGATCGGCGCGTCGTTCGCGTTCGACCTTTTCTACTATGTCGATGCGTTCCTGTCGCAGCCGGACCGTGCGCTCGGCGCGGCACGGCCGCTCGCCGACGCGCTCACCGTGCCGCTCCTCGTGGTGGCGATGGCGCGGAACGCCAATTGGCAGACCGACATCCGCATCTCGCACAAGGCAGCGTTTCATGCGCTGACGCTGGTTTCGAGCGGCATCTTCCTGGTTTCGGTGGCGCTCGTCGGCGCGCTGTTCCGCCGCTATGGCGGCCAGTGGGGCATCGTGCTGCAGGTCACGTCGCTATTCGGCAGCGCCGTCGTCCTCGCCACGGTGATGTCGTCGGAGACGGCCCGCTCGGGCATCCGGATCGGGATCCTGCGCCATTTCTTCGCCTATCGCTATGATTACCGGGTCGAGTGGCTGCGTTGCATCGATGCGTTGACGGCGGGCAGCGCCGACCTGCCGGAACGGGTCATCCGCGCCGTCGCCGACAGCGTCAACTCCCCCGGGGGCGTGCTGTTTCAGCGCCATGACCACGTCTATGTTCCGAGCGCCTATTGGAACGCGGAGGTGCCGGCCGACGTGCGCGAGCCGGCCGACGGCGCGCTCGTCGCCGGGTTTCGCGACGGGCGGTGGATCGTGGCGCTGCGCGCGGCGGCCGACGGCGTCGAGCCGGGGCAACTCCCCGCCTGGCTCGGAAGCGGGAACGAGTTCTGGCTCGCGGTGCCGCTGCCGCACCGGCGCGAGATCATCGGTTTCGTCGTGCTCTGCCTCCCGCGCGCGCCAGTCAATCCCGACTGGGAGGTCTACGATCTGCTGCGCATCGTCGCGCGCCAGGCAGCCAGCTATTTCTCCGAGCAGCAAGCCCAGCGCGCGCTCGCCGACGCGCAGATGCTGCAGGAATACAGCAAGCGCTTCGCCTTCGTCATACACGACATCAAGAACCTGTCGAGCCAGCTCGGCCTCATCCTCTCCAATGCGCGTCGGCACGCAGGCAATCCCGAATTTCAGGCCGACGTGATGCGCACGGTCGAAAACTCCGTGGCGCGCATGAACAAGCTGCTGTCGCAGCTCAAGTCGGCGACCGCCGCCCCGCCGGTCGCCGCCGTCGCCGATGCCCATGCGATCCTGCGCGAACTGATCGCGGCGCACCCGCAATCGGACCGCATCGACGCGCAATGCGCCGGCAGCGATGCTGTGGTGCAGATGGAGGCCGAGCCGCTGCGTTCGGTTCTGGCGCATCTCATCGACAATGCCATCGAGGCATCGGGGACCCAGGCGCCGGTCACGGTGAACTTGGGTGGGGACGACGAAAGGATTACGATCGAGGTCGCCGACCAGGGTTCGGGAATGGAAGCGAACTTTGTCCGGGACGAGCTGTTCCGCCCGTTCCGATCGACCAAGGACAGCGGCTTCGGGATCGGCGCGTTTCAGACCCGTGAGCTGGTGCGCGCCGCCGGCGGACAGCTCGATGTCGTGTCGCGGCCGGGGGCGGGAACCACCATGCGCATCGTGCTGAGGCGGGCAAGTCACCGCGTTTCGGAAGTCTCTCCAGCGGCATGAAGACGATGGCGAACAACAAGCGCCGGATGCTCATTCTCGAGGACGACGAAGGGTTGCGCCGCCAGTATCGGTGGGCGCTCTCGGAGCACGAGCTGCTGCTGGCGAGCACGCGGGATGAAGCGCTCGCGATGGCGCGCGCCACGCCGCCCGCGGTGGCGATCGTCGATCTCGGCCTCCCGCCCGATCCCGACGGGGCCAGCGAGGGCCTGGCCGCGCTCGAGGCGCTGCGCCTGCTGTCGCCCGACACCAAGGTCATCATTGCCACCGGCAATGAGAACCGCGAGCACGCGCTGCGCAGCATCGCATTGGGCGCCTATGATTTCTTCCAGAAGCCGGTCGACATCGACCTCTTGCGGCTCATCGTCGAACGCGCCTTCCGCCTGTACGAGCTCGAGACCGAGAACCGGAGCCTGGCCGAGGCCGCGCCGCGCTCGCCGATCGACGGCGTTCTCGGCACCAGCGACTTGATGCTCCGCCTGCTGCGGGTGGTCGAGAAGATCGCGCCCACCGACGTCGCCGTGCTGCTTTTGGGCGAGAGCGGCACCGGCAAGGAGCTGCTGGCGCAGGCGATCCACCGCCTGAGCGCGCGCGCCAAAGGGCCCTTCGTCGCCATCAATTGCGCGGCCATTCCCGAGACGCTGCTCGAGAGCGAGCTGTTCGGTCACGAGAAAGGCGCGTTCACCGGCGCCGTGCGCCAGACCATCGGCAAGATCGAGAAGGCCGACAAGGGCACGCTTTTCCTCGACGAAATCGGCGACCTGCCGCTGGCGATGCAGGTCAAGGTCCTGCGCTTCCTGCAGGACCACGTCGTCGAGCGCATCGGCGGCCGGCAGCAGATCCATGTCGATGTCCGGATCGTGTGCGCCACCAACCAGGACCTCGACAAGCTCATCGCCGACTCCCGGTTCCGCGAGGACCTCTATTACCGCCTCAACGAACTGAAGCTCAACATTCCGCCGCTGCGCGAGCGGAACGGCGACGCGCTCCTGCTCGCGAGTTACTTTCTCAAGAAGTTCAATGACCAGTACGGGCGCTCCCTCAAGGGCTTCACCGCCGAATCGATCGCGGCGATCCGGCAGCATCCCTGGCGCGGAAACGTGCGCGAGCTCGAGAACCGCATGAAGCGCGCGGTGGTCATGGCCGAGGGGCCGCTCGTGACCGGCCCCGACATGGATCTGGCGAGCAGCGAGGCCGCCGAGCTCTCGCTCGATTTGAGGAGCGCCCGCAGCCGCGCCGAGCGTGAGGTGCTGCAGCTCGCGCTGACGCAGAGCGGGGGCAATCTCTCGACGGCGGCGAAGCTCCTCGGCATCAGCCGACCGACGCTTTACAGCCTGGCAAAGGAGCATGGCCTGGCGATCGAGTCCTGAACGCATCGGGACACCGCGGGCCTTGCAGCGAAGGAGCGAAGCATGCGGCCAAAGCTAACCGGACACCGCGCGGCACGCGTCACCGCTCTCGCCGCCGCCGCGCTCGTCGCGCTCGCCGTGCCAAGCCACGCCGCGTCCGATGATGCGCGCTCCTATCTCGACGCGGCGAAGAAGCTGATCGCCCGCGGCGATTTGCGCGGGGCGGAAATTCAGCTGCGCAATGCGGTGCGCGACAACTCCAGCGATCCCGCCATCCATATCGCGCTCGCCCAGGTCTATCTCAAGCTGGGCAACCTGCCGGCCGCCGAGGCCGAGGCACGGTCGGCGCGTCAGGACGGCGGCGACGAGGACGCGGTTGCCCCGGTTCTGGCAGAGGCGATGCTCGGTCAGAACAAACTCAGCCAGCTGATCGCCGAGGTCCAGCCGGCCGACCGGGAGCCGCGCGCCGAGTCGGTCGTCCGCCTGTGCCTTGGCCTCGCCCATATGGGATTGCAGGAGTTCGACCAGGCGTCGCCGCTGCTGCACGACGCCGAGCGCCTCGATCCCAAGGCATGGCGTCCGAAGCTTGCCTTGGCGCGGCTCGCCCTGCTCAAGGGCGACACTGCGGGAGCGAAGAAGAAGCTCGAGGCAGCCACGACCGTCGCACCCGACAATATCGAGGTCATGCGCTTCAGAGGCGAGCTTCTCCGCAGCTCCGGCGATCTCGAGGGCGCGATCGCGGTATTCCAGAAGATCCTGGCGAAATCGCCCAACGATCTCTCCGCCCGGCTGAGCCGCGCCAACGTCCTCCTGGTGCTCGGGCGGCTCGATGAAGCGCAGAAGGACATCGATGCCGCGCTCAAGCTCGTGCCGCGCAGCATCCCCGCCAACTATCTCGACGCTCTGCTGCTGGCGCGGCGGGGACACCTCGACAAGGCCGACGACCTTCTCAACAAGATCAGCCCGAGCTTCCCCGCGCTGCCGCAGGGCTTCTATCTTCAGGGGGCGGTCCAGTACGGCCTCGGCCAGTACGAGCAGGCGGAAACGAACCTCACCAAGTACCTGGCGCGAAAGCCGGACCAGCCCGGCGCGAAGCGCCTGCTGGCGCTCATCGCGCTGCGCAAGAAGAACCCGGCCCGGGCGATCGCGCTGCTGAAGCCGGTGGTCGACGCCAATCCCGCCGACAGGGCCACGCTTGCCGTCCTCGCCCAGGCCTATGTCGCGAGCGGGAACCAGGATCAGGCCGTGCAGCTCTACGAGAAGGCCGCGCGGGTCGCCCCGGCCGACACCGCCGCCCAGACGCGCGCGGCACTTATGAACGTGCGCTTCGGCGACGCAACGGCAGGCGTCACCGACCTCGAGAAGATCGCCGGAACCAACCAGGGCGCCGACGTCGCCGGGCCGATCCTCGTCTTGAGTGCGCTCGAACGGGGCGACATCGCCAAGGCCGCCGCCACCGCGGAGGATCTGGCCAAGCGGCAGAAGAACGACCCGATCGCGCAAAACCTGCTGGGATCGGTGCGGATCGCGCAGCAGCGTTTCGCGGACGCGGCCGCAATCTTTACCGCGCTGGTGAAGGCGGACCCGAATTTCCTCGCCGCCCGCCGCAATCTCGCGGTCGTGTTGCGGGAGCTGAACCGCCCGGACGAGGCGAAGAAGACCTATCTCGAGGTGCTTGCGAAAGAGCCGAACGACGTGCCGTCACTCGTCGGCCTGGCACAGCTTGCCGCGGCGAGCGGCGACACGCGCGAGGCTGTCGATCGCCTGAAGCAGGCGATGGCGGCGGCACCACGCAGCCGTGCCCCGGCCGAGGAACTGGTGCGGATCTATGCATCGCAACGCGACTGGGACGATGCGCTCAAGACGGCGCAGGCGCTCGAGGCGCAGTTCGCCGCCGATCCCGCGGTGGTCAACCTCGCCGCCAGCATCCGCGCGGAAATGGGCGATACCGCCGGCGCGGCCGCGGAATTCCGCGGGCTGACGCAGCGTCTGCCCAATTCCGATTCGGTATGGTGGCAGTATGCGGGCTATCAGGACCGCGCCGGCGACAAGGAAGGCGCGCGCACCTCGCTGGTGAAGGCGCTGTCGCTCGCGCCGACCAACCCCAGCTATCTCGAGGACCTGGTCAAGCTCGATTACGCGACGAAGGGTGCGGATGCGGCGATGGCGACCGCGCGTGCCTATGCCGCCCAGCAGCCGGCGTTCTCCAACGTGATGGTGGCGCAGGTGCTCGCCTATGCCAAACGCCTGCCCGAGGCGATCGAACTGCTGCAGCAGACGCAGAAGGCGCACCCGGCGACGATCGTCGAGGTGCGGCTTGCCATGCTGACCTATGCCGCGGGCCAGCACGCCGAGGCGCTGCACATGCTGTCGTCCTGGGTCAAGGACCACGACGACGACATCGCCGCCCGCCTCGGCCTCGCGGATATAATGATGGTCGACCGTGACTACGATGGGGCGCAGGCGGCCTACGAGGTCGTGCGCCAACACGCGCCGGGCAACGTCGTCGCCCTCAACAACCTGGCGTGGATCTATGCGCGCAAGCACGATCCCAAGGCCGCCGAGCTCGCCCGCCAGGCGTACCGGCTGGCGCCGTCGCCGCAGACCTCCGATACGCTGGGCTGGGCGCTGGTGAGCGGCGGCGACGCCAAGTCCGGGCTTCCCTATCTGCAGCGCGCCGGCGCGGCGCTTCCCGACGATACCGCTATCCAATACCATCTGGCTGTCGCCTTGAACGATACCGGGCACCACGGCCAGGCGCGCGAGCTGCTCGAACAGGTGCTCAAGGCGAAGACGACGTTCGACGGCAAGAATGACGCCGAGCGGCTCCTGAACCAATTGCAGCACGGATGACGCCGCGACCCGGCGCGGGACGGCACCGGTCCGCACGGCGACGACAACGGAGACGGTCATGGTAATGAAGCATCGCAGCGGGACCGCGGCATCGTGTGCCATCCTGCTTGCCGCCGCGCTGGGCGTGGCCGGCGTCCCGCGCGGCGCCCATGCCGCGGACGCGCAATCCTATATTGCGCAGGCGAAGGCGCTCCTGGCGAAGGGCGACGTCAAGGGCGCGGTGATCGAGCTCCGTAACGCCGTCCGCGAGAAGCCCGACGATCCGAGCGTCCACGTCGAACTCGCGCAGCTCTATCTCGAGCTCAAGAACCTGCCCGCCGCCGAGGCCGAGGCGCGTCTCGCGCGTCAGGATCACGGCGATCCGAACGCCGTCGATCCCGTGCTGGCCGAGGTGCTGGCCGCGGAAGGCAAGGTCACGCAGCTTTTCGACATCGTTCGGCCCGGCAACCGCGCGCCCAAGGCGGAGTCGAAGGTCCGCCTCGAGCTCGGGCTTGCCCATCTCGGTTTGCGCGAGGACAAGGCGGCCGAGCCGCTGCTCCGTGACGCCGAACGGCTCGATGAAACGGCCGTGGGGCCCAAGATCGGCGTGGCCCGACTGCTCATGAGCAAGGGCGACATAAATGACGCCGAGGCCGAACTCGCCCGCGCCCGCGCCATCGCGCCCGACGATCCCACCACGCAACGGCTGACGGGGGAAATTCTCTACGCCAAGGGGGACCGGGCCGGGGCGATGACGCAGTTCGGCAGCATCCTCGCCAAGCATCCGGACGACCTCAGCACGCTCGTCGACCGAGCCAACGTGCTGTTGGCTGTGGGCAAGCTCAAGGAAGCGAAGGATGATCTCGGCCACGCCTTGAAGGTTGATCCCAAGAGCCTCGTTGCGAAATTCCTCTACGCCCTGCTCGATGCCAAGACGGGCAAGCTCAAGGAAGCCGATGACAGGCTTACCGGCATCAGCGAATATTTCAGCGCGTTTCCCGACGGCTATTACCTGAGTGGCGCGGTGCAATTGGCGCTGGGCTCCTATGCCGAAGCCCAGGCGAATCTCTCGAAATATGTCGCGCGCAATCCGACTTTCGCGCCCGCGCGGAAATTGCTGGCCATCATTGCGACACGGCAACGGCATTGGCAAAGCGTGATCGACACGCTGCAACCCGTCGTCGACGCCAATTCAGCCGATGTCCAAGCGATCGGTCTGCTCGCGCGCGCCTATGTCGCCGTGGGCAAGCGCGAGCAGGCGCTCGAGCTGTTCCAGAAATCGGCACACGCCACCGAGAATAATGACCGTGTTCAGACGCAGCTCGCCCTGATGCAGATGCAGGTGGGCGAGACCGTGCAGGGGCTGACGAAGCTTCACACGCTGGCCACCAGCGACAAGTCCGCCGGCATCGCCGGGCCCGTTCTGGTCGTCGCGGAACTGCGCTCCGGCAAGGCGACGAGTGCCGCAGACGAGGCGGAGGCCTTGTTGAAGCACGACGACAAGGACGTTCTAGTCCGGAATCTTCTGGGCGTCGCGCGGATGGCGCAGCACCGATACGCCGAGGCGGCGAAGATCTTCGAATCGATCGTTCGCGAGAATCCCAATCTGGACCAGGCGCAGCGCAACCTCGCCAAAGCCTATATCGCGCTCGGCCGCTATGACGACGCACGGAAAATTTGGACGGAAATGTTGAAGCAACATCCCAACGACGTCGAAGCCCTGATGTCGCTGGCCGGTATTGCCGCCCAGGCGAAAGACGATGCCCACGCCGATGTGCTGCTGAAACAGGCGCAGCAGGCCGCGCCCAAGGATCCCTCGCCCGGCATCGAGCGTATTGGGCTCTATGCCGGCCGCAAGGAATGGAAGCAGGCGGCGCGCGCGGCGCGTGACGTCGAAGGTCAGTTTCCCGCCAATCCCTCTGTCATTGCCGCCGTAGCGGCGATGCGGGCGGCAAGCGGCGACCGCGCCGGCGCGGCCGACGAATTGCGCAAGCTGACCCAAGTGGCGCCGAATTCGGCCGCCGCTTACGCGCGCTATGCCCAGGCCCAGATCGCGGCCGGCGACCAGGCGGGCGGGCGCGCGTCGCTGCAGAAGGCACTCTCCTTCGCCCCGGGAAATCCCGTTCTTCTCGGCTCGATCGTCGATCTCGATTACCGGACGAAGGGGGCGGATGCCGCGCTCGAAACGGCGCGATCCTTCGCCGCCGACCAACCGGCGGAGGCGGCGGTATTGCAGGCGAACGTCCTGCTGCGGGCGGGTCGGCGCGACGACGCCATCGCGCTTCTGACCAAGGAGCAGAAAAGCGCTCCCGACTCGCGTGTCGTCGGTCGGCTGGCACAGTTCATTTATCTCTCCGGCAAGCAGCAGAAGGCGATCGACCTCCTGACCGCCTGGATCAAGACCCACGAGGACGATGTGGCGACGCGCCAGGAAATCGCCAATATGGACTTGGCGCAACACGACTACGACGCCGCACTCAAGCAATATCAACTTGTGGTCGAACGCAGTCCCGACGACCCCATCGCGCTCAACAACCTTGCCTGGGTCTATGCGCTGAAGGGCGACCCGCGCGCCTACGCGCTCGCCGAGCAAGCCTACAATCTCGCGCCCACCGCCGAACGCGCGGACACGCTTGGCTGGATTCTGGTCAATCGCGGCGACGCTAAACGCGGCCTTTCCTATTTGGAACAGGCCGGCGCGGCCTTACCGCAGAACATGACGGTGCAGTACCATCTCGCCGCCGCGCTCAGGGCGACCGGCGCCACGGGCCAGGCCCGCACGGTGCTGGAGCGCGTGATCAAGTCCGGGGCTCGATTCGACGGCAAGGCCGATGCCCAAAAGCTCTTCAACCAGCTTCAACACGGCTAAGCGTTGCGCTTGACGGGGAGGACCGGCGCCGTGGTATTCTGGAGTTGTTCCAGTTCCTTCGGCCC
>Ga0307372_10005844_pt1 | contig 18255 bp, 16 predicted proteins | sample OX1MG_FD_202533 | JGI IMG/M metagenome (GOLD analysis project Ga0307372, IMG submission 202533) | Soil microbial communities from Risofladan, Vaasa, Finland - OX-1 | ecosystem: Environmental > Terrestrial > Soil > Coastal area > Acid sulfate soil | place: Finland: Risofladan, Vaasa | collected...
GGCCCTCATGTCCCGTATCCGTGCTGGATGTGGCGTATCCTGCTCGGAGGGCAGTTGCCATGGCCGCGTAGCTAATAGAACCGGCCTTGCCGCCGTTGCCGACAGCTTCGAATTTGCCGTTCCAGCCCGACGCGGGCATCCAGACCTCAATCTTGATTGCTGGAGCGACGGCGACGCGCACGCGGCAGAAGGCTGGCAACTTCGCACTGGCCGCGCTGCGATCGAAAGGGCCCTGCATATTTGCGCCGAGTCCCCTTGGAACCGCAAATCCACCGGCCGCCACCATCGACGCGGCGGTGATCGTGCTATTCGGCAGTTTTAGCTTAGCGAGTGCTTCGCAGGACCGCGCCTGTACAGGGAGTGAAATCGCCAACACCGCAACGGCAGCGAGAAAAACCAGCGAAAATAAATTGGCAATACGACGGATCATGTGTGAACCCTCCTGCCGCGGGGAATTGTACAAGCCGCGCTGAGTTAACCGATCGCCTCGGTTCTCCGTCTGGCCGCGCGCCCGGCGCTGCCTAGCGCATCCGTTCGGTTGTCACCCGAATGCATTAGTCAGGACGGAATTTTTGGGACCACTAAATGGAAAAGTTTAACCGAACCGTTCGCGGGTGCCTGGACGGTCGCCATCTCTGAGGGAGCCAGATATACTCCGGCGCCTTTCGTGACCTCGTAGTCCTTATTGTCGAGGCGAATGGTACCGTTGCCTTCCATCAGGTAGAGAAGCTGGTGTTTGTCCGATGCGCCGGTACTGAATTTTTCTCCCGATTGCAACCAACGCAGTTCGGCCAGCACGTTCTTCGCGCCGCAAAGATCGCGGTTCAACACTTCCGTGAATTCGCCCTGTGCGGATTTCACCTTCGGCAGTTTATTCGTGTCAATGAAAGTCAGCATGAATTCTCCTTATAAATGAGGCGTATTACGTCTGAACCCAGACGCCGCCTTCCACGCGATTCCAGCGAAGATCCTCAGGGGTTCCGTCCAAAATTGTGGTGACGAAACGGTTGGGCGCCTGAAACTCGAAATAGAAGAGCGGCGACTTGGTTGCGCGCAGGCGATGCTTTTCCTCCGCGGGAATGAACACCATATCGCCCGGACCCACGTCGCGAACGCCGTCTTCCGATTCGACCGTACCGTTTCCTTCCATGATGAAGTAGAAATGCTCGCAGTTCTTATGGAAGTGATAGGGCGAAGACGCGCCCTTGTCGTAGTGCATCACACCGGCGAGCATATCGTCGATTTTCGTTAGTTCTTTGTTGACGAAAAACGTTCGCTCGCGGCCCGGTACGGCCGAGATCAATCTGGGAAGATCCTTTTGGTGAAAAATGTATCCCATTGAATTCGTCTCCTGGAAGAATCTGTCGCTAGATCGAACGTTTACTGCGGCCGGTAAGCGACCCGCGCCGTCTCGGCGTACGGAACAGACGCAACCGTCGCACGAATGGTAGTCTGCCTGTGGCGCTCGACCGTCGGCTTGGGCGATCCCCCATTTTCTTCGCCCCATACGATGGCGACCCCCGTGCCAACTTCGCTGTACTGGCAATCCACAACTCCCAGAGACAGCATCACGCGCTCGTTGTAGGTGTATCCGGTGTAGGTGGAGACGCCTACGGTCTTCCCATCTTTGAGCACTTTGTCGAACGGCAGCGTAGAATAGTTTGCCAAAGGCAGGTCAATGTATTTGGCGGTGTCGCCCTCGTCGAATTGCGTTCCCCATGCTGCTTTCACATCGTCCTTGTTCCAAACCAGCGTGACTTTCTTTCGCCGGCTCTGATCTATCTTTTCAAGCGCCTGCCGCCCGACGAACTCATGGTCGAATTTGACGAACGGGCCGTAGCCCAGATCGTACGGCGTCAAATAATAGTCGGCAATGTTGTCGGAGTAAAAGCTGCCGCCCAGCGACGCTTTGGCCTCATAGCTCGTCGCCTTTAGCCATTTGCGGTATTCTTTCATTTCTTCCCCGGTGTAAATCGCGGGAAGTGGCGAGGGGATCCACCCCGACTCGAGGCAAGTGGTGGGGTAAGCGCGCGATCCTACTTGGCGAATTCCGAAATCCCGGCCGCCTTCGAGGATGGCGCTTCGAACTTCCTCGGCATCTTCCCATGGGCCGAAAAGTTCCCAACCCGGCTGACCGACCATGCCATGGCGCAGAGCGCGAACGCTGTGGCCGGCGATGGTCATCGTGTCCATGTTGAAGAATCGGATGTCCGGCGCCGGCTTGCCGGTGACTTTTTCCATCACCCGCAGCGCGTGCGGACCCTGAACCTGGTAACGGAACGTTCTTCGGTGGCCGCGGTTATCCGCGGATCTTTCATCTCTCACCGCGGTCGCATTGTATCGGCCCTTTTCCACATGGTATTGAACCCAGTTGCAGGCCGGAGGACGGCCGACCAGATTAAATTTGTTCGTGTCGAGGTAGAAAAGAATCACGTCGCCGATCACGTGGCCGTTGTGGTTGCAAGCGGTGAACTGTTTGGCCTGATTGACTCGGAAATTTTTGAAGCTGTTCACCCCTAAATCGGACAGCAATTTCAAGGCATCCGGGCCTTCTACATACAGGTCCGTCATGTGGTGTGATTGATCGAGGAGCGCGCAAGTTTCCTTCCAAGCACGCTGTTCGTCTCTCCAGTTCGAAAATTCCGGCCGGACAACCGGAAACGCATACGGACCAATCTGCGAATTGCGCAAAAGCTTCACCGGATTACCCACAGATGCAAGCACGTCCTCGAGACTCTGATTGTTCATGGCCTAATTGGCTCCTTCGATTTGACTCTCAATTACCCATCTCAGTGCAAACAAAGCCTCAGTCTGGCAGGCATCTCGCTGCGCCAGCAACTGAACTGTTGGTGTGCAGCGTTCCATTCGCCCAACTCGTGATGGCGATATACCGCAGATCCGCGCCTTGGTCATACCGCTTCCACGATATCTGTGTCGGATCGATAGGCATCGACCGTCCCTCCCACGAATCTGCTCAAGAAAATGGTCGAAGCAGCGATTAGGGCGGGAACGGCGCCGGCGATCAGCAGTTGCCGCGGCTGCCACCCGAAAGACAACATGGTGCCGGCAAGCAGCGGACCGACGATTGACCCGATGCGCCCAACACCCAAAGCCCAGCCCAACCCAGTCGAGCGTATTGCCGTCGGATAGAAACTCGCGGCTAGCACGTTAATGCCTGCTTGAGCCCCCGTAACCATCAGGCCCAGAAGGAACGCCAAGCCCTCGACCAGAAATAACGAGGTCGCCGTACCGCCGAGTGCGCCGATTAATCCGGCACACAGGATAAACTCAACTACTAAAAGCCATGAGGCGGGAAACAGCTTCATGAGCGGCCCTTCCGCCAATGAGCCGACGATACCGCCGAGGCTGAACAGCGCCGTTGCCGTCACTCCATTGGCGACTGACATGCCGGATTCGCGCAGCAATGCGGGAAGCCAGTTGACCACAAAATATAAAATCAACAGGTTCATGAAGAATGGAATCCACAAAAAAATGGTCCCAAGCGCGCGACCGTCGCTAAACAGACTCTTCACCGCACTGCCCTTGCGCTGAGTTTCCACAGTGGCTGAAAACGCCGCCGGGTTGGTAGCAATTTCTGGTGCAATTTTGGCCATGATGCGCGCAACTGTATCCGAGCCGATCCCGCGTGCGCTCAAAAAACGCACCGACTCGGGCAGCTTTGCGATGCTCAGCACGGCAATCGCGAGCGGCAAAATTCCACCCAGGTAGAATACAGACCGCCAACCAAGCGTCGGAATCAGCAGGGAACTCGCCATCCCGCAAATGAAGCCGCCCAACGGCATCCCGGCGAATAGCGCCGCCACAAACAGCGGAAGCAGCCGCTTCGGCGAATATTCCGAGGCGATGGCAACCACGTTCGGCATCGCCCCGCCCAGGCCAACGCCCGTTAGAAAACGAAAAATAAGCAGTTCACGAAAGGACGAAGCGTGAGCCGTCAGAATCGAGAATGCCGCGAATAGAAGCGTCGACGAGATCACCGGCCACCTGCGACCCCAGCGGTCAGCAATGGGGCCTGCCGCCATGGCTGCGATCATCAATCCGACCAAGCTCGCCGAAAAGATAGGACCGAACGTATTTAGGGGAATGTGGAGAGATTGCGAAACGGAAGGCGCCAGGAATCCGATCGTCTGCGCGTCAAATCCATCTAGAATGAGAACAACTCCACACAGCACGATCGTCCAAACTTGAAAACTCCGGACCGGCTGCTGGTCGATGACGTCGTTTACGCTGAGCGGAACTGATTCCATGGCCGCGATGATTCCTTCCTAAATGCCGGTATGTGGCGGTTGCGACTTTTTGTTTTCCTGCCGGTACGCAAAAAACTCGACGACAACGAGCACTTCACATCTCTCTGAACTTTTGAACGGAGAGAAGCGCTCTGCGCTCTGTTCCATGCGGATCATCGACAACATCGCACTCGTTGTTGAGAATCATGGTCGCTCGTTCTTTGGTATTGAAGGCCGGCCAGTTTGGCAACAGGGGGTGACTCGGATTGCCTGTGCGCGCAAACGCCACCCATGCGCCGCTGATCTTGTCCTCGAGCGGGTAGCGATCTTGCCCCGCTCCGGTCATCGCCGTAGCCAAATCGACGTTATCGAAGACGAACGGAATTTCAAGCGTGTGGAATGTGCGCAACTTGCCGTCGCGAACCGGGGACCGCCAAGAGAAGTAGTACATATAACAAGGAGCCCCAGCTTGATCCGCTTTGCGTTCTGCCTCGGTCATCACTCCGGCGCGGAACGTGGCGTCGGATGCCAGAATCAGATATAGATCGATGTTGCTGATGCCGGGGCGTCCGGTGCGGTACACGTCGATCAGGTGATTGACGGCGCCGTCGTCCGCACCACGAACCACTCGCTTGATGTGCTCGCGAAGTGTCGCGTCGTCCATTGGTTCAAGCGGAGTGCCGCGCATGAAAGTCACCTCCGTCTCGACGGAGCCGATCATTAGCGGAACGTTTGCCGAAAGCGGAGGCGCGTCCGGATCGAACGGATTTCTCGGCAGCGAGCCCCCATCGACCACTGGGGCCAGACGAAGGCCACCTCCGCCCATCGCGCCACCACCACCTATGGCGTCAACGAGTTGATCGGCCGGAAGTTTCTGGAGCTCATCAACCTGATGGGGCTTCAGCCCGAGCTTCGCCATGTATGCCGCCGCCGATTTGGTCGCGGCATCTTTTGGTATACCTCGGATGGCGGAGGCACTCTCGCAAATCGCGCGATGAAACAGTCCTTTGGCCGAAGGCATCGCCATCAGCGTACTCACTTTTCCCCCTCCGCCCGATTGCCCGAAGATGGTCACGTTCGCGGGATCGCCGCCAAACTCGGCGATGTTGTCGCGCACCCATTCCAGCGCGGCGACGATATCGAGCATCCCGACATTGCTCGATTGGGAGTACTTCTCGCCACCCAATTCGGAGAGTTCCAGATAACCGAAGACGTTGAGACGATGATTCAAGGTCACGACCACCACGTCGTGCCGAACCGCCAGGTTCGCACCATCGTAAATAATGAATGCTCCCGAGCCCTGCGAATACCCGCCGCCGTGCAGCCACACCATGACCGTCCTGCGCCCTCGACCGACTTGCGGGGTCCACACGTTCAGGCACAGGCAGTCTTCGCCTGCGGGCTCTCTCCGGTCGACGGCAGCGTCCTCCGGAATTAAAGCCGAAGGACCTTGCGGAGACCGATGACCGAACTGCGTGGCCTCGCGAACGCCGCTCCACGGCTCCGGTTTTGCGGGGGGCATAAAGCGGCGCGCACCGGCGGTCGATGCACCGTAAGGAATTCCAAAAAATGCACTGACGCCATCGCGCGCGATGCCGCGAACGCGTCCAGCAGTGGTACGCGCCACAGCGCTGGGCGATGAGGCTCCTAAGTCCTGCGCCGAAGATCGTTTAAAACTTCCGCGTGCAAGAATACCGGCCGTCGCCGCCGTGCCGTAGCCGAGAAACATTCTGCGATTCATCCTAGGCGCCTCTCGATGGGGAATTCCAATGTCCCGAAAGCTTCGATCGGGGCGCGCGAACGCTGGTCCATAACCACGGGAACGAGTTCATTGCGCGCATTTTTATTTGCTGAACGATTCTGCAAGCGCGATTCGGAATGTTTTGGTTCGGCCCTCTGGTATCGCATGCGATAGTTAATTGTTGTGTACATGTATTCGCTGAATGTCACCGCCACTGTCGCGCGATCGCGGGATCATACACCAAGCGAGTAAATGGAAACACGTGCGTCGAAAATAAAATTCATTAACAAAAATTTATATGACCAATGTGAGAGCTTCTGTTTTTCTGCTTGACATAGCGCGCTGACGGACATACATATCCGCGCACGCGGCCAGTAGGAGGAGAGAAGAGCTAGTCGGCGATGCGCGCTGATCTCGGTTGTCCGTCGTGTGGTGGGGTGGTTCACAAAATTACAACCAGAATTCCCAAGGCCAGTTTGCGCTGATTGAAGATTGCCTCAATTGCCGAAGGTCGGCTCTTGACTCGTCGCCGGCAAGAATTGCGCCGCTTACGCTTCCGAAGGAACTTGAGGGGGGATGATGAACAGGGTTACTTTGAATTTTCTAGGCCAGTCTCTGCGTACATCCAAAGTACTTCATATTTTGAGTATCGGTCTCGGGGTGTTGCTACTCTGTCTTCCTGCTTACTCGCAGCTTAACCTTGGCAGCATCGCCGGCACTGTAACCGATGCGAGCGGCGCGGTCATTGCCGGCGCCAAGGTGACCGTCACCGATGTGCAGCGGGGCGTCTCGCGCACGCTAACCACGGACGCGGCCGGGAACTATTCGGCTCCCAGTCTCACGCCTGGCGATTATGCGGTGACCGTTACATACACCGGCTTCCAGACGATGAACCGCACGGGCGTAACGGTTGGGGTCGGCCAGCCTGTCCGCATCGACGTATCAATGAAACCCGGCACTGAAGCGCAAAAGATAACGGTGACTGAGGCGGTGCCGCTGATTAACGTCAGCAATGAAGTGCTATCCAGCACGGTGCAAGACACGCAGCTCAATCAGCTGCCAATTAATGGGCACCTATATACCAAGGTGCTCGATTTCCAGCCCGGAGTCCACGGAAACCCAGGCGGAAATTCGCCCAACTACGAAACCAACGGCGCAAGCGGCCAGGGCAACTATTTCTTGCTCGATGGCGTGGAGAATACCAACGTATTCGTCAACTCCGGGCCGCTAGTCGGCGCCGCCACAAGCTCGGACGAATTAACGATCTTGCCGCAGGATGCCGTCGAAGAAGTGAACGTGATGACCAATCCCCCCGCCGAGTACGGCTGGTTCCAGGGTGCCATCGTCAACGTTGGCCTAAAATCGGGGACGAACAGAGCCCATGGGGACGCTTATATCTACGCCCGGAACAACAGCTTGGATTCGTACGATCCGTACTTGCGCGGCGGCCCAGGATCGCCGTCGCTGCCCAAGCAGCCCGACGATTTCAAGCAGTTCGGCGGGTCGTTTGGGGGCGCGATCAAGAAAGACAAATTGTTCTATTTCGGCGCTTTCGACGGGATGCGTTACGGAGTCGGAATCGGCACGTTCGCGAACCTGCCGACTGTGAACGGCTCCGCATCAGTGGTCAATCCGTCCAACAGCGTGCCCCTCTCGATCAATAATTTGCTTGCTAACGGTGTCACACCGAGCCCGTTGAGCCTCAACTTGGCTGATTGCACCGTGGCTGGCGGAGCAGCGACGTGCGGGACGAAGGGCGTATTCACTTACAATGGCCTCGCGACCTCGAGTGTAGGTGTGCCGGGCGAGTTTTCCGGTCATTCGAACAACGTAATTGGAAGGATCGACTATCACCTGAACAACTCCAATTCGATCAACGGAGAGTATTTCATCGGCCAGGCTACAACCCTCACGCCGAACGCTGGCGAACCTTCGTTCTGGGACAACCGGAACGTAAGCCGGACTCAGATGATGCGTGCGGTGTGGATCAGTACTCCGAGCTCCAATTGGGTCAATGACGTCCGGTTCGGTTACAACCGTTACAACTTGGCAGACGGCAACGCCGAATGCGGTGCGAACGTGGGTCAGCCTAACTACTCAGCACTTGGCTTCATTTCCGGCACGAATCCTCCCGCGCCTTTCTGCGGCTTCCCGGTCGTGAATTTCACGCAATCGAGCCTTGCGTCGATGGGAGCGGCTTTCCAGCTGAATGACCAGGGCGTGTTTCAGTACACGTACACGGCGTACGACAACGTTTCGTTCACGCACGGCAGCCACAACATGAAGTTCGGGTTCGAGTTCCATCACAGCAGGTTCCGCGGTATTGGCGCGCCTGGTTACCTCACGGGCGTCCTGAACTTCGATGGCGGTAACACATTCACTGGATCCACTACCTGTCTGCCCGGCACCGCCGACCCTGTCACCGGCCTCTGCTCCTCGACGGATCTGCAGGATTTCCTGGCTGGAAAGATTGGTGGCGGAAATCAACTGCTGGTGAACCCTCAGCAGGAAGATTCTACGCTCGGCTTCAACCGCGAGGCGCTCTATTTTGAGGACAACTTCCGGGTCAACTCAAGAGTAACGATGGACCTCGGCTTGCGTTATGAATTAGAACCGGCGATTTTGGTGGGCAACAATAACGCCGGCAACTTCAGTCCGTTCTCACCGACTGGAATGGTGCAGCAACAGGGAATTCCTCTGTACCAGCCGGATCACCACGACTTCTCTCCAAGGGCGGGCGTTGCCTGGGATATTACGGGCAAGGGCACCACGGTGCTGCGGGCCGGCATGGGCATTAGCTACGACACGCCACAGATCGACGACTTGGTCGCGGCGAGCTTCGGCGCCGGCCTTAACACCACTCCCACTGGATTCTCGCTATATAACGACAGTGGTCTCGTGTTCCCGGCCTCCACAAATCCGCAGGCCGTAACGACGGGCATCGTAACGATTCCGGGATCAGGATTGAACTGGACCTCGGGCGTACCTGTTTTTCCGCCGACTCTGAGCAGCGATCTGGCGTGCGGAACCGGCAACCCGGCGATCACGTTGCCCGGCGGCGTCACGCCTTCGCCGTGCACTCTGAAGGCGAGAGGGACGGTCGTCCGGCTCCCGAACGGCCAACTCTCGATGAACACGTCTAACGCGCGCTCGCCAATGTACACGTGGACGCTGGGAATCGAGCATGCCTTTGGCCCCACCACTTCGTTGACGGTCAATTACGTGGGTACGCACGCATCCGATCTGCCAACTGAGATCAATATCAACCAATCGACTCCAGGCGCCCGCGGGTCTGGTCTGGGCGGCGCGCCAGGCACGGTGACGGGGCCTCAGCAACAGAGGCAGCCGTATTACGGGCAGTTTCCGTGGTTCAACGGCATCTTCGTATACGGCCCGGGGGGATACTCCAACTACCATGCGTTGCAAATGACGCTGGTGCAGCGTGGCTTCCACGGCTTGACGATGAATGTAGCCTACACGTTCTCAAGGGACTTAGGGACCAACAAGAGCGGCAACAATCCCTACATAACCAATAGCCAGTGCGTATCGTGCGACTACGGGCTCTGGTCACCGACGCAGGACCTCGGAATCACGCTCGTTTACGATATTCCAGGGTTTAACGCGCCGGCTCAACTGTTGAAGGGCTGGCAGATCTCCAGCTTGATCAACGTGCAGAGTGGGCAGCCCTTTAGAGGCAGTGCCAACGTCGACTTCACGGGAGTCAACGACAACCGTGGGCTTTTCGGTGGCACATCTGAACCGTGGTCGCTCTACGGCAAGGCTAGTGATTTCAACTTCACGAACCTGAATCCGATGCAGTGCTACGGATTCGGTATCTTCAGCTCCATCGGCGTATGCCACGGGGCGCCCCCGCCTGTTTGCGTCGCTGCGGCAGGCGCCGAGCCGGTGAATGCGGCGATGAACGCACAAATCGCCGGATCGTCGAGCGGGGCGGCCTCACTCGCTGCGCAAGGTTGCTACGTGTCGCCGAACGGCAAGTCGGTGATCCTCCCACCAGCCCAAGGCACGTTTGGCAATATGAGGCCGGGCGCGCTGATCGGACCGGGGTTCCACGAGTGGGATCTGTCCGTTAGGAAAACCTTCAAGGTCACCGAGCGGGTCGGACTTGAGTTCAGCGTATCGGCCTTCAATGTGCTGAACAATCGCGCATACGCGCTCGGATTCACGGGGGGAATTGTGAACGTCCCCGTGTTGTTCGGTGTTTCGGGCGGGCAACCAAATGATCCCAATCCCGTCAATGGCACCGGCGGTGCGCGGATGCTGTCTTTAGGTTTGAAAGCGACCTTCTGAGTCGAGGGCAAGAAAGCGACCCTCTACAAGTTTGGCGCGAATGAAGTGACACGGCTAGGCACGGGCTGAATCGGCCCTCTGCCTAGCCGTGGTTTTTTTCAGGCGTGCCACCCGCTTGGAATCACCAACAGCGACAAGCACAGATCACTTCAGCGGGAGGGTTGCGCAGACATTTACGCGTGGCGCCCCAACCATGGGTGTGGTCAGGAGCCTCAGCAGAAGTTGTTCTAGCGCTCTGACTCTTGGGGGAATATCGAGCTAGCGGGGCACAAGCCTTCCCCACAGCGCGAACGACGAAACGGCGATCCACGCTCCTGGGGGAGGAGGGGGCATTTTTTCCAGAGGCATTCCAGAAACATGAACGCCGCTGCCGGGCATCATATCGAAGTAGCCGACTTCCTCCACTTTGCTCAGATCGGGTTTTTCAACCCAGGAATCTCCCAGCGTCACGCCACGCTGAGGATCGAGTTTGAGCCAGCGCACTTCGCTAAAGGAGATTTCATAGGGGTGCCAGTCGGCAGTGGAACCTTCGGCCTGGTCGCCCACGAGCAGCGTGCCGTCGGCTAGCTTGATAAGCGGACGTACGCGGTGGAAACCAGAGGTGATGGCAGTGAACTTCACATTTGCCATTCCGCGCAGATCGAAATAATGGGTCCTGTCGCTCAACGTGAAGCCGCACGGCCGCTCGCACAGACCATCGAACGTATGAGGATTGTATGGTCCCTTGCCGACAGAGATGAGAATGTCCTGACCGTCGCCATAGAGGTGCAGATCGGCATTGGGGGCGGTGACGACACTCTGGCTGAGCGGCAAGCGCTCGGTGTTTTCGAAGGTCATGGCGAAAAGCAGCTGCGGTGGAGCGGGCCGCGCAGCTGCCGGATGTGGAGGAGCCGCCGGTGCTTGCGCCCGGAGGCCTCCAGGCGCCATAGACGTGGCCAGCACGACCATGGCTCCGAAGGCCATCTGCTTCCTGCCCATCTTGGCCGCCTCCTAACTTCTGACGATCAGCTCGTACGGCGGTGTGAATGCATTACCTTTACTGCGTGTTTGGGGTGTTGGGCGTTGGCGCCGGAGTCGTTCCGCTGCTACCCGTGCCCGAAGGGCCAGAAGTGCTGGTGCCGCTGGCCGGTGGCAGCAGAAAGTTGTCGTAATTGACGCCGGGGGTGGGCGGCGCCACGCTCCCCGGGTGAGTGGTGAATCCAATGATGCGGCCCATGAAAATGATGCCGATCCATATCGCGAGTGACAGGACGGCTACTGCTTTGCCGGCGCGGGGTGCGGACGGAGCGCTGTCCCAATGCTGAATCGTACGGCCCGCAGTCAATTCGAAAACCAGCATGTTCAGACCTGCAAACACGAGCAGGATCATCTTTGTTCTGAAAAACGGGTTGTGGTAATAAACCCGGGCGTTGGTCGAGAACATCATGAGCCCCGTTACGACCGCCAGGGCGAACGCCGCCCACGTCCACTTCAAAATGTCCGAGGACATCCGCCGGAACGAGCGGCGGACCGAAGCTAGGCCCAGCAAGCGAAGGTCGATGATGGCGATCGTGCCAACGACGAGCGTAAAGCTGATGACGTGAATTGATTCAATAATCGGGAACATCCAGATTGAATCGCGAATGGTTGTCGCGAAACCGGTCGCTTCGACGGATTTAAGAAAAGTGTCAATTGGCATTGGGCCTCTGCGTCACGGTCAGTATCCCGTCGTCGCCGGCGACCAAGAACCCCAAATGTGGTCGTAAGCTATCAGGCGTCCCAGCACAATAATGCAAAGAAACACCATGAAAGTGACGATCGCCAGCGATTTAAAGGAGCGACCGTTGACGAATGTATTCCACTGTTGCTCGCGTCTCGGAAATCGAAGAAGGAAAATTCCTGCGAGGGTGGTGCCGATAGCTACAAACACCATTTTTGTCCAAAACGAAAAATTCACCAGCTCTCGCACGGGCTCGGCGAGGATCATGACGAGTCCGGTTACGAACTGCAGGCACAGAGCTCCAAGGATCCACGGGCCGAAACGTTCCGTAGTTTCGCGCAGCGTTTGGTCCGTCCCGGCCCAGCCGAGAACCCGCAGAACGATCATCAATAGGGAACCCATAATGATGGCGATGCCGATGATATGGATGGATTGAACCCCGGGGATCAGCCAACTCTCATGCACGCGAAGAGTGTGACTGGAAGATGTTTTGGCCAACCAATGCGCAAATCGATTCACTTCAGCCTTCCTTCATCGTTCGTTACACCGCTGTATTTTGACCGAACTCTACCGACAGCGTTTCAGCTGCGATCGAACCAGTAGTGGATTTAGTACTTTCCACCAATGACGGTCATGCCTTTGACGTCTTTGCAGGTCTGGCCGGAACGCGGAGGAGTTCTCCAAGGGCACTTATAGATTGGACCGACCCGGGATCCGAAATTGCCTCCGCTTCGAAGGGGATTCATGTGCACGGTGAAAATCGTGCCCGCTTTGAACGACTCGCCCGTAATGCCTTCCTGAGCTACAGCCGCGGCGCCCGCCATCTCGACGCCCCAGTCTACGAGCTGGCCCTTCTTGTCCTTCTCAAGTCTGCCGTCGGGCCCGATCAGATAAAAGTGCAGCTCCGCGTGATTTGCCTGTGCGATGAACTGATGGGCTACACCCGTCAGCACCAACACTTTGGTTTGATCGTACATGGCAAACGAGTGATGCGCGAACGTAGGACGCACACAGATACCGGCCAAGATAAAAGTAATGGATGCCGCAGCAATCCAAACTCTGGCCCTCATGGTTTTCATGTTGCTTGCTCCCCCTTTTGTGGGTGGCCCGATGGTCAAACTGCCTTCACCGCGGCTCCAACCGCTATTTCTTACTTCCGTCAAACATGTTCAAAACATTTTGGGGTACGGAATTATCATTGGGCGCATCTTTCCAGCCCTTTTCAAAGTACTTTTCCCAATCCTGAGCCCACGGCCGGCCATAGTAGTCCACGTAGTCCGGGTCGGCAGCGGTAAGCTGAGTTGCCCGGCCGTTGATGTCCTTGATATTGCTAAGGCACTCGATATACGTGAACCGCATCGTCGGGGAATTCAATCCTGCCGTGCGGCGATAATGATACGTCGCATGTAACGGCTGAACGAAAGCCTCCGGATCGTAAAACACGGTGTCTTGGTCGAGCCCGACAAATTTGCCGCTCGAGTCGTATATTGGTTTCCAAACCTCGACGGTCTCGAGCTTGCCGCTGTTCTCAAACATGCAGTGAGACAGGTTCCAGGCTTGAACGTTCGACGTCCACGTAACCAAAGTTTTACCGTCCCAGAAACCCACGGTCTCGCCATACCACTGCGGAACTTTCTGTACCGGTTGTCTTCCGATCCAAACCTGGCGCAGGAAGTTATCGGCGATGCCGGAAAGGAATTGCACGTTCCAGGGCGTCGCGGTGAGTTCAAAATCTCCACCGCGCGATGCCTGAGCCCACCATCGTAAGAATCCTTCCGGCCAACAAAAGGATGCTTCCCACTGCGGAGCGTTGCTGACCGCTTCATGGTAAATGCCCTGTACCATGCGCTGGCGATACTCGGGTGTTAGCAGAGACAGAATGGTTGGAGCTTGGGTGACCGTCCCCCAGATCCACTCCGCCTGAGGATCGGTTTTCATGTCGCGAGTGTACCAACCGTCCCAGTCCGGTAAGGTGGCCTTGGTGTACGTCGTAGGTCCGCCTTTCGCTTTCGCGGCAGCCAGCAAGGCATCGTATTGTTCCTTCGCAGTCTTGTAGGGCAGGTGACTTACGAGTTTGTCTCTCGATTCGTCCCAGTTACAGTCACCCCAGGCAGCTCCTTCTGGAGTCTTGCCGAAAAAGCGGCGGGCGGTCCAGATGTCGGTCAGCTGACGCGGAGTATTGCACCGGTAGTAGCGCGGATCCATCCAGTACTTCTTGTCCAAATAGAAGTTCTTTGAAGTAAACAGGTCAACGGGAAGAGGTTTCACGCCGGCGGGCGGGTTCTTCTCCGTGGGAGTACAGATGCTCATGGGTCCGATGACGTTCGTGAACTCGCCGTGTGGACCAGCAAAGGCGCCTGGGCGCAGAGTGAACGGTCCGCCTCCGTGCTTCAGGGCATCACAGCGCTGCTCAGGTGTTCCTTCGTAAGCCTGGGGGTTCTGCAGCACTTGCACCCCGGCCGTGTTGCTCCCCGGTTCCTGCGCGTGTGCAATGGGACAACTGCAACTAACCCCAATTATCACCAATAAGGCGAACACGGTGACGAACAGTGTACGACGCATAAGTTATCGCTCCCCCCCAACGCTCGTTCGGAGTTATTTCATGCCGCGCGGGATCCAGTATTGGCCGTCGAGCCCGCAACAAAACCTGGAGACCTTGTGGTTTGAAGCGCATTCAAAATTGCAGACATTTAAATATTTATTGACTTTCCCCACGCACCCTTTACTCTCCCTCACGTAATGATGTCAACAAAAAATTCATGAATCAAAATTAATGAAGGGTTGATGGAGTGGGGTATTCCTCCGCGCACTCGCTCGAAATCGATCAGATCGTGTGAAGATGCGGACAACGAATACAACCCATCGGCGAGAAAGGCAGCAATCGTGAAATGCTTGGCTTTTATGGTGGCAGTCAGCCTGCTGTTTGTCGCAGTTGGTTGTAGAAAAGCGCCTCCGAAGTTATCAAGGCCCGCCACGATTAAGGACATCATGGACTCCATGGTGAATCCCAGCGCCGACTTCATATTCAATTCGGTCGAGACGATCTCCGACGAACACGGCATACGGCACATCGCGCCGACCGATGAGACCTACACGGAAGACGCGGGGACCCTGAGTCCGGCTTACAATGCGGACAATTGGCAATCGGTGCGTCTGCGCCTGATGGTACTGCTCGAAGCGCCGAATCTACTGGTAATGCCGGGCCGCAAAGTGGCGCCGCCGAATGTCACTTCACAGAATCCTAGTATCGAGCTCCAGCCAGCACAAATTCAAAAACTGATCGACAACGACCGCCCCGCATTCATCCGCCGCGCGCGACGATTACAGGATGCAGCTGAGCTGGCCATGAAGGCGGTTGATCAGCGAAACACCAAGGCCTTGTTTCAGGCCGAGGACAATCTCGATGATGCTTGTGAGGGCTGCCATCTCCATTACTGGTACCCGAACGACAAGAGAGCCCAGGAGCTCTTCAAGCAGGCGAATTGACCCGGCGAAGGTGGTTTCTACTTCGCGCGGCCGCTAGGGCCTTGCGCAAGCATCGGTAATTTGTAAATGGTCGCGGCGGTGTGCTGCGGGCCTTGGCGAATCGGTTGGCCATTCGCATCTTCCGCGCCGCTTCCAACGGCATAAAGCGTCTTTTTCCCGGCACCCGCGAAAACGACGCTGATGATGCCGCGCGGAGTGGGAATCACGCCGAGATATTTCCCGGCCTTGTCGAAAACCTGTACGCCCGCGTTGCTGCTGACGTACAAGCGACTCTTCGAGTCGATTGCCATTCCATCTCCGTAACTGCCTTTCGGGAGCATTGCGAAATCGCGACGGCGAGCTAGCCGACCGGGGCCGCGAACATCAAAGGCGATGATTTCTGCGCCATTCGTGACGTAGAGGGTTTTGTAATCGAGGCTAAAGACGATCCCGTTCGTGCGGATCTTGCCGGCCATCACGGTGGCGCCGTGAGCATCAGCATAGTAAAGGCAGCCGGAAGTGAAGTACGCTCCACTATGGCCATCAGCCGCCAGGTCGTTTGGCCGGATCGTCAGCATTGTGCCATCCGCCCATTTGTCGGCGATCACCTTGCGCACTGGCGCCAGCACTACGATCGCGTTCTCGATTGAGTTCTTGTCCGGTTTCGTCGACCCTGGCCTTTCGGTGCGAAGGCCGCCATACAGCGTACCGTACCGATCCATCGAGAGCGATCCGACTCCCTTCGCGTTCGCAACCAAGACCGACGAATTTCCGTTCGCGTCAATCCTGAGCACGGCATCGTAGTCCTCCTGCGCCACCAAAACGCTTCCGTCGGGTTCGGCGATAATGCCGTCGGCGCTGTTCCCACCTTCTTGCCAAATCTTCGTCCACATCGCTCCGGCCGAGACCACTCCCGGTATTGCCTTAATTCTTACATTGCGGTTCGTAAAACTCGTTTCCTGGGGAGATTGTTTGGCCAGTCTGCTTGCAAACATGCGAAGTTGCTGACGAACTTGGTCCGCCGTTGGCATGCAGGTCGCGTCGTCTGCGGAGGTGGCAACCTGCGTCCGCGCAACACCCGTGCACAAGCTCGATAAAAACAAGACCACGGGAATGGCGACTGCTATCTTGTGCGTCATCGCTTTCTCCTATTCGTAAGTCTCGATGAAAGACACGCTTGCTTCGCCTCACTACCTGCACAGCCGCTGTGACGAGGCGACGAACTGCGGGCGGGATTGTACGCCCGTGCAGCACAATCGATGAGTACATTTGACGTTTTCTTTGCGAATGTAACGCTGCCGCGGAGGATAACAGGAAATTAACCTTTCACTTCTGTTCTTGACCGGTCTCATACCGCGTCCTACAATCCACGCGGTTGCTCGCAGAAAGCGCGCGTGATGCGAATCGTGGTCGTTAGCAGGCGTATTCCGCTTTTGTAGAAGGCGCACAACGCGCCGAAAAACCATGGCAAAAAAAACGAAGAAAACAAGCGAGCCTGAGCTTTCCACCGCAGGCAAATCAGATCACCTTTTGCAGATGTACCGGCAGATGCTGGCGATTCGCTTCTTTGAAGAGCGGGTGAACGATCTCTATACGCGCGCAATCATGCCGGGTCTGGCCCATCTTTATATCGGAGAAGAAGCGATTGCCGTCGGGATCTGCTCGGCATTGCGATCCGACGATTACATTACCAGCACTCATCGCGGCCACGGCCACTGCTTGGCGAAAGGAGCATCGCCCGATCGGATGTTCGCAGAGCTTCTAGGAAAAGAGGCGGGCTACTGCCGAGGCAAAGGTGGGTCGATGCACATCGCCGACCCAGCAACTGGCAATCTAGGGGCGAACGCGATTGTGGGAGGCAGCGCCGGTATTGCCACGGGCGCGGCTTTTTCCGCGAAGCGACTTGGGAACGGCCGGGTGGCTGTGTGTTTCTTTGGCGAGGGTGCGCTCGGCCAAGGCGTGCTCTACGAAACCATGAATCTGGCGCAACTCTGGAAATTGCCAGTGATTTACGTTTGTGAAAACAATACCTATAACGAATATACGCACTATTCGGAGACGACTGCCGGCGACGTCTTAGCGCGGCCGAGAGCGTTTGGAATCTTCGCCGAAAGGGTGGATGGCCAAGACGTGCGCGCTGTTTACGTCGCGGCGAAGAGCGTGGTGGATAAAGCGAGGAACGGCGACGGCCCGGCGTTTCTGCTCTGCGACACCTATCGATACAGAGGGCATCACGTGGGCGACGTAAGCCGCGAGTATTACAGGAGCAAGCAGGAAGAGCAGAAATGGGTGTCCGAGCGCGATCCGATCAAATTTTTCGGTGATTGGCTGATCGCTGAAAAACACGCGGATACCGCCCAACTGCAGAAAATCAGCGCAGAAGTGGCATCGAACATCGATGCCGCCGTTCAGTTCGCAATGGCGGCTCCATTCCCCGAAACTCGTGAGGTTCAGCAAGATGTCTACGCCTGAAATGAAAACCGTGATGGAAGCGCCCGCGTCGCAGCGCGAGCTGACGCTGGGCGAGGCGATCAAAGAAGCTCTTGCCGAGGAGATGCGCCGGGATCCACGGGTCCTGATTTTGGGCGAGGATGTGGCCGAGGCGGGAACAGTTTTTAAAGTTCTTTCCGGCCTGTCGACAGAGTTCGGAACGGACCGCGTGATCGACACGCCCATTTCAGAAGCGGGTTTCACGGGCCTGGCAGTCGGCGCCGCGATGACGGGCCTTCGGCCAGTGGTCGACATCATGTTTGGCGACTTTATCGCTTTAGTGATGGACCAAATGGCGAATC
>Ga0307372_10005850_pt1 | contig 18240 bp, 20 predicted proteins | sample OX1MG_FD_202533 | JGI IMG/M metagenome (GOLD analysis project Ga0307372, IMG submission 202533) | Soil microbial communities from Risofladan, Vaasa, Finland - OX-1 | ecosystem: Environmental > Terrestrial > Soil > Coastal area > Acid sulfate soil | place: Finland: Risofladan, Vaasa | collected...
GATTCTCTCCGCCGATCCCGCCATGAAAGTTGTGACGTTCACCGATGGTTCTACCGAGGAATACGACTTGCTCGCGTACGTTCCACCGCATCGCCCCCCCTCGGTGCTTGCGACCTCGGGGCTCGTCGGCGAGAACGGCTGGATCCCGGTGGATCGGGCGACGCTCCAGACGGATTTCGCCAGCGTCTATGCAATCGGAGATAATGCAACGATCGCGCTGCAGATGGGGAAACCTCTGCCGAAGGCCGGCGTCTTTGCCCACGCGCAGGCAAAAATCGTCGCCCGCAATCTCGTTGCGGAATGGCACGGCAAGCCAGTGCTCGCTATGTTCGACGGCCATGGTGCCTGCTTTGTAGAGACGGGGGGGATGAAAGCGGCGATGGGGTCGGGCAACTTCTTCGCCGAGCCGACTCCGGCGATCGCCCTCCGCCCACCCTCGCTGTGGCTGCACCTCGCGAAGGTGCTCGTCGAACGGCGGGGGCTGGGGCAGTGGCCGTTTTAGAGCAGTGGCCGTTTTAGAGCGTTGACCTCGGGGAGCAGAAGTGCTAACGTCCTTGGCAGATGGCAGGGAACATATTTCGCCCGAGTGTTGGCGGCTCGGCCGCAGTCTTGGGACCGCTCGAAAGCGAGGTTCTCAACGCGCTGTGGGAGATCGGTGGATCGGCGACGGTCGCCGAGATTGTCGAGCGGCTCGCGCGTGATGGACGCAGCGTTCACTATTCGTCGGCGAAAACGACGCTCAACACGCTGACCGAAAAGGGGCATCTGACGAAAAGCTCGCGCGGCAAGGCGAACGCGTTTACCGCAGTGCTGACGCGCGCGCAATTCGAAGAGCGAATCGTCGGCGGCGTTCTCACCGGCCTGATGCGCAATTACCGAAGCCCGCTCATTGCAAACTTAGCGGAGACGCTCGCCTCCGACGACGAATCGCTTCGAGAATTCGAACATCTTCTCGAGCTACGGCGATCTGCATTGAAGTCGCCATGAGTCACGTTGCCTCCGTTGTCGTACAATGCATTCTCTCCGGTGCGGTATTCACTTCGCTCTGTGCCGCGATCGTCATTCCTCCGTTGGCATGGCTGGGCGTTCGGATCCTCGGGCCGGCGATTGTTGCAATGCACGACGATCGCCCTCGGCAGGCGGGCGCCGCTGCCTTTGCGGCCGCTATGCCCGGCGCGTTGTTTCTCATTCTCGTCTCGTTCGGGTTGGCGATCGGCCCAACATCGCCGTGCTTGGAGATGCCTGCAGGGAAGGTGCTCTACGCGCTACTGCTTGGGCTCCTCTTATTCGCATTCGCGCGCGCAGCGATGCGCGCTATTGCGCGCAGGCGCGAACTCGCAACGCTCCTTGGCGGAGCACTGCCCGCGCATGGACGCGCCGCAGCGGTCGCACGAGCTGTGGGCGTCACCCTCTATGAACTCCCCGACGATCGCAGGTGTTTGGTCTTCGTTGCGAATGCGCCGCATTTGGCCGTCTATATCTCTTCGTTTGCGTTGCACCACTTCGACGAGGGTGAACTTACGGCGGCGCTCCATCACGAGCGAGCGCATATCGACCGCAACGACCATTCGATTGCTTCATGGCTCTCGTTTCTTACCGATCTCGTTCCGTTCCCCGTCGGCGATATCGTCGACATCTATCGTTTCTCTCGCGAATTCTGCGCCGATGAAAACGCGATTGCCCATGTCGAGCGAACGGCGCTCGCCTCGGCGTTGCTTTGCGTCGCGCGTGGTGGAGCGCTGCACGCTCCGATGGGTGCGCTAGCCTTTGCCGAACGGAACGCCATTCACGGACGGCTCGATGCCTTACTCCGCCCGGAATGCGGCATCTCGGAAAATAGGTGGCGTCGTACCTACGTCACGGGAGCGCTCGCTCTCATGTTTGCCCTCGGCGTCGCCACACCGATGCTGGGTGAGTTTTTCTTCGCTTGCACGACTTCGAGGTTGATAGGATGAATCGCCGGGTTACTTTTTTTTGCGCGTTAGTGCCAATCATCTTGGCACTTCAATGTGCCTACGCCTTCGCCGCGCCGATTCATGCGATGATTGGGAATGCGCGCATCACCATCGTTACGTCACCCGACCCGCCTCACATCGGGGTCACGAGATTCACGGTTACGGTCGCCGGCCTCTCGGCGGCGCGCTTGTCGCGAGTCAAGGTTCGCTACAGCACGCTGATGCCGTCGATGAATATGGACGGGCCCAGCGGCAGCGCGGTACCGGTTCCCGGGCGTCACGACGCCTGGCGTTTTGCCGTCAACTTTAACGCTGCCACGGCGTGGAGGGTACGGGTGAATGTATCGGGCGCGCTCGTCGGAAGCGTTGTCGCGAATCTGTCCGTGGCTCCGGCAACGAAGACGACGAGGACGAGAATAAAGCCGATGCCCGCTTCAAGCGCGGCGAACGGCGCGGCGAGCGATGCGGCCTCCGGCGGTGCGATGGCAGGCATGGGGGCGAAGGCGAGCGACGACGCGAGCGCATGGCGCGATGCGAGCTTTGCACTGATCGCAACGATCCTCATCGGCGCGCTCGTGCTCGCGCGCGACCGTCGCCCGGCGAGCATCGGCATGGTTTTGGTTGCGAGCGTCGTGGTTCTCGGAATCGCATTCGCGCAATCGAGGTATGCAGCGAGCACGGGTTCGATGGCGACGATGGGGAATGCGCGCGGTTCGGCGCCGGTCCCGGTCACGTTGGCGACGATAGCGCGTGCGCGCAACGGCGCGACGATCGCCGCACCCGCGGAGCTCGAACCGTACTTTGTCCAAGATCTCGTCGCGCGCACGGCTGGGGTTCTTACCGATTTCCACGCCTATACCGGCGGTCGCGTGAGCGCGGGTCAGGTCGTCGCACGTTTAAGCGAGCCGGAATTGCAGGTCAATGCACAAGCCGCCGAAGCGGCCAAGCAGGTCGCGCGAAATCAAAGCATCTCCGCGCAGGAAGATGCTACTGCGATGCGTGCCGATCTATCGGCAAAACGCGAAAACCTGCGTTACTGGAATGCCGAGATCGTACGCGAGAAAAGGTTGTTGCAGGCGGGCGCGGTCTCGGTCCAAGAATACCAGAGCGAACGGGCGCAAGCCTCCGCCGCTCGGTCGTCATACGCGGCGACGCTGGCAAAGGTCGCCGGCGCAAATGCGTCGGTTGGCGCGGCGCGCGCCGCAGTGATGCAGGCGGCTGCAAACGCGCGTGCGCGGAGCGTTCTAGCGGGATACACGGAGGTCGTCGCACCGAACGATGCCGTCGTCACGAAGCGCTTGGTCGATCCAGGCGTCTTCGTCGAACCAGGGACGGCGATTTTACAAGTTGCCGTCGTGAGCCGGCTGCGCGTCCGTGCGCAAATAGCGCAGCAGAATCTTGCGGGTCTCCGAAAAGGAACGCCGATCGATGTATTCCTCGGTGGTGGCGTGGTGCTGCACGGGCGAGTCACCTCACTCTCGCCCGTCGTCGAGCGAGGCACACATACCGTGCTCGCCGAGGCGATCGTGGCAAACCCCGGAGATCGGTATCAAGCGGGCAGCTTCGTGCATGTCATTCTCCACCCGTCACTCTCCGCCCAGCGAAATGCCTATGCGGTTCCTTCGGCCGCACTCGTCGGAGGAGCGACGACCGCACTCTGGGTCGATGCAAACGGCAGGGCACAGCGCGTTCCGGTACGCGTACTCTCCGATACCGGAACCGAGGCCCGCGTCAGCGGTAAGCTTCGCGCCGGGATGCGGGTCGTCGTAACCGGCGCGCCCGAGCTGGAGGAAGGGCAGTCGATTGCGAGCGTGAGGCCGTGATCGAGCGCGTCGAGGATGCCGAGCGGAGCGTCGCGGCTTGGGCGCTGCGCAACCCCTATACGATCTTCGCCGCATTCGTCGCGATCGTCATCGGCGCGATCGCCGCAGCGCTCTTTTTACTTCCTTCGCGCATGATGCCGTACGTGCAGAGCCCGCTGATCTCGGTTATCACGATGACGCCTGGTTACTCGCCCCAAGAAGTCGAAACGTACTTCACCAAACCAATCGAAGAACGCATGACCGATCTGCGAGGCGTGCGGTACATACGCTCGTACTCGCAACAAGGGATATCCACCGTCACTTTGCAGTTTCATTACGGCGCGAACATGCAGCAAGCGCTCGTCAACGTGGAACAGCTCGCAAAGCAGGCCGAGGGAGATCTTCCGTACGATCGAGCAAATCTCAAACCCAGCTATGTGGTGCCGGTCGATCCGCTCAATACCCCGGTGCTCCAACTCGCAGTCACAGGAACGGGTTGGGATCCGGTGGCGTTGCGGCAATTCGTTGCCAACACCGTGGTCGACGATCTCAAAGGCGTACCGGGAGTTCAGGTTGCCTTCCCCTTTGGCGGATTGCAACGACAACTTCGCGTAAACGTACATCGTGACGCCCTTGTGGCCGATCGCCTCTCGATTCTCGCCGTCGCCGATGCAATCGACGCTCAAAACGCGAGTCGCTCCGCCGGGACGATTACCGGCGGCGGCTACGAAACGCCGGTTCGCGGCGATCAACGTGCCACATCCGCGCAGAACGTCGCCGATTATCCGATCGTCACGAAAGCTGGCCGAACGATCTACGTTCGCGATGTCGCGGCGGTGAGCGACGGTGCTGCCGAAGTGCGCGCAGCATACCGGTTTAACGGTAAGAGCGCGGTCGAACTGTCGATCGTCCAGGACCCCAACGCGAGCTCACCGCAGGTTATCGCTGCGGTCATGGAGCGCATCAAGAACATTGAAGCCGAACACCCGGGCTTGCATTTTTCACGTGCATACGATAACTCGCGCTTCGTTCACGACCTCACCCGCAATATGCTCGAAGAGTTGATCGTGAGCGTATTCCTGGCAGGGATCGTCTTGCTCGTCTTTCTCGAAGATGTGAGCGCAACGCTCATCGTCCTTACGACGATTCCGACCTGTCTCGCGCTTGCCGTCGCGCTCTTCGTGCCGATGCATCTGTCCATCAACAGTTCGACGCTCATCGGCCTGCTGTTGGCGATTGGGCGACTCGTCGATGACTCGATCGTCGTCATACATTCGGTCCACCGAAAACTCGATGCAGGCGAATCCCCGGTCCGCGCAGCGATAGATGGTACGATGGAGGTGATCGTACCGATCGCCGCTGCGACGGGCGTCATGGCCCTTGCGGTCGTTCCGTTGCTCGCGAGCGGCGGTATCACACAAATCATGTTCGTCGGCCTGGTCTGGCCGATTATCTTTGCCCTGATAGCATCACTGTTGGTTTCGGTAACGCTCACGCCGTTACTTGCGGCCCATTTGTTCCAGAGTACGGATCGACGTTCGCCGTTGCGCACACGCCTCGATGCGGCGGTATCGAGGGTGTTGCGCCCGGCGCGAGCGGCACTAAGAAAGCTCGATGCGGCGTATCGGCGTGGACTCGCATGGAGCTTGGAGAACCGCGGGCTCGTGCTTGCCGGAGCGGCGCTGCTCACCTATCTCGGCATCTCGCTGCTGCCCTTCATCGGCCAGGAGATGATGCCGCTCGCGGATACGGGGCAAGCCTATGGATTTCTAGAGATGGAGCCCGGCACGTCGTTTGCCGCCACCAATCGTGCAAGTCGGCGTTTCGAAGCGCTGCTTTTGAAGAATCGGGATGTGGAACGCGTCTCGGCATCGATCGGTGAGGAGAGCGGCGGGAACTATTTTACGGGCGGGCCGATGAACGGCGCGAACGACGCATCGTATATGATTACGTTCAAGCAAAAGGGGCAGCGGCATCGGTCGATCTGGCAGCTCATGGATGCACTTTACGCGCGCGCGATGACGACGATTCCCGGTATTCGACGCCTCGAGCTCAAAGAGATGGGGGCCGACGTCATGGCGAGTAACGATGCGCCGGTCGAGATGCTCGTTTACGGCCCCAATCGCAAGGAACTCTACCGTTTAGCAGATATTGTCGCGCGGCAGGCAAAAGAGATTCCCGGGCTCTACGAAGTCTCCACGAGTTCGTCCTATACCCAGCCGCAGCAGGATCTCATCGTCGATCGAACGCGTGCATCGCAGATCGGCCTCACGCCGCGCGACGTTCAAGAGCAGGCGTATTATGCGCTGCACGGCGGGTTAACGACGGGGTACTTCAATCCACCCAACGTCCGTCACGATACGATTCTCGTGCGTTATGCTAAGGGGCAGCGCCGGCGCACGAACGATATCGCTGCGGTACAGATCGTCGGGGAAAACGGCCAGATTGTGCCGCTCGACGCAATCGCGCACGTCGAGCGCAGCGTCGGCCCATCGCTTATCGAACGGGATGGACTACAAAACGGAGTATCGGTGCTCGGCTTCTATCGGCGCGGCGGGCCCGGCGAGATGACGCTGGATATGAACATCCTGCGGCGTGGTATGAGGGCCGTGGCCTTCCCGCGCGGGTACGGAATGGAGATGCGCGGCGATATGACCGAAATGGCGATAAGTTTCAATCGTTTGCTCGGTGCGATGGTGGTAGCCGTTTTGTTCGTGTTCTTGCTGCTCGTCGCCCAGTTCCGCTCGTTGGTTCAACCGCTCGTCATGCTGTTTTCGATTCCACTACAGCTGCTTGGGATGTTCGTTGCGTTGCTACTGGCACATCAAAGTTTTTCGACCGTGTCGATTCTCGGAATCGTCGTTGCCAATGGCATGGCGGTGAGTAACGCGATTCTTTTGCTCGATCTGATTCTTCGCAAGCGTAAAGAAGGGATGAAACGCCGCGATGCAATTCTTTATGCCGGCCCGATACGGTTACAGCCGATCCTCATGACGACGATCGTCAGCCTGATCGTGCTGGTGCCGGTCGCATTTTTTCCGAAGACCGGTATCGATGCCTACTCTCCGCTTGCGACCGTCATTATCGGCGGGCTCTCGATATCGACGGTGCTGACGCTCTTTGTCGTGCCGGTCTTGCACGATCTGTTCGACGATCTCCCAGAATGGTGGAATCACACGCTATTGCGTCGGCCGCGCACCGGGGCGGCAGCATTGGAGGCAATCGATGCGTAGGAGCGTTTGCGTTGCGGTTGCCCTCTTGGTTGCAAATGTGCTCGTGCTTTCGCCGTTGTCGGCGAAGCCTTTGCAATGGAACGGTACGCTCGCCGAAGCCCAAGTCGTCGCACGAGCGCGCAGGTCGTTTAATGCGCGCCTGGCGACGTTAAGCGCCGAAATCGCCGCAGAGCGCGCTCGCTCCGAACGATCGCAGGCGCTTCCGCAGGTTTCGGTGAGCGAAACCACCATGAAATCGACGCTGACGCAACTCGGAATGCCGGCGGCGCGCCAGACGTATGCATCGCTGAACGTGAGCGTGCCGCTCTTTGCTCCGCAGGCGTGGGCGGCCGCTCGCGCTGCCGGATCGAGCGCGTTTGCAGCCCGCGCGACCTCGGCGATGGCCGTGAACCGGGCCGTTCGCGAGGCAGTCGTTGCCTACGATGCGGCGGCGCTCGCTCGGGCGGTCGTAGAGCAGCGTGCGATCGATCTCCGCGATCAGCGGTCGCATCTTGCGTTCACCGAAGAACGCGTACGAAACGGTGCGGCACCGCGATACCTGATCGCGCGCGACGAGGCGGCGCTAGCGCAGGCGCAACAATCGGAGCGAGACGCGCGTGCTGAGGCGGTGCGTACCGTTCACGAACTCGAGGTCCTCTTGAACCTCGATGTCACATCCAAACCGATTCTCGCACTCAGTGCTCCCTCGCCGACGCTCGCTCTCAACGTTGCCGAACTCGAGCGGAAGGCGTACGCGCAGCGTCCCGACGTTCTTGCCGCCGAGCGCTCCGTTCTCGCTGCGCGCGAACGCGTGGCTGCCGCGCGCGATGGATATCTGCCGACGATCTCTGCCACCGCGCAGAGCTATAACGGCACCTCGAATCCGGCGTTAGGTAATGCCGGGGCGCAAATTGGCATAACGGCTTCACTCCCGCTCTTCGATGGTGGGTCGCGCGGAGCGGAGGTTCGACTCGCGAAACTCGAGTACGACCGTACGCGGATCGCCTTGGCTCGCACGAGACTGCAGGCACGTGCCGACGTTCTCGATGCGTCGAGCGATCTGAAGGCTGCGCGACGGAACCTCACCACGGCAAACTCCGAATTACGCAACGCGAAGATCGACAAGCACGTCGCCGATCTGCGCGCTCGTGCGGGCAAGGGCATCGAACTGGAGGTCCTGGACGCACTCGCGACGTTGGCCGACGCTCGCGAGAACGTTCTCCGCGCAACCGCTCGTTACGACGACGCGCTTGCTTGGCTCCACGCTGCCGTAGGCGACTATGCACCACGGTAGAGAAATGGCAGGACACACCTGTTTCCCTCGAGCTAGCCGGGGCTCCCTGCCGCCGTGGCGCTTGACGCTGCCCCTGTTCCCGGGTAGAATCCGGAGGTTGTCGCGGGCTAGCCCCGCGGCGGTTCCCTTCTTGTCCCTTCACCCCGAACTCTAGGAAGCCTCGATATGCGGACTTACCAACAGACTACGGCGCAGGCAACGCACGATTGGTTTATCGTCGATGCCGCCGGGCAGCGTTTAGGCACCCTCGCGGTGCGGATCGCGCGCGCCCTCTCGGGCAAGCACAAGCCCACCTGGACCCCGCACATCGATGCCGGCGACCACGTCGTGGTCATCAACGCCGAGCAGATCGAGCTCGGCGGGAACAAATGGGAGCAGAAGGTCTACCACCGTCACAGCGGTTTCCCGGGCGGTCTCACCACCCAGACTGCGCGTCAGATTCACGAGAAGCACCCCGAGCGGCTCATCGAAAAGGCCGTCCGCGGAATGCTGCCGACCAATCGCATGCGCGACGTTCAGCTCACGCGCCTGCGCGTCTATCCCGGAGCCGATCACACCCACACTGCGCAGCAGCCGAAATCGCTGCTCGAGGAGATTTCGTGAGCGAGTTCGTTCAGGCGACCGGTCGTCGCAAGCGCGCAGTAGCGCGCGTTCGCATGGCACTGGGCCAGGGCGTGATTACCGTCAATAACAAGCCGTTCGATGAATATTTTCCGCGCCCGCAGCTGCAGCAGATCGTCTGCCAGCCGCTCGAAGCGCTCGAGAGCCGTTCGCGGTACGACGTGATCGTGAAGACCGAAGGCGGCGGCGTCACCGGACAGGCCGGTGCGATTCGTCACGGCATCGCGCGCGCGCTCGTCGTGATGGACGAAGGCAGCAGGGGCACGATGCGTAAGCACGGCCTGCTCACTCGCGACCCGCGCGAAAAAGAATCGAAGAAGTACGGCCGCAAACGCGCCCGCAAACGCTTCCAATTCAGCAAGCGCTAAAGACGCGCTTTGCCCTCGGCGCCCGCCTCGCTCTTCTGAGCGCGGCGGGCGTCGTTGCATCCATCCATCCCGGTGCCGCGTGGATCGAACGGAGCTACGTCAACGGCGGTTACCCGATCTGGCAGCATATCGCCCGTGCGATCGCCGCACCGTTCCCGTTCTCGCTCGGCGATATCGTCGTGCTCGCGCTCGCCGCCTTCTTCTTGCTCTCGTTGCGCCGCGGTCTTCGCGGGCTCTTCGATGCGATGCTCGTGCTTTTGGTCGCGTACGCGTGGTTCGAGATCGCGTGGGGGTGGAATTACGCGCGCGCCCCGATCGAGGCGCGGATCGGCACCTTCGATGCAGCGGCGGTGAACCCGCATGCGGTGGCGGCGTTGCGCGTGAAAGCGATCGCCGAGTTAAATGCCTTAGCGCCCCTAGCACACGCGCGCGAGAGCGCCGGATACGATCGCAGCGCGCTGCGAACGGCATGGCTGCCGATCGTGCGCGCGCTTGGCGATCGCTGGAATCCGCATGTTGGCGCGCCGAAGTGGACGATCGTCGCTCCGTTCATGGCGCTGAACGGAACCCAGGGATTCATCAATCCACTCACGTTGGAATCGCAGCTCGCTCCCGATCTTCTCTGGTTCGAGGTGCCCTTCGATCTCGCACACGAATGGTCGCACGTCGCCGGATTTGCGCGCGAAGATGAAGCGAACTATATCGGCGTGCTGACCTGCCTGCGCGATCCCGACCCCATCGCGCGCTACTCCGGCTGGATGAGCGTGCTCTTCGCGCTCCCGCCGTTGCCGCGTTACGCAAAAACGACCTTCACGCCGTTGGTCTGGAGCGATTTCGCGGCGATTCGTGCGCGCAACGCGCATAACCTCAATGTGGCGTTCGCGCGCTTTTCGTGGGGGACGTACAACCACTACCTCAAGAGCAATCACGTTGCGAGCGGAATCGCCAATTACGACGAAGTCACGCGGCTCCTGCTCGGTATTCCGCGCACGCGCGCGGGCTTACCGCGCGTTACGGTTCGGTAACGCTGCCGACATAGCGCGTCGATCTTGGGGCGGTACGATGCCCGCATGTTTGACGTAGCAGCATCCCTTCAACCTGGATTTGCCCGCGCCGATGCGGGGCTCGAGGCCGGGCGCAGCGCGCTCGCGCGCAGTCAAGCCGCCGGGGGCACCGGCGACCGAGCGATGGCCGCGCTCGCCCGTAACGCGCTCTTCGGCGATGCATTGCTCGCCGCTATGCACGCGCGCTTGAGCGAGATTGCGAAGGCCGCGCGATGAGCCTCGATCTCTTAGGCAGCGCCGCCGACGGCATGCAGGCGCAGCGACGTGCGCTCGACGTCTACGCGCGCAACATCGCGGCGGCGCAGGCCGCCGGGCCGCGCGGGCGTTACGCGCGCAGCGTTCCGATCTTCTCGTTGCTGCGCGATAGCAACGGTGCGCGACGGTTGCGTTTTCTCGGCGCTCGTAGCGAACCGAAACGCGACGTGAATATGGTGACCGAGATGGTCGCCGTGCTCGATGCCTCGCGCGCGTACGCCGCCGACGCGGCGCTCTTCTCGATCGGCAAGCGCGTCATCGAGCGCACGATCGCCGTCGAGCAGCCGTGAACGTCCGGCCGCTCCTCCCCGACGTCGCGCCCGTCACGGCGAGGACGAGTCCCGCGCAGAGTACGTTTGCGGGTATCGTCGATGCACTCGGCGCGACGCTGCATGCAGGTTCGCGAGCCGAGGATGCATTCGCAGCGGGAACCGGCTCGCTGCGCGACGCCGTCTACGCACGCGCGAAGGCCGACGTCGCCGTCGAAGTCGCCGCCGCCGAAGTACAGCACGCCGCACAAGCGCTGCAATCGATTCTGACGATGCAGGTGTAGGGTGGAATCGCTCGCGACATGGGTGGGGCGTTGGAACGCTTTGAGCGCGCGCGCGCGTTTCGCGATCGGCGCCGTAGCGCTGCTCGCGATTCTCGCCTCCGCGGCCTACGGTATCGTGCTCCATCCCGCGCGCAGCCCGCTCTTTGCATCGCCGCTCTACCCGGGGCAACTCGCGGAAATCGAAGAGCAGCTCGCCGCGTGGAACGTTCCTTTTACGCCGATCGATCGGAACGTCGTCGTCGCCGATGGAAGCCGCAATAGGTTGCTGCTGCGGCTCGCGCTTGCGGGGCTTCCGCACGAGCACGTCGCCGATAGTGCCGAGGCACTCGCCGGGATCGGGGTGTTAACGCCGCAGAGCGTCGTCGAGGCGCAGACGCGCGTTGGGCTCGCCGGCGATATCGAGCGTGCGCTGCGCGGCATGCGCGGCGTGCGCGACGCACGGGTAATTATCGCACCGGCGCGGCGGGCGTCGTTCGCCGACGAAAGCGCGACGCCGGCGACCGCAAGCGTACGGATTCGGAGCATCGACGGCATGCAGATCGATGCGAACGAAGCGCGTGGGATTCGCCGTTTCGTTGCGGCGAGCGTGCCGGCGTTATTGCCGCAACGGGTGACGTTGCTCGACGATGGCGGGCATGCGTTCGATGCGGTCGCGAGCACCGGAGATGCTGCAGGTGCGCGGTTGCAGAAAACGCTGCAGAGTGCGCTCGATCGCGCCTTCGGCGCAGGCAGCACCATCGTGCGTGTCGTCGAAGAGCGCGACCCGGCGACGCGTACCGTTTCGACGCTCACGCGCGCTCCGTATGGTGCCGTCGCATTGAGCGAGCGTACGACGAGCGAAAGCTACCGCAAGGGCGCCCTGGGGTACGATCGTGCGAGCGCGCAGCGCGAACGAGGCCTCGCGCAGCGACGCGTCCGCGAGTCCTTTCCGGCCGGGACGTTGCGCCAACGCGATGTCGCGGTCTTGGTCGATGCGCGACGGATCGGCGATCTCGCCGCAATTCGCTCGCTCGTGCGCGCCGCGGCGGGGATCGATACGCGCCGAGGAGATCGCTTGGTCGTCGAGGCGCTGCCGTTCACGCAATCGCGGCACGTCACTCGAGATGGCTGGTGGCTCGCATACGGAGCGATCGTGCCGTTGTTGCCGACGCTCGTCGAGCTAATCGCCGGGCTCTTGGTGCTCCGTGCGATGCGCTCGCCGTTGCGTTGGGCGGCGCGCGCCGCGCTGCGCGCGATGCGCTCCCGCCCGAACGCTCGCGAGATCGGTGGTTACGCGCCGACCCAGTTGCGCGGCGCCCTCCGCGACGAGCCGCCGCACGCAGCGGCGGCGATGATGTCCGCACTCCCCGCAGCGACGGTCGCCGCGGTTCTCGAGCTCTATCCTCCCGAAGAGCGCGCCGCCATCCTGCGCAATATGGCGCGCACGCGAAGCCCGCTGGTGCCGAGCGCCGAGGAATTCTTCTAGCATGAGCGACGGCGAATTTATCGCGCTCGATGCCTGGTTCGCGCGCGCCGACGCGGGAGCGCGGCTCGCTGAAGCGCCCTCGCAGATCGAGGCAGCCGCGAGCACAGAATCGCAGCGCGAAGCACGCGGCGCGACGGGCGATATATCCGAGGAGGCAACCTGCGACGATGCGCGAGAGCGCGCCATCGCCGAGAGTCGGCGCTGGTACGCACGCCTGCGCGATGCGCTCGACGCCGCCTGCGAACGCTTACTCTGCGAGCTCGCAGCCGGGGTGCTCGCACGTGAATTGCAACTCGCTCCCTGCGATCTCGGCGCGCTGCTCGCCGGCATTCGCAACGAGATGCTCGGCGAGCCGCTGCGGGTGCGCCTCCACCCCGAGGACTGCGCGCGTTGGAACGATGTGTCGTTGCCATGCTGTGCCGATGCGACGCTCTCGCCGGGCGATGCACTCTTGGAGTTGCGCGAAGGAAGCATCGACGCACGTTTCGGCGTTCGCTTGCAAGCGGTGCTCGACGCATGCGCGCCGTGAGCTGCGGAGAGATTCTCGCGGTGAACGGCGCGACGATCGAAGCGCATCTTCCCGGCGTGCACCTCGGTTCGCGCGTTCGCACGGAGAGCGGCGCGCGCGGCGTCGTCGTGGCGCTGCGCGAGATGCGCGCGACGATCGTTCCCTTCGACGCGCCCGAGGGTGCGCGCCCCGGTACGGCGGTACGAGCCGCGCCGCAGGACGAGCGCGCGATTCTCGGCAGCGCACTCTTCGGGCGGAGTTGTAACGGCAGTGGCGACGCGATCGACGGCGGCGCGCCGATTCGCGGTACGCGCCGGCACGCCGGCTTCGATGCGCCGGCGCCGCACGATCGCGCGCCGATCGATCGGCCGTTATGGAGCGGGGTGCGTGCGATCGATACCCTACTCACCTTCGGTCGCGGTGCGCGTATCGGCGTTCTCGGCGGTGCCGGCGTCGGTAAAACGACGCTGCTCGATGCGATCGCGCGCGGTTGCGCCGCCGAAGCGGTGATCTACGCGGCGATCGGCGAACGCGGGCGCGAAGCCGAACGCGCAATCGCACGCACCGACGATCGTACGACCACCATCGTCGCGACCGGCGACGATCGCGCCGCGGAGTGGGTTGCGGCGGCGGAGTTTGCGATGGCGCACGCGGTGCATCTCCGCGCGCGTGGGCTGCACGTGCTGTTGCTCTGCGATAGCCTCGCGCGCTACGCCAACGCGTTGCGCGAACTCGCGCTCGCGCGCGGCGAATCGCTCGGGCGCGGCGGATGGCCGCCGAGCGTCGTTCCGACGCTCGCGCGTTGGTTGGAGGCTGCAGGCGCGACCCGGCAAGGCTCGATTACCGTCGTGGCGACGGTGCTCGCCGCCGACGTTGAGGATCCGTTGCTCGATGCGACGCGGGCGCTGCTCGACGGGCACATCGCGCTCTCGCCCGCACTTGCACATGCCGGGCGCTTCCCGGCGATCGATATTCTGGGGAGCCGTTCGCGCACGATGGATGCGGTCGCATCCCCGGAGCACCTCGCTGCGGCGCGCCGCGTCCGAGCGGCGCTCTCCCTGCTCGAAGGGAGCGCCGACGCCCGCGCGCTCGGAATCCTTGGCGAGGATCCTCGCCTTTTGGCGGCGGTCGCCGCCGAACCGGCGCTTCGAGCGCTCCTCGAACAGGGGCCCGAGCGGGCGGAGCCGGGGCGGAGCCTGCGGATCCTCGCCGAAGCTGCCGATACACTTCTATGAACGTGGGCATTTTCTCTGATATCGCATCGGTCCAGCAGCGCATTGCCAGCATCGTTGGCGCTGCGCAGCCTGCCGCGCCCGTCGCGCCTCCCGTTACCCCCGCAGCGAGCGCCGGGACGGGTGTCGATGGCCTGCCGATGCTCTCGCCGGGCTCCGGTCCCTTCGCAGCACTCGTTCAGGCCGCACTCGAGGGGCAGGGCGGTGCATCCGCAGCGGGAATCGGAGCACTCGCCGCCGCGAATGCCTCCGCCGCACCGGCCCCCGTCCCGCCGGCGCAGATCTCCGCGCTTGCGCAGGGGCAAGGCTCGATCTGGGGCGTCGACCCGAAATTGATCACCGCGGTCATCGCGAACGAATCAGGATTTAACGCCAACGCCACCTCGAAGGTCGGCGCGCAAGGGCTGATGCAGTTGATGCCGGCGACCGCGCGCGCGCTCGGCGTGAGCGATCCCTTCGACCCGGCGCAGAACGTCGCCGGCGGAACGCGCTATCTACGCGGCTTGCTCGATCGCTTCCACGGCGATACGAAACTCGCGGTCGCCGCGTATAATGCCGGCCCCGGCGCGGTAGAGCGATACGGCGGCGTGCCGCCCTACCCCGAGACGCAGAATTACGTGCAGAACGTGCTCTCGAGCTACCAACGCTACCAGGCGCAAGGCTTGCCCGGCCAAACCCCGTAACCTGGCGTTCACCTTCGCGCGACGTGCGCGCAATCGTCGTCGCGCACGATAGCGCGTATGAACGCCTACATCGACGATGTCCGCTACTCGGTGCTCTCCGCACCACTCGCGCAGATCGACCGCCGCGCACTCTCGCAGGCGTGGATCAGCGCGCTCCATCTCTCCAGCGCCTCGACCGCTCGCGGCACTACGCCGCGATCGCTTCCACCGCGCGCCCTCCGCTCCGCACCTGCGTCGCCTGCGCTGCAGTTCGCCGCCGGCAACGCGCGCGCGAACGCAACGGCGCCCCAATCGCAGGCTCGCAACGTTGCCACCGTGCTCGCCGGCGGCGACCGCCGCTGCGCGCAGAGCACGCTCGCGCGCCGCATCGTCGAACTTTTACTCGCGCCGCGCAATAGCGCACGTCGCTGTACGCTCGCACTCGGAGGGCCGAAGGGGCGCGTGCATCTGTTGTTAGGGGGAAGCGATCGTCGGCTTCACCTCGTCGCGCTCTGCTCGCCGCGGGTGCGTGACGAAGTAACGCGAGCGCTGCGCGAAGTGCGCTACGCACTCGCCGCACGCGGTATTTTAGCGACGAGCGATCTGCGGGAGTTCGCGTAGGTGAACGGCGTCGGCATCGACACCGTACGCGCCTTCGAACGCATCGAAGAGGCGAAGCAACGCGTCGGCCGAGCGTTCGCACCCGGTGCGGCCGCGCGCCCGGGCGATATCGCCTCGCGCACCGCGCCCCAACGCACGCTCGATCCGTTAAGCGTCGCCGCACCCGAGGGCGCGCGCTTCGTCGTGCGGTTGCGCGATGGATCCGATGGGTACACCTTCGACGGCGGTTTTTCGCTGCGCGATGGAGCGCTCGTCGATCGGAACGGCGATGCGGTACTCGGCTACGCGCGCCCTGGGGCGCCGTTGCAACCGCTCCATATCGATGCCGTCGATCGTGCGTTACACGAGGTTCGCAACGTGCGGCTCGATGCCGATGGAGCGCTGCGCTACGAACGCGAACTCTTTAACCCGCGCGATGGACGCACCGAACGCGAGAGCGTTCTCGCCGGGCGCGTCGCGCTCGCGCGCTTTCCGGCGGGGAGCCGTTTGCGCGTGGTCGATGCACGGATCGAACGCGCACCCGAGGGTGTGGCGGCGCATCTCGGCACTCCCGGTGAACGCGGTTTCGCAGCGCTCACGCCGCACGCGCGTGCGCGGAGTGCGGTTTCGATCGATGCGAGTTTAACGCGCTTGCAAGATGCCTATCTGCAGCTGGAGGCGCTGCTCGCCGCACACAAAGCACAGGGCTCCGTCGCGAAAACGACGATGGATTTGCTGAAGTGAGGTTTCTCTCTTTTCCGGAGCGCACCGAAGAGACGGTTCGTGAGATGCAATGGGAGCAGCGCTCGCTCGTACCGCTCTCGGCGGCGGCGCTCGTTGCAGCGAACGTGCGCGAACGCTTGCAGGGCGCGCTCGGTGCGGTCGAGGTGCGGCTCTTCGCTCCGCGTATTCCCGACGAGGTTGGCTGGACGGCGTTGCGGGCGGGGGCGCGTATCGACGGCGTGCGCGGGCCGCTTGGGGTTGCGGCGTTCGTTACGCGCCCCGAAGAGTTGCGCTCGCTCGTGGGGCTGGCATTCGGGGTTGCGATCCCCGGCAGCCGCGCGCTCTCGGTGGTGGAGAAGCAGGTCTTCGAACGATTCCTACGGCTCATCGCACCGGCGCTCGCGCCGCTCTGCGGCGGCGGCGGCGCTGCGCCCGAAGCGATGGGCGATCGGCGATTCAGCAGCTATTTCGAGCTCCTCGTCGAGGGCGGGGCGTGCGGTCGGCTCGGGGTCGCATTGGAGAACGAGCCGCAGCCGGGTGCGCCGCACGCCGCCCCCATCGAGCGCATCGCGCATATCGAGCTCGCCCTGCACGCCCGAGCGGAATGCGCGCAGATGCGCGCCGGCGAGATCGCCGCCTGGGCCCCCGGGGCGCTCGTTCCTCTGCGTCGGGGCGAGATTACGCTCGTCGCGGACGGGGAGGCGCTCGCCCGCGGCGAACTGGGCGTTCGCAACCACCATTTTGCCGTCGCGATCGCTCGCGGCGCGACCACTTCGAACGATTGAGGGAGCGATGGCGAATAACCAAAGCGCGCAGAAAAATATCGACGTGCTCCTGCACGTACCGATGCAAGTGACCGCCGAGCTCGGCAAGACGAAGATGTCGGTCGAAGACGTGCTGAAGATCGGCACGGGAACCGTTATCGAACTCGATCGGCTCGCCGGCGGTCCGGTCGATCTCCTGGTCAACAATAAACTCATCGCCCGCGGCGAAGTGGTCGCCGTCGATGAAAATTTCGGGATTCGGGTGAGCGAACTCATCGCGCGTCCCCCTGCCCCGTAACCAATTTTCGGTCGTATCTTCGCAATAGAAGGGTAACCCCGACGGGTTACCCTTCGTCTATGAATAGCGCACTTCCGTTGCTCGCCGGCTCGCACGCGACGGTGCCGCTCGACGTGTTGCTCTCGCTGGCGTTCTTTGCCGTGCTGCCGCTGGTGCTGGTGATGTGCACATCGTTCGTGCGCATCGTCGTCGTCCTCTCGCTCGTCCGTTCGGCGATCGGTGCCTCGGCGCTGCCGCCGAATACCGTGCTGACCGGCTTGGCGCTCGTGCTGACGATGCTGGTCATGGCGCCGACGTTGCAACGCATCGAAAGCGTCGCGCTCGCTCCGCTGCAAGCGGGGCGGATATCGCAAGGCGCCGCACTCGACCGCGCGGTTGTCCCGTTGCGAGCGTTTATGTTGCGCCAGACCCATCTCGCCGATATCGCGCTCTTTACGCGGGCCGCTCGGCTGCAGCAGGTCGCACCGAGGCTCACACCGTTGCAGATTCTTATTCCGGCCTTCGTGGTCGGAGAACTACGCAGCGCGTTCGCGATCGGCTTTGCGCTCTATCTGCCCTTCGTCGCGATCGATCTTGCCGTCGCGGCGACGCTGATGGGGATGGGGATGATGATGTTATCGCCGCCGGTCGTCTCGCTGCCGATCAAACTGCTGCTCTTCGTGATGGTCGACGGTTGGGCGCTGCTCTGCGGAGGCGTTCTCTCGAGCTTTCGCTAACGACCGAGCATGGATATCGCCGAGCAGCTTGCGAGCCGCCGTCCGTTCTTTTCGTTCGAGTTCTTTCCGCCGAAAGACGATGCCGGGCGCGAGGCGCTCTTTGCAACGATCGCCTCGCTCGAGGCGCTCGGCCCGGCCTTCGTTTCGA
>Ga0307372_10005852_pt1 | contig 18237 bp, 13 predicted proteins | sample OX1MG_FD_202533 | JGI IMG/M metagenome (GOLD analysis project Ga0307372, IMG submission 202533) | Soil microbial communities from Risofladan, Vaasa, Finland - OX-1 | ecosystem: Environmental > Terrestrial > Soil > Coastal area > Acid sulfate soil | place: Finland: Risofladan, Vaasa | collected...
CGCTGAGCAGGGTGGCCACCGCCGCCACCATGGCGTCGAAGTCGTCGTGGTCCACCACCAGGCCCGTCTCGCCGTCGGCCACGATGGCGTCCACACCGGGCACGGCGGTGGCCACCACGGCAACGGCGCTCAGTCCCGCCTCGATGAGGACACCGGGCATGCCTTCGCCCTTGGGGAGGCTCGGGAAGACGAAGATGTCGGTGCCCTGGAAGACGTCGGCCATGTCCCCGCGGGGTCCGAGGAGCTCCACGCCGGCGGCGGCGGCCGGGGCAACCAGGGACGACGCCAGAGGGCCGTCACCCACGGCCAGGGCCCGGAATTCCAGGCCCTCGGCCCGCAGAGCGGCCACCACCTCGATGAACCGGTCGGGCCTCTTCTGGTGGTTGAGGGCCCCCACGAACGAGACCACGGGCACGGCACGGTCAGCGCCCCCGGGCTCGGGGTGGAACTCCTCGGGGTCACGTCCGTTGGGCACGAGGACGAGCCGTCGGTCGGGGACGCCGAGAACGGTGCGACATTCCTCCAGGACCTCGGCCCCTTCCGCCGTGACCAGGTCCGGCCGCCGGGCCAGGAAGCGCCACATGGAGCGGCGCAGCGGATGGTGGGCGGACTGGGCCAGGGTGCCGATGGCGTAGTAGACGAGCGGGCACCGGCGGGGGAAGAGGGCCGGCACCAGGTACTTGAGCGACTCCCCGCCGTGGGCCACCACCAGCACCGGGGCCAGGCCGGCCAGGCGGCGGCGGAGCCTCCAGACCAGGCGGGGATCGAAACCGACGGCGTCTCGTGGGCCGCGGCCGTCCTCCAGGGCGTAGTCGACGGCCACTACCGATACCTGCGGCTCGGCGGCCTTGGCCGCGCTCACCAGGCAGAGGACGCGATGACGGCGGACGCCGGGGGCGTCCAGCCGATCGGCCAGGGCCCGGGCCTCGCGCTGGGCACCGCGGGCGGCCGGGGTGGGGATGACGTGGAGGACCAGAGGCTCGGAGACGTCTCCATCCACCACCGCGTTGGGCCCCCTCTGTCGCGTTCAGATCACCACCTATGGCGAAGAGCCAGGCTACCGTTTGTGGACGAGTTCCACGTGTGTCACCCTGCGTCAATGAGCCTACGCTCCGTGGCCGCTGCGGGGCTGCGACGCCTGCCTCCCCGGGTACGACTGGGCCTTCTCCACGGCCTGGGTCGGTACGCGCCCTGGGAACAGGGGTTCGATTTCTCGCCCCCCGAGCTCGAGCCGGGCGAGGTCATCGGGCCCCCGGACTTCGTGGGGATCGGGGTGCAGAAGGCGGGGACGAGCTGGTGGTACGAGCTCATCGTGGCTCATCCCGACGTCTCGGCCCGGCCCGGGATCCACAAGGAGCGGCATTATCTCTCACGCTTCGGCACCAGCTCGTTCGGGCCGGCGGAGATCGAGACCTACCACGGCTGGTTCCCCCGGCAGCCGGGGACGCTGGCCGGAGAGTGGACGCCCGATTACATCGAATTCCCGTGGGTGGCGCCGTTGCTGGCCCTGGCCGCGCCCGAGGCCCGACTGCTGGTGATGCTGCGCGACCCGGTGGAGCGTTTCCTCTCGGGCCTGGCCCATCAGCGACGGCACCCGGAGTCGGCCACCCGGGCCAGCGTGTCCGATGCCGTGGACCGGGGCTTCTACCACCGGGCCCTGGCGCCGTGGAGCCCGTACATAGGTCGTGGGCGGCTGCTCGTGCTCCAGTACGAACGGTGCAGCGTGGACCCGGTCGGGCAACTGGCCCGCAGCTACCGCTTCCTCGGCCTCGACGACAGCTTCACGCCCCCTGACCTGCACCGCCCTGTCGGTCGGACCAAGCAGGGCAAGCTCGATCTGGCCGATGACGCCCGGCGGCGGCTGGTCGAGACCTACGCGTCGGACGTCGGCGCCCTGGCCGGGCAGTTCCCGGAGCTCGACCTGGCCCTGTGGCCGAATTTCGCCCCGGGCCGCGTATCGTGACCGCCCTGTGATCCTCACCGCCGGAAAGCTCCCTTCGGCTCCGCTGGGCGTGGTGCTGGTGGGCATCATCCTCACCCTGGTGAGCCTGCCCATCGCCCGGCGCCGAGGCCGGGCCGAGGGCGATCCCCGGCTGGTGACGTTGCTCATGATCGGCCTGTTCCTGCACTTCCTGGCCGGGCCGGCCCAGATCTTCGTGGACAACCACGCCTACCACGGGGTGGCCGACTTCAGCGGCTACGTGCATCAGGGCGCCACCATCTCGAGGAACTTCCTGTCCTTCCACTTCACCACCCAAGGGTCCGGCGCACGCGGCCTGATCGGAGACGGATCGGTCTCGATCTACGCCGGGGTGGTGTTCTCCCTCGTCGGCGTGAACGAATTGGCCAGCTTCTTCGTCTTCGCCTGGTTCTCGTGGCTGGGGACGATCTACTTCTACCGCGCTTTCTGTCTGACCTTCCCCGAGAGCGAGCACCGGCGGTACGCGCTCATGCTCTTCTTGTTGCCGTCACTACTGTTCTGGACCTCCGACGTGAGCAAGGAATCGGTGATGATGCTGGCCCTGGGGGTCACCTCCTTCGGGTTGGCCCGTGTCCTCGGCCGCGAACGCGGCGGCTACCCGGTGGTGCTCCTGGGCGCGCTGCTCGGCATCTTCACCCGGCCCAACGAATTCGCCCTGCTGCTCGTTGGCTTCACCCTGGCCATGTTCTTCCGGGGGGCCGACGCCCGGAAGCGACTCCGTGGCACCCGGCGCCTGGGCACGCTCGTGTTCGTCGTCCTCATCCTGATCGTGACCGGCCTGTTGACCATCAAGTTCATCCACAGCAACGCCGGGTCCGTATCCGGCGTGCTGGGCAAGGCGCACAAGAACAACAGCGGCTCGGGGGCGGGCTTCGGCAGCAGCAACGTGCCCTATTCCTCCGATCCGCTGACCTATCCCCGTGACATCTACACGGTGCTGTTCGATCCGCTGCCCGTCACCGCCCGCAGCATCACCCAGCTGCTGGCCGCCGGGGAGAACACCGTCATCCTCGTGCTCGTCCTCACCTCACTGCGGCGGCTGCGGGCCGTCTACCGGGCGGGCCGGGAACGGCCGTACGTCATCATGTGCGCCATCTACACGCTCGGTTTCATCTATGCCTTCGCCGCGCTGGGAAACCTGGGGCTGATCACCCGCGAGCGCACGCTGCTGTTCCCCTACCTGTTGGTGCTGCTCTGCATTCCGGTGTCGGAGAAGGGCGAAGAACCGCAGTACTCGTGGGAGAGGCCGCGCCCGTCGCGACGCGAAAGACGCCTGGCCCTGGCGCGCGCCCGCGAGAGCGGCGCCGTCTCGTGAACGGGCGGGCGCTTCGGACACTGGTCGTCGCCACCGAGTACCCCTGGCCCCGCAACAGCGGCTCCCGGCTGCGGCTGGAGAACACCTTGGCCGGGCTCGCCGGCTGCGGTCCGGTCGAGCTGTTCTCGGCCGTGTCCGAGAGCCGGACCGACTTCGCCGAGCCCCCGGCCTCGCCCGCCCTGGTGCGGGTGAAACGGATCGCCATCGACGACCGGCCGCCGAGCCCGGCCGAGATGATCCGGGGCGTGGTGCGGGCCGGCATGCCGTTCGAGATGCCGTGGCGGGCCCGGGGAGAGGTGTCCGCCGCACTCGGTCGGTTCGTGGGCGGGCCCTACGACCTGGTGTGGTTCTTCCAGGTCCGGGCATGGGTACTGGCCGGGGACGTCATCGCCCGACCCGGGGTGATCGACATCGACGACCTGGAGGACGAGAAGATCCGGGCCCGGTCGTCTCTGCCCCGACGGCCTGACGAGCAACGGGGCCGGCTGCGACGCCTGGGGGCCCGGGCCTGGACGGCCGAGGACGTGCGGCGGTGGCGCCGGCTGCACCGGTTGGCGGCCCGACGGGCCCGGGCCACCGTCGTGTGCAGCGAGCTCGACGCCGCCCGGTCGGGTCTGGCCGGTGTCCGGGTGCTGCGCAACGGGTACCCGGAGCCACTTCGACCCGTCGGCCGGACCGGGGTGGCGTCGCCGCCCGTGGTCGTCTTCCAGGGGACGTTGCGGTACCCGCCCAACGCCGACGCCGCCCGCTACCTGGTCGAGGAGGTCGGCCCGGCTCTGCGTCGCTCGGTTCCCGACGCCCGGATCCGGCTGGTGGGCGTGGCCCCCGACGCTCTCCAGGATCTCGACGATCCTCCGTCGGTCACCCTGGCCGGCCAGGTTCCCGAGATCGCCGCCGAGCTGGCCTGGGCCGATATCGTGATCATCCCCCTGCGCTACGGGAGCGGGACCCGGGTGAAGATCCTCGAAGCCTTCGCCCACCGGATCCCGGTGGTGTCGACGACCCTCGGCGCCGAAGGCCTGGAGGTGAGCGCCGGTCGGCATCTGCTGGTGGCCGACGACCCCGAAGGTCTGGCCCGGGCCTGTGCCCGGCTGCTGGCCGACGGGGAGCTCCGGGCCCGGATCGTCGAGCAGGCCCACGGCCTCTACCTGGCCCGCTACCGGTCCTCGGTCGTCCAGGAGGAGATCGGCCGGCTGGCCCGGGACGTGAGCGGGAAAGCCGACGGATGAGGACCCTGGTGGTGGCCCAGGACTTCCCCTGGCCGGTGACCATCGGGTCGCACCTGCGGTTGGCCCAGGTGATCGAGGTGGCCCGCGAGCTCGGAGAGACGGATCTGTTCTGCTGGGTGCCCGCCCGGCGCCACGAACCCTGTGTGCTGCCTGAGGCGTTGGCCGGCGTCCGGTGGGAGACGGTGGTCCGTCCCCCACCCCGGTTGTCGGCGGCCCGCCGACTGCGGTGGCTGACCCACGGCGGCCTACCGCTGGAGCTGGCCGCCGAGGACGCGACGGGGCCGCGGCGGGCCTTCGACCGGTGGAGCGCCGACGCCTACGACCTCGTCTGGTTCAGCAAGGCGGCCAGCTTCGAATTGCTCGGCCGGCCCCGGCTCGGGCCCACCGTGGTCGATCTCGACGATCTGGAGGACGAGAAGATCCGCAGCCGCTTGGCGGCCACCGCCGTCGACGACGACGAGATGGCGGGGGCCCGGCTGCGGCGGGGCGCCACGGACCGGGCCCGACGGACACTCGGTCGGACACTCGGACGGACACTCGGACGGACCCAAGCCCGGATCAACGGCGCCCGGTGGTGGCGGCTGCAACGGACGGTGGCCGGGGCCTGCGACCGGGTGGCGCTGTGCAGCGGGCTCGACGCCGGGCGCTCGGGCCTGGCCAACGTGGTGGTGGTGCCCAACGGCTATGACGCCCCCCACCCCCCGGTCGGTCGCCGCGAAGTGGCCGATCCCCCCCGGTTGTTGCTGGCCGGCAACTTCCTCTATCCCCCCAATGCCGACGCCGCCCGTTTCCTGGTGACCGAGATCCTGCCCCGGATCCGGGCCGTGCGAGGAGAGGTGACCGTTCGGCTGGTGGGCGAGACGGGTGAGGCAGTGGACCGGCTGGCCCGGGCGCAGGGCGTGTCGGCGGCGGGTCGGGTTCCGGCCATGGAACCGGAACTGGGCCGGGCCGACCTGATCGTGGTCCCCGTGCGCTACGGGTCGGGAACCCGGGTGAAGATCCTCGAAGGGGCCGCCCACCGGATCCCGGTCGTCTCCACCACGCTCGGCGCCGAAGGGCTCGGACTGGAGGACGGCCGGCATCTGCTGCTGGGCGACACGGCCGACGATTTCGCCGCCGCCTGCCTCCGGTTGCTCGGCCATTCCGAGCTGCGGCGCCGGCTGGTGGACGAAGCCGAGACGGTCTTCCTGGAACGGTTCCAGTGGTCGTCGGTGCGTGAGGGAATCCGGAGCCTGGCCCTCGAGGTGGCCGGGAAGCAGGGGCCGTGACGTCGGCTGCCGGGTCCCCCGGAGACAGCCGTTACGGCGTCGGCTTCCTGGTGGTGGGGAGCCCCCGGTCCGGCACCACCCTGGTGCAGCGGCTGGCGTGCGAGATCCCCGGGGTGGGCATGCCGGCCGAGACCCATTTCTTCTCGCAGTTCGTGACCGGTCTGCTCGAACGGCGGTCGTTTCCCCTGGAGGGTCCGGCGCTCACCGAGGAGATCGGCCGGTTCGGGTCTCTCGACAGTGCGCGTGGCCTCGCCGTCGACGCCACCGGCGTGGTGAAGGCCCTCGGGGGGGTGTGCCGGAGCCCCTTCGACCTCTTCGACGCGCTGGTGCGCCAACTGGCGGGACCGGCCGAGATCTGGGGGGAGAAGACACCCGAGCATCTGCTGTGGTGGCGGCCGCTCAGCCAGTGCGCGCCGGGGCTGCGCTTCGTCGTGGTCGTGCGCGACCCCCGGGCCGTGGTGGCGTCGAACCTGGGGATGCCGTGGCGCGACGACGGCCGGATACCGGCCTGGGGGGAGAACGTCCATCTCGCCTTCGCCGAGATGTGGGCCTGCGTGCAGGACCAGGTTCGGTTGATGGAGAGCGAGCTCGGAGGCGACCGGGTTCTGCGGTTGCGGTACGAGGACGTGGCCACCGATCCCGACGGCGCACGCGGCCGGATCGCCCGGTTCCTCGGCCGGCCCCCGGTGACCGAGACGGTGGCGGCCCCGGAGGGGATCGTGCTGCCCTGGGAGCCGTGGAAGAGCGCGGCACTGGGGCCCGTGGTGACGGAAAACTTCGACGCCTGGCGTCGGTCCCTCGGAGACCGGCGGGCGCACGAGGTGGCGGCCGTGTGCCGGGGGGGCATGACCCGTTACGGCTACGGCGACGACGCGCCCTCGGCGCTGCGGGCGAAGGTCACCCTGGCCCGGCTGGGGCCCCGCCAGCTGGCCCGGACTCTGCGGTACCGACGGGCCTATCGCGGCTACGTGACCGCCATCGCCGGCCGCCGCCTGTAGGACCTGTCGCCTGGAGAACCTGTCCGTCGAGGCGGTCCGTCGGTCGAGGTCTATGTCTCGGCGTAGCCGAAGGCGGTGAGAAGGTCGGCGCCGGTGCGGCGGACGATGACGAAGGGGAGGGCGGTGGAGGCTCGGTGGCCGACGCCGATCGAGCTGGTGCGGACCTCGGCGTTACGCTGCTCCCACTTCTCGTCGTGGCGCAGGGCCTCGGCGCCCACGCGGTGGGGACGGTCGGCGAAATGCAGGACACCGTCGTCCCAGGGCTCTCCCAGAAAACCGAACAGGGTGCGCAGTGTCTTCTCGGGATCGGAGACGAGATCCTCGTAACGGAGTTCTATGACCCGGTTCTGCCCGTGGTCCGCAGCGAATTCGTGGGCCGACCGGACGTAGCGGACCCAGGAACGCGCGGCGCGTACGACGCTCTTCGGTCCGTAGAAGCGGCGCCAGGCGTCGATCACGTCGCGCGGGTCACGGACGATGTGGACGATCAACGCGTCGGGATAGAGGGTGTCGATGTAGTCCAGCATGAGCGCGTAGTCGGGGCTCTTGTCGGCCCAGCGGGCCTTGTGCTGGTGCTCGGCGTAGCGCCGGTGGAAGGCCTCGAAGAGAGAGCGGACGTTGGCGTGCCACTCGTCGAGCGACAGCCCGAAGCCGCTCAGGGTGGACCAGTTCCGCTCCTCGATCCCTTTCATTCCCCAGAGGAACCGGGACTCGGGACCGCAACTGATCGAGGGATGGGAATCGAGGATGACCCGGAGCAAGGTGGTGCCCGATCGCGGACACCCCACCACGAAGATGGGGGGCACCGGTCCGTGGGCCGGCGCGTCGTGCGTCATGGCGCCATCTTTATCGGCCGGCGGCGGCGAGCAGGCGCTCATAGACGGCCAGGGTCCTGTCCACGATACGGTCCTCGTCGAACTCGGCCTCGGCCTTGGCCCGGCCCGCCCGGCCCATAGCCGCCCGACGGGGGCCGTTTCGGGCCAGATCCTCGATGGCGCCGGCCAGGGCGCCGGCGTCGTGGACGGGCACGAGAAGGCCGGTGACGCCGTGGTCGACGGCCTGTCGACATCCACGGACGTCGGTGGCGATGACGGGGACCCCGCAGGCGGCCGCCTCCATGGCCGATCGGGGGAAGCCCTCGCGGTACGAGGGGAGGACGAAGATGTCGAATCCGCCGTAGAGCTGCTCCACGTCGTCGCGCTCACCGAGGAAGACGACGTTGCCGAGGGCGCGCCCGGCGGCGATGTCCTCGGGGCCGAGGGCATCGGCCTTCTCCGGGTCCGACGGTCCGACGACCACGATCACGACCTCGGGGGCGCGCCGTCGCAGCCGGTCGGCGGCGGCGAAGAGCTCGCGCAACCCCTTCTGCCAGACCAGGCGGCCGACCATGCCCACCACCACCTGATCGGGTGTCACCCCCAGCACACCCCGGGCCCGGGTGACGGCGTCGGCGTCGGCGGACGGGGTGAAGCGCTTCAGATCGACGCCGTTGCCGAGCAGGACGAGCTTGCGCTCGGGCACCCGCAGACGGCGCAGGACGGCGACGTCCTCCTCGTTCTGGACGAGCTCGGCCTGCGAGCAGACCGACACGGCGCGTTCGAGGCCGTAGACGACCATCCGGCGCAGCCGGGGGTCGGTGTCGGTGGCGTAGAGACCGTGGATGGTGTTCACCACCACCGGCACCCGGGCCAGACGGGCCGCTATCCGACCGTAGAGGCCGGGCTTCGGATTGTGGGTGTGGACGATGTCGGGCCGGATGCGGCGCAAGAGGCGGACCAGCTCGACCAGGGCCAGGGCGTCCTGGCCCACGGCCACCGACCGGGTGGCGTGCCGGAGCGCTTCATGGCGGATGCCGCTGTCGGTCAGACTGGCCACGAACGGACCGGGGGCGGACGCACCCACCACCTCCATCCCCGCCGCCGCGAAGGCCCGCAATTGCGGGCCGAGAAGAAGCGCCAGGCTGATGTCCGTCGTCGTCACGTGGACGACACGCCGTCCGGCCACGCCGGCCACCGTGGTTGTCGGCGGCCCGGGGCCGGTCACGCGGCGCCGTCGACAAGCCCGGGATCGATCGGTCCGGGGTCGATCGGTCCGGTGTCGATGAGCCCGCTATCGATGAGCTCGGTGTAGATGGATTCGATCCGGGTCACGGCCCGGGCGATGTCGAACATGACGCTGCGGGCCAGGGCACCGGCGGCCAACCGGGTGCGCAGGTCGGGATCGGCGGCCATGCGCTCGACGGCGTCGGCCAGCGCCCGGGGATCACCCGGGGGCACGATCAGGGCGTCGACGCCGTCGGTCAGGATGTTCGGGACCTCCCCCACGGCGGTCGAGACGATGGGCAGTCCCACCGAGGTGGCCTCCATGATGGCCACGGGAAGTCCCTCGTAGTGCGAGGCCAGGACGAAGACGTCGGCCCCGGCCAAGAGCCGCAGGGCGTCGGAACGTTGCCCGAGCAGTTGGAAGCGCTGGCCCAGACCGAGGGCCTCGTGCCGAGCGGCCAGCTCTTCCTTCTGCGGGCCCCGGCCCACGGCGGCGAAGCGGACGGGGGCGCCGTCGGCGGCCACCAGCCGGGCCGCCTCGAGCAGGACGTCGTAGCCCTTCTGGGGCCGGAGATTGGCCACCGTCACCACCAGCACCTCACCGTCGGGCACGCCCAGCTCCCGGCGCACCGAACGACGGACGGCATCCCGGTCCGCCCGCAGCTCGGCGGCCCGCTCGAGATCCATGCCGTGCACCACCACGGCGGCCCGGTGCCGCAAGGACGCCGGCAGGGCGTCGCCCACCGATTGGGAGACGGCGATCAGCCGGTGGACACCGCCGAGGCCGAGCCGGTTGAGGCCGCGCACCACGACCTCGGTCTTCTCCCACATGTTGTGCTCGGTGTAGACGAGCAGGGGCCGGCGCCGTCGGGGCAGGGACAGGACCACCAGGCGGCCGAGGGCGGCGGCATAGGGGAGATGGAAGTGCACCACGTCGTAGTCCCCGGCCAGGAGCAGTCGCCGCAACGCCACCGTCCACCGGAGATCGGCGTTCGACGTGGCTCCGAGAGCGTGGACGGGCACGCCGGTGGCGGCCACGAAGGGAACCAGGGCGTTTTCGGCGGCCAGCACGTAGGCCACCTCGTAGTCGAACGACTGGCTGTCGCGGTGGGCGGCGACATCGACCATGAGTTGCTCGGCCCCGCCGTAGCCCAGGCATTTGATGAGCAGCAGGACCCGCGGCCGGTGCCCGGACCGCGCCCGCCGGGCGCGTGCGCGGTGCCGTTCCACGCCGCGCATCCTACCGGCGCCGCCCTACCGGCCCGGTCTGGCCGTCACGGGAAGAAGACCCGTTCGGCCACCGATCCGGTCAGCCGGCCCAGCCGGACGCCGAGGGCCCGGACCCAGCGACGGCGGACGTCGCGTCGTCGCAGACCCGGTAGGGCGGCCACCAGCCAGGCCCACGACCGGGCCGACCCGACCAGGTCACGTCGGGCGCCCTGCTGCCGGTAACGGCGGTAGAGCAGCGGACCGCAGCGCCCGTAAGCCAGTGCCCGCCGGAAGAGAACCCACGGGTCAGCGGGCTCACGCTTGGCCACCACGGCGTCGGGCGCCGGGGCGAAGCGGAATCCCTGAAGCTGGAGGCGCCAGCAGAAATCGATGTCCTCGCCCACGAACAGCTGCTCGCCGAAGCCACCCACGGCGTCGAACGCCGGACGACGCACGGCCAGGTTGGCCGCCAGGCCGGCGGGGAGGAAACCCAGTTGATCGGTGGCCGCCGCCGACGGTGCACCCGGCGTCATTCCGTTCAGCGACGCCATGTCGAAGCTGCCGGCCACCAGGTCGGCGTCGGCCAGGCCGGCCACGCACGCCGCTATCCATCCCGGTTGGACGATGTCGTCGGCATCGCAGAACGCCAGCATCTCACCGCGGGCGGCGCGGACACCGGCGTTGCGCGCCGCCGCCGGTCCGCTTCTGTGCGACGCATCGAGAACCCGGATCCGGTCACAGCGACGCCCCCACGACCGGGCCAGGTCGGCGCTGGCGTCGGCCGAGCCGTTGTCGGCCACCACGACCTCCCACGGTCCGTCCCACTGCTGAGCGGCCAACGCCGCCAGCTGCGCGTCGAGCCACGGCAGGCCGTCACGCACAGGGAGGACGACGCTGATCATCGGGTAACGTACCAGCGTGACGGCGCGCCACGGGCATGACGCCGCGCCCCGGGTGCCTGGCTCCCTCGACGGCGTGGCCGCCGTCGTGGTCACCTACCGCCGGCGTCGACTGGCCGGAAACGTGGTGCGTTCGCTGCTCGGGACCGAGGGCTTCGACCCGAGCCACGTCATCGTGGTGGTGAACGGCGAAGGCGGCCTCGACGACACCGATCTGGAGGACCGGGTCTTCCTGCACCGGCTGCCCGCCAATCTGGGGCCGGCCGGAGCCTTTCGCCATGGGCTCATCGAGGCCTTCTCCGATCCGTCCGTCGAGTGGGCGTATCTGTGCGAGGACGACGTGGGCCTGTTCGCCGTCCCCGCCCCCCGGGTGGCCGACGTGGTGGGGCGGGCCGAGGCGGCGGGCCGAGCGGCCGGCCCCGACGAGCCCCCCATCGGAGCCGTCGTCTCCTACGGGCGGCTCTTCACCGCCCGCGGCGGCCATACCGTGAACAGCGTCCCGGCGTCGGGCGGAGCCTTCGGCCTCGCTCCGGTCGACGTGGCCTGTTGGGGCGCCACCTTGGTCGCGCGCGCCGTGGTCGACGCCGGCGTCCTCCCGGACACGGACTGGTTCTTCGGGTACGAGGACTTCGACTTCTTCTGCCGACTGCGTGCCGCCGGTTTCTCGGTCATGGTCGACGTCGCCGCGGCGCGGGCCGTGGCCGACCAACAGACGTCGCGCGGACGGGCCGATACCTTGGCACCGCACCGGCCGGTGGACGCCGAAGAGGCCTGGCGGGCGTACTACGTGGCGCGCAACTTCGTCACCTTCGCCCGTCGCCACGGCACGCCGAGCTGGCAGGCCTGGCACCTCGTCTACTCGGTCCGTCGCCTGCAACTGGCCGGCGGGCGTCTGGAGCGCTCCGCCTACCTGCACGGCCTGTGGGACGGGTTCCGCGGTCGCCTGGGGCCGAACCCCCGTTACCAGAGCCGGCTCGGGGAGCTTCCCCTCCCCGGCGATGACACCCGCTGAACGGATCTCCTACCGACGGCGGTGGGAAGCGCCCGAGGTGTGCGTCAGTCGCCCGACGGCGGCATGGGCCCCGCCCGCCTGATGGGCCCCGCCCGCCTGATGGGCCCCGCCCGCCTGATGGGCCCCGCCCGCCTGATGGGCCCGGGTCACATGGTGCTGGGTCCGGTGGGTGGCCGCGCCATGCGTGTGCGCGGTCGGGATGTGGTGCGGCCGGGCGGTCACGGATCGACGGCCACAGTCACCGGGCATCCGATGCGAGCGGTGCGCCCCCCGGCCGGGCTGGAGGCACGCCGAGGGAGGCCGGCCCGCAACCGTGCCCGCGGCGGCGGTGGCCCCGCAGAAGCGCGACGGGTCCCCGCCGTAGTGCGACGCCGCCCACGGTGACGCGATCACGGCGCGGGCGAATGCCGCACACGACGCCGTGCCCTGGTTGAGCACGCCGAGGATTCCGGCATAGGCGCCGTTCTGCAAAAGGGTGGTGGCGGTGGCGGCGATCCCGATCTCGATGGTCGGGAAGATGGGGATGCCGGTGTTCTGCCCGCCGGTGGTGATCTGGTGCGGATAGCGTGACGCGTCGAGCGAGGTGTTGAGGGGATTGTCGGCCCATAGGCCGCCCTCGTTGTTCATCCAGCTCTCGAGCATCGAGACATTTCCCATAGTTGCGGCGATGGCGTAGCGACCGTGCGATGCGGAGTCGATGGCACCGATCAGTGCGGTCGCTACCTGGGCCTCGGTGGTGGGAGCCGGCTCCCCGACCATCCCCGTGGTGTCGGTGGTGCCCGCCGCCACCGGCGTCGGCGCCGGCCGCAGCGACGGCCGAATCGACGACAGCGGCGCGGCCGCCGAAGCCAGCGCATCGTGGCCGGATGCGGCCACCCGATCGGACGCCGGCATCACGTGGGAGAGCGTCGGTCGGGGCACCGCTCCACTACTGGCCACCGGGGTGACCACCAGCCCCATCGCCACCCCGGTGGCCAGGCCGCCGAGGAGCAAAAAGGGCAGGGCGCGCCACCGCCACCGCCGTCGTCCCCCCATGGCCGCCATGGTACGGCACCACCCGGCCGTCCTGGCCCCGCCCGGGGTCAATTGGGCCGAGGTTCGCCGATTGTTGATCGACCCGCGCCTCCGCCCGGCTCAGGCCTCCGCCCATCCCGAGCGGCCCCGGCGGCCTCCGGGTCGAGCCATCCGCGACGTCCGCACCAACCGGTCCTCGTCCTCGACGTCGATGCGGTCACGACGATCGGCCACCCGCCGGAGGTCCTTCGGTCCGAAGTGCACCTCGGTGAGCACCGATCCCACCACCGGGGCCGAGATCCGGCGCAGGAAGACGCCCGATCGCGTGGCCTGGTCCACCCTGGTCCACCCCGACTGGACCACCATCAGGACGACGTCCACGGCGGGCACCAGCGCTTCGGCGTCATGGAGGGCCAGGAGCGGGGCGTCCACGATCACCACATCGGCCACCTGTCGGGCGCCGGCCATGATGGCGGGCGCCGACGAGGCCAACTGGCCGGGCCCCCCGATCAACCTGCTCAGGGCCAGGCTGCGGACCCCCGGCAGCTCGGTGGGGCGTGTGGCGGCCGCGACGGACTCCGCCGTCGGCTCCCCGCCCACCGCGCCCATCACCTCCGTGTCCTGACCGAGATCCCCTTGGCGCAGGTCACCGGTGGTCACCACCAGGGCCTGGTCCCCCGCCTCGGCGAAGGCGGCCGCCAGGTTCGTCACCACCAGGGCCCGTGAGGGCTCGACGCCGGCCGAGACGACGAGAACGACCTGCCGGGCACGTCCACCGGTGGGATCCGACTCCCGGGCCGAATCACCCCGATCAGCGGCCTCGGGTCCGGTCCACGGCGCTGCGTCCGCCGGGCCCGACCGCGGGCCGGTGGCCACGGCGCCCGGTCCGACCATGGGTTCGAGCAACACCGCCGTCCGCAACATCCGGTACGCCTCGGCCACCGCCGATGTGGGTTCGGTGAAGGTGGCGAACACCGGTGACGCCCCCATCGAGGCGCCCGCCCGGGCCCGTCCGGGCTTCGACCTCGGGGCCGCCGGTATCTCGGCCAGAACGGTGAACCCGAGGGTCTCCTGGGTCCGGGTGGCGCTGCGTATCCGCTTGTCCAGGGCGTCGAGCAGGAAGATCAGGCCGATGCCCAGGATCGCCCCACCCAGGAGGCCGATGAGGGCCCGAATGCTGTGGTGGTTGAGCGTCGACGTCTTGGCCGTGATCTTCTTGGCCTGGCCGGCCAGCGCCGGTTGCAGGTCGGTGATCCCCGACGTGGGGGCCTTGTTGTCCTTCAGATTGGCCACGGCCTGGAGCGCACTCTGGTACGCCGTGGTCACCACGGCGGCCTGTGCCTGGAGGGTGGCCAGGTCGGGATTGGAGCTGTTGGCCGTGAGGCGGGCCATCGACCCCGCCGGCGGCAGACCCGTGGGAGCGACCGTGGTGGTGGTCGCCTTGGGCGGGGGGGTGGTGGTGGTCGTGGTCGTCGTGGTAGTCGTGGTCGTGGTGGTGGTCGTGGGAGCCTGCTGGGCCTTGAGGGCGTCGATCTGGTTGAGCAGATCGGACAGCTGGCTCGAGAGGTTCGACACCTTCTGTTCGGCGTTGCGGAGGGCCTGTTGGTGCTGGGCCGCCAGTTTCTGGTTGATGGCGTCGCTGAGGGCGGTGACGAAGGCGTTCGTGAGCTTGGCCGAGCGTCGGGCCGACGGCTGCTTCACGCTGATCCTGAGGGTGCCCGCCGGCGTCAGCGACTTCTTCTTCTTCTTCTTCGACGAGTCGATCAGGACGTCCTTCTCGAGCGACGTGGTCTTGCCCTTGATGCCGGCCGATTTGGCCGCGGTGGCGATGACCTGCTGATTGGCGGCGAAGAAGATGATCTGGGCCAGGCTCACGGGAGCGCCGATGCTATTGGCGCCCGAGGACGATCCCGGGGTGACCCCCACCAGGGCCGACGCCTCGTACTCGTCGTGCGGGGGTGGGTACGGCACGTGCACGGGGAAGAGTCCCCCGATAATGGCTCCCACCAGGGCCATCGCCACGGCTACGGGCCATCGACGACGAAGGGCGTCTCGGAAGTTGATCGGCTCCATGGACCGTTCCCGTCTCCTACGGACTGCCTCTTTGCCCGGTTTCTCTCCGGTTCCGGCGGTTCCTCGTCGCCCAAACGCGCTCCGGTCCTGCTGTCACCCCGGAACGGCACCAAGTTAGTGCACGGCCGTGCCAGAACGGTGACGCGCGGTGGGGGAACTTCCTCCCCCCGGGTCCGGGGCGTCGTCCCCCGTCTCATGAGACAATCATGTCCTGGCCAGGCGTCCGGACCGGCACCCGGGTGATTTTGACCATATGTTGACGGACCATCGGGCATCCCTTGACGGCGACGTTCACACAATGGGTGAACCCGCGGCGACCGGCCGCAGTCGTGCTCAAAAGGCAGGCGAAATGCACCCGGATTCCTCAATCGTGACGATGCCACGAGGGCCCAGGCTTCCTAACGTGGACTTCGTAAAGTGAAAAGTGTGAGACGGACCGCAGCTACCTACTGTGGAACGGTCGTTGGGGACGTGAAGGAGCAGGTCAGGGGGCTAGGGGGCGAGCGTCCAGGAATTTGGATGCAGACACCCGGTAGCGACGTGTGGAGTTCAGGCTCCGGCGTCGGCGGTGGATTTCATGCTCGGAACGAGGAGGATGGCTGGGACACGGGTTTGGCAGGGGCACGCGCTTCGAATTTCCGAGGTGCCAGGACTTTCGCCTCTCCCGCTTCCGCTGCCGGGCCCACGGCCCGGCGACGAGCGGAGAGTCTGACTGGGGGGCATGCAGCTATGGCGGGGTGGGACCAGAATCCCGGCTCAGCGGTTCGTTCACGAGCACAGGACAGTGGCTCGGTTAATGGATGGCGGGCGGAAAAGACCGTAGGTCTTCACGACCACACGGCGACCGGTTCGTCGGCGCGCGCGGCCCGCTCGCAGCGGCTGGCCATGGCCGCGTCGCGGGTGCGCTCCCGGATGCTCTTCCTCGTGCTCGACGCCCTGGTCCTGGCTGTCTGCTACAGCCTGGCCGAGGTGGTCTATTTCCGTAATCGGGAGCCCGCCCACTACGCCGGCCGGTTCGCCGCCTTTCTCCTCCTCGCCCTCGTCGTCCAGCTCACCGCCAATCAGGTCTTCGGCCTCTACGGCCGCATGTGGCGTCATGCCGGCATCGAAGAGGCCCGCCAGATCCTCCTGGCCTCGGCGGCCAGCCTGGCCGCACTGATCGCCCTGTACCCGCTCGGGCGGGTCACCCACAGCTTCGAGGCGCCGGTCGGCGTCATCGTCGTCGGCGCCGTCTTCTGCGCCATGGTCATGGGCGTCCTGCGCTTCCACTCGCGGCTCTTCGCCTGGCAAAGGGGGTCCCGCCGACTCGGTCTGCGGGTGGCCGTGATCGGCAGCCGTGACGCCGGGGCCGCCGTCGTCCGCGACATGTTGCGCAACCCCAAGGCCGGCCTCATGCCCGTCGCCGTCTTCGACGACGACGCCGGAGCCCACGGGCTCTCGCTGCTCGGGGTGCCCGTGGTGGGCGGCATCGACGACATCGAGAACGCCGCTCCCCGCTTCGACATCCAGCAGGTCGTCCTGGCCATCCCCTCTCCCCCGGCCGAATTGGTGGAGCGGGCCCTGCGGGCGTCGGAAGCCGCCGGGGTGGCCATGAAGATCGTGCCCGGGGTGCGCGAGATGGCCGGCACGGCCGGCAACGCCCCGCCCATGGCCCGGGTGCGCTCGCCGCACATCGAAGACCTCCTGGGCCGCACCCAGGTGGCCACCGATCTCGACGCCGTCCGCCGGTCCATCGCCGGACGCCGCGTCCTCATCACCGGAGCCGGGGGCTCCATCGGCACCGAGATCGCCCGCCAGGTGGCCGGGTTCGAGCCGTCGCTGCTCGTCCTGCTCGACCACGACGAGACCCATCTCTACGACACCGCCGCCGTCGTCCCCGGACCGGTCGAGCAGGTCCTGCTCGACATCGGCGACCGCAAGGCCGTGTTCGAGGCCATGCGCCAGTACCGGCCCGAGGTCATCTTCCACGCCGCGGCCCACAAGCACGTCCCGCTCCTCGAGTCACACCCGCTGGCGGCGGTGTCCACCAACGTCTTCGGCACCCTCAACGTGGTCGAGGCGGCGGCGGCCTGCGGCACCGGGCGCTTCGTCTTCATCTCCACCGACAAGGCCGTTCGCCCCCGCAGCGTCATGGGGGCGTCCAAGTGGACGGCCGAGCAGGTGGTGCTCAGCCGGGCCCCCGAGAACGCCCCGTACTGCGCCGTGCGCTTCGGCAACGTCCTCGGCTCCCGAGGCAGCGTCATCCCCACCTTCGCCCGCCAGATCGCCAAGGGGGGCCCGGTGACGGTGACCGACCCCCGGATGACCCGCTTCTTCATGAGCGTGGAAGAAGCCGTCCAGCTCGTCCTCCAGGCCTCGGTGCTGTCCAAGGGCGGGGAGATCTTCATGCTGGAGATGGGCAAGCCCGTCTCCATCCTCGAACTGGCCGAGCGCATGATCCGCCTGTCCGGCTACGCCGTGGGCACCGACATCGCCATCGAGATCACCGGGGCCCGCCCGGGTGAGAAGATCGACGAGGACCTGACCGCCTCGGGCGAGGAGCTGCTCTCCACCACCCACGAGGCCGTCTACCGCCTGCTGCCCTCGGCGCTGGCCCCCGAGGACCTCGACATGGCGCTACTCGAGCTCGACGAGTACGTGGCCACCCGCAACCCCGAGCTGGGCCGCAAGGCGCTCTTCGCTCTGGCTGAGTCCGCAGTATTCTCCGAAGCGGTGGTGGACGAGGTGGCGGTGTGACATTGGCGGATCGGCCGGCCGGCTCTGCGCCGGACCGGCCCGAGACGCTTGTCGTCATCGGTCAGGGCTACGTGGGGCTCCCCCTGGCTCTGGCCGCCGTCGACGCCGGTTTCACGGTGGTCGGCTTCGACACCGACCAGGCCCGCATCAAGCGCCTGGCGGCGGCCGTCTCGTACGTGGAGGACATCTCCGACGACACCCTGGCGGCGGCCCTGGCCACCGGCCGCTACCGGCCCACCTCTGACGAAGCGGACTGCGCCGGATTCGACATCGCCGTCATCGACGTCCCCACGCCCCTGAAGGACGGCCAGCCCTACCTGGCCTACGTGGAGGCGGCGGCGGCCATGGTGGGCCGTCAGCTGCGCCGCGGAGCCACCGTCATCCTCGAGTCCACCACCTATCCGGGCACCACCGAGGAGCTCGTCCGCCCCATCCTGGAGGAGACGTCGGGCCTGGTAGCC
>Ga0307372_10005857_pt1 | contig 18226 bp, 13 predicted proteins | sample OX1MG_FD_202533 | JGI IMG/M metagenome (GOLD analysis project Ga0307372, IMG submission 202533) | Soil microbial communities from Risofladan, Vaasa, Finland - OX-1 | ecosystem: Environmental > Terrestrial > Soil > Coastal area > Acid sulfate soil | place: Finland: Risofladan, Vaasa | collected...
CAGCATCGGCATCGTGTCGGTCACCTGCCCCACCCCGACGCTCTGCGTGGCCGGGGACGGGGACGGGGACATCCTGAGTTCCGTTAATCCGACCGGAGGCGCCTCCGCCTGGAACGCGGCGCACATCGGCGGGCCCGGCGCGGACCTGAGCGTCAGCTGCGCGAGCAGCACGTTCTGCGTGGCGATAGAGATGTCTACCGGAACTACGTTCACCTCGACCAACCCGGCAGGCGGGGTATCCGCCTGGCAGTCATCGGCGCAGTTCCCTGGCACCTGGAGCCTCGGGCCGGTGGCATGCCCGGCCACGACGCTGTGCGTGGCACCCGGCGTCTACCAGTTCGATGGCGACAAGGTCCCCTCGCCGGTGATCTTCTCCTCGGCCGATCCCGCCGGGGGAGTCGCGACCTGGCAGATCCTCCGTGCGGGACCCGGCGACGACGGAGTGACAGCCACTTCCTGCCCGGACACCTCGTTCTGCGCGGTCGCCTCCGACGAAGGCGGCCTGTTTGTCTCGGCCGATCCGGCGGGCAGCGATCCTTCCAGCTGGCAGTGGGCCGGGTTCACCGCGGGGACGGTAGCGTGCGCGAGCAGATCGCTGTGCGTGGCGGGAACCGATGCCGGCCAGGTCAGCGTCGGCGTGCCACCGGTGCCGACTCAGACGACGATCACGTCTGCCACCGGGTCTCCCGTAGTCGGTCAGCGGATCAGCGTGCGTGTCCAGGTTGCCAGCACGATGGCCGGCCTGACGACTCCGGCCGGAGCGGTAACTGTCACCGACGGCTCGCAGGTCTGCGCGGCACGGCTCTCCGGATCTGCGGGCATCGCGACCGGCGCGTGCGACCTCACCGAGTTCAGGCCAGGCAGCTACTCGCTGTCGGCCAGCTATCCGGCCCAGGGTTCGTTCGCAGGAAGTCAGACGGCCGTACGGACCGATGTCACCGTGCTGCGGGCGCCGACGGCTACCGCGCTGAAACTATCCTCCGGCCGGATCGTCTTCGGTCACGAGCAGCGCGAGCACCTGACCGTCACCGTGCGTCCTCGGTTCGCCGGCGTGCCGGCAGGCACCGTCGTCATCTCGGCGCGGGGCAAGGTGCTGTGCCGGCTGGTGCTGCGGCACGCCAGTGCGTCCTGCTCCCTTACCGGCAGGCAGCTCAGGCCAGGTACTTACCGGCTGACCGCACGTTACCTGGGCAGCCCAAGTTACCTGGGCTCCCGCTCGGCGGCCATGCTTGTCACCGTGCTGCGGCGCCGTTAGCGGGACTAGCCGCGCCTAGCTCTCGGCGAGCCTGTCCTGTCCGGCTGGCTCAGGACGGCTCGCCGAGTATGCGCAGCCGTAGCAGTTGCGGCATCTGCTCAAGCTGCTTGGCCACGGAAGCGGGCAGGGTGTCTGTCTGCAATTCCATGATGCTGTAGGCATAGTCGCCGCGGCAGTCGTTAATCAGCTCGATGACGTTGATCCCGGCGCCGCTGATGACCTGAGAGAACTGCGCGATGACGCCGGGCGTGTTCTTGTGCGTGAGCGTGATCCGCAGGTGGCCGCGCCGGGGCAGCGACACCGCGGGGTAGTTCACCGAGTGCCTGATGTTGCCGTTCTCCAGGAAGTCCTGGAGCTCGTCCGCGATCATCACGGCGCAGTTGTCTTCCGCGCTGCTTGTGCTGGCGCCCAGGTGCGGCAGCACGATGACCTTGTCGTGGGCGTAGACGACCGGGTTGGGGAAGTCGGTCACGTAGCCACGCAGCTGCCCCGAGTCCAGCGCGGCGATCAGCGCCTTCTCGTCGACCAGTTCGTCCCTGGCGAAGTTGAGCAGCACCGCTCCGGATGGCAGCAGCCGCAGCCGGTGCTCGTCGATCAGTTCCCTGGTGGTGTCGGTCAGCGGCACGTGCAGCGTCACGAAGTCGCTTTCGGACAGCAACCGGTCCACGTTGTCCACCCGGTGCACCTGAGCCGACAGTTCGTCGGCGTGCTCCTCGCTCATCGCCGGGTCGTAGCCGAGCACTCGCATGCCGAGGTCGACGGCGGTGTTGGCGACCCGGTAGCCGATCGCGCCGAGCCCGATCACGCCGAGAGTGCCGCCGCTGATCTCGTGGCCGGCGAATCGCTTCTTGCCTTTCTCCACGGCCTTCTTCATGTCCTGCGGCGGCAGCGACTTGGCGTAGGCGAGTGCGGCAGGCAGGTTACGCGCCGCCAGCAGCATTCCCGCGACGACGAGTTCCTTGACCGAGTTGGCGTTCGCCCCTGGGGCGTTGAACACCACCACTCCGCGTTCGGCCATCGCCTGGACGGGGATGTTGTTCACGCCCGCTCCGGCCCGGCCGATGGCAAGGACACCGCTGTCAATGGTTTCGTTGTGCAAATTGAACGACCGGAGCATGATCGCATCGGGCTGTTCGACGGCGCTGTCCACCGTGTAATCGGTGCTGAACCGCCGCAGCCCGACGGGCGAGATCGCGTCGTAGGTTCTGACCTGGAACTTACCCATGTCTGGCCTCGAATTCCCGCATGAAAGTGACGAGCGCGTCGACGCCCGCCTCCGGCATGGCGTTGTAGATGCTGGCCCGCATGCCGCCGACGCTGCGATGCCCTTCCAGGTTCACCAGCCCCGCTGTCCTGGCTTCGGTGCGGAAGCGTTTCTCCAGGTCCGGTTGCGCGATGGTGAACGGCACGTTCATCCGGGACCGGTTAGCCGGCGCGACCGGGTTGGCATAGAAACCGGATTCCTCGATCGCCGCGTACAGCTTCGCAGCCTTGCGCTCGTTGATCTTCGTCAGCGCCGGGACGCCGCCTTGGTCGGCGGCCCACCTGAAGACCAGTCCGGCGAGATACCAGGCGTACGTCGGCGGCGTGTTGATCATGGAGCCGGACTTCGCGTTCTCCGTCCAGTCCCAGACCACCGGGGTATCCGGTCTGGCCTTGCCGAGCAGGTCGTCACGCACGATCAGCACCGTCAGGCCGGCCGGGCCGATGTTCTTCTGTGCCCCGGCGTACAGGACGCCGAACTTAGTCACGTCGATCGGCTGGCTCAAGATGATCGAGCTGACGTCGGCGACCAGCGGTACCGAGCCGGTGTCCGGCACCGACTCGAACACGACGCCCTGGATCGTCTCGTTCAAAGTGATGTGCACGAACTGGGCGTCGTCGGAGAGGCGCCAGTCCTGCTGCGGTGGCACATAGGTATGCGGACTCGTCTTGGCCGCGACGTTGATGCCGTCGAGGTACTTGGCGCCCTCGGTGTAGGCGCGCTGGCCCCACATGCCGGTGATCACGTAGTCCGCCACGTCACCCCGAGCTGCCAGATTCATGCCGAGTGCGGCGAACTGGCCGGTGGCGCCGCCTTGCAGGAACAGCACGCGGTAGTCGTCAGGGATGGCCATCAGGCTGCGCAGGTCAGCTTCGGCGGCCTCCGCGATCCGCAGGAACTCCGCGCCGCGGTGGCTCATCTCCATCACGCTCATGCCGCAGCCGTGCCAGTCGGTCAGTTCCTCCTGCGCCTGCCGGAGGACGGGCTCGGGCAGCACGCCCGGCCCGGCACTGAAGTTATAAACCGTACTTGATCTGTCGTTTCCGCTCATGGCCCTTAAGTATCGTAATAACGAAATCTGGCTTCTCGCTCGCGCGAATTGCTGCCGGCTGTTCCCGTGGTTCCCGTGGTTCCCGTGGTTCCCGTGGTGCCCCGGCACGGCCGCTCTCGCTGGACAGCGCCGTCGCAGCCGCGACCCGCTCTTCACAATACCGGTGCGGGCATGGTCGCAGTGACAGGCAGTAGCCGCGGCGTCGCCTAGTCTGCGTGATCGTGGTCGATTCTCGGTGCCTGCGGCTGAGAATCGACCACGATCACGGAAGCCTTTCCGAACTAGCTGGCGGGATGGCCGGCCGCCCGGCGCAGGGCGGCCTCCAGGGCGGCCCGGTCGAGCCGGGGGAGAACGGCAGCGAAGTGGCCGTCTGGCCGCACGACGTGCACGCTGTCGGGGCCGGCCGCAAGGGCGGCCCGCAGCGTGCCCGCCTGGTCGATCTCGTCGAGCGCGTACGCGGTAACCGGAGCCGCGACAGCCCGGACCGCCAGTCGCCGGGCCGCCGCCGCGGCCGGTGCCGTCTGGGTGAGGACGACGAACGAGCGGCCGAACAGGCGGCGCAGCCGGGTCGCGACGCCGTCGGCGACGACTGGCCCGTCCGGGCAGATCACGCCGGGTACGGCCGGCCTGATCGCGCCTGGCGCGGTGGGGAAACCGTCCAGCGGCGGTCCCGGCGTGGTGAGCGGACTGGCCGTGTACCAGTACGGCTCGGCCAGCTTGCCCGAGTCGATCAGCGACCTGGCGTCCGGGTCGGTCAGCGCCCGGTCGAGCGTGTCGGTGCGCCAGCGGCGCGATTCGGTGGTCCGCGGCACGAGGAACTCCATGGTGGCGCTGGTCACGCGGAGGTTCTCGGCCGCCGCCGCCGACCGTTCGGCGTGGTAGCTGTCCAGCAGGTCAGGTGGCGCCCAGCCATGTCGGACGAACGCCAGTTTCCAGGCCAGGTTCTCGGCGTCGGCCATGCCGGAGTTCAGGCCGCGCGCGCCGAACGGCGCGTACAGGTGCGCGGCGTCGCCGGCCAGGAACGCCCGTCCGACGCCGAACGCCTGCGCTACCCGCTCGTGGAACCGGTACGCCGTCGCCCACACGATCTGGTACGGAATCTCGCCGGTGATCCGCCTGACCCTGGCGTCCAGGCCACCGCTGGCGCGCTCGGCGGCGAAGTCGAAGCCGGCCGGCACCTGCCAGTCGATCCGCCAGACCCCGTCGGGGCACTGATGCACGAGCACCTGGCGACCCGGATTCCAGCGCGGGTCGAAATAGAACCTGCGCTCGCTGGGGAACGGCAGGTCGGCCCGGATATCGCAGATCAGGAACTGATCGGGGAACGAGCGGCCGGGGAAGTCGACTCCGAGGCACTCGCGCACGGTGCTCCTGGACCCGTCGGCGCCGACGAGGTGGCTGCCGCGATACCTGGTACCGCTGCCTGCCTGCGCCTCGGCCCGGTCCTGGTAGCTCGCCAGGTCGACCAGCGGGTCGCCGAACCGCAGCTCGATCAGCGGCTCCGCGACGGCCCTGGCCAGCAGGAAGCGTTCCACGCTGGACTGGGAGATGTTGATCCACGGCGGCAGCACGCCCGCGCCCTGGTCGGGGAACTCTACCGCGAACAGTTCCTGCTCGCGGTAGAAGGTGCGCCCGGTCGTCCAGGTCACGCCCTCGGCGACCATGCCGTCGGCGCAGCCGACCCGGTCGAAGATGTCGAGTACGTCGCGCTGGAAGCAGATCGCACGGGAGCCGCCGGCTGACCGCTCCGCGGCCGCTTCGAGCACGACGGACGGGACCCGCCACCTGGCCAGCAGCAGCGCCGTGGCCAGCCCGACCGGACCGGCGCCGGCGACGAGGACCGGTTCCATCCCGTCAGCCCTGAAGCTGGTCCCAGACCCGCCGGTCGCGCTCGGCGGTCCAGATGGCGGGCCGTCGCACGCCGGACAGTTCGTCCCACAGCCGGGAGACGTTGAACGGCATGCAGTGCTCGAAGATCGGCCACCGGCCGTACCGCGGCGCGAGCGCACCGTGCGCGGCGGCGAAGGCCTCCCTGAGCGTGCCGCCGGCCTCGTGTACCGCGCCGACCTGGTCCAGCATCGTCGTCAGGAATTCCCGGGTCTGGCCGATCGCCGCGGTCACCGCATCCGCGCCGCGGGCGACCGCACCGCGGCCGCCAACCAGCGCCTGCGCGCCGAACGTTGCCACCGCGTCCAGGGTGCCGGCCGCCCAGTCCCGGTGGTAAGCGTCGCCGGTGTACAGAGCCGCCTGTGCCTCGACCAGATCGCCGGCGAAGAGGATCCGCTGGCTGGGCAGCCAGGCGACGATGTCGCCCTCGGTATGGCCCAGGCCGCAGTGGGCAAGCACCAGCTCGCCCCTGGCGCCGCCGAGGTCGATCGTGAACCGGTCGGAAAAGGTAGCGGTCGGCCAGGTCAGTCCAGGGATGGACGCGGGGTCCGTGAACAGCCGGGGCATCCGGCCAAGCTCGGACTCCCAGTCCTGCGCGCCGCGCTCGGCGATCAGGGCGCGGGTACCCTCGTGCGCGACGATGACGTCCGCGCCGAAGGCGCTCGCCCCGAGCACCCGCACCGCGTGGTAGTGCGAGAGCACCAGGTACCTGATGGGTTTGCTGGTGTGCTGGCGCAGCGTCTCCAGCCAGGCGCGGGCCGCGACCGGGGTTGCCATGGCCTCGAAGCAGACCAGGAAGTCCTCGCCTTCGATCGCGCCCACGTTCGGATCGCCTGCCGCGGTCAGGGCGTACACCCCGTCGCCGAGTATCTCCAGCGTTTGCTCTTTCATTTCGAGGTCGGCCGAGGAGGCGAACGACTTCATCGGGTGAGCTCCCATCCCGTTCCGGCTGGCCGCGGTGCCCGTGCCGCCGCGCACATTCCAGGAGTACACCCCGCACGGCTCCGTGGCCAGCGGCTCGGTATCGAGCTTTTCGTCGCCGGAGTGCAGGCTCTGGCTCCTGGTGGGTAGAAAAGCCGGATAGGGGTAGCGCAACCAGCCGTAGGGTAGCGCCCGCCCGGAAAGTCAGGTATAAAGCCCCATGAGTGTTTATCGGTGCAGCTCTCCCGCCGCCGCCCGGCTGACCTGCGAAACCTTGCGGGCCGCGGTGTCCTGGCGGGCCCGGCGGTCAGGGCCTCGCGATCATGGTTGCTGAACCGGTCGGCTGGCCCGCGCGAGGCGTCGGCGTCCGCAGGAGGGGGCCTGGCGCGGACCGGCAAGGAGTCGGTGTCCGCGTTCAGGAGAGCCCAGCACCCGCCCGGCGGGTCTTCGTCCGTACCCGACCGCGTACGGCGCTGGTGCTCGGAGCAGGCGGAGTGCTCGGCGCGGCCTGGATGACCGGTGCCTTGCCGGCCGTGCAGGAACTGCTGCGATGCCAGGTCGGCGAAGTAGACGTGCTGCTCGGGACCAGCGCTGGAAGCGTGCTCGCGGCCGCCCTGCGGTGCGGCGTCAGCATCGAGGAGATGATCGCGTACCAGCACGGTGAGCCAGTCGGCCCGCTGGCCGGCATCGCCGACATCGACGGCGGGCCATGGCCGCGCCCCCCCAAGCTGCGGTTCGGTTCGCCGCGGCTGATGATGTCCGCGCTGACCGCGCCGCACCGGACGCATCCCACAGTGGCCGCCAGCGCGTGGCTGCCGGTCGGCCGCGAGCGCCATCGCGGACTGCACAACATGGTGCAACTGCTGCACGCCCACGCCGAGTCGCACGCCCGCCGAGCCGGGTCGGAGCCCTTCCAGCCAGCCGAGCCTTGGCCTGCGCAGCCCGAATCTCAGCCTGCGCAGCCCGAGCTTCAGTCCACGCAGCCCGAGTCTCAGGCTGCGCGGCCAACCGCGTCAGACTGGTTCGAACACGGACAAACCTGGATCGTCGCGGTTGATTACGACTCGGGCTCCCGTACGGTGTTCGGCCGGGCCGGAGCGCCGCAGGCTAGCCTCGCGGACGCGGTGGTCGCCTCCTGCTCCATTCCTGGCTGGTATGAGCCAATGGTCATCGGCGGCCGCCGCTACGTGGACGGCGGGGTGCGCTCGTCGACCTCGCTCGGTCTGCTGGCAGATGCCGGGATCGACGAGGTCTGCGTGCTCGCGCCGATGGCCAGCTTGGTCAGGGATAATCCGCGTAAGCCGCATACGCGGATCGAGCGACGGATGCGCGCGCTGATTACCTATTCGCTGCAGCGTGAGGTGCGAGCACTGCGTGCTGCGGGGATGAAGGTCACTGTCGTCACGCCGGGCCCGGAGGACCTGGCGGTGATGGGCCTGAACCCCATGGACCCTCGCCGCCGCGCCGCCGTACTCGAAACCTCGCTCCGCACCTCGCCCCGCACTCTCGCCAGCGCGGGCCGGCAGGTTGCCCACCTCGGACCACCTCGCACCCACCCGCCAGTCAAGACATGACCGCTAGCGGGCACCGCAGCGTTCCGCACACCGCTGACCTGCGGATCGAGGCGTGGGCCGAGTCCCGGGACGAGTGCCTCGCGCAGGCCGCCAGCGGTCTCGTAGCGAGCTTCGCCGAGGTGACGGACGACATCACAGCGAGCCGGACCGCCGAAGTGCACCTTACGGATGAGTCAGACGAGGATCTGCTCGCGGCGGTGCTCGACGAGATTATCTACCGGGTGGATGCCGACGACCAGGTACCTGTCGCGGTCACCGTGTGGCCGGCTGCGGACGGCGGGGTCAGCCTCCGGCTCGAGCTGGTGGACCTGGATCGCGTCACGATCATCGGCGCGGCTCCCAAGGCGGTCTCGCTGCACGAGATCCGATGCTCCGCCGACCCGGCAGGCGACTGGTCGTGCACGGCTATCGTGGACGTCTAGCCGGCGTCGGGCCGGCGTCCAGCCTCCGCTCCGCCTAGCCTCCGCCGCTTAGCCTCCGCTCAGCCTTTGACGACCCCTACTGGCACGAGCTTGGCCACCTTGCGGCACAGGCCTGCGTCCTGCGCCGCGCTGACGACCTCGGTCACATCCTTGTACGCTTCTGGCGTCTCCTCGGCGAGACCGCGCGCCGACGCGCCGCGCACGGCGATGCCCTGGCGCTCCAGTCGCTGCCGCAGTTCATGGCCGGTGACCGACCGGGCGGCCTGGTGCCGACTCAGCAGGCGGCCAGCGCCGTGGCAGGTGGAGTAGAAGGCACCGCCGCCGCGGATGCCCGCCAGGACATAAGAACAGGTGCCCATCGATCCGGGAATCAGCACCGGCTGGCCGGTTTCCCGCAATTCGCCGGGAAGGTCGGGGTGACCAGGCGGCAGCGCTCTGGTGGCACCCTTGCGATGCACGCACAATCGGGCGCGCCGCCCGGCCACATCGTGCTCTTCGAGCTTGGCCAGGTTGTGCGAGATGTCGTACACCAGGTCAAGGTCTGCTCCGCACACTCGCCGGAACACCTGCCGGGTCGCCTCGGTGAGCAACTGGCGATTGGCGCGACCGTAATTCGCCGCTGCGGCCATCGCCCCCAGGTATGCACGGCCCTCTTCCGAGTCGGCCGGGGCACAGGCGAGCTGACGGTCGGGCACCGTGATGCCGTAGCGCTGCATCACCCGTTCCATCACCCGGACATGGTCAGTGCAGATCTGATGGCCAAGACCGCGCGATCCGCAGTGGATCATCACGCAGACCTGGCCAGGACGCAGGCCGAACCTTTCGGCACTGAGCGGGTCGAAGACCTCGGTGACCACCTGGACTTCGAGGAAGTGGTTCCCTGAGCCAAGGCTGCCTACCTGGTGCAGGCCGCGCTGGACCGCCCGTTCGCTGACCTGCCCGGGGTCGGCGTCGGCGACCATGCCCTCGTCCTCGCAGCGGACCAGGTCGCGTCCCGTTCCGTGGCCCTGGCTGACGGCATACCGCGCGCCGCCAAGCAAGATCTTCTCCAGCTCGGCACGCCCGCTCAGGCTCCAGACGCCGCCCCGGCCGGCGCCGCGCGGGATCGCGGCGCTCAGGCCGTCCATGACCCGCTCGGCGACCGGGGAGAACTCGTCGCCATCTAGTCCGCAGGCCAGCAGGCGGACACCGCACGAGATGTCGAAGCCGACGCCGCCAGGCGAGACCACGCCACCAGCCGACACCTCGGTCGCGGCCACCCCGCCGATCGGGAAACCGTAGCCCCAGTGGATGTCCGGCATCGCGTAAGACGCCTCCACGATGCCGGGGAGCGTCGCCACGTTCGCGACCTGAAGCAGCGCGTGATCATGTGCGAGATCGGGAACGAGCGTCCGGGTCGCGAACACTACGCCAGGGACCCGCATCTGCCCGCTGGCAGGGATCACGAACCGATACGGAGTTTCCTGCACGACCTCCATCCGCCGAATCCCTCCCGTGAGCCACTCCAGCGAGTCCCGAGCACGGCCGGTCCAGTCGGCTAGCCCTTCAAGCCTTCAAGCAGTCGTGCTCGTCCATCCAGGGCCGAAGGTCCTTGCATCACCCCGAGCACAGGGCGCGGTACCTGGCGTGGTTCGCTGGGCGGCGGCGGGTCTGTGCGAAGGTAGTCGGATGAATTCACCGGCCACAGTTGTGATCAGCGGAGCGGGGACCGGCATCGGCCGGGCGGTTGCGCGCCGGATGGCCGCCGAGGGACTGCACGTCACAGCGGTGGGCAGGCGGCGGGAACCGCTCGAGCGCCTTGCCGACCAGCTCGGCCAGAACGTCGACGTGATCGCCGCCGACGTCGGTACCGAGATGGGAGCCGTCACAGTCGCCTCGCACATAGTGTCGGTCGGCAGGTCATGCGTCGCGGTGGTGAATGCGGCCGGCGGCCTGTCGGCCGGCGGCGGGTCGCCCGATGACCTGGAGAAGATACGCCGGACCTGGCAGGAGTCGTTCGAGTCGAATGTGCTCACGGCTGTCCTGCTGGTGGAAGCTCTGCGCGAGATGCTTGAGCTCAACAGCGGCCGGGTCGTGCTGATCTCCTCGGTCGCCGCGTTGCGCGGCAGCGGCGGTGGTCCGTACGGCGCGATGAAGGCAGCGCTGCATAGCTGGGTGTACGACCTGGCCCGCGAACTCGGCGCGCACGGCGGCACGGCCAACGCCGTAGCCCCGGGCTTCGTCCCCGACACCGAATTCTGGACCGGCCGGCTGACGGAGGAGTCCCGGCGGCAACGCGCCGGGCAGACCCTGGTCGGCCGCGAAGGCAACCCAGAGGAGATCGCCTCGCTGATCGCGTGGCTGCTCGGTCCGGACGGCGGATGGGTTACCGGCCAGATACTCTCGCCGAACGGCGGAGTCGTACTCGGCCGGTGACACCCGGCGCTAGCGGGACCTGCCGCGCGGCGGCGGACCGATCCCCGGCCAGGGCGCGGCGCGGGCGTTTCGATCGTGGACGTAATTCAGTGAACCTAACTGACGCACGTCCGCGATCATGGTCGCGGAGGGGTGGTATAGCCAGGATTCCGTCAGTAGAGTCGGGCGGGGCTGGTCGTTAGAGAAAACGTTCCGCCCACCGATTACTACGGCATTCTCAGGAGATTGGGGAAATCCATGCGCCGTATCAGACGGGCTGGCATGCAAGTTGTTGCGGCAGGCTCGGTGATCACTGCGTTGACGATGGTCGGGGCCATGCCTGGCCTGGCGTCGTCCGCAGGGCATCCGGGCCCAGCAGGGCTGCTGGCTGGTGTCCGCGGCCTGCATGCCGGAATGCACAGGGCGGCGGCCAGCAACTCAGACACCGGGCAGTCCGATGAAGTCCTGACCTCTGCCGCTCAGTACGCAGCCATTCGCACCGCGCCGGCCCTGACTGTGAGCGCGCAGGCTTTCGCTGCCGCTATCGCGCAGGCGCGCAGGCTCCGCGGCTTCGGCGGCGGCTGGCAGGAAGTCACCCGTAAGCCGTACAACTCCGATGCACTCGGTTACCGCGACCCGATCTGGTCGAACTCCAGCGGCGGGGCCGGCGACGTGGCCGGCCGGATCACCGCGCTGGCGGTCGACGGCCATACCCTCTACGCCGGCGCGGCGGCGGGCGGTGTCTGGCGTTCGACCGATGGCGGCAAGCACTGGGTCCCGGTCTTCGACCGGCAGTCGGACCTGTCCATCGGCGCGCTTGCAGTCAACCCGGCTGACCATTCGATCTGGGTCGGTACCGGCGAGGCCAACACCAGCCAGGACTCCTATGCCGGCAATGGCATCTACCGGTCGGTCAACCACGGCAGGACCTGGCGCCTGATCGGCCAGCCACTTCTTAACCACACGGTTTTTCAGATCACTTTTGACAAGGCTGGCCACGTGTACGCGGCTACCAGCCAGGGCCTGTACCGGCGCACGTCGTCGAACTTGTGGGCACCCTGGGTGCCGGTGCTCAACCCGGTCGACCACCCCGGTTCGCCTTACGGGACCGCCTCCGTCACCGACGTGAAGGTACGGCCGGGGACCGGTGGCCAGACCGTCATCGCGGCGATCGGCTGGCGCGGCGGCACCCTGCCGATCGACTTGACCAACAACGGCTTCTACTCCTCGACCGACGGCGGCCACAACTTCAGCGAGGTCACCCTCACCGGCGACCTGGCCGGGGCAACCGATATCGGCCGGACGACCTTCGCCTACTCGGCCGACGGCAAGGTGCTCTACGCGCTGGTCGAGAAGACCACGACCCTGGGTCTCAAGGGCGTGTACGAGTCGGCGAACGGCGACCTGGCCGGTCCGTGGAAGCTCATCGCGGACAGCGCCAAGCTGGCCGCCCCCGCCGTCAACTCGGCGTACGCGCTGTCGGGCGGCACGCCGGGCGCGCAGGCCTGGTACAACCAGGCGATCATCGTCGACCCGTCCAACGACTCGCACGTGTTCGTCGACCTCGAAGAGGTCTTCGAGACGTCGGATGCCGGCGCGACCTGGTTCGCCACCGGGCCGTACTGGAACTTCCCGTACCCCTGCTGGAGCGCGGACCCGACCAAGGACACCTGCCCCAACACCGTCCACGCTGACCAGCACGCACTGGCGATCAGCGGTGGCACGCTGTACACCGGCGACGACGGCGGCGTGTACGCGCACCCGCTCGCCGACGTGGACGTGGTGAAGTGGGCTGACCTGAACGCCACCCTGCACACCCTGGAGTATTACTACGCGGCTGTCGGGCGGGCGCCAGGCGGCGGCGTCGACATCTGGGGCGGCTTGCAGGACAACGGCGTCAGCCTGCTGTCGCCGCACTCGCGGCAGATGGTCTCCCCGTTCGGCGGCGACGGCGGCGACGTCATCGTCAACCCGGCCAACGGCGACCAGGCGGTGAATGAGTACGTCGACCTGAACATGGCCTCCACCGTCAACGGCGGCCGTTCGGACGGCACCACCGAGTCCTACAACACGATGAACCCGTCCTGCTTCAACGTCCTGTTCACGCCGAGCCCGTGTGACCCGAACCCGCGGTTCATCGCTCCGTACACCGCGGACATCCACAACATCAACCACTGGGTGGCCGGCGGCGAGTTCGTGTGGGACAACCAGTCCAAAGGCTGGGCCACGAGCTGCTCGCCGACGACATGCGACTGGGTGCCGGTGCACGATGTCGGCGCCGGCAACTCGATCAACGCCATCGCCGACAGCGGATCGGTGACCTACGCCGGCTGGTGCGGGAACGGCTGCAACCCGGGCGGTGCGAGTCCCTTTATCTCGGGCATCGACACCAACTTCGGCGGCACCTGGCACACCGTCAGCTCGCCGGTGCTGCCTAACCGCATTCCCACCTCGTTCACCATCGACCCGCGCAACGCCGCACACGTCGTGGTCACGTTCGGCGCGTTCTCACGCAAGTGGATCGCCGGCGGCGGGGTCGGACATGTATTCCAGTCGTTCAACGGCGGTGCCACCTGGACCAACGTGAGCGGCAACCTGCCTGACGTGCCGGCCGAGGCGTCGGCGCGCTGGCACCGCCTGCTAGTCGTGGGCACCGATATCGGGGTGTTCGCCACGTCGGCGCGCAACCCCGGCCGGTGGTTCCGGCTCGGGTTCGGCCTGCCGGCCGCGCCGGTCGACGACCTGCGGACGTCACCGGATCAGGGCTTCCTGCTGGTGGCTACGCACGGCCGTGGCCTATGGCGGATCGGCTCACGTTTCGGCATCTAGGCGACAGGGAGCACAGGTAAGTAATAGCGCCTGGCGGGGCCGACCGATCACACGGCCGCTCCCGCCAGGCGTTTTCCTGCGGGCGCGGTTGGATTCCGGCAACACCGATGGCCCGTTGGTGCTGCTGTAGGCGCACCAACGGGCCATCGGTGCGGTAGCAGCGTCAGGTCCGGTCGGCTACCCAGGCGGCGATCAGGTCGGCGGCTTCGGCCCGGGCACCGGCCGGTTCGAGCAGGTAGTGGTCGGCCTTGATCAGGCGCAGGTGCTTGTCGTCGGCGGCGATGGCGTCGTACAGCCGCTTCGCGTCGCTGTCGTAGACGCAGGCGTCCGCGGTGGCGTGGATGACCAGCGAGGGCACGGTGATCCTGGCCAGATGCGGCGCCGCGGCGCACTGCGAGGTACGCAGGCTCCACATCGACAGCCAGCTGCGCAGCGTGCTGAGCGTCCCGATGCCGAAGACACCGTAGTTGGCCTTGACCGGCTCACCCAGGTAGCACCAGTTCGGCCGCCGGTCCGACGGTTCGATGTCCGGGTCGATCATCCTCAGGTCGGCCCAGGTCCGCGGCACCGTGAACAGCCGGTCCCTGGCCCTCGTCCCGTCCAGCGCGGCAAGCTGGTCCAGCGCCCAGTCGGTGATCCGCTCGTTGCGGGCTCGCTGGGCCGCGCGGTACCGCTGCTGGAACTGCTCGCTGTACGGCGGGCCGTTCTCGGCGTTGAACGGGTCGAGCGCCGGGTCGGCCGACAGCGGGTCGGTCTCGTCGGTCACTGAGGCATCGAGCCAAGCGGTCAGCACCTCCGGCCGGCCCGAATGCGCGGCCAGCGCGATGAACACGTCACCAGGCGGCAGTTGCTCGATCGCGGGCAGCGGACGCATCCCGGTGACCGGGGTGACGTTGGGCTCGACGGCCTGGGACTGGTAGGCCGCCATCAGCGAGCCGCCGCCGGAGTTGCCGAGCAGCACGATCCGCTGCACGCCGGCTGTCCCGCGCAGCCACCTGACCCCGACGCCGATCTCGGCCAGCGCGTGGTCGAGCAGGAAGTGCGCCTCGTTGCCGCGGAACCGGGTGTTCCAGCCGAGGAAGCCGTAACCGCGCTCGGCCAGGTAAGAGGCCAGGTAATGCTCGGCGAAATCCACGTTGTAGTGGGTGGCGATAAAGGCGGTCTTGGGCCAGGTCCCGGCCGGGTGGTGGTAGATGCCCTGGCACGGGTGACCGCCGGCGCCGGCCCGGCCGACCACCGGGGCCGGCAGGCCGACGAAGTCCCTCGCGATTTCGGTCATCTGACCTCCATGGACCGCGTCTGGTGCGCCCTGGCGCGTGGCTGAAACTGAGTTTAGATTTAGCTACATATCCGCACCAGGCCGAAGCCGAAGGGGGCCGATCATGGAGTGGCGTAATCAGGAATTCCACCTCGGCGGCGTCAACCACCTCGCGCTGGTGTGCTCGGACATGAAGCGCACGGTGGAGTTCTACACGCAGGTCCTGGGCATGCGGCTGATCAAGACGATCGACCTGCCTGCCGGTTCTGGCCAGCATTTCTTCTTCGACATGGGCGGCGGCAATGCCCTGGCATTCTTCTGGTTCCCCGACGCGCCTGACCCGGTCCCTGGCGTCTCGGCTCCGGTCACGCTGCCAGGGCTCGGCGAATGGACCAGTGCTGTCGGATCGATGAACCACCTGGCGTTTGACGTCCCCGAGGAGAAGTTCCTTGAGTACCGGGCCAAGCTTTTGGCCAAGGGCGTTCAGGTCAGCCCGGTGCTCGACCACGACGACAGCGAGTTCGGGGTCGCCAGGGAGCTGCACCCGGGTGTCTTCGTCCGGTCCTTTTACTTCCAGGACCCGGACGGGATCGTGCTGGAATTCGCGTCCTGGCGGCGGACGATGGGCCAGCCCGGCGACGTGCGGCATGAGCCGAAGACGGCAGCGGACCGCGCAGTCCGGGTATAAGCGGGCCGATCGCTGGCTGACCGTCGCGGACCGGGCGCAGCGGCGGGAATTCGCCACGATCTGGGTGAAGTCGATGTACTGGCGCCCCGAGGCCGGCTGATGCCGCCCTCCGCTGCGCCGTCCGCAGGATCCGCCGCCGTTCCGTCAGCGGGCTCGCCGGCCAGCTGGTCAGCCATCGCGTGCTGGTACGACGAATTGCTGACCCGCGGCAGCGGCCCGCACGAACTCGCGGTCGCTGTGACTCTCCGGCTGGTTCCCGACCTGCACGGCCAGCGAGTGCTCGACCTCGCGTGCGGCCAGGGCCTTGCCGCACGCGCGCTGGCAGCGAGCGGAGCCGCGTCGGTGACCGGCGTGGATTTCGCGCCAGAGATGATCGAGCTCGCCCGGGGCCACGAGACGGCGCGGCCACTTCGGGTCAGCTACCTGGTCGACGACGCCCGGTCGCTGTCGAGCCTAGCTGACCAGTCGTTCGACCTGGTGACCTGTCAGCTCGGGCTGATGGACATCCCCGACCTGGATGCCACTATGAAGTCGGTCAGCCGGGTGCTGCGAGCAGGCGGCGCCTTCGTGTTCGTTATCGGCCACCCGTCATTCCTGTCTCCCGCGGCCACGACCGTTCTGGGTCCGGACGGCACGCCTGCCAGGCTGGTCGGTGACTACCTGCACGAGCGCTTCTGGCGTTCGGCGAACCCGGAGGGCGTACGCCGGGCCGGGAACTACCACCGGACGCTGAGCACCTACCTGAACGCGCTCGTTCGCAACGGCTTCACCGTGGAACTCACCGAGGAGCCGGCTGCCACCGGACGGCTCGCCCGCGAGCAGCCGGTGTACCGCAGCGTCCCGGTCTTCTTCGCCGCCCGCGCCGCAAAGACGTAGCGCACTGCCAGTCGCTACTGCCGCCGGGTCACGTGCGCGAGCAGGTCGCGGGCCGCTCCCACGGGCGGGAACTGGCCGCCCGACCAGATGGCCCGCAGCGAGCGGCGCAGGTTGATGCCGTCGACCTGGACCCGGGTCAGCCGGTGCGAAGCGAGATCTTCGGCCACGGTGAGCTCGCTCAGCACGGCGGGCCCTGCGCCAGCGAGCACCGCGGCCCGCACTGCCGCCGTGGTCGACAGCGCCAGCGCGGCGGGTGCGGTGGTGCGGGCAGCGGATGCGCGTCTCGGGGCGGTTGCCGTCAGCGCCGTGGCTAGCGCGGTAGCGAGCGCGTCCCGCGTGCCCGATCCTTCCTCCCTGCTCACCAGCCGGGCCGAGGCCAGTTCGCCCGGGCTCAGCGGCTGCCGCCTGCGGGCCCACGGGTGGTCGGGACGGACAACGACGACGAGTTCGTCATGGCCGATTACCCGGCTGCGAAGGCCATCCGGCCTGGTCGGCCCCTCGACGAACCCCAGGTCCGCCTCGCCGCCGCGGACTTGCTGTGCGACGGTCTCGCTGTTGGCTGCGGTCAATACGATCTCAGCCGGCTGCTCGCCGCGATGCCGCGCGGCGGCCTGGAGCGACACCAGCCAGCCGGGAAGTAGCTGCTCGGCGATGGTCATGCTGGCGCTGACCCGCAACCTGGCGTGATGGTCGTTGCGCAGCGCCGCGAGCCCGGCGTCCAGTTCGCTGGCCACGGCGAGCAGGCGCGCGGCCCACTCGGCCACGACTTTCCCTTCCGCGGTGAGCGTGGATCCGCGTGATGTCCTGGCCACAAGCGCCACGCCGGCCTGCGCCTCGGCCGACTTGATCCGCGCCGAGACGGCCTGCTGGGTGACGCCGACTTGCCTGGCGGCCGCGTTCAGGCTGCCGGTCCTGGCGATCGCGAGCAATACTTCAAGCGCGGCGAGGTCGGGCACCCGGGCGCTGAGCGGCATAAGTCATGGTAACTATCCGGTCAGCCCGTCGCGACAAATCCGGCTTGTAGCTCTCTCAGCGCCTTGGCGGTGCGTGCGGCCCGGTCCGCCCACCAGGTACGCGGGTCAGGCGGCCGGTACCGGGTCGCGGGCACTGGCTGCTGTGCGGCGTGCCAGCCGGACCAGCCGGCGGCGAACCGGTTCAGCCAGCCAAGCGTCGCCGCGGCGTCCTGGTCGAACAGGGCCTGCAACGTGTACCTGCGTTCGCCGATCCGGTAGCCGATCCCGGCGGCTTCCGCGGCGGCACGCAGGTCCGCGCCGGTGAGGATGATGCCCGAGCGCACCGGCGCGAGCAGCGAGTCGAGCAGCAACCGGGAGCGCGAAGCCGCACGGCCGTCCATTTCTTCCAGGCCGAGCGCCGCGGGTGCGTCGCGCAGCGCGAGCGGCAAGGCGGCGGGCGCAGCCGCCCGCCTGGCCTGGGAGGCGAGTACCCGCAACGTGAGATCCGCCCAGGGACCCAGTGCCGGGGTGTCGAGCCGGCGCACCGCGGTCAGGTACCCGGGCGCCCACGACCACAAGTGCTCCCACAGCAGCGCGTCCCTCGCCTGCGCGAGCCGGGTCCTGGCCCGGCCGGTTCGCGCGGCTGTCGCAGCGTCGCCGAGTTCGGCGTGCAGCGCCAGCAGGGCACCGAGGTGGTCGGCGTCCGCTGGCGGGCTCAGCCCGAGCGCCCGCCAGAACCCGGCGACCCGGTCCAGCCCCTCGCCGCCGAGCTTGCCGTCGGCACCCAGGTGGATGGCGGCGTGCGGCGGCGCTGCGAGCACGAATACGGCCGTATGCTCGGCGGCCGACGGTAC
>Ga0307372_10005858_pt1 | contig 18226 bp, 18 predicted proteins | sample OX1MG_FD_202533 | JGI IMG/M metagenome (GOLD analysis project Ga0307372, IMG submission 202533) | Soil microbial communities from Risofladan, Vaasa, Finland - OX-1 | ecosystem: Environmental > Terrestrial > Soil > Coastal area > Acid sulfate soil | place: Finland: Risofladan, Vaasa | collected...
CTGTCGGGACGGCGTTTTTGGAGGTTCACGTCGGCGGTCAACGCGGCATTAGTGGGGGGGTGGGGTCAGGCTCTGGGTTTTCTCGATCAGAGAGGAGCCAAGGGCATGAGCAGAAGAACGGTCGTGGGCGGCCCGCTGGAGCCGTTCAGGGATGGGATCCAGGCGGCGCTTGCCGCGAGGGGCTATTCGATAGAACGCAGGGGCCAGGTGATGCTGATGGTGGCGCATCTGAGTCGCTGGCTCGGCGAGCGCGGTTTGGGCTGTGACGATCTGACCTGCGAGATCGTCGACGAGTTCTTCGGAGTGTTCCATCGAAGTTGGTGTCGGACATCGAGGTCTTTGGCGCCAGTGCTGGCATATCTGAGAGGGATCGGTGCTGTCCCTGCGGCGAGATCCGTTCCGGTTGGGCGTACGCCAGCCGAAATCGAACTTTGGGAATCGTTTCGGCGTTGGTGTGTAGACCGGCGAGGATTGAAGGCTTCGACCGCGGAGGAATATGTCCGACGGGCGGAGCAGTGCGTTCGGAGCTGCGATTCCCAGGAGATCACGGTCGGCGATCTTGACGGCCCTGCTGTGCTGGGCGCTGTACGTGCCGCCGCGCGATCGCTGCCGGGCCCTTCGCTTCGATGCACGGTGACAGCTTTGCGCTCGTTCCTGCGTTTCTTGCATGCGACCGGGCGGACAGCGTCACCGCTGGTGGGGGCGGTGCCGCCGATCAGGGAGCGGGCACGCATGATGCCCGCGCTGTCGGTTGTTTCCGAAGCGTCAGCAAAACAGCTCATATCCAGCTGCGACACCATGACCGCCACGGGGCGACGGGACGTGGCGATCTTGGTCGTGTTGTGTCGTCTCGCTTTGCGCTCGCACGAGGTCGCCGGGCTGACTCTGGATGACGTGGACTGGCGGCGGGGAGAGCTGAGGGTGGCGGGCAAAGGTGGCCGAATCGAAGTTCTGCCCCTGCCGAGTGATGTCGGGGAGGCCATCGCCGACTACCTCACCGCCGGGAGGCCTGAGGTGGTGAGCCGGGCATTGTTCGTCAAAGCGGTCGCCCCGTTCGGGCCGATGTCCCCCGACGGGGTTAACGCGGTAGTGCGCCTGGCGTGTGACCGTGCCGGCCTGCCCCGGGTGGGCCCGCACCAACTCCGGCATCTGGTGGCAACCTCGACGCTCAGGGCTGGGGCCTCATTGACGGAGGTCGCTCAGTTGCTTCGCCACACAGACTTGACCACCGCGGCGATCTACGCGAACGCGGACCCTGTAGCTGTGGCGGCGTTGGCTCGCCCGTGGCCGGGAACGGCCCGATGACCGCCACACCGTTGGGTCAAGCCGCCGAGGAGTACATCGCCGTCCGCCGTTCGTTCGGTTACAAGCTGCGCTACCACGACAGGCTGCTCGCCGACTTCTGCTCATGGCTGGAACGGGCCGGGGCGCACACGGTGAGCACGGACGCTGCCGTGTCATGGGCGGTGGCACCAAGGGCGAGCGACTCGTGGCACGCCGAGAGGTTGAGCGCGGTCCGGGGCTTCGCTACCTACTTGCACGTCTTTGACCCTTGTTGCGAGGTGCCCCCAAGGGACCTGTTGCCAGCCGGTCACCGCCGGGTGCCCCCACACATCTACTCACCTCAGGAGATCGACGCGTTGACTACACAGGCTCGGCTGCTGTCTCCGCCGTTGCGAGCCGCTACGTTCGACACGCTCATCGGGCTGCTGGCGGTCACCGGCATGCGCCCCGGCGAAGCGTTGAGGCTCAACCGCGCCGATGTTGATCTTGAGACCGGGACCATCAAGGTCGTGGCGACCAAGTTCAATAAGGACCGCCAACTGGCGCTTCATGCCACCACGACCGCCGCCTTGGCTTCCTACGCCGAGCTGCGCGAGCGGTGCTGGCCTCAACCGGCGACGACGAGTTTCTTCGTCTCGAATACCGGCCGTCGACTCAGTCACAGCAGCCTGTTGGCCACCTTCTCCCGACTGCTCGACAGGGGCGGGTTGGGACCTCCAGCCGGTTCAAGAGGACGACACCCCCGGCCAATGGACATCCGGCACACCTTCGCGGTGGCGACGCTCCTCGACGCGTACCGCAAGGACCAAGACGTGCAAGCGCTGCTGCCGTCATTGTCTTCGTGGCTGGGTCACAGTCGACCTTCTGCCACCTATTGGTACTTGTCGGCCGTGCCCGAACTGCTTGCCGAGGCCAGCCAGCGAACCCAGCGGAGGCGAGCACGATGACCGCTCTGGCCCCCACCCTGCAGGCCTTCTTCGTCAACGGCCTCGAGCGCCAACGAGGCGCCAGCGTTCATACCATCGACTCTTACCGGCACGCATTCCGGTTGCTGCTCGCGTTCGCTCGAAGCGAAACCGGCAAGGACCCCGCCGATCTGGACATCGCCGATCTCGACGCCAGCCTGGTCGCTGGCTTTCTCGACCATCTCGAACTGGACCGGCACAACAGTGTCCCCAGCCGCAACACCCGTCTGGCTGCCATTCACTCGTTCTTCCGCTTCGCGTCCTATCAGCATCCCGAGCACGCCGAGTCCATCCGACAGGTCCTCGCCATTCCCCAAAAGAAGACGACCACCCGTCCTCGATCGTTCCTCATTGAAGACGAGATGGAGGCTCTCATCGACGCACCCGACCGCTCCACCTGGATCGGCCGTCGTGACCACACCCTCTTGGTCGTCGCGCTGCGCACCGGCCTGCGCCTCTCCGAGCTAACCGGCCTGCGTTGCCAAGACGTCCAGCTCGGACCCACCGGCCATCTGAAATGCCTCGGCAAGGGACGCAAACGCCGGGACACGCCACTCGACAAGCCCAGCGTCACAGTGCTGCGCGCCTGGCTGAAGGAACGACGAGGTGAACCCGACGACGTGGTATTCCCATCTCGTCGAGGCGGACGCCTCAGCCCCGACGCCGTTCAACGGCTCGTCGCCAAGCACGTCGCCACAGCCCGACGAACCTGCCCGAACCTCGACCGCAAGCGAATCAGCAGCCATAACCTCCGGCATTACGTGGACGGCTGGGTTATGTGGCCGGCTGGCGTGTTTTCGTTGCTGGGCCTGTCGCTGGCGCTGGTTCCGGCCACATAACGGGGGACTATCGGCAGGCGTGGTCGAGCCATTCGAGGAGATTTCGGTCGGCTGTCCAGCTGGGCAGGGGCTCGGGGGTGAGTGACTGGTAGGCGCTCTCGATAGCTTTGTGTTTGGTCTCCGGGTCGGCGCGGGCGTAGATCTCGGTCGTTGAGACGTCGGCGTGGCCGAGCAGGTCGCGGATGTAGATCAGGTTGACTCCGGCTTGGAGTAGGTGCATCGCCCGGGTCCTTCTGATCACGTGCGGGGTGACGTTGACGCCGGGCGCGTAGCCGGGGTCGCGGCGGCGGAGGGATTGGGCGTGTCTGGCGAGAATCTTGGTGACGCCCCAGCGGGTCAATCGGGTCTGGTGGGGACCTTGAAACAGCGGGTCGGCGTCTGCGCCGACGCCGGGATGACGGGTGCGTCGGTCGAGATAGTCCTGCAGGAGCCGGGCGGTGGGGTCCATCAGCGGGACGCGTCTGGTCTTGGAGCCTTTGCCGTGGAGCGTGACGAGCATCGGGCGGGCCGCGCGGATGTCGGCGGTATTGAGGTCGCAGAGCTCTTGGACGCGGGCGGCTGTGTCGTAGAGCGTTGCGAGTAGGACGGTGTCGCGCAGTCCGCGCCGGGTGGCCGGGTCTGGCTGGGCGAGGAGGGCTTTGACCTCGTCGCCGGTGAGGTAGCCCATGTCGGTGGCCGGGGTCTTCTTCTGCTTGACGGCGAGGATCTGGGTGGCTTGGTCCAGGAATTCCGGGCGCTCGACCGCGGTGTAGCGGGCGAGCGATTTGATCACGGCGAGGCGCTGGTTGCGGGTTGCCGGCGAGTTGTGGCGTTCGGCCTCGAGCCAGTCCAGGAACGTGAGCACGCTGGCCCGGTCGAGGTCGGCGAGACGCAGCTTCTCGGGTGGGATCGCCTGCACGTCGCGAAACCAGGTGAGCAGCAGTTTGATTGCGTCTCGGTAGGAGGAGATCGTCTGGGAGGACAGGTCCCGTTCGCCGGCGAGGTGCTCGGTGAGGAACTTCGACAGCCAGCGGCCGGCCAGATCCCCGCCGGCCGGGTTGTTGATGCGGCTCACTGGTCGCCTCCTCGCGTGGCCGGGCCCGGGATGACGTAGCCGAACCGGGCTTGGACCATTGCGGCGACCTCGGGGTACGCGTCCGCGGTCAACTGCAGGTAGTACTGGGTGCCGCGCAGGTCGGCGTGGCCCATGTAGGCCGACAGGTAGGGCAGCATCACCGCCAAGTCGCTGCCGTCAGCGGCCCAGCGGCGCAGGTTCTGCACGGCGAACCCGTGACGCAGCGAATGGATGTGCGGGCCACCCGGAGCGAAATGTGGAATGTCCGCGTCGGCGAGGTAGCGGCGCAACCGGTTGTAGATCGTGGACTTGTCAACCGGTCTGGCTGGGTCGTCGGTGTGGAACAGATGATGCGCGGGCTCCGGGTTGGGGTGCGCGGCCGCGATATACGCCTGCAGCGTGGCGGCGAGGCCCCGGGTGACGGGCACGATCCGGTTCTCACGGTTCTTGGTGTCGCGCACCTCGAGCGTGGCGCGGGCCGGATCCAGATCGCGCAGCTTGAGGTTGAGCGCTTCGGAGATGCGCAGCCCGGTGGCGTAGAGGACGCGGAACAGCACCGGGTCGACCAGCGCCCGGTTCGACATCTCTGACAGCGGCTGGGTGTCGATCGCGTCGAACAGGCGGCCGATCTCGTCGTCGCTGAACACGTAAGGCGGTGGCCGGTGGCGGGCCTTGAGGCGGGTCAGCGTCGCCGGCGCCCACGCCGGCCAGCCGAACCGGCGGGCGTGTTCTGCCAGGTCTCGCAGGATGATCTCCTCGCGGCGGATGGTGGACGCCTTGAGGTGGCGGCCGTAGAGGAATCCCTCGACCGCTTCTTGGATGATCGACCCGTCCGCGTAGCCTTCCTGGCGGCAGTGCTCGGCGAACTGCGCCAGCACCCGTGCTTGACGGTCGTAGCGGAATCCGCCGGCCCGGCGGCCCGCGACAAGCGTGTCGATCAACTCGCCAAGCGTCAGAGCGTTCATGACCGCGCCCCTCCCGGCGCGTGAAGGACATCGTCGACATCGAGCGCGCAGCAGCGCAGGTGCTCGGTATCGAGCCTGAGGTAGTGCGCGGCGGTCGTGGTACTTGTCGCGTGACCCAGGACCGCGGTGACGACCGGTGGGGGCGTGTCCGCCTGGAGCATCGCGACCGCCAGCGCGCCGCGCAGCGAGTGCAGGCCGTGCGACCGCCCCGCCTTGAACACGATCCCGGCACGGCGCGCGTAGTAGTTCAGCCGGCACCCCGCAGACGTGGAGGACCCGAACACGGTGAACGGGTAGCGGTGCTTGACGAACACCTGCCGGCAGATCGCCTCGGGCCGGCCGTGGCGGATGTAGTCGATCACGGCCCATCCGACGTCACCCGGCAGCGGCAGCGTCAACGGCAGCCCGGTCTTGTGCTGCGTGAACGCCAGCGTCTTGGCCCGCCAGTCGAACCATCCGAGCTCCAAACGGCGCAGATCCCCGACCCTCACACCGAGCCTGGCGGTCAGCAACACCATCGCGTAGTCGCGTTTGCCGATCGCGGACTGCCGATCGATCTGGCCCAACACCAAACGGACCTCCCCTGCCGTCCACGGGTGCGGAGCCGACTGACCGCGCCTCGGATAGCGCTGCGGCGGGAGCCGCCCCGCCAGGTCCTCCCGGATCTGCCCACCCTCTTGCAGATGGCGCAGAAAGTCAGCCAACGACGAACGCAGCAACCCGGTCGTCTTCGGGGCGTACCCCCGCCGCTGACGCCGAGCCCAAAACCCGGCCAAGTCCCGCGCCTGCACCTCCGCGATAGTCTCCCGCCCGACCTCATCCAGATAGGCGAGGAACAGTTCCGCCGCGTGCTGCTTGGTCACAAAAGTCGCTTCGGCGTTCCCCCGCCGCCGGCACGCCCGCAGGTACTCGTCCCTCACCGATCGGAACCGCGCTGGACAGCGCTCCACCGGTGGCGTTGTCGCCTGCCCCACCCCCGGGACGCCTCCAGCCAACGATTCCATCAGCAGGATCAACGGCCGGCGCGCCAGCTGAGCCCGCCGGCAACTGGTCGGCTCCCGCAGACCCGCCAGCCTTGACCCGGACCGCTCGGCGATGAAATCAAGGCAGTCCGCCTCGCTCGGAAGCGCCCGGCCGCGAGCCTCAAGGAACCGGGCGAACGCGTTGAACTCCGCCTCGTGACGCTTGATCGTCGCCCGCGACCGCCCCACCGCCGCCAACGCGGCGATCACCACCCCCGACGCCTCACGTACCGCTGTTGCCTGCATAAAAATCGACCTCCCCGATCGTGATGAACAGAAAGGCGATTCTTCGCCGCACCCACCCCGCCAGCGGGCGGGCCTCCCACACAGCAGCGGACAACGAATCCCGCATCAGGGAGGCCGGCGCCATCCGATCGGACAGCCGACCAGCCGGGCACCGACCCAGCACGCCCCGCGCATTATGTGGCCGAGACCAACCTCAGGGACAGGCCCAGCAACGAAAACACGCCAGCCGGCCACATAACCCAGTCGTCCACGTAATGCCTCTTATGGAGAATTCTCCATAACCGGCACAGCTGCGCCATGGACCTCCTTCGCTGTGGTGTCGACTCAGCCGTGCTGGCCCTCTGGCTCGGCCACGAAAAACTCGAATCCGTCAACGCGTACATCCACGCTGATCCCACCCTCAAAGAGCAAGCCCTCCAACGTCGAGCACCCCTCACCTCCTCATCCCGACCAAATGGTCGCTACAAGCCCGGCGACAAGCTCCTCGCATTCCTGGAAGCCCTCTGATAATGCCGCGTTGACCGCCGACGTGAACCTCCAAAAACGCCGTCCCGACAGGGATACAAACAAGGTGCCCCAACCCCACGCGGCATTACCGGCCGCGCGGCACTAAAAGCGCAGGTCCTCGACAACACCGACGGGATCATCGTCGATCACCATGTCGTGGTCGGCAACCCTGCGGACGCGCCGATGCTGGTCCCTGCCATGAAGCGGGTGATCACCCGGCTGGGGCGAGCCCCCAAGGCGCTCACCGCCGACCGCGGTTATGGAGAAGCCGGCGTCGAAGCCGACTTGGAGGACCTCGAGATCAAACACGTCGTGATCCCCCGCAAGGGCAAGGCCTCTGCGGCGCGGGCGGAACTTCAACGCTCGACGCACTTCGTGAAGCTGGTCAAGTGGCGCACCGGATGCGAAGGTCGCATCGCGACTCTCAAACGCAACTGGGGATGGGGACGCACGCTCATGGACGGCATCGAAGGGGCCGCCATCTGGTGCGCGTGGGGAGTCGCCGCCCACAACAGTCTCAAGATCGCCACCCTCGCCACCAACATGACCGCCGTCGCCCACACGACAACACGACCCCGACCGCGGCGCCCACCCGGTTCGGGACCACCAACAGGACCCCCAGATGTCCGACCCGCTGTCGCCTGACCCCGCCCGCCCCGCTTCTCCTCCCGCGCCCGAACGGCCGGGAAAGGCCCCAAACAAGGGCCGACAGAAGCCGGAAACGGGCGGGGACAGGCAAACACAGCCCTCCACCAGCCATTCACGCCACCAACGAACCCGTCACCGACAAGAGTTTTTCGGGGCGAAGTAATTAGAAGGTTCGCGTCCGACGCCGCTCGCTCGCGCCGGCAAAAGGGCAAAACAAGCAAGACACGCTCCCGATCGTGCAGGTAGCCGCCTGCCGCAGGCAGAACTCTGAGGAGCACCATGCCATCAGCTGTCCACGACCGCGTTGCTAGGTTGGCCGCGAGGAGGGCCCCTGCCAGCGCGAGAGCCGGAAGGTGGCCGAAACCGAACCTTCTACGGCCTACTGGGGGGTCCGAAGAGTGAGATCGTCACGACGCCAGACCGCTGCCATCGCAGCGGTGGTGGCACTGATCGCAGGAGCGTGCGGGGCCAGGGTCCCGCCCTACTTCGGGCCGGCCAGCCAAGTGGGCGTCGGGGCCGGGAGCGGCCAATCGGCAGTCTCCAACGGCGGGCAGAGCGCGTCGGGCCAGGGCACGACCGCCACGACGCTGTCGAGTCTCGGCGTCGCGCAGTCGGCGAGCGCCGCCCAGGCCGGGGGCGGAGGACAATCAAGTGGTGGCGCCGGTGGCCAAACGGCTGCTGCGCAGGCCCTCTCACCGGCGAACTTCAACCTCGACCCTCGCGCTGAGGCCGCCTACTGCTCAGGCGGCTCTGCGAACAAGGCTTCCGACGTCGGCATCACGCCGACGACGATCAACGTGGGCAACGTCAGCGGCCTGTCGGGCCTCCTGTCCAACAACTTCAACCAGGGCCCAGAGGCGGTGCAGGCGCTGTTCGCCGCGGTCAACCAGGCCGGCGGCGTCTGCGGACGGAAACTCAATCTCCAGGTCGAGGACGACGGCCAGGACACATCGCACAACGCCTCCGACATACAGGACCTCATCCCCAAGTCATTCGTGTTCGTCGGGTCCACATCGGACGCCGACAATGGCGGTGTCCCCGCGATGCAACAGGCCGGGATACCGGACATCGGTCAAGCGATCAACTTCACGCGCGGAGCGAACGCGAACTACTTCACCGCCGGAACTTTCGGAGCGCAGCAGAAGGGCAACCAGGACTACATCTACGACACGCTGGCCGCCGGCCTGAAGGCCAACAACAACTTCCCGAAGAACATGGCGTTCCTCGCCTACAGCATTCCCATCAGTGCCCTGGCCGCCAAGCAGTTCGAAACCCTGTGGCAGGACAGCGGTGGGGGCGTCTGCGCGGCATCGGACCTGAACGTGTCGCCCGCGAGCCCCAACCTGACGGCGGACGTGCTCAACATGGAGAACGACCACTGTGACGGGGTGTTCACCACCATGGACGTGAGCGGTAACGCCAAACTGCTGCAGGCCATGTACAACCAGGGCTATGTGGTTGGAAAGCCCGGGGGACCCATATATGCGGGAACCACCCTCGACGGGTACACGCCGGCGCAGATCTCGACCGCAGGCGTACAGCAGGCACAGGGCTTCCAGATCTTCTTGAACTTCACCCCGTTCAACGAGAATCAGCCGGCCCTCAAGATGTACCTCAGCCAGCTCCAGACCTACGAGCCGGGAAAGCAGCCCAGCTCCTTCGGCATCGAGGCCTGGGCATCCGCGCAGATGTTCATCTATGCGTTGATCAAGGCCGGCCAGAATCCGACCAGGGCTGCGATCAAGAGCATCCTCAGTAGCCTCACCACCTGGGACACGGCGGGCGCGATGGCACCCGCCCATGAACAGGCCCGCACCCCCGGCAACTGCATCATCGAGGTTCAGGTGAAGGGCAACGACTTCGTGCGTGTCTGGCCGTCCAGCGGGTTCTACTGCTCGAACAACCTCGTAGCCGTCCCGGCTTCATAGGGGACCCCTGGTGTTTCCCTTCATCGTCGTCGGTCTTTTCACCGGAGCGGTGTACGCGCTCGCCGCTATGGGCCTGGTGCTCACCTACAAGACGTCAGGCATCTTCAACTTCGCCTACGGCGCCATCGCCATGATCTGCGCGTTCACCTTTTCGGAGCTGCGCGACACGCTTGGTCTGAGCCAGTGGTATTCGCTGCCCATCGTGCTGATCGTCGTAGCGCCCGTGATCGGCGTAGCCATGGAGCGGTTGTTCCGGCCGTTGACCTCGGTCCCAGCCGAGATCCAGATCGTCGTGACGCTCGGCGTGCTCGCCTTCTTCCAGGCCCTCGAACCGATCATCTACGGCGGCCAGGCACGCGCTTTGCCGAGCATCTTCCCGACGTCCACCTTCAGGATCGGAACCCTGCGCGTCGGGTACGACGAACTCGCGACGCTCCTGTTGACGATCGGGCTCGGCCTGGGCCTATGGCTGCTGCTGCGTCGCACGAAGTTCGGCATGGCCACCCGGGCGGTGGTCGACAACCGGGACCTTTCTGCGCTGGCCGGGGTGAGGTCGGAGTCGGTGAGCCGGGTGGCTTGGGTCATCTCCTGCGTCTTCGCGGGCCTGGTGGGAATCCTCCTGAGCCCGGGCGAGGGTCTCGATCGGTACTCGCTGGTGTTGCTGGTGATCTACGCCTTCGCTCCGGCCGTTCTCGGGAAACTGGTCAGCCTCCCTCTCGCCTTCCTAGGGGGCATAGTGATGGGCGTCGTACTGAGCGTCCTCACCAAGTACGACAGCAACGCCACCGTGGCCGACATCCGGCTCGCGTTCCCCTACGCCGCTCTGTTCGTGCTCCTCGTGGCGTACGGCGGCCGGCTCAAGGAGGTTCGCTCCTCCTTCCGACCGCTGCGCAGCCCACCGCCGCGGCCGATCAGCGGATCGTCGTTTGTCACCGGCATCGTGCTCCTCATCGCAGCGTTGATCCTTCCGTCGCTCGTCAGCGGGCCGCAGCTGAGCGACGTCACCCTTGGGGTGATCTTCGCCGCCATCGGGTTGACCCTCGTGGTGCTGACCGGATGGGCGGGGCAGATCTCGCTCGCGCAGTTCAGCTTCGTCGGGATAGGCGCCTTTACCGTCGGTCACCTCGGCGGTGCCCACGGGGCTGGCTTCTTCCCCGCTGCGCTGCTCGGCGTTCTGATCGCGATCCCTGTCGGACTGCTCGTCGGACTGCCGTCGCTGCGACTGTCGGGCCTGTACCTGGCTCTGGCCACGATGGCGTTCGCCCTCCTGATGGACAACCTCGTCTTCAACCGGCCTGACGTCGGGGGAGGGTCGACCGGGATGCCGATACACCGTCCACGTTTGGGACCGTGGAACTTCGCGTCGACGACCAGCTTCTACTACCTGTGCCTGGGCGTCCTTGTGGTCTACGTGATCGGGGCTTCGGTCCTGCGTCGCGGCCCCATCGGGCGGCGGTTGCAGATGATCAACGACTCGCCCCTGGCCGCGTCGACCTTCGGCGTCAGCCTGACCCTCACCAAGTTGATCACCTTCGCGGCGTGCGGCGCCGCCGCCGCTTTCGCCGGCGCCCTCTTCGCTGCAGGCAGGCAGTTCATGAGCCCGAGCGACGTCTCGTTCAATGCCTCCCTGGAGCTTCTGCTCCTGGTCGTGCTCGGCGGACGGTCCCTGGTCGGGGGAGCACTCGTGGCGGGGGCCGTGTTCGGAGTGCAGCTTTTCCCCATCCCGGCAACGGTCGAGCAGTACATCCCGCTGGGTGTCGCCCTCGGGGTCATCGGAGTGGCGAACAATCCAGAGGGCCCGATCGCCATGACGGTCAGGATCGTCAAGTACCTGTCAGCTGTGCTGCAACGCGCGCCGCGACCCGGCGAAGTCGCGCCCCCGGCCCAACAGGCGACCCCACATCGGCTGGTGGACGAACAGCCGTCCGTACCGACCCCGGCAGGCGCCCGTGTCTAGCGACACCACGGTCGAGCTGGCGGTAGCGCAGGTACTCACCTGCCAGGAGATCACCGTACGTTTCGGTGGCCTCGTCGCTCTCGACGGCGTCGGCTTCGCTGCGCGGGCAGGGAGCATCACCGGTCTCATCGGCCCGAACGGGGCCGGCAAGACAACCCTCTTCAACGTCATGACCGGCGTTCTGGAGCCGACTAAGGGCCGCGTCTACTACGACGGGGTCGACATCACGTCGTGGGCCCCGCATCGCAGGGGGCGGGCCGGGATCGCACGCACCTTCCAGCGGCTCGAGCTGTTCATCGGTCTCACCGTCTACGACAACCTTCTTGCGGCGTGGGAGGCCTCTGTCAGGGGCGGCGTGGTCGGGCGGCATTCGGCTGACGGCCGCGAGGTGGTCCAGGGCGTGATCGAGTGGCTACGCCTCGAGGACCTCGCGTACCGGGCGGCCGGAGGGCTTTCGACCGGCCAGGGGCGGCTGGTGGAGCTCGGTCGGGCGCTGTGCACGAACCCCAGGCTGCTTCTCCTCGACGAGCCGAGCTCGGGCCTCGACTCCCGCGAGACCGATCGTTTCCGTGACATCCTGCTCGAGGTGGCGCGCGATCCGAACGGGCCCGCCGTGGTGCTGGTGGAGCACGACATGGGCCTCGTCATGGACGTGTGCGATCACATCACCGTTCTCGACTTCGGGAAGGCGATCGCCGAGGGCTCCCCCGACGAAGTCCGCGACAACCCGGCGGTCGTGTCTGCGTACCTGGGCGCCCAGGAAGACGGCTCAGGGAGCACGCGATGAGCCAGCTCCTCGAGCTTCACAACGTCAGCGTGTCCTACGGGGGCGTGCGCGCTCTGTCTGAGGTGTCCTTCTCCGTACCGGAGGGCTGCGTCGTCGCTTTGCTCGGCTCGAACGGGGCCGGCAAGAGCACCACCCTGCGGACGATCTCCGGCCTGGTTCGCCCGGAGGCGGGTGCGATCACCTTCGACGATGAGCGAATCGACCGGATTCCTCCACACGCCATCACGCGGCGCGGAATCCTCCATGTGCCCGAAGGAAGGGGGATCTTCCCGAGCCTGTCGGTCAAGGAGAACCTCCTGATGGCCGACTACGCCCTTCGGATGGCGGACGACGCGGTCGGCGAAGGAATCCAAGTCTTCCCGGCTCTGAGTTCACGGCTCGGCCAGCTGGCCGGAACGCTGTCCGGGGGGGAGCAGCAGATGCTCGCCATGGCCAGGGCCCTGATCATGCGGCCCCGCCTCTTGATGCTCGACGAGATCTCGATGGGGCTCGCTCCGCTGATCGTGAGCCAGCTGTTCGCCGCGGTACGGGAGTTGGCTGAGCGAGGCGTGACCATCCTCCTCGTCGAGCAGTACGTCGAGGCAGCTCTGGAGCTGGCCGACTACGCCTACGTCCTCGACAAAGGCAGGGTCGCCGACATCGGCGAACCCGGAGACCTGCGCGAAGAAGGCCTATTGACGGCTTACCTGGGAGGTGGCCACTGATGAGGATGACTACGAGGGCTCGCACCGCAGCCAGGCTTGTTGCGTTCTGCACCGCCGCCGGAGCAGCGACCGGCCTGGGCCTCCCCGTAGCGACCGCCCAGACAGCGGGATCGCTCGCGGGCTTCAACCTGGGCGCGACGTCAGCCGTGGTGCAGTTCGAGCTGAACAGCCCGGGACTCCTGCCTTTGGGCGACCCGACGGTCGGGAACATCTTCTCCGCCGACGTCCCCTTGGCGCGCACCACGGCGTCAAGCGGCCCGCAGATCGATGCGCTGGGTTCGCCGATCTACCCCGGAGACCCCGGGGCCCACGCCGGCACTGCAATCGCCACCTTCGGCGGCCCATCGCTTCCGAACGATCCCGTCTTGGCGGAAGCCACCTACCCCCCGACGCCGACCACCAAGACGAGCGAGTCGTTTTCTGTTCCCGGTGTCAGCAACGGCGCATTCTCCGTCGGCCCCGCTTCCTCTCAGTCTCAGGGTTCGCCAACCGGCGCTTCGGTCGACTCCACGATCGGTGACATCGGGATAGGCCCACCCGTCGGCAGCGCCACCAATCTCGTTCACATTCAGAGCGCCCACGCCACCAACGCGATGCAGATCGGTGACAGCAGCGTCTCCAGCATCGCCACCTCTGTCGCTACCGGGATCGACGTTGCGGGACAGATCCAGATATCGAGCGTGGAAGGCACCGCCGGAGGCACGTCGGATGGCAACAACGGGACGCCCAAAGCCGCCCTCACGATCGGCAAGGTGACCGTCGCCGGTCAGCCTGCCTACATCGACCAGGACGGTGTGCACCTAGTGGGCCAGAACGCCGGCGGCCCTGGGGTGACGGTCGCCAACGGGGTGCTGCAGAACCTCGCTAACCAGGGCATCAGCGTGCACACCATCTCGCCCACCGAGGTCACCAACGGTCCGGTCGGGTCGGGCGACTCGGGCGCGGTGGTGGTCACCCTCACGACCTCGACCCCGGACGTGCCGGGCGCCGGCTCACTGGTTCCGGGCGCACCACCTGTTCCTGGAGCGCCATCGATCCCTCTGGTGATCAACATCCTCATCGGCAATGCGGACGCCACCGCGAACGCCAGCCCGCTCCCGAACTTCAACTTCGGCAGTTCGGACTTCGGCAACAGCGTTGCATCCACCGGTTCGGGGACAGACACCGGCTCCTCCGGCTCCGGCCTCACCGGTGCCAGCGGAATCGCGCCGACGCTCTCACCCACGACTGTCACCATCCCACCAACCGGCCCAGGTTCCAGCGCACAAGCCGCCCGGCGGTTCAGCGCCGTCCTCGCGGGTCTCGGCAAACCCATGTCGGTAGGGCTGATCATCGGGCTCCTCTTCCTGGCGCTGTGCGCCTCGGGGGGAATGCTCGGTTACGCCCGCTGGCAGTTGATCGACGGGAGACGGAGTTGAAACTCTCAATGCCCAGGAAGCTTTCGCTCGGCGGAGGGGCCGGACGACGCCCTCTACTCGGACGCCGGCGCTCAGGACCACCGGCCGCTCGCCAGCGAACCGGGCCCGGCCTGGCCTCGCGCCTCGACCTTCGAAACACCTGGCAGGTCGTCGCGGGCTCCATTCTCATACCCCTCGGCGTCGCCGCGATCATGATGGCCTGGTACGGGGCGGCCCACGCCCGGGTCGACCAGCAGCAGATCCCGTACCTCATCAGCGGCGGGTTGCTCGGTCTCGGGGCGATAATCGCCGGCGCACTGCTCTATTGGGCGCACTGGCTGTACCGCATCTACGACCAGGCCGCCGTCCAACACCAGGAGTTCATGCGCAGCCAGGCCGAGATCCGCGACGCGCTCCTCTCCGGCGGGGGCAACCGCCCGGCCGCCGGCGGGTTGCGGCGCCGCTCGCCGGAGCAGGCCGTAGACGTCACCACCGGGGAGTCGGCCGCGAACGGCTCGGCGTTTGTCGCGACCGCGTCTGGCTCCAACTTCCACCGCCCCGACTGCCCGATCGTCGCACGCCATCCCCGCGGGTTGCGAGCGGTCTCGGAGAAGGCGGCGCGCCAGCTCGCTCCCTGCCGCATCTGCGAGCCACTGGTCCCCCAGACCTAGGGGCAGGCCGGGCCTTCCGCCCGAACGCCTACGGAAGCGAATAAGCGCGGCCGTGAGCGCGCGCTTCGAGCGCGGTCGCGAACGCGGTCCAGAACGCTGCGCGGCGCCGCCCCTCGTCGGCGAGCTCGTATACCCGGCTGAGCGGCACGGCGCCGGCGTATGACGCCAGCTCGCTTCCGGGCTCGGTCCGGTCGAGCCATTCGACGAGCTCCGACAGCTCCGGGCTGGAGGCCATCGCCGGGTCGTCGCGCCAGTCGCCGGCGGGACGGGGCGGCACTCGCGGCAACACGCCGACTGGGGTCGCCGGCGCCCCGTCGAACTCCCGCCGTATCCGCCGCACCGTCTCGGGGGACACCTTCGCCACGCTCGCAATCTCCCTCAACGACCCACCCGGATTCGCTCGCAGCGCCTCGACTACCCGCTCACGGATCATCCCGGGTTGCGCCGGCCTGCAGCGCCCGTCGCGCCCCAGCCGCGACTCGATGTCGACCACGGTCCCTCTCTCCAACACTGCAGCACTCTCCTTCCGGGCGCCCTCGGCAGGGGACGCTGCCACGGCTGCAAGCGGCGCTGCCGCGGTTAGGGGCTTGGGGCGCGACGAGCGCAACCGGGCGACGGTGTGGGGCGACAGCGCGCACGCCTCGGCGATGCGGCGATCGGACCAATCGGGGTGCCGGGCGAGGATCTGCTGGCCCGCCCGTGTGCGGTCCGCGACCGACAGCGGCAGGCCGTGGCCCACGTTGCGACGGACCGCCTCGACGAAGGCTTCGTCTGCGGTTCCGTGGAACGCCACGACCCGGACCGTCGGATGCCCCAGCCTCCTCGCCGCCGCCAGGCGGTGCGCTCCGTCGAGGACGACATTCGGGTGGTCGGCCCACACCAGCAGCGGCGGCCAGTTCCCTTCGAGCTCTGCGAGCGCTGCTACGTGGGACTCATCGAGCCCATCGGCGCGCAGGTGGTGGCGGATCTGCAGCTGATCGACCGAGGCGAGCGCACCCTCGTCGGCTCCACCTCCGGACAGCGCTTGGGCTACAACCGACATTTCAGACCCCCAGCCGGTACCTTGTCTATCTAACAGACGTTAGATTGCCCCTCCAGGCGACGCGGTGTCAAGCCGACGAACCGCCCATTCCCTGCAGGAACAGGCGGGTGTACCAATCGGTCAATTCGGTGTAACTCACCCTCCCCGGCTCCCGAAACCATGTCGGCGTGGCGTTGAGGACCACGAACAGGGTGCTGGCGGCCACCGTCGGGTCAGTCGACTCATCGAACACGCCCTCGTCGATGCCCTGCCGGATGATGTCCGCGACGAAGTGGTTCATCCGGTCACGCCATGCGAGCACCTCGGCCTGTCTTTCTTCCGACAGGAACCGGATGTCGCGCTCGACGACCCTGATCTGCGGTGGGTAGGTGCCACCCATCCACTGCCGGATGAATGCCGCAAGGCGCGTCTCCGCGTCCGCGCCCGCCACTTCGCCCGGCTCGTCGAGCAGAGCGAGGCCAAGTTGGTGCGCCCGCTTCATCACCGAGAACAGCAGATCCTCTTTGGTCTTGATGTAGTAGTAGAGACTGGGCGCCAGCAACTGAACTCGCGACGCGACGTCCTGCAGCGTGGTCGCCTGGTATCCCTTCTCCTCGAACAGCGCCGAGGCGGCGTCGAGGACTTCCTGCCAGCGGCGGTCGTTGAGGGTCCCGCGCGGCGAGACGCCTTCCGCTTCGGGATCGGCTTGACTTGAAGATGCGGCTCGGGTCGCTGGAATGGCTCGGGTCATCGATGGCTCCGTGTCCAACTGTGCTACCTGCTCGGTTGGACAACATTTCCAGATGGACTACCCGCCGGAGAAGCAATGGACTTCGAGCTCACTGACGACCAACAACAGCTGAGGGATACGGCGAGGTCCGTACTCGAGCGCGAGTGCCCTCCTTCGCTGGTGAGAAGCGCCTACGAAGGGCGCGCTTCGGAGGTCTCGGCGGCCCTGTGGAAGAAGATGGTGGATCTCGACTGGCCCGGCCTCGCGGTGCCCGAGTCGCTCGGCGGGCTGGGTTACGGCTTCGCCGAGCTCGGACTGCTGTGCGAGGAGCTGGGCCGTGTCGTGGCGCCGGCGCCGTTCATGTCGACGGTCACGCAGTTCGTTCCCATGGTGCTGGAGGCGGGTAGCGAGGAGCAGGCCAAGTCGCTTCTGGACCCGGTGACCTCGGGCGGAGGGACCGGCACGCTAGCTGTCGCGGAACCGGAGCACGGCTGGGATCTGCGCCGGCTCGGGGGCGTCGCGCGCACGAGCGCGACGGGATGGGTGCTGTCGGGACGCAAGACGTTCGTCTTCGATGGCGGTTCGGCCGACACCGTGGTCGTCGTCGCCGCGAGCGATCGAGGGGGTACGCCGGGGGTGTTCGCCGTGCCGAGATCGTCTGCGAAGGCGATCGCCTACGAGGTGATCGACCCGAGCCAGCCGCTCGCCGATCTGGAGTTCGACGGTGTGGAGGTTCCGGCGGAGGGCGTACTGATCGAGCCCGGCGATCCCCGTGCAGAGAGGGCCGTGCGCAGGGCGATCGAGCAGTCGGTCGCGGCCCTGGCGTTGAGCACGGCCGGGACCTGCCGAGCGATCTTCGACACCACCCTGCAGTACACCAAGGATCGCGAGCAGTTCGGCCGACCGATCGGGTCGTTTCAGGCGATCAAGCACCGGTTGGTCGACATGCTGATCGCCCTCGAGCGAGCGAGCTCACTCGCGTATTTCGCGGCGCTGACGATCGCCGAAGACGACGATCGCCGCTCGACCGCCGTATCGATGGCGAAAGCTGCCGCCGGCGACTGCCAGCGCCTGCTGGTCCAGGACGGTCTGCAGCTTCACGGAGGGGTTGGCTACATGTGGGAGCAGGATCTGCATCTGCATCTCAAGCGCGCGAAGTCGGGGGACTTCCTGCTCGGTTCCGGCCGCGAGCACAGGTCCGCCGTTGCTCGGGCCCTCGGACTGGTGGCCTGATGCGGCTCACGTTCGACCAGTCGGTCGAGGACTTCCGCGCAGAGTTCCTCGCGTGGCTGGAGAGGAACCGCCCGAGCACCGAGGAGATAGAGGCCGATCCCGCCAAGTCGTCGGGCCACGTACCGGGGTGGGCCAAGCGGTGGACCCGCAGGATGTTCGACGACGGGTGGCTCGTGCCGGGCTGGCCGCCTGAGCTGGGGGGGCGCAACGCGACACCGGTGCAGCAATTGGTCTATCTCGAGGAGATGGCCCGCGCTGGCGTTCCGCG
>Ga0307372_10005859_pt1 | contig 18222 bp, 14 predicted proteins | sample OX1MG_FD_202533 | JGI IMG/M metagenome (GOLD analysis project Ga0307372, IMG submission 202533) | Soil microbial communities from Risofladan, Vaasa, Finland - OX-1 | ecosystem: Environmental > Terrestrial > Soil > Coastal area > Acid sulfate soil | place: Finland: Risofladan, Vaasa | collected...
CATCGCGGGAAGTGCTGGTATCAGGGCGTGACGGCCAGCAAGCTGGCCTTTGGCTGACGCGAGGCATCGCCTCAGCCGCCGCGGATCATAGTCGCCGATGGACTGGCCTTTCGGCGCTGCGCGCCGGATGCACTTTTCGTCGGCCCACGATGCTCGTGACGACGACCTTGCGCCGCCGCATCCGCTCCCGCTTCGGGCCGCCGTCCCGGCCATGTGATTTGCCTATCTTACCGTCGTTGTCCCCCGCCCCGCCTCTGGCCGAAAATGGATGGATGTCTTCTTCTCTATTCTCTAAATTAAATGGCGCCGACAGGACGGCGTTTAGCCTCCTCGATGCGTTCGATGAACTCAAGCGGATCACCCCCGTGGCGCCGGCGGAGCCAAGCGCCGCGCCCAGCGACGATGGTTGCCCTGAGACCAGGGCTCGGCACGACGTTTGCACTGCTAATTGATGGCTAGCAGAGTCGACTTGATGGCCAGCAGAGTCGACGAACCCATTTTGCACCCGCATTTCTAACCCAAGGTGAATCGCATGAAAATTGGAAAAATCTTGCTGCCGCTCTGCGCGGCCGTTTCGTTCGTCGGTTGCTCGAAAACCGACAAGCCGTCGCAAACAGTGAGGCCGTCGGCGCCCGTGTCGCGTTCGACCGCCCCGGTGGACCACAGCGCGATGAATGCGGATCGCAATAATAGCGATCGCGGTGGCGGCGCGTTAACCACTTCCTCCCATGATTACAACGCCACGAACACCGGGCGCAATATGCGCGACCGCGACGGCGCCACGTTGACCTCCGGCGACCAATCGGAATCCAAGGGGGATCTGAAGATCACCCAGAATGTTCGCAAGGCACTGGTCGCCGATAAAGAGTTGTCGCTCAACGCGCACAACGTCAAGGTGATCACCGTCAACGGCACCGTTACGTTGCGCGGCCCCGTCGACAGCGAGGCGGAAAAGTCCTCAGTCGCCGCGAAGGCGGAGAAAGTCGCCGGAACTAAAGTGGTCGACGAATTGGAAGTCAAACGTCGGTAGCGCGGGCAAAGTCCCGCGAACGCTTCCGAGAGCTTCGTTGTTTTGAATCGAAACCCGTTCATCTTAAACCAAGGAGACTCATTTCATGTCACACGCCGTTTTTTGCATTGCCGACACCGAAACGAAGGCGATTGCGATCGTCAATCGTTTGAAAGACGCCGGCTTTACCGACGAGATTTCAGTATTGATGCCCGATAAGGGCGGAAGCCGCGATTTCGCGCACGAACACCACACCAAGGCGCCCGAGGGGGCCATGACCGGCGGTGGCGCCGGCGGGGTGTTGGGCGGGGCGCTGGGCTGGCTGGTGGGCATCGGGTCGCTCGCCATTCCGGGCGTGGGCCCCTTCATTGCCGCCGGACCGATCATGGCGGCGCTGGGCGGCGCGGCGATTGGCGCCACGGTGGGCGGAGTGACCGGCGCGTTGGTCGGGCTCGGAATCCCCGAGTACGAAGCCAAGCAATACGAGGGCAAGCTCGCCAAAGGCAACATCCTGATTTCGGTGCATACCGACGACAGCGCCCAGGCCAAGCGCGTCAAGGAGATTTTCACGGCCGAAAAGGCCAAGGATATCTCCAGCGCCGCGGAAGAAGCCGTCAAGTCGCACTAACCCGCGATTCGGCGGTTGGATGCATGCGTGGAAGTAGCGTGGGCTTTAGCCCGCGTTGGACAAGGGCCCCGCGACACAATTCGTGTCGCGGGGCCTTTTTGTCGTTATACTTTGCCCGATTCGTCTTGCTTCACCGCGACGAGCCGTCGCAGCTCGGCGAAGCAAGTGGTCTGGCTTAGCTCTTGGGACATAAATACTGGCAGGCAGGCAAAGAGGCAGGCAAAGGCAGGCAAAGACACCCAGAAAAATCGTGGCGAGGTGCTTGACGCGGTTCCGAACCGCGGTATACTGATCATATGTGTCGTTACTGGCCACCAGTTCAAAGAGTCCATCCCATGCCCGCCTACGCCAGAAAAGAAATCGTCGATGAAGCCGTCGTCGGCATTTACCATTGCGTCTCGCGCTGCGTGCGGCGCGCATTTCTCTGTGGCGTCGACCGCTACAGCGGCAAGAACTTCGATCATCGCAAAGTCTGGGTGCGCGACCGCCTCGAAGAATTGGCGGGCATTTTTGCGATCGACATCCTTGGATTCTCGCTGATGTCGAACCACATCCATGTGCTCTTGAGGAACCGGCCCGACGTCTCCCGGGACTGGAGCGATGAAGACGTTGCTCGGCGTTGGTATCGATTGCACCCCTGGCGGCGCAATGAGGACGGCACGCCCGCCGAACCGGAGCCCTGCGAGTTGGCGGCAATCCAAGCCGAGCCGGAAAGAGTCGCCCTGTTGCGGCGGCGGTTGGCGAGCCTGTCCTGGCTCATGGGATCCTTGTGCGAGCCGATTGCGCGCCGCGCCAACCGAGAAGACCGCTGCACGGGCAGGTTTTTCGAGGGGCGATTCAAGAGCCAGGCCATCGTCGATGAAACAGCATTGTTGGCTTGCAGCATTTACGTGGATCTCAATCCGATCCGCGCCTGCGTGGCGCCGACGCCCGAGACATCGGAGTTCACGGCGGCATTCGAGAGAATCGCCGCACGGCGAGAGGCCTCGCCTGTCGTTGCGGATTCGGTGATGACGGAGGAGAACGTCGTCGCGGCCAAACCGCCGCCCGCGCGCGATGCGTGGCTCAGCCCGGTTGCCGATGCCGATGCACCGCGCGAGGCCAAGAAACCGTCGCCAAAGGCCGCGGGAAATCGCGCGTCGGATCGCGGTTTTCTGCCGCTGACGCTCGATGAGTATTTGCAACTGCTCGACTGGACTGGTCGAGCGATCCGCGCCGATAAACGCGGCGCGATTCCGGCCGACTTGCGGCCGATCCTCGAACGGTTGCAAGTCAACGCCGACGCCTGGGTCGATACCGTCGACCGCTACGGCCGCATTTTTCGGCGCGCGGTCGGGCGCGTATCGAGCCTCGCCGCGTTGGCCGCCCGTCGCGGCAAGTGCTGGTATCAGGGCGTGACGGCCAGCAAGCTGGCCTTTGGCTGACGCGAGGCATCGCCTCGGCCGCCGCGGATCATGGTCGCCGATGGATTGGCCGTTCGGCGCTGCGCGCCGGTTCCACTTTTCGTCGGCCCGCGATGCTCGTGACGACAACCTTGCGCCGCCGCATCCGCTCCCACCTCGGTTTGGGCCGCCGTCCGGCCATGCGATTTGCCTATCTTACCGTCGTTGTCGCCTGGCCTGCATTGGCCAGAATTGGATGGATGGATGGATGTCTTCTTCTGCCGCATGACAAGCAAACAGGAGGGCACTAGGGTGTTGAAAATTCGGCCTTGACAGGGAACGTTTCTCACGAGGGTTGTGTGTCGGTTGCCTGTAATGTCGCCTTTCGCTCCGCGAAAGAACGTCCTTTCGCGGAGCGAAAGGCGACAGACAGCACCCGTCACGGCATGCGCGTGCGGTTCAACTACCACCCGCTGATCGAGAAAGGAAACATGCAGGAAGAAAAACCTGAGTCAAGACAACACCCTAAGGGGGCACAACCCAACAGGGGGCTTCGCTCCGCGAAAGAACGTCCTTTCGCGGAGCGAAAGGCGACAGACAGCGACCGTCACGGCATGCGCGTGCGGTTGAACTACCACCCGGTGATCGAGGAAGGAAACTTGCAGGAAGAAAAACCTGAGTCAAGACAACACCCTAAGGGGGCACAACCCAACAGGGGGCTTCGCTCCGCGAAAGAACGTCCTTTCGCGGAGCGAAAAGGCGACAGACAGCGACCGTCACGGCATGCGCGTGCAGTTGAACTACCACCCGGTGATCGAGGAAGGAAACTTGCAGGAAGAAAAACCTGAGTCAAGACAACACCCTAAGGGGCACAACCCAACAGGGGGCTAACGCCCCCCGCTCGCCAAAGGCAACCGACCGCCACTTGCTTGCACGCACGTACAGCGGTAGTGCGTGGTCAGCCGAGCGATTGAACAGGCGGAAGCGGTGCTTAATTAATGGGCGGCATTGCACAAATCGTAGGCAGCCAGGTGCCGAAAGCGATGACGGAATACACAGTCACGCCGATCGATAAACGCCCCAAAAACTCCATAGAAAACAGATTTTCACAGCAAGGATTTGCCGGCCGTTTCAGCCGGGTCCGCGCGCGGTTTTTGGTGCTCAATTATTAGGCAGGTTCTTTCAGGCAGCACCGAAGTGAAATCCGCCGAAGGCGGGACGGTGGCGGACGGTGGCTGGGGCGGAGCCAAAGCGATGCCCCGGTCGCTATCTATAGCCGGGGCATCGCTTACGCTCTGCCACCAGCCACCAGCGTTGAAGTTACCTTGCTTGCGCCGCAGGTTAGTGTGACATCTGTACTTTTTTTGTTTGGATCGGCTATAATCGTTGAAGGGGCAAAACTCGCCTCGTAGCCCTCCTGCCGCGTAAACCCCTGAAAAGGGGCCCCGCCGCTATCGTTCTCGTTGCTGAAAGCCATTTTGAACGTCCGCCTCGCTATCGTTGTCGTCATCGCCGGATCGTCCGTCGTGCCTTTCATCGGCTGTGGCCGCTCCCCCCAGATAGAACACTATCGCGTGCCGAAACAAGCGGTGATCGACCAGCTCACGGGGGCCGACAAGGCGGGAAAGGACCGCATGCTGGCTGCGATCGTCGCACATGGAGACCTGAATTGGTTCTTCAAGCTCGCCGGTCAAAGCGACCAGGTGGAGCAACAAGCCGAGAATTTCACCGCGCTGGTGCAATCGGTGCGGTTCAGCGACCAAGAGACGCCCAAGTGGACCTTGCCCAAGGGCTGGCGAGAGCGGCCCGGCGACGGCATGCGATACGCGACGCTGGAAATCGAGTCGAACGACGGCAAGCTGGAGGCGACGGTAACCTCGTTGCCGCGTGGCGAAGGAGTGGACGAAACAGGCTACGCCCTGTCGAACGTCAACCGATGGCGCCATCAGCTTGGTCTACCGCCCATCGACAAGGCGGAGTTGGACCAGACGGCGACGAAAGTTGATCTTAAGAGCCTATCCCAAAACCGCCAGGCAGGCGGGACGCCTGCACCACAAGGTGGTTTTGAGATTGGCTCTCAAGGCGCCACCGCATTGATGGTCAACTTCGAGGGGAAACTGAAGCCTGGCGGGATGGGGCAGCCCCCCTTCGCCGGTGGCCCCGGCGGACCCCTCGGGCCAACCGGCGAGCCCCGTGGCGCGGGCGGGCCGGACGGCCCCAGCGATCCGCATGAATCGGCGGAGCCGACGTACCAGGTTCCCGAGGGCTGGGAGGCATTAGGGCCGGCACCCATGCGCAAGGCAGCTTTCCAAGTGGCCGACGGCGATCGCAAGGCCGAGATCACGATCAGTACGGCGGGCGGCGGGCTGTTGGACAATGTGAACCGCTGGCGCGGCCAGGTGATGCTCGAACCGATCGACGAGGAGCAATTGCGGAATGACGTCGAATCCATCGCCGTCGGCGAAACGAAAGGCGCCTATTTCCGCCTGATCGGGACCGAACGGACGATCCTGGGCGTCGTGGCGCCGGTCGCGGGGCAGATCTGGTTCATCAAATTGGCGGGCGACAACCAACTGGCTGAACGCGAGCGGGAACATTTTGAGCAATTCGTCCAGTCGATTCATTTTCGTGAGGAAGGAGCCGGCGATGGCCAGTGACACGATCCGAACCACGGAACCGCCCCGCTTCGGCCGCGACTCCGACCCCCAGCCGGCCGGCGCGGGAGACGTCGCGCGAAAACTGGTCGCGCCGTTGGCTTCGTTGAAGCTGACCGTCGCACTGTTCGCGCTGGCGATCTTCATCATTTTCGCCGGTACGCTGGCCCAGGTCGATCAGGACATCTGGAAGGTGATGCGCGATTATTTCCGCACGCCGCTGGCTTGGATTCCGTTGCGCGTTTTCAAGGCCGTCTTGCCTGCGGAGATCAACATTCCCGGCACGCTCGGATTTTATTTCCCCGGCGGCTTCACGATCGGCCTGGCGATGCTGCTCAACCTGCTGGCCGCTCACTCCCTACGTTTCAAGGCGCAGTCGAGAGGAGCGCGGCTGCTCGGCGGCTTGGCGCTGATCGCCCTGGGCGCCGTGATGACCTGGACCGTGATCGAGAGCGGGTCGAACAAGGAGGGCATTCAGGATCTTGCCTGGTTTTCGCAGTTTTCGCAGCACGCTTCGTGGCACTTGTTGTGGGAGGTGACCAAGGGCATTCTGGCCGCGTTCGCGGTTTCGGCCCTCGTTACCGGCTTGCGGCTGGGGTCCCCTCGGCGACTGGAGCGTGGCCTGCTGCTGGGCTTTGGGGCGGTGCTGGCCGTTTTCACCGGCTGGCTTTATTACCGCGGCGACGCGGCGGCGCTGGGCGATTCGTCGTTGCGCATCCTCTGGCAGTTGATGAAGGGCGGCCTGGCCGGACTGGTGTTATTGGCCGGCTGCATCCTGGTGTTTCGCAAGCGGGCGGGCGTCGTGCTGCTTCACGCGGGTATCGGCCTGATGATGATCAACGAGCTGGTCGTGCATCATCTGCACGTCGAAGGGCAGATGCAAATCGCCGAGCGCGAGGCGACGAATTACGCTCAAGATATCCGCAAGCGCGAGTTGGCCGTGATCGACACCAGCGGCCCGGAAACCGACGATGTGGTCGTGGTTCCGGAGGAAATGCTGCAGGCCAAGGGGTTGATCCAGCACCCGGACCTGCCCTTTGACATCCAGGTGCTCGAGTATTTGCAGAACAGCACGATCGTTCCGGCGGAGCCGGGCGAGAGCAACCCGGCGGACACCGGGTTCGGCACGTCGCACATCGCCAAGCCGCTCGACGCCACGACGGGAGTCGACACGGATCGCGGCATCGACATGACGTCGGCCTACGTCACGCTGATCGACAAGCGCGACCCTTCGAAATCGTTGGGCACTCGCCTGCTGGGGGTCATGCTTTCGATGAAGAACTTGCCCGAGAAGGCGGCCGTCGACGGCAAGACGTATGACGTGGTTCTGAGGGTCAAGCGCGACTACAAGCCTTATGCCATGTATCTCAAGGACGTCCGGTTCGACAAGTACATGGGCACGAACATGGCGAAGAACTATTCGTCCGAGCTACGGCTGGTCGACGCGAGCCGCGACGTCGACCGCGACGTGAAGATCTGGATGAACAACCCGCTGCGCTACGCGGGCGAGACGTTTTATCAACAGAACTTCGACAGTTCGACGGGCGTCGAGGTGACGGTTTTGCAGGTGGTTGCCAATACCGGCTGGATGATCCCCTACGTGGCCTGCATGATCGTGGCGACGGGCATGTTGGCGCATTTCTGGACCACGCTGGTGCGGTTCCTGCGGCGGCGCAAGACCGACCTGGCCACGGTCGGGGCCGTCGTGTCGATGGCGCTCGGCGGTTTGCCGGGCATCGCGTTGGGGGTCTTGGCCCTGTTTCGGACCAGCGCGGCACGCGATCAACGGCTCGAACCGCCAAGGAAGGCGAAGCGCCCGCGCGTCGCGCGCCCCGGCGGCGAGCGCCTCGCGGCCAGGGTTTTGCCGTGGGGGGTCGTCGGACTGGCGGCCCTGTTCGTCGTCGCCATGGTTCTGCCTCCCAGAAATCGAACCGACAAGATGAATCTGGACGAGTTTGGCAAGCTGCCCGTGGTCTTCCAGGGGCGCCCCAAGCCGTTCGACACCTTGGCTCGCAACAGCCTGCGAGTCATCGCCGACAGCGAGAGTTTCGAGACCGGCGACGGCGACGGCGAGCACCGCGAGCCGGCCGTGAAGTGGTTGCTCGACGCGATCACCGACAGTCCCGAGGCGACGCGGCACAAGGTGTTCCGCATCGAGAACCTGGACCTGCTCAACGCGCTCGGGTTGAAACGGCGGCAAGGTTATCGCTATTCGATCGACGAATTCCGCGACGCAATCCACAAGTTCGAGGACGAGGTCCGCAAGGCCCACGCCAAGAAATCGCGCGACGTCGACACCTACCAGAAGAAACTGATGGAGTTCGACAACCGGCTGCATCTCTACTTGCAACTGTTGACGGCTTTCCGCCGGCCCGATATTCGCACCCAGGCGGACGTCGTCGGCGTGATGCGGTCGCAGCAGCGGTTTGCCGAAATGCAGCTTCCGTTGGCGGTGCCGCCGGCGCCTACCGAGGCCCGGCCCGACGGCGACGACAAGGCGGACCCCAAGCCTTGGGTGCCGTACGCCAAGGGCTGGATGGACTTCATGGTGGCGAAGGCCAACGCCCACGCGAACCGCGAGGGATCGGCCGTGGAAACGCCCAACCCGGCGACCGGAGCCCTGATTGAAATTTTCGATGCCTATGAGAAAGGCGACTCCCAGGCGTTCAACGACGCGGTCGCCGCTTACCGCGTCGAGCTGCGACGACACCCGCCCGAGGGCGTGAATTTGTCGAAGATCGACTTCGAGGCGTTCTTCAATCGCGTCAACCCGTTTTTCTGGACGCGTTGGTTCTACGTCGCGGCGTTCGGACTGACGGCGCTCGGCTGGCTGGGGTGGGCTCGGCCGATGTGGCGCAGTTCGCTTTTGCTGCTCGGGCTGACGCTGGCGGTGCATACCGTGGCGCTGGGCGCGCGGATTTACATTTCGGGCCGTCCGCCGGTGACGAACCTTTATTCCTCGGCGGTCTTCATCGGCTGGGGGGCCGTCGTGCTCGGACTGGTCATGGAGTGCATCTTCCGCTTGGGCATCGGCAACGCGGTCGCGGCGGTGGCGGGGTTCAGCACGCTGGAGATCGCCTATCTTTGGGCGGGCGACGGCGACACGTTCACCATGCTGCAAGCCGTCCTCGACACGCAGTTCTGGCTTGCGACGCATGTGACATGCATCACCCTGGGCTACACGGCGACCTATGTCGCCGGCCTGCTGGGACTGATCTATGTTTTGGCCGGCGTTTTCACGCCGGCCCTTGCCGGCAGCGTGGGCAAGGACGTCGGCCGCATGCTCTACGGCGCGCTCTGCTTCGCGATTTTCTTCAGCTTCGTTGGCACGGTACTGGGCGGGCTTTGGGCCGACGATTCCTGGGGACGCTTCTGGGGCTGGGATCCCAAGGAAAACGGCGCCCTGATGATCGTCCTTTGGAACGCCCTGGTACTGCACGCGCGCTGGGACGGCATGGCGAGAGAGCGGGGTATGGCACAGTTGGCGGTGTTCGGCAACGTGGTGGTGAGTTGGTCTTGGTTTGGCGTCAACCAGCTTGGGGCCGGGCTGCACGCCTACGGCTCGACGGAAGGGGTCATGTTCGCCTTGGCGGTTTTCGTCGCCAGTCAACTGGCGGTGATCGGCATCGGCTGGCTGCCAACCAGCGCGTGGCGGAGCTTCCGGCGGGAGAGTGTCGCCTGAATCCGGCCTGTTGCGGCTCGACGGGTGACGGGATGTCTGGCGGAACCGACGAGAAAGCGGTGGCTGGTGGCAGAGCCTAAGCGATGCCCCGGCGTCGATGCGCGATTGACTGATCTCCCTTCGACGATTCCACCGCGCCCCTTCGGGGCGAACAACGAAAAAATGGCGAGGCGCGGTTCATGGGGCTATCGCCCTCGTTGTTCTACACATCTTTTGATTGCGGGTGGTGAAATGGGGGCGTTGGGAAATCCCGGTCTCTTCGTAAGATGCCAGGGGCTTGCCCCCTGGAGTTTCACGTTGGTTTCTAGATCGAATGCGGCCGCATCCCCACCGTCCGTGTCGCCCCGCAGGCCGCCGAAGGCGGCCTGCGGGGCGACACGGGGAAAGGCAGGTAATCCGGGGAGCCTGCGTGTGTAGATACGAGCGTGAAACTCCACGGGGCAAGCCCGTGGCCTCTTGGAAGATGTGTAGAACAACGAGGGCTATCGCCCCAGGCTATGCACCATCGCCGCTCCGCGGCGTCAGCATCGTGCGACTCCCAGGCCGATCGTTGCTCCCACAGAGCTACAGCACAGTGCGCGAGTTCCTCCCCGGACCATGAATAATCCGGGCTCGATAGCGACCGGGGCATCGCTTAGGTTCTGCCCCAGCCACCTTCGCGGAACGCCACGAAGGGCGTTCCCTACCGATGCCGTTGTCGCGACAATCCTAGCATTGAAGCGGGCGGTTGTTACAATAAGCGGTGTCCGAATCGTTGCTCCGGTCCTCCGCACGGGAAGTACACTTATGGCCACGGTATTGATCGTCGACGATTCTGCCATCGACCGCCGGCTGGCCAAGGGGCTGCTGGAAAAGAAGCCCGATCTGGCGTTCTCGTTCGCCGTCGACGGCAAGGACGCCTTCGAGCAGATCAAGCAGGCGCCGCCCGACGTGGTCGTGACCGACTTGCAGATGCCCGAGATGAACGGTCTGGAGTTGGTCTGCGCGGTGCGTGCGAATTTTCCACTCGTGCCCGTGATCCTGATGACCGCCCAGGGGAGCGAAGACATCGCCGTGCAGGCGCTCTCGAGCGGCGCGGCGAGCTACGTGCCCAAGTCGCGTTTGGCCGTGGAACTGCTGAACACGGTCGAAACCGTCTTGGGCGCGGCCCATGCCCAGCGGCATCATGCGCGGCTGATGGAGTGCCTCACGCGGAATCAGTGGAACTTCGTGCTCGACAACGATCCGAGCCTGGTCGCCGCGGTGATCGACCATATGCAGCAGCATGTGACGCGGCTGCGGCTGTGCGATGAAACGGGGCGCATTCGCCTGGCGATCGCGCTGGAGGAGGCGCTGCTCAACGCGCTCTACCACGGAAACCTGGAGATCAGTTCGGAGTTGCGCGAAAACGACATGCGGGCCTATTACTCGCTTTCCGACGAGCGCCGTCGTAGCGAACCTTATCGCAGCCGGACCGTCAAAGTGGAGGCCACGCTTTCGCGCGACGAGGCCGTGTACGTGATTCGCGACGAGGGTCCTGGCTACGACCCCTCGTCACTGCCCGATCCGACCGATCCGTCCAATCTGGAAAAAGTGAGCGGGCGGGGGCTGCTGTTGATCCGCACATTCATGGACGAGGTGCGCCATAACCCCAAGGGAAACGAAATCACCATGATCAAGCGCCGCGAACCATGACAGCGGCGGAAAGGCGATACCATGGCCCAAGTCGTGTTCGAAGGGGGCGCAACCGTGGTCGAGGTCGATCCGGAGTACGATTCGCTCGACGAACAGATGATCGGAGCGTTTTGCGAGTTGTTGCTGCGCGCCGTCGCCACGGCCGAGCCTCCGGCGCTGGTCATCGACCTTTCGCGAACCCGGTTCATCGGATCGAGTTTTCTCGGGGTGCTGATGCGCGCCTGGAAGCGCCTCCGCGACCGCGACGGTCGCATGGCCATTTGCTGCGTGCCCTCCAACTGCGCCGAGGTGCTGCGCGTCAGTAAGCTTGACAGCGTGTGGAACATCTACCCCACCCGTGACGAGGCCGTGCGCGAGGTGGTTCAGGCCAGTTGCAAGTAGAAATAGTACCCCGCCAGGCTGAAGCCGATCGCCACCACGACACGGCGCACCAGGTTGCGGTCGAGCCGGCGCGCCACATGGGCGCCAAGGAACCCGCCGGCGACGGCGGCCACCGACATCGCCAGCGCAAACGGCCAATGGACCTTTCCCTGGGCGATGAAGATCGCCGCCGCCACGCCGTTGATCGCGCTCGCCAGCAAGGTCTTGAGCGCGTTCATGCGATGGATGTCGCCCAGGCCCATCATCGCCAGTGAGCTGAGCATCAAGATTCCGATCCCCGCGCCGAAGTAGCCGCCGTAGATCGCCACCAGCGTCTGGAACACCATCGCCAGGGCGACCTTGCCCGGCGTGGGGCGCGACGACCCGCGCCCCACGCCGGCCCATACGGCAATCCGCGGCTGCAGCGCGAACAACGCCGCCGCGGTCAGAATCAACCAAGGGACCAGGGCCTCGAAGGTTTTCGGTTGCGCAATGACCATCATCGCTCCCAGCAGTCCGCCCGCCAGGCTCGGCAACACCAAGAGCCAACTCCAGCGCGGCGCCTCGCGCAACTCGCGTCGATAGCCCGCCATGCCGGCCAGTGAACCGGGAAACAACGCCACGGTGCTGGTGGCGTTGGCCACGACCGAGGTCTGAGCGGAAACGCCCAGGGCGGCAAAGAGCGCCGGAAACGTAAGTAAAGTTCCGCCGCCCGCCACCGAGTTGACGGCGCCCCCCGCCGCGGCGGCGAGACAAAGCGTGAAATAGTCAAAGTGGGAAAACATGGCGGAATGTTTGGACTGTAGCAGTTTCGCCAAAGCATGTGAAGCCGCTGGAAAAATACTTGTTTGGCATGAAAATTGAGTTATTGACCCGCGCCGGACTGCGATCCTACAGTGGGGAGAGTTGGTTGTCGCATAGGCTTCTGATCGAAGGGAGGTTTTCATGGCCATCGGCATGTTGGACGACGTCCTTTGCGAGGATGTCGAACGAGAACAACGGGAGTTGGATGAGTTCGTCGCCAAGGTGCGGGAGATGTTCCACCAGGAACACGCCGCCGCCACCGCCTGCGCGAGCCGACTGATCGATACGCTCGACGAGCTGCGCGAGCACCTCGGAATGCTGTTCGCATTGAAGGAACGAGGCGGCTACCTCGACGAGGCGATCGTGACGGCGCCACGACTGCGAGAGGCGGCGGCATCGCTGAAACAGCAGCACCAGGCGTTGTTCATCGCGCTGGGCAGGCTGATCGACCAGTGCGAAAACGATCTTGATCGCCGACGCTGGCGCGACCTCCGGCAATTGGATGAAATGACTTTCGAGAACTTCTGCGACCAGCTCCGCGCGCAACAGGAGCGCGAGGCCGAACTGGTGCAACGCGCGGCCGGCGACGACGTCGGCGACTGACGGTTTACGATGGACGTGAGCATGGTAAAAGGAACGCACTACATCCAGACGTGCCCCACCTGCGGTCGCAGCCTGCGAATTCGCGTTGAGTACCTCGGCCGGCAGGTGGCTTGTCTACACTGCCATGGCCGTTTTCTGGCCTGCGATCCCGAAAGCCCCGATTACAATCTCTCCGACTCTGGGCTGGCGCTGTTGCGGCGCGCGGAAGAACTGCTCGCTCGCGCGCCACCGATTGGGGCGGAGCCGGGAACTCGCGCGCAATGACCCGTAGCGGAACTCGCCGGAGTTATTCATGGTTCCGTAGCTGGCTTCGCAAGAAGTCAGGCCCTGGACGCGAGTTACGCCAGAATTCTTGCGAATTCTGCTACAGCGCAGTGCGCGAGTTCCTCCCCGGACCATGAATAACGCGGGCTAGGGGAAGGGCGCCCTATTCGTCATTCGTCGTCGTTATTCGTCCTCACTCCCCGCTTTGACACCCAAAAGTTCGACATCGAAGATCAAGGTCGCATTGGGCGGAATCACATGGCGCCCCGTGCGCGGATCCTGTTGCCCGTTGGGGCCATAGGCCAGTTTCGCGGGAACCACAAGTCGCCACTTGTCGCCCACTTTCATCAATTGCAGGGCTTCGGTCCAACCGGGAATGACGCGGTTCACCGGGAAGCTCACGGGCTGATTGTTATTGTTTTTGTAGGAGCTGTCGAACTCTTTGCCATCGATGAACGTGCCCTTGTAATGCGTCGTTACCGTGTCGGTCGTTTTGGGTGATTTGCCCTTGCCGCTCTTGAGCACCTTGTACTGCAAACCGCTCTTGGTTGTTTTGACCCCTTCTTTCTTCTTGTTCGCGGCCAGGAACGCCTCACCTTCCCGTTTGAACTTGGCACCGGCTTCCTTCACCATTTCAGCCTGGCGCTCGGCCATAATCTGGTCCATGGCCAGCTTGAGATCCTTCTTTTCCTCGTCCGAGATCTCCTTCGCTTTCCCAGCGAGCTCATCCTTGATGCCCTGGATGAATTCCTCCAAGACCAGGTCGATTCCCATGCCTTGATACATCCGCACGGTATCGACACCGATATTGTAGCTTGCTTTCTTGAGGATCTCGCTCTCCGCCGACGTGGCAGTGCGCGGCGCCGGCTTCTTGTTCTTGGCCGGAGTTTCATCGCCTTCGCTCTCCTCGGGAAGCGCGCCATCCGATTCCGGCTCATCGCCGGTTCGTTCGGCTTCGCCCGGTTCCGCGGCCCCATCGTCGGCAGGGTCGTTGGATTCGGCCCGCGTGTCCCCCTTCGGCTTTTTCGCTGCGGGTTCAGCCGCAAACACCCAACCGGCACACAACGTCAGGCCCAAGGCCCATGCGAATAAGACTCTCATTTCGATCCCTTTCCTGGTCAATGTCGCTATCTAGCCGGGGCATCGCTTACGCTCTGCCACCAGCCACCACTTTCTCGTTGCAAAATGTCTCATTGTCGGTCGCCTGAAGTATAACCGGGCCGGTCGCAACAGGAAAACCCCAAACCCCTTGATTTTGCCAACGTCTCTCGGCATTACGCTTCCGCCAACGGCTGCGCCGCCGACGCGGCCCCTAGAAAATGATACCGTGGCTGTTCGTCGACCACCGCCAGCTCGTAAATCGCCAAGCTGGTCGTCGGCGCGTTCGGCTCGCCCGTCTCGCGGTCGAGCAAGCGGAAGATGTTGCGGCTGATGGGAAAGGCCGCCATGGACGCCAGGGCGGTGGGTGGGATCGAGATGGGTTGGCGATGACCATCGAACGGTCCTCCAACAAATTCGACCTGGTAGATCGGTGATCGCATGACACGGATCCTTCGTGCTTGTCGCGGGGCTGCGGGTTACGCATTGATTGGCGATTATCCGCACGTTGCGTGCCAAACACGAAATCGCCAGGGAAACAGGGAAATTCGGCGGTGCCGCGTACCGCATCGCGTGGCGCCGCGTTCCGCTTTGATACACTTTGATACAGTTGTCTCAAAATGCGCCTACGATGCGGGTACTTAAAGGGCCCGCAGCGCGGCGAGCACTTGCTCGTCGTGTCCGTCGACTTGAACCCGCTTCCAGACTTTGCGGACGACCCCCTCGGCGTCGATCACGAACGTCGAACGCTGGATGCCCCACGACTTCTTGCCATACATGTTCTTTTCCCGCCAGGCACCGTACTTCTCGGCCACTTGGTGCTCGACGTCGGCCAGCAGGGGAAAATTGAGCTGGAACTTGTCGCGGAATTTCACATGGCTCGGCTGGTCGTCGGTGCTCACGCCCAACATCGTGGCCCCGAGCTTGGCAAGCTCCGCCTGGCGGTCGCGGAAGGCGCAGGCCTCGCGGGTGCAGCCGGGCGTGTCGTCGCGGGGATAGAAATAGAGCACCACCGGCCGGCCGCGAAAGTCCTTGAGTTTGACTTTCTCGCCGTCGTCGGCGGCCAGCGTAAAATCGGGAGCCTTCCGCCCTTCTTCGACCCAGGTACTCATGGCGTGTTCGTCCGAATCGTGTTTTCTGAATGTTGCCGATTCCGGGGCATCGCCGAGGCTCTGCCCCGGCCACCGACATGGCGTGTTCGTCCGAATCGTGTTTTCTGAATGTTGCCGAGGCGAGTTGCCATCAGGCTCTCGACTAGCGATTATAGCGGCAGCAAGCGGCCGGTCCACGCATTTTTTCAACGACCCGCCTGATGGCCAGGGTTGCAAGGCGGCGCCGACTCTGTAGGGAACGCCCTCAGTGGCGTTCCGTGAAGCGGGTGCGACGTCTTTCCGGGCAGTACGCGGAACGCCACGGAGGGCGTTCCCTACAGAGCCCAAAGCGACGATTCCCGACATGAAGCGTGGCGTCGTTGTTTTGGCGGGGACCGGAAGTCCGCGGCCCAGGTCGCGAGGGCCACCGAACCCGGAGGGTGGCACGACCGTCCTTCCGATGTACAATGAAGTAGGGCCCCCACTTCCTTATGCGAAAGGACACTTGTGGCGATTTCCAGCATCGGTCAACATTCGCTCGCGTCACAATCTGGTCGTTCTCTCGAACTTGCGCTGGCGGCGGCCCACTGTGCCGCCGAAAACCGTGGTCGAGACGTCATGGTGCTCGACATGCGGGAGTTGACCGCTGTCTTCGACTATTTCGTACTGGCCACCGGCACGAGCCGCCGCCAACTGCACGCGATGAGCGAGGAGATCGACCACAAGCTGGAAGATGATTTGGGCGACCACCGCCTGGGGGTCGAGGGCTATCAAGACAGCCGTTGGATTCTGCTCGACTACGGCGACGTGGTGATCCACCTCTTCGACGAGGAGGCCCGTGGTTACTACGACCTGGAGCAGCTCTGGTGTGATGCCCGTCAAGTACCGGTCGATTCGCCGGTGGCCGGTGGCTAGCCGACGATTTGGGATCGTGGAACTTTCGGATAAGGATGCCCATGAACGTACTTTCCGAGCTCCGGCGGCGGTTCGCCGCCGCCCTGGCCGAGGTGACGGCGGATGCGGGCCTTTCGCCTGGGGAAATTGCCGAGTTGGCCAATCAGGTTCATCCTAGCCAGGACGCGAAGTTCGGCGATTACCAGGCCAACTGCGCGATGCCCTTGGGCAAGCGGTTGGGCCGCAATCCGCGCGACGTCGCCGCGCAGCTCCGCGCGAAACTTTCGCTTGGAGATTTGTCTTTGCCCCCCGAAATCGCTGGGCCGGGCTTCATCAATCTGCGGCTGGCCGACGACTGGCTGACCGCCCTGCTCCAGGCGGAGGTCGACGACCCGCGGCTGGGCGTCGAGCCGGTCGCCAAGCCGCGGACTTACGTCATCGACTACTCGGGCCCCAACGTCGCCAAGCCGATGCATGTGGGCCACATCCGCTCGACGGTCATTGGCGACTGCCTCTACCGCACGCTCAAGTTCCTCGGCCACCGGGTCATCGGCGACAATCACTTAGGCGACTGGGGCACGCAATTCGGGATGATCATCCACGGCTTCCGTCACTTTCGCGACGAGGCGGCCTATCGGCAACGGCCGGTCGACGAATTGGCGCGGCTTTACAAGCTGGTCCATCGCCAGGTCGATCAGGCTGACGTCGCTTCGGCCGTATTGGCCGAAACGGCCAAATTGCACGCCGGCGATCCTGAGAACCTGCGGCTGTGGCGCGAGTTCATGCCTCCCTGCCTGGCTGCGATCGAGGAAGTGTACGGCCGGCTGGGCGTGAGGTTCGACCACACGCTGGGCGAGAGCTTCTATCACGACCGGCTGGGCGACGTCGTCGGCGACCTCCGGCGGCGTGGAATCGCCCGCGAAAGCGACGGCGCCGTGTGCGTCTTTTTCGATGACAGCCCGGTGCCGATGATCGTACGAAAGCGCGACGGCGCGTATCTCTACGCCACCAGCGATTTGGCGACGATCCAGTATCGGATGGAAACCTGGCGGCCCGACGCCATACTTTATGTCGTCGATAAGCGCCAGAGCGATCATTTCAAGCTGCTGTTCGCCGCGGCGCGAAAATGGGGTTACGAAAACGTCGAGTTCGAGCACGTCAGTTTCGGCACGGTGTTGGGAGAGGATGGCAAACCCTTCAAAACCCGCTCGGGCGACACGGTGGGGCTGATGGGTTTGCTCGATGAGGCGGTCGCACGGGCCTACGACGTCGTGTGCGAGATCGACGGCAAGAATCCCGACGGTCCAGAGATCGACGAAGCCCAACGCCGACAGATCGCCGAGGTCGTCGGTCTTTCGGCGATCAAGTACGCCGACTTGTCGCAGAACCGCACGAGCGATTACGTCTTTTCCCACGATAAAATGATCGCGCTGCGGGGCAACACGGCGACCTACATGCAGTACGCGTACGCCCGCGTGCGTAGTGTTTTTCGCAAAGGGAACATCGACGTCGAGGGACTTCGCGCGGCCCATCCGGCCATCCGGCTCGACGCCCCGGCGGAACGCGCGCTGGGCCTGAGCCTGCTGCGCTTTTCGGAGGCGATTGAGCTCACCGTCGCCGATTACCGGCCCAACCAACTGACGACGTACTTGTTCGATTTGGCCAACGCCTATTCGACGTTCTACGAACAGTGCCCCGTGCTCAAGGCCGATGCGCCGGCCGTCCGCGACAGCCGGCTGCTGCTCTGCGACCTGACGGCGCGAACTTTGAAGCAAGGGCTGGCGCTGTTGGGTATCGACGTGGTTGAAAAGATGTGAATGGCGGCGGGATCAAGCGACCACGCTCCCGGACCCTATCCGTGGTTCTTTTTTATACTTCGCGCGGTCGCCCATGAGACATTTTGCCACGAGAAATCGGTGGCTGGTGGCAGAGCGTCAGCGATGCCCCGGTTAGATAGCTAGTGCCTGTCGGAAAATCCGCTTGGCCCGTATTTTCCCGGCAACTTTTGGAAAAAATCTCCGCGAAGATGGCAACCTTTCTCAACCTGGCGTGTAGAATACGCGGGGTTTTGGTTGAGAC
>Ga0307372_10005860_pt1 | contig 18221 bp, 13 predicted proteins | sample OX1MG_FD_202533 | JGI IMG/M metagenome (GOLD analysis project Ga0307372, IMG submission 202533) | Soil microbial communities from Risofladan, Vaasa, Finland - OX-1 | ecosystem: Environmental > Terrestrial > Soil > Coastal area > Acid sulfate soil | place: Finland: Risofladan, Vaasa | collected...
GCGCCGTTGTACATGTCGCGGGACAGGAACTGGTTGAGGCCGGGGGCGTAGTTGCGGAAGCCCATGTCGTACTGGCCGGAGGTCGAGTCCCAGCGCATGGCGTTGAACCGGTAGGCGCTGTAAGGCTGTGCGGTCGCGCTGGGGGTGGCGTTGTTCTTGTCGGCGCCGGTGAACTGGGCGGCGACCGGCTGCCCGTAGGCGGTGTACCCGTAGGTGGACGTGGTCGTCCCGGACGCGCCGGTGAGGGCTTCGACGTCGGCGTGGTCGTTGTAGGTGTAGTAGCCGGTGGTGGTGGTGCCGTTGCTGGTGGCAGTCTGGGAGATCCGCTCACCGGCTGGGGTGTAGGTGTAAGACTTGGGCACTGACCCGCCGGTCTCGCTGATCAGGTCGCTGGACAGGCCCAGGTAGCCGAATGTGGTGGTGGTCCCGTTGACGGTCTGGGTGGCGACCCGGTTCAGCGGGTCGAAGGCGTAATTGGTGGTGTCCGTCCCGCCGGAGGAGTTGGCCTGGGTGTGGGTGACGATGTGGTCGAAGCCGTCGTAGGTGTTGCTTTCCAGCGTGGTGGTCCCGGAGGTGACGGTGTCCAGCCGGCCGAGCGGGTCGTAGTTGTAGCTGGCGGTGGTGCCGCTGGTGGTGGCGGTCAGCAGCCGGTCCCGGTCGTAGCCGTAGCTGGTGGCCGTCCCGCCGGTGGTCTGGGAGGTGACGTTGCCGGTGGCGTCGTGGGTGTAGGACTCGGTGGTGGCACCGTCGGTCTGGACCTGGGTGAGCCGGTCCCGCGGGTCATAGGAATAGGTCAGGGTGTGGGACAGGTACGCCGAGGTGTTGTCGGCGTTCATCAGCTTCTGGGCGTCAGAGCTCTTGACCCTGTCGGGAGTGTAGGCATAGGTGTGCTCAGCCACCGTCGCCCCGGCCGGGGTCGTCTCCAGCTGGTGCTGCAGCAGCCCGTCGGCGAAGTAGGAGTAGGCGACGGTGTTGCCGTTCGGCTTGACCTGGCTGGCCCGCAACCCGAGCGGGTTGTACCCGAACGTGGTCACCTGCGGGCTGGGGTCGGTGGATGAGGTGGCGTCGGTTTCCCTGGCCAGCAGGTTCCGCGGGTCGTAGGTGTAGGCAGAGGTGGCGGAGTCGTGGCCGCGGCTGGTGAGGTTCCCGGCTGCGTCGTAGCCGTAGGTGGTGGTGTGCACGGCAGAGCCGGAGGAATTGTCTTCTTCGACCTTGGTGAGCCGGTTCAGCCCGTCGTAGGCAGCGATGTAGCTGGTGATGGCCGTGCTGGGGCTGGAATCGGCGATCCCGGTCAGGTTCGCGTTCGGGTCGTAGCTGTAGGTGAAGTCGTGGTGCGCGGTGTTGGTGTCGGCGGAGTTGTCGCGGACCACCCTCACCGCGTCGGCGACCACCGTCCCGCCGGAGTTCTCGTCGAGGGCGACCTTCTGCCCGGCGCCGGACTGGGTGAACGCATACTTGCCGAGGCTGACCCAGGTGCCAGCGCCGGTGGCCTGGTTCACCGGCACCGTGGCGGACCCGCCGTTGTAGGAGACCTTGAACGAGGCGCCGGTCGCGGCGCCGGAGACGGAGGGGTATTTGACGTAGACGGTGTAGTTGCCGTCGGCGGGGATGTTCAGGTTCCAGGTGAACGCGTCGGTGCCGGTCCCGGCGGCGTGCGTGGCGTAGTTGTACCCCACATACCCGGTCCCGCTGGTGGACGTGGGCCAGGTCCCGGTCGCCGACGTGTTGTTGAAGTCGGAGTTATCCACCATCTGCGAATACAGCCCGGTCGGCACCCCGTCATCAGCCAGGGATTGCAGCTGCCCGCCCGGGTAGTAGGCCCAGGTCATGGACCGCGACATGGACCCATCAGCGGAGAGCAGGGTGCGGGTGGCCTGCTGGCCGTTGTCGTTGTAGTCGTAGCTGGTGGTGATGTTCTGCGGGTCGGTCGAGGACTTCACCCAGCTGTTGTCGAAGTAGTTGTAGGTGGTGACGTTGGGCCCGCCGGAGGCCGGCATGCCGGAAGAGGGCGAGGTCACCGTCGCGAGCCGCCCGGCCGCGTTGTAGCCGTAGCTGGTCACGGCCGGGGTGTTATACACCGGGTCGCTGGGGTCATAAGCGGACCGTTGCGCGCTGACCCGGTTGTCCGCGTCGTACTGGGTCACGTAGGTAAACGGGCACGTCTGGCTGGCCACACAGGCGCTGGTGGCAGATGTCCCGGCCGCGACCGCGCGCGGGGTCAGTACCTGGGTGCGGTTGCCAGCCTGGTCGTAGACGTACTGGGTGGTGTTGTACGTCGTAGTTCCGCCGGAGGTGTCGTGGGGGGCCATCGCCTGGATCACGTCGCCGCGGGGGTCGAGGGTGTATTTGGTGGTGTTGCCGTTCTGGTCGGTGGCCGAGGTGACCTTGCCGTCGAGGTCGTAGCTCTTGCTGGTGGTGTTGCTGGCCGCGTCGGTGGCCACGGTGGGCCAGTGGTTGAGGTTGTAGGCCTGCTTGGTGATGTTGCCGAGCGGGTCGGTGACGCTGGTCTTGTTCCCGGCATCGTCGTACCCGTAGCTGGTCTTATTCGTGGCGGCGTCGGTCACCGACGTCAGTTCGTTGATCGCGTCGTAGCTGTACGTGGTGGTGTAAGACCCGGGGGTGGCACCGGAGACGTTGCCGTCGGGTTCGGTGACCGTGGCCGGGTTCCCGGCCGGGTCGTAGGTATAGGTGGTTTCCGGCTGGGAGGTGCCGGAGGTGTCCGGCGGGGCTAGTTGGGTGACCAGTTCATCGCCGGCGTTGTAGGTGTAGCTGGTCACCGCGCCGGTCGGGGCAGTGGACTGGGTGACGTTGTCGTTGCCGTCATACACCGGCGCCGGGGTGGTGATGTTCACCGAGCCCTTGACCTTGGGCACGACGATCTGCCCGGGCCGGCCGAACACGTCATAGGCATAAGTGGACACCGCGCCGAACGGGTCGGTCACGGAAGTGACGTCCCCACGGGAGTCATAGCCGTACTGGGTCGCGTTCCCCACCGCGTCGGTGATGGCCTGCGGATAGCCACTCGGGTCGTAGCTGGAGTATTTGGTGGCGTTGCCGTTGGCGTCGGTGGCTGTGGTCAGGTCCCCGGCAGAGTCGTAGGCGTACTTGGTGGTGTACGACCCAGCGGTGGCCCCGGACGCGTTGCCGTCGGGGTCGGTGACCGAGGCCAGGTTGCCGTAGGCGTCGTAGCCGAACGTCCACAGCCGCTGCTGCGGCGTCAGCTTCGATATTAGGTCGGCGATGTGCCCGTTCAGCCCGGTCTGGTAGGTGTAGGTGGTGCCTGCAGTGCCGTTCTTGTTCGCCTCGGCGTCCTTGGTGGTCAGCGGGTAGCCGGTGTTCGGGTCATAGGTCCAGGTGGTGACCGCGCCGTTGTCCTCGGTCAGGCTGGTGACGTTGTTGTCGCCGTCCCAGGCCAGCTTCGTGACCTCGCTCTTCGCGTTGGTCACCTGGACCGGGCGGCCAGTCGCATCCATCAGGTACGTGCTGGCGTGGCCGTCCTGATCGGTCACCTGTGTCTGGATGCCGCCGCCGGTGGGCTCGGTGTAGGCGAAGTTCGTGGTGCCGGTGAGCCGGTCGGTGATCGTATTCAGGCTCCACTTGAACTTCGGGTCCTGCGGGGCGGTGTAGTAGGCCAGGCCGGTGGCGTGACCGCGGGGGTCGGTGACGGAGACGAGCTTGACGTTCTTGTTGCCCTGGGTCATGTCGTAGCCGAACTTGAACGTCTTGGCCAGCGAGGACCCGTCACCGTCGGTCATCTGGGCCATCAGGCCTTCGGTGTCATACAGGAAGGTGACCGTCCGCCCGGAGATGTCGGTGATCGACTTGACCTCGTCGATGATCTTCGGGTTGGCCAGGTTGGTGCCGGAGGCCACGTTTCCGTTGGAGTCGATGTAGTTGTAGTTGTCGCCCTTGGCGTAGTAGCTGAGCGTCAGCGTCTGCCGGCCGGAAGGGTCGGTGATGTAGTCCAGGAACTTCACCGGCTGGTTGTTGGAATTCCGCTCGCTGTAGGTGAAGTCAGCCTCATTGCCGTTTTTGTCGATGACCGCGGTCTGGTAGCCCTGGCAGTCGAACCAGAACTGGGTGCGGTCCGGGCGGGTCAGCAGCCACGCCCGGGCATTCTCAGTCTTCCCGGACGGGTCGCAGGTGCCGGGCTGCTGCAGGTAGTAGTGCACCCCGGGCGGGGACAGCCACTGGCTAGTAGAGGAGTCCCAGGTGAACCAGTGGCTGGTGCCATCCCCATCGGTGAGAGTGATCGTGGTGGGGCTGGGGTTGGGATGGAAGTCCAGCGGCGTGCCGAGCCGCATCAGCGACGAGGCCTGCAGCGACCACCCGAACCCCATCGACGAATCGCTGGTGTCCATCGAGTTGTAGGCCAGCCGCACGAACGTGGCGAATCCGCGGGAGGGGTTGGAGAACAGGTTGTCCGACCACACCACGTTCCCGTTGTCGGCGTTGTTCAGCAGCGCCGTCCCGGATCCGGTGTTCACCCCGGTGTACTGGTAGAACTTCTCCAGGCCCAGCAGGTTGGAGCCGGGCTGGGCCACCGAGGCGGGCTGATTCAGTGGCGCGATCGTCGGCACGCCGGAATTGGTGCCCGACAACCACGTGCCGGTGGCCTTGTCATACAGGTCCCAGCCGAGGGTGTAGGCGGTCCGGGCATTGCCGCTGCCGGAGGTGTCCGGGCTTTTCAGCTGCGCGTTGATAGTGACGGTATTGTCGGCCGGCTGGTCAGCGGGCAGCGCGGTCTGCAACTGGTTGGTGGTATCGCTGACATCGGTGCCATCAGGCAGGCTCCAGTGGTAGGACAGCACCCAGTTGGCCGCGCTCAGCGTGGTCCCGGTGGTGTTGGTCACCGTGACCGGGACGGTGTAGCTGGTCGCCGACGCCAGATGATCCGGCAGGCCCGGCACGTAGTAGGTGTCTTGCGGCGTGGTGTCCAGGTAGGTGACCACCAGTTCCGGGCGCAGCGCGCCCTCCTGGGCGCTGCTGTCCAGGAACAGCTCCTGTTCCTGCGGGCTGCTGGTGCCCTCGGCGGACAGCTTGACGAGCAGCCCGTGCTCGCTGGAGGGGGTGATCACCCAGCCCTGCACGGCCGGGGTGACCGGCCATTCCTCCCGGTTGGGGTCGTTGGTCAGGCCGGACACAGTTCCGGTCACGGTGGAGGAGTACGCGCCGCCCGCTGTTGTCCACGCGGTGCCCGACGACGCGTTGTTCCAGGTGGCTGTCGCCGGGTCGAAGCTCTGGGTCAGCGCGTGCGCCTCATACGTGGCGCTGCCGCCGCCAGTGTTGTTGTTATACCACCCCCACAGTTTCAGCTCGGCGTCGGTGACCGTCGCGGTGGACGGGATCCCTGCCGAGCTCATCGACGGGTAGCCCACCACCGTGCGGGTGACGCCGTAGGTGGTGGAGTTGTCCCCTGCCGCCAGCCAGGGCTGCCCGGTCAGATGCTGCTCGTTCGTGGCCGGCTGGGCCTTGGACAGCGTCGTGTCCCCGGACGCGTCGATGACCTTCACCGTGTAGCCGGCCTTGGGCAGCCGGACCAGTTCCGTCGGGCCGGGGATGATCTGCCCGTCCTGGGTCTTGACCGCCACCATGTAGTAGAACGCGTTGCCGTACGGGTCAGTGGAATCGGCCGGGGTGGGGATGTTAGTCGTGTCGCTGAAACTCGTGGTCCCGGCCGCGACCGGAGCCACCAGCGTTGACGCCGACGGGGTGAACGTCTGGTAGACGCTGCGGTGCACCTGGTACTCCGCCAGGTCGTCACCCGGGTTGGTGCCCGGCGTCGGGTCGGTGTACCCGGACCAGGACAGGTCCGCGCCGGTGGCGTGGATCGTGGTGATCTGGTTCAGCGTGACACTCGGCCGCCCGTAGGTGATCACCAGCTGCGGGTAGGTCGCGACCTCACCCTGGTAGGCGAACCGGGACGCCTCATACCGCGGCCCGCCCTGGTTCAGCGTGCTCTCGGTCGAGGGCTTGACCACGAACCCGTAGTTCGGGGACCCGTTCACCCACGACTGCACGATGTTGCGCACGGGGAACGAATCCCAGACGTTGGCGACATTGGGGTTCACCACGGCGGTGCCCCACAGCCGGAACCGCGTCGCATCCGCGATGACCCGGGTCGTCGACGACGCCGGCGCGTCGCCCAGCACCACCGTGCCTGCCGTGCCCGCCACGAACGGGTGCTGGCCCATCACGCTCCACACACCGCCGGTCCCCGATTGCTGGTTGACGGTGTAAGCCTGGGAGCCGCCGTTGTAGGTCACGGTGAACGGGGCGCTGGTCGCCGCGTTGGATGTGGCAACGTAATGGTCGGCCACGTAGTAACTGCCGGCCTCGGTCAGCGGCGGGACCCAGGTGAACTTATCCCCGGATACCGTGTCCTGGTCATAGCGGTATTCGCCGCTGGTCGCCGACGAGTTCGCCGCAGTCGGCCACGCGCCACTGGCCGCGGTATCGGTGGTGTCGGAGTCATCCACGATCACCTCGTTCAGGCCTTCGGTGCCAACGTTGTTGCTCGCGTTGGACCAGGTCGCCGTCGAGGCGTCCCAGGACGCGGTGGCCTGGTCCGCCTCGATCGTCTCGCTGGAAGAACTGGACCCGAAGTTCTGGTCGTAATACATCCGCAGGTCCGCCGAATCGATCGGGGTACCCGACGGGATCCCGGTGAGCGGGAACTTCAGCAGCGCACGGGCCGCCCCGCCCGCGTCGGTGCCCACCGACAGCCGCCAGTCGGTGTTGTAATTCGTCGTCGACTCACCGGAATCAGAAATGATCATCGTGTTCTGCGCGTCGGTCGGGGTCGGCGCGACCATGATCGTCGGGTCGATGACGACAGGGAACTGGCGCCCCGGCTGGTGCAGCCAGCCCGCATCCGCGCTCACGGTCACCCGCAGCGTCTTGCTGGCCGGATCCCAGGTCACGTGCTGGGCCACCCGCGGGCTCCACACCCGCCCATACGGCGACCAGGCGTCCTTGCGGGCGCTGGTCATGAACGGCTTGGGCAGGAGCAGCACCGGCGGGCCACCCGCCTCCCGGCGGGAGAAGACGATCTGCCCGTTGCTGCGCTGCCACGGGACCAGGCCCCCGCCGACCTTGATCGTGTACGCGTACGCCGAAGCCGCCGACGGCGACGCCAGCGTGATGCTTTCCTTCAACGCGTCCGGCGTCACCTGATACTCCAGGCCGGCACCCCGGGCCACCCCCGGATAGGTGACCGTGTCCCCCGCTGCCCGCGGGCCGCCCGTGCGCGCCCCGTCCAGGCCGACCTGCAGCCACCCGCCGCCGGGCGCCTCGAACCGCACCAGCCGGCCCGGCGCCGCACCGAAGAAACTGCGGAACGTGTTCGAGGTATTGCCGTACACATACCCCGGCCGGGTGGCCGGCCGCACCGTGGTGTCGATCGGCTGCCACCGGCCGCCGGAATCCCGGTAGTTGACCGGGACAGCCGAGACAGCCGCCTGCAGCCGGCCATCCGACAACTGGTACACGCGGGTGTCCGCGCTGCGTCGGCTGGTCAGCTCCCGTACCCGCCGGGACGCCGGGGCCGCCACCTGGCGCGGGAGCCGGCCGCGCAGCGGCCCCCCGCCAGCGGACATGGTGCGCGGCTTCGCCGCACTGCCCCCGCTGGCGAACCAGCCACCCGGATCCCACCACGGATGGTGGGTGATCGACCCGCTCGAGCCCGGCGCCAAAACCGCGGGCGCCGGGCGGGAGCCGCCATGGCCGCCCACGGCCACCGGCGTCAATCCCGCCGCCACCAGCACCCCGGCTATGACCATGGCAACCAGCGGCACATACCAGCCGTACCTGCGCGCCGCACCCATCACCCGTGCACGATTCACAGCCGCTCCTCAAACCGTTTCCAACACAGGCAGCATTCACCCGGGAATGGGCAGACCAAAAAAGCCTGACCTAAACCCGGCCCAGCAAAACAGCGAACAGAACCTAGGAGATAGCGGAACTAGAAAGCCACTAGCGGTAAGCACAGGCAAGGCAATTTTAAGATCACTTTCCTATGCAGCCCGCATCACCAGCTTTTCATCAGCGCAGAAGGAGCTAACCGGCCAATCCCGGCTTGTTCACTCCTGATTCTGAACAACTCCCGATCCCGCGCCTACCCCCAGATCGGCTGATTTTCGACAGTCAGATCGTGTCAGCAGAAGGCAGCCGCCGCTCATCCTGTGCGTGCCGAGAATTCCATCCAGGGCTCTGACCAGCAGGGTTGCTCTCCCAGCCGTCCGGCCGTGATGATCACTGATCATGTGCCTGCGGTTTGCCTTCCTCCTGATCACGCGGGTGGCTTCATGGCTGCGCCTGTCCCAGCGTGAGGAGACGTGGAAGACTGCCGAGATCTTGATCCTGCGCCACCAGCTCGCGGTCCTGCAGCGGCGGCAGCCGCGTCGCCCGAACCTGAACTGGGCGGACCGGGCCTTGATCGCGGCCCTGCTCGGCGTAATACCCAAGGCGCGCCGCCACGGGACGTGGCTGCTGGTTGCCCCCGACACGATCCTGCGCTGGCGCCGAGACCTCGTCCGCCGCCGCTGGGCGGCGCGGTCCAGGCGTGGCAGGACCGGCCGGCCGACGACCCGCCGGAACGTCAGGGCGCTGGTCCTCCGGCTGGCCCGGGAGAACCCCGAATGGGGCTACCGGCGGATCCACGGCGAGCTGGCCGGCCTGGGAGTGAAGGTAGCGGCATCGACGGCGTGGGAGATTCTGAAGAATGCCGGGATCGACCCGGCGCCGCGGCGGACTGGGCCTACCTGGTCGCAGTTCCTGTGTTCTCAGGCCGAAGCGATCCTGGCGTGTGACTTCTTCACGGCCGACCTGCTCGACGGCACCCAGGCCTACGTCCTCGCCGTAATAGAGCACGCGACCCGGCGCATCCGCATCCTCGGAGTGACCCTGCATCCAACTGGCGCGTGGACCACCCAGCAGGCACGCAACCTGATCATGGACCTTGGCGACCAGACGGATCGGGTCACGTTCATGATCCGCGACCGCGGCTCGAACTTCACCACCGCCTTCGACGCGGTCCTCGCCGGCGCCGGGATCCGGACCGTGCTCTGTAACGTCCGGACGCCTCGTATGAACGCGATCGCCGAACGCTGGATCGGCGGATGCCGCCGCGAGCTCCTGGACCGCACCCTCGTCTGGAATCAGAGCCATCTGCGGCGGATCCTGCGCGAGTACGCAACCCACCACAATCAGCACCGGCCGCACCGATCCCTGCACGCAGCCGCGCCGCTGAAACCGCTACCCGAACCGATCAATCTCGACCACTACCGCGTCCGAAAACAGGCTCGTGTTGGTTGCCTGATCAACGAATACCGCCTGGTCGCATGACGTGGACGAGGTTTTCGGCACGCACAATCTGAGTGTGGTCTTCCCCCTGCTTGCCGGGCGCTGGCTGGCATCCGCGCCGGTGGCGGTGGCCGCGGCGACGCTGGCCGCGGCGGCCTTGTTCAGCCCGCTGCGGCGGCGGGTGCAGGGACTGGTGGACCGCAGATTCAACCGGGCGCGATATGACGCTGAGGTGATGGTCGAGGCGTTCGCCGCGAGGCTGCAGGACGCGGTGGACCTGACTGCGGTGCAGGCGGATCTGCTGGATGTGGTGCATCAGGCACTGGAGCCGGCGCAGGTCTCGGTGTGGATCTCTCAGGCCGGCCAGTCCTGGCCGAGCAGCTCATGATCAATGCCGTAGGGACCGCGGCCGGCGCTGTCCACGGGTGGGGTGGTGGCTTCGCCGCGCAACCAGCGGACCGTCGCCTGAATGCCCTCGCCGTACTGCGGTGGCGGATAGGCGCGCGGGTCGACGACGCCTCCGCCTGGGCGGCCTTGCAGAACCACGTCGTCGGCCGCGGCGTCCTCGTAGATGAGGTCGTAGGTGGTGGGCTGGCGGGCGGTGCGCCCGCACAGTGGCGAGGCAGGGCATTCGCCCAGGACCCACTGGAGGAGATCGCGGACGCCGCGCAGCCAGGCGGCGTTCATCCACCCGGCGTCCCAGCGCCAGGGATGCCGGGCCTCAGCGGCTGACATGGGCTCGGGAAGGTCACAGGCCGCCAGCCCGCGCAGCGCGTGCTCACGGACCTGGCGGATGTCGTCGTCAGTGCGCGCGTAGTCGCCGCGGGCGCCGATGAAACGGCCACGCGTGTCAGCGTCGACGGGGATCTCATCGCTGCCTCCCGCGAGCCAGGCCAGGACGCGCCGCGTTTCGCGGAGTTGGTCCCGGAAATCGGCAGGCACTCCGCGCGGCGCGGTGGAGCCCTCGGGCTCCGCGTCGGCCTCGGCCAGGATCTCCGCACCCGACGGCGGGCGGCCAGGTGCCAGGGACAGCGTCACCGGGGAGGGCCGGGTGCCGGTCAGCGCCCACTGCCACGCCAGTGCCGTGCGGCCACGGGTGCCCATCTCGCGCAGGCTCTGCGCGAGGACAGCCTCGACGTGCTGGCGTGGCCTGATGATGGCGGGACTCAGCCGCTCCGGTACGTGCACGGTGCTCACGGACTCCACGGTAAGCCTGGCCGCCGACACCGTCAGCCTCCATTCCGGGCGCGGGCGCGGCTGTGGCCTGAGATGCGAAGCGACAGCACCCGGCCACGGCCGGGCGCTGTCGCGCACACCTCTGCGGCTCCCCTCGCTGCCGGGGGAACGCTGCGCCCTGGCTACGTTGCGATCGTCTCCCTGGCAGGTTCGGTGTCGGCGACGATCTCGCGCCGTGCGGATGTCACGGCCAGCGCGGTGATCGCTCCGGGCAGCGAGAGTGCTGCCGCGACTGCCAGCGCGGGCCGGAAGCCGCCACTGGCCGGCGCCCGATCCGGTCGGCGAGTGCGCCGGCCGCGGGCGAGCCGAGCATCGGGGTCGCTAACCAGGGCAGTAGCCGCACGCCGGTGGCCAGCGGTGAGTAGCCAGCGCGAACTGGAAGTACTGAGCGACGAGGAACCCGGCGGCGAAGATCGCACCCGACATGAGGAACGCGGTCGCGTTAGCCGCGGCGAATGCCCGGATGCGGAGCAGCCGCAGGGGCAGCATGGGCTCAGCCGCCCGGGTCTCCCAGGCGAGGAAGCCGCCCAGCAGGGCCGCGCCCAGCGGCCAGGGTGGTGACGATCTCGGCACTCCCCCAGCCTGCCTGGCTCGCGCGCACGAGCCCCCAGACGAGATGCGGGTGTCGTTAGGACAGACACCGGCCGGCCGGCAGATTGGGCGGCGGGCGCTTCAGGCCAGGGATAGGCGCTTCAGGCCAGGGATAGGCGGGTCAGGCCCAGGATGGGTGGGTCAGGCCAGGGATAGGCGGGTCAGGCCCAGGATGGGCGGGTCAGCCGGAGCGGCCCGGGCGGCCGGGTCGGCGGCTGCGCAGCGCGCGCGAGGCGATGACCGGCCGGACCGGGATCGCGGTGCGGGCCTGCGCCGCGCCGGCCCACACCCCGGCCCCGTACGCCATGTCGTCGGCGAGGTGGCCGAGGACGTACCGCACCGGGCCCAATGCCGGGCGACGCGCGGACCAGGCCGTCAGCGGCGGCCCGAGCAGCAGCGACGCGGCGGCGGCCCGCCGTCCCCACCGCCGCGCCCGGCTGGTCCCGCCGGGCACCACGAGGGCCGCGGCCAGCAGCGGCGCGCCGAATTGGCAGCTGTACCGGCCGATACCGAGCCAGGTCTGCCTGGTGGCGCTGAGCATCGCGGGAAGCGCGCCCCGGGCAGGCAGGCCAGCCTGGCGCAGCGTGCGGCGCATGGCCAGCACGGACGCGGCGAGACTGAGGCCAGCCGCTGCGGGGCTGCGGCTGAGCAGCCCGGCGACGGTCAGGGCCGGCCACGGGTGCAGGACGAGCGGCGGCACCCGGTCCGGGTGGCGCAGCGCCAGCGGCGCCGCGGACGTGCCGTAACGGAACCGCCTGGTGAGCAGCCCTGGCCAGGTGCCGGGCTCGTGGTGGCGCACCCGCCCGGCCGGGTCGTAGCGGACCCGCCAGCCCGCTTCATGCAGCCGCCAGACGAGGTCAACATCTTCGCCCCAACGCAGTGCGGGGTCGAACACACCAGCGTCACCCGCGACCTCGAGCAGCGCGGCCCGGCGGGCCACGAGCGCCGCGGTCGGCACATAGCCCACCCGGGTGCCCGGCGCGACGCGTGCTTCGGCGTCGCCGAGGTCCAGGCAGCAGCACGCGGCGGTGTAGCGGCTGGCCCAGGTTCCTCCCGCGGGCACCGGCACGATCCGCGGGGCGGCGGCGGCGACCGCCGGGTCGGCGAAGTGCGCCGCGAGTTTCTCGATCCAGCCGGGCTCCGGAACGCAGTCGCTGTCCAGGAACGCCACCAGCTCGCTGGCCACCTGCGCCAGGCCGGTGTTCCGGGCGGCGGCGGGCCCGCCGTTGCCGGGCCGCCGCACCAGCGTCGCGCCATGGGCGGCGGCAGCAGCCGCGACCGCTGCCGGGTCGCGCGACCCGTCGTCCACCACCACCACCTGGTAGCTGCGGCCAAGCGCGGCGAGGCAGCGGGCCAGCATGGCGGGCCGGTCCCGGACCGGGATGAGCACGGTGAGGTCGGGCCGGGCCGCCGGATCCGGCGGCCGCGGGTGCGCCAGGCCGGCGTCGGTGAGCTTGCGGGCCAGCGCGCCCGCGGCCCGGCTGCGCACCGGGCCCGCGCGCAGTTCCGCCATGGCCGCGGCGCCCGCGCCCGTCAAGCGCAGCACGCGGGCCGGAGAGCCGCCGGACACGGTGGCATCGTCGATCTGCTTGGTGCCGGGATCGAGCACCACCCGGAACCCCGCGGGCATTGTCGCGGCGACGGCCCCGCGGGCCGCCCCGGTGGCCACCGCGGCCCCGCCGGTCACCTCGGCCCCACCGGTCACCTCGGCCTTGCCGGCCTTGCCGGGTGCCAGGGCTGCCGGCGCACCGCTGTCAGCGTCCTGGTGCGGTGAACCCGGCGAGCGGGTCCGCGTTGCACGCGCTCACCGGCGGCCGGCGGGCGAGCGTGATCGGTACCGGACGGCGCCCCGCTGACCGGTGCGAGTGGTCAGGTGACGGCCGCGGCGCTGATGAGGCGCCCGCCGTGGCGAGCGCGCGCTCGCCATGGCCCTTGACGCACTCGGGATCCGGGCCGTCAAGGGGCAGGCCGGTGAAGAACTTCGCCGCCATGCACCCGCCGCGGCACCCGTCGAACGCCGAGCACGACTCGCACGCGCCGCCGGCCTGCGGGCGGCGCAGCTCGGTGAACAGCCCGGAGTGCTGCCACACCCGGGTGAACCCGCCACTGTCCCGGACGTTGCCGGCCAGGAAGCTGGGATGAATCGCGAACGGGCAGGCGTACACGTCGCCGACCGGGTCGATCAGGCACACGACGCGCCCGGCACCGCACAGGTTGAGCCCGGGCAGCGACCCGCCGTAGCCACTGAGGTGGAAGAACGAATCGCCGGTGAGCACGTTCCCGCCGTGGCTGACCAGCCAGTCGTACAGCTGCCGCTGCTGGGCTGCTGTCGGATGCAGCTCGTCCCAGACGCCGGCACCGCGCCCGGACGGGCGCAACCTGGTGATGCGCAACTGCGTCCCGAACCGGTCGGCGATGGCCTGGAACGCGTCGAGCTGGCCGACATTGTGCCGGGTGATCACCACCGAGATCTTGAAGCCGGCGAACCCTGCGTCGGCCAGGTTCTGCATGGCGCGCAGCGCCATCGCGTACGACCCCGCGCCGCGCACCGCATCGTTCACCGCAGCGGTGGCGCCGTCGAGCGAGATCTGCACGTCAACGTAGTCGCTACCGGCGAGCCGACGCGCGACATCAGCCGTGATCTTCACGCCGTTGGTGGAGAACTTGACTCCGACGCCGTGCTCGGCGGCGTAGTCGAGGAGCTCCCAGAAGTCCGGCCGGACGGTCGGCTCGCCACCCCCGATGTTGACGTAGAAGACCTGCATCCGCTCGAGCTCGTCGATGACCGCCTTGCACTCAGCGGTGCTCAGCTCACCTGGATCACGCCGTCCCGAGCTGGACAGGCAGTGCACGCAGGACAAGTTGCAGGCGTAGGTCAGTTCCCAGGTCAGGCAGATCGGCGCGGCAAGGCCGTACTGGAACTGCTCCACCAGCGGCAGCGCCGTGGTGGTGGTCACGCGGCCTCCCGCTTGCAGATCATCTGCGACGCCGCCAGGGTCGCCAGCGCCCGGCGGTAGCTCGCCAGCTCCCCGGCCGGCACGTCGGCCGCGGCGCACGCCGCGCGGGCACTCTGCTGCGCGGCGAGGGAGCTGACCACCGCGAGCAGGGTCCGGCTCTTCAGGAATGACAGCTGCCGCGTCCCGAAGTGGTAGAGCAGCGCACCGAACCGCTCCGGGCGCACCTTCACCTGCGCGGCCAGCTGCCACGCGGCATCGAGATCGAACTGCTCCGGCGGACCCTCAGCAGGCATCGAACTGCTCCGGCGGATCCTCAGTAGACGCCGCACATGCCATCGATCGATACCTCCTCGACGAGAACGTCCTCGGCGAGAACGTCCTCGGCGACAGCATCGCCGGGCGGCGCCTCGCTGGTCCCGTCGGTGAACCCGGCAGCAGGATCGTCAGCCATGTCAAGCTCCTCGGTGTCGGACCACAACCGTGTGGGGACCACAGCCGTTTGGTGCCACAACCACCCATATTCGTCACACTGTGACGAATATGGGCAGGCTAACGACACGCCGTGCCAGAATCAATACCCCTGGAGGAAAGAGCCCGCCAGATGACCACCGACGAGCAGCCCCGCCCAGCCGCGCGCCGCGGGCGCCCGCCCGGCACCAGTGCCCGCGAGCTGGAGCTCATCGCCCTGCGCCTGTTTACCGAGCAAGGGTTCGAGGAGACCACCGTCGACCAGATCGCCGCCAGGGCAGGAATCAGCCGGCGCGCTTTCTTCCGGTATTTCGATTCGAAGTCCGATGTCCTGTGGGGGGAATTCGACACCGAGGTCGCCACCATCCGCGCCATGCTGGCGGAGATGCCTGATGACCTGCCGGTCATGGACGCCGTGCGGCAGGCGGTCATCGCGGCCAACCACTACCGGGCTGAAGACGTGCCTGAGTTGCGCGCGCGGATGTCCCTCATCGGGTCAGCGCCTGGACTGGTGGCCAGCGCCGCGGTGCGCTACGACGCGTGGGAGCGTGCGGTCGCTGCCTTCGTGGCGCGCCGCGCAGGGCAGCCAGCCGGCTCGCTCTACCCGCTGGCCGCCGGCCGCGCCACTCTCGCTGCGTGCCGGGCAGCCTACGACCGGTGGACCACCCACGCAGACGCCGACCTCACCGTGTACCTCGATGCGGCCCTCCGCGCGCTCGCGGCCGGCTTCCGTGACGACGTCATCACCGCCGAGCCCCGGGGAGAGGCACGTGCCCGGAAGTGACAGCACCGCCCCGCCATAGTGACCGCGCCATAGTTACCGCGCCAGGTCGGCGCGCTAACTATGGTTGGGGCAGTCAATCCATCTGATGAGGGGCCGATCGATGGCATTTTTCGTAGTCCGCGAGATCGACCGGGCCGACCCGGCGGTCATGGCCGGCCTGCGCGACGCCGGTGTCGCCACCGTCCACGAGGCGGCCGGGCGCAGCGGGCTGCTCGCCCCCCAGATCCGGCCGATCCAGGCCGGGACCCGGATAGCCGGCCCCGCGATCACGGTGTCCTCTCACCCCGGTGACAACCTGATGGTCCACGCCGCGGTCGAACTCGTCACGCCGGGCGACGTCCTGGTCGTCACCACGACGTCGCCGTCCACCGACGCCATGGTCGGCGACCTGATCGCCACCTCCCTCGCCTACCGCGGCTGCGCCGGCCTGATCATGGACGCGGGCGTCCGCGATGCCGCGGACCTGCGCGAGATGGGCTTCCCGGTGTGGACCCGCGCGGTGCACGCCCAGGGGGCGCTCAAGTCCGCGCCGGGATCGGTGAACCGGACCGTCTGCTGCGCAGGCCAGATAGTGAAACCCGGGGACGTGGTGGTCGCCGACGATGACGGCGTCTGCGTCGTCGACCGCGCATCAGCCGGATCGGTGCTGCGGGCCTGCGAAGCCCGGATCGAGCGTGAGGCGGTGACCCGCGAGGTGCTGAAGACCGGCACCCTCGGCCTCGACCACAACAACCTGCGGCCGGTGCTGGAGCGGCTGGGCGTCCAGTATGTCCAGCGTGAAGAGGACATCCCCGGCGACAGCCGCTGACCAGCACCGGGGGATGCTACGGAAGTGGCAGTGACTGCAGCAGTTGCCCCCCGTCGACCGGGTACACCGCTCCGGTCATGAAGCTCGAGGCACTGGATGCGAGCAGCAGGGCCAGGCCGCGGATCTCGGCCGGATCACCCATCCGCCCCAGCGGCACGGTGGACGCCCACTGCTCCTCCACCGCGGGCGGGATCGGGCCCGCGCCGCCGATGTTCGTGCGGAACGGCCCGGGCGCGATGGCGTTGACGCGGATCTGCCAGCGGGCCAGGTCCAGGGCCGCCTGGCGGACAAGGTTGATCACCCCGGCCTTGGCCACCGCGTAGGAGTAGGGCACGAACGTGCGCTACTTCGACGGGCGGCCCTACCTGCTCGAGCGCGCCATCACCACCGGCTTCGCCTTCATCCGCGGCCACCGGGCGGACCGGATGGGAAACCTGCAGTTCCGCGGCGGCAGCCGCAACTTCAACGTGAGCTTCGCCAAAGCGGCCCGCGTCACCATCGCGGAGGTCGACGAGATCACCGAGACCGGGGAGATCCCGCCCGGGGAGGTCGACCTGCCCGGCGTCTTCGTCTCCCGCGTGGTGCTCGCCACCACCCAGATGGACGTGCAGAACCTGCCCATGCGGGTGAGCCAGCCCGCCAGCAGCGCACGCAGCTACCGGGACCCGGTCTTGAAGTACGCGGCCATCGCGTCCAGCGACGCGCTGGCCGGGCCGCCGGCCGGCGCGGCCACCGACCGCTGCACATGCGTGTGCACATCGATGGCGGCCACGCTGGCGACGTCCAGCACGCCCGCCGCGGGCGGCTCACCCGGCATCGGCAGCACCCATGCTCCCGGCACCCATGCTCCCGGTGCCACCCCTCCCGGTCCTGGTGCCCCCCCAGCCCGGAAAACGGGGGGCACCCACAACCCATGGCCTGCGAAACTCCGCGCGCCCGCAACTCCCGGCAGCCAAGGCCCCCGGCGCCCAGAGACCTGTGGCGCCGGGGTCCCGGGCGCTTAGCATCCCTGCTGCAGAACGGCTTCGGGGACCGCGTCCGCGGGCTTCCCTCTTGCTTGCGGACTCTCATGCCAACATAATCGTTGACAACTCTTCTGACCATAGCGACGCGGATCATTCCGCCGCGAAGGCCAGCGCTGAGCGGATGGTGATCAATGCAGGCCATCGTGTGCGTGCCTGGCAGAACGGAGATCGCCACGGTCCCGGATCCCCGCCCGGCCGCCGGGCAGGTCGTGGTCGAGGTCGACGCCTGCGGACTGCGCGGTTCCGACGTGCACGCCATCAGCCACAGCTGGAAGCCAGATCCTGGGGCACGAGTTCAGCGGCCGGATCGCGGCGCTCGGCCCGGGTGTCACCGGCTGGCGGGCGAGCCAGCCGGTGGCGGTGAGCCTGGACGGCTCGGTCCCGGTGGTCGCCGACGTCAGCCAGGAGGCCGGGGTGGCGGAGTACGTCGCCGCCGCGGTTGACCGGCACGGGCGGATCGACCTGTTCTTCAACAATGCCGGGATCGAGGGGCGGATGGCGCCCATGACGGAACTGTCGGTCGAGGACTTCGACCGGGTGCTCGCGGTCAACCGATGGCTCCTGCCAGAGAGCTTCTGCGCAGCGACACCTCAACCTGATCACGCCTGGTTGCGTCGGTGGTTGCGGTTCGGAGTCCGTGGTCAGGAGGCCAAGGTCGGCAAGACAGGCGCTTGCGCTACTCCGCAAGGCAGCCAGGGATAAGGGCCTCGCGGTAGAGCAGGTCGTCAACCCTGCTACCGGAAAACCGCGAGGCAAGGGGGCGCACGAGGTATGGGCACTCTACGACGGTCAGGGCACCGAGTTCGCTCGCGGCGCCCTGACGAAGCATCCCGGGGAGATGTCCTGGACGGTCACGCGCACCTTCGAGGAGGCCTTCCAGAAGGTGCTTGGAGAAGGGTGGATGGGCAGATGACCCGCGACACTTAGTGGAGAAGCTAAAATAACTTAGTTCTACAGTCGTTCTAGTCTAGGGTTCCTGCTATGAGCGTGAGCTTGCGGACGATGCCGGCCCCTGAGCGGGAGCAGCGCGAGGCTGAGATCGCGGGCAA
>Ga0307372_10005862_pt1 | contig 18218 bp, 19 predicted proteins | sample OX1MG_FD_202533 | JGI IMG/M metagenome (GOLD analysis project Ga0307372, IMG submission 202533) | Soil microbial communities from Risofladan, Vaasa, Finland - OX-1 | ecosystem: Environmental > Terrestrial > Soil > Coastal area > Acid sulfate soil | place: Finland: Risofladan, Vaasa | collected...
CCCGGCCCGTTAGCCTCTCCGCGATGAACGTCAAGGACACACAGCGCGAGGTGGCGGTGATCGGCGGCACGCTCGACCTCGGCGCGGGGCGGCGCGGCGTCGACATGGGCCCGTCGGCGATCCGCTACGCCGGGCTCGACCAGCAGCTCAGCGAGAAGCTCGGCGTGACCGTGACCGATGTCGGCAACGTCATCTCGCCGGTCGTCGAGACCGCGGCCATCGGAGACGTGCACGCGCGCTACCTCGACCAGATCCTCGATCTCTGCGACCGCCTTTCCGGCATCGTCGAGAGCGCCGTCGGCCGCGGCGCTTTTCCGCTCGTGCTCGGCGGCGATCACTCTGTCGCGCTCGGCTCGCTCGTCGGGATGGCGAAGGCGCGCGGCGGCGCCGGCGGCGTCGTCTGGGTCGACGCGCACGGCGACGTCAACACGCCGCAGACCTCGCCGAGCGGCAACGTGCACGGGATGGTGCTCGCTGCCGCGCTCGGCCTCGCCGGCGACGAGTTCGCGCGAGACGGCTGGCCGCTTCCGGCGGTGGACCGGGACAAGGTCGCGCTCGTCGGTGTCCGCTCGCTCGACGACGGTGAGCGGGAGCTCCTCCAGCGGATCGACGCGAAGGTGTTCACGATGAGCGACGTCGACAAGATCGGCATCGAGCCGTGCATGCGCGAGGCGCTCGCCTACGCGGCCGGCGGCGCGTTCCTCCACCTCTCGCTCGACCTCGACGTGGTCGATCCCGAGTACGCCCCGGGGGTCGGGACGCCGGTGCGCGGCGGCCTCTCCTACCGTGAGGCGCACCTCGCCATGGAGGTCGTCGCGGAGTCCGGTCTCATCGACTCGATGGACGTCGTCGAGGTCAACCCGATCCTCGACCGCGAGAACGCGACCGGCGAGCTCGCCGTCGAGCTCGTCGCCTCGGCTCTCGGCGCTCGGATCCTGTAGCGCCGCTGCTCGGTGCGGGATGCGACCCGGGCGCGCCCGGCGCACGGCTCACCTTCGGGAACATGGAACGGCGCACCTCAAGTTCCGTCCCAAACCCCCACCCGCCCACGGGGTTACAAATGATGCGGCCGGGGCCGCGACGCGCTGGTGCCAACTCTGCGCCAAGAGCGTCGCAGCGCCCAGAGGTCAACGCGGTTGTTCGGAAGTCTCCTCGCCGTTCCCCGACGGCTCGTAGTACGTGCGGTCCTGCAGCTCCTCGGGCAGGTAGCTCATCTCCGCGCCGCGCGGATCGTTGTGCGGATAGATGTAGCCCTCACCGTGGCCGAGCTTGCGGCCGTACCACGAGCCGTCACGGAGGGACTTCGGGGGCGGCACGGCGCCGCGCTCGCGCACGTCGGCGCTCGCGCGGTTGATCGCCATGTAGCTCGCGTTCGACTTCGGCGCGCGGGCGAGGTAGATCGCGGCCTGGGAGAGGTTGAGTCGCGCCTCGGGCAGGCCGACGTGCTCGACGGCCTGCGCCGCGGCGACCGCGACGAGGAGCGCGCGCGGATCGGCGTTCCCGATGTCCTCGGAGGCGAGCACGATCATCCGCCGCGCGATGAAACGCGCGTCCTCGCCCGCCTCGAGCATCGCGGCGAGGTAGTAGACCGCTGCGTCGGGATCGCTGCCGCGCATCGACTTGATGAACGCGGACGTGAAGTCGTAGTGCTGGTTGCCGGCCTTGTCGTAGACGAGCGGCGGCTTCCGAGCCGCGTCCTCGACGTTCTCCACGGTGACCGGCCCGGACGCGGTCGCGGCGGCGATCTCGACGATGTTGAGCGCCGTGCGCGCGTCGCCGCCCGAGCGCTGCGCGATGAGCTCGACCACCTCGTCGGGCGCCTCGGCACCGACCTCCGCGAGTCCGCGCCGCACGACGATCGCCATCTCCTCCGGCGGCAGCGTCTCGAGCTCGTACACCTGCGTGCGGGAGATGAGCGCCGAGTTGACCTCGTAGTACGGGTTCTCGGTCGTCGCACCGATCAGGGTGAGCAACCCCGACTCGACGCCGGGCAGGAGCGCGTCCTGCTGCGCCTTGTTGAAGCGGTGGATCTCGTCGAGGAAGAGGATCGTGCGCGTCCCGCTCGTCCCGAGCCGCTCCTTCGCCCGCGCCAGCACCTCGCGGACGTCCTTCACCGTCGCTGAGACGGCCGACAGCTCCTCGAACGCCGAGCCGGTCGACGCTGCGACGATCCGCGCGAGCGTCGTCTTCCCGCTCCCGGGCGGCCCGTAGAAGATCGCGGAGTGGACGCGGTCATCCTCGATCGCGCGCCGGAGCGCCGAGCCTTCGCCGAGCACATGCTGCTGCCCGACGAAGTCCGCGAGGCTCGCCGGCCGAAGCCGTTGCGCGAGCGGCGCGACCTCGCTCGAGCGGCGGTCCGCGGCATCGGAGAAGAGATCCGACATGACCGCAGTATGCTCCGCGACGTGGCCGCAACCGACCTGCGTGACGAGGTCACCGACCTCCTCCAGCGCCTCATCCGCGTCGACACGACGAACCCGCCCGGCAACGAGACCGCAGCGGCCGAGCTTCTGCGCGACTACCTCGCGGCGAACGGCGTCGAGTCGCAGCTCATCGCAAAGGTTCCCGAGCGCGCGAACCTCGTCGCCCGCATCCCCGGCGGCGGCGGGCCGTCTCTTCTCCTCCTCTGCCATACCGACGTCGTCTACGCGGATCCGGCCGACTGGACGGTGCCGCCGTTCTCCGGCGAGCTGCGTGACGGCGTGGTCTGGGGCCGCGGCGCGCTCGACATGAAGAGCCAGGTCGCGGCGAACGCCGTCGCGATCGCTTCGCTCGCGCGGGAGGGCTTCACGCCGAGCGGCGACCTCATCTTCGTCGCGACCGCCGACGAGGAGCAGGGCGGGGGCGGGCACGGCGACAACGGCTACGGCCTCCAGTGGCTCTGCGAGGAGCATCCGGACGCCGTCCGCTGCGACTACGCGATCAACGAGGGCGGCGGCGAGCGGCTCGAGCTCGCCGACGGGACGTCCGTCTACCAGGCGACCGTCGCGGAGAAGATGACCGCCCCGTTCCGGCTCCGCGTGCACGGCCGCGCCGGCCACGCGTCGATGCCGCGCATCGCCGACAACGCGCTCGTCAACGCCGCGAAGCTCGTCGACCGGATCGCGGCGTACCGCCCGGAGCCACAGATCGGGCCCGAGGTGGAGGCATTCCTCCGCGCGCTGCTCGGCGAGGTGCCCGCTGCACATGAGGCGGCGGCGCGCGTCGGGAAGCTCGATCCCGCCGCTGGCGCGCTCGTCGACGCGTTGCTCGCGCCGACCTTCTCCCCGACGATCATCTCCGCCTCGCAGAAGCGGAACGTCATCCCGGCGATGTGCGAGGTCGAGGTCGACTGCCGGCTTCTGCCCGGGCAGCACCCCGAACACATCGAGCCGATGATCCGCGCCGTGCTCGGCAGCGACATCGAATACGACCTCGAGTGGATCGATGCGCGCGGCGGCACCCGGTCGGCGCTCGAGACACCGCTCTGGACCGCGCTCGAGGAGTTCGTCGGCGAGGCGGTCCCCCGCGCGAAGGTCGGGCCGCTCATGTGCGCCGGCTTCACGGACAGCCACTGGCTGCGCGAGGCGTTCGGAACCGTGGCCTACGGCTTCTTCCCTTCGAGCGGCGAGCTGCCGGCGGAGGTTGCCGCGACGCTCGTCCACTCCGCCGACGAACGAATCCCCGTCGCGGATCTCGAGCTCGGCGTCCGCTGGCTGCGCCACGCCGCGCACTCCATGCTCGGCTAGCGCGTCTACTCTGGCCTCAGATGGCTGAGGAGAAGATCCGGCTCGGCGGGATGGCGCTCGCGAACGGCGTGCTCGTGCACGGGCCGCACGCGTGGGCGTGCGCGATCCGGCGCAGCGACGGGACGATCGAGGTCGCGTCCGCCCGCAAGCGGCTGCAGGCCTCGCGGATCGGGAACCCGCTCCTGCGCGGCCCGGCGCGGCTGCTCGAGGCGCTCGCGCTTCTCCCGCAGGTGAAGCGGAAGCTGCCGGCGGCGAAGCTGCCGATGGAGAACCCGTCCGTTGTCGGGTCGATGCTCAGTGCGGCGGTGCTCGTGAAGGTGTTGCGGGAGGCGCGGCTGCGCCCGGTCGCGCGCGAGCTCCTCTCCGGGTTCGTGTCGATCGCCCCGGCGGTGCTTGCGCTGCGCGGCGGCGACCTCGCCTCGTACCACGGCGCCGAGCACATCGCTATCGGCACCTATGAGCACGGGAAGCCGGCCACCCGTGAGCACGAGCGCTGCGGCGGCCACCTGGTCGGGCCGCTCCTCGTCACAACGGCAATCGGGAACACGCTGGCCGGCCTTGCGCCGGAGCGCTCGCGCCGGGAAGCGCGCGGCGTTGCGCAGATCGGGGCGATCGCTGCGGCGACGGAGCTGTTCGGCTGGATGTCGCGCAACCCGGAGCATCCGCTTGCGCGCGTCCTTTCGAAGCCGGGTCACGAGCTCCAGCACCGCTTCTCGACCGCCGAGCCGACGGCGGATCAGCTCGAAGTCGCCGAGGCCGCGCTCGCCGCTTGCCTCGAGCTCGAGCGGTAGCCCGAGTTTCTGGCCGTATCCTTTCCGGATGATCGCTTCGCCTTCGCTCGTCTCGTCCCGCGTCTGAGTACTTGACAGTGCCGAGCGTGTCTCGGTGGCGTTGGAGAATCAGGAGCTACGGAACCGGTTGCGGGACGCCGGCGTGCCGCCGCGCGATCGCACGCGCCGCGCAATGAGACTCCCGTTGCGCTTCGGCACGGTGAGACGGTTCTTCCGGTTCGCGCCCTCGTGACCGAGACGCCGGAGGAGTTCTGGGAGCGAGCGAAGGGCGCGTTGCGCACGCCGCCTGTGGAGGAGTGGGACACGTGGCCGTTCGACGGCGCGCTGACTCCGCGCGCCCTCGAGCCGCCCGTGGCGGAGGAGCCCGCCCGCTACGGGGCCGGCGGGTCCGAATGCGGCAACTGCACGGAGGCCAACGCCCTCTGGTCGAACGAGAACTGGTACGTGCGCGGGCTCTCCGAGCCGTCCGGGCTGCCTGTCGTCGTCCTGCTCATGACGAAGCGCCACGTCGACTTCCCCGATCTCGACGACGAGCTTGCGCGCGAGCTCGGGCCGCTGCTCCTCCGGGTCTACGCGGCGGTGGCCAGTGTTCCCGGCGTCGGGAACGTCCACGTGGGCCGGTGGGGTGAGGGCAGCGAGCACTGCCACATCTGGTTCATGGGCCGGCCTGCGCGCATGACCCAACTCAGGAGCTCGTTTGCGGCCGTTTGGGATGACGTCCTTCCGCCGACGCCGGAAGACGTCTGGCGCGAGAACCTCGAGATCGTTCGCGCCGCACTCGAGCACGGCCAGCCCCTCTAGCGTGCCCGCGGTGATTCCTGTCAGTTACGGAAAAGGCTGGACACCGTTCAGACAAGCCGCGCTCCGCGATAGCCAAGTCCACACTGGACACGTCCCGGCGTCAGACGACTGGACGTGGCTCTTCGAGACAGGCGGATCGCGTCGAGCTCGAACGCGGTTAGTGGTGCTTGGCCCGGAACGTCCGGGCCTTCTCGCGGTTTCCGCACACCTCCATCGAGCACCACGCGCGCGAGCGGTTGCGTGACTTGTCGTAGAACGCGACGCGGCAGTGGTCGTCGCGGCAGGCCTTCAGACGGGGCCACTCGGGTGTCGTCGCGAGCTCGGCCACCGCGGCGACGATCTGGCCGAGCGCGGCAGCTGCGCCGTCGCCTTCGGGCGCGAGGACCGGTTTCCCGCCTTCGAAGCGGATGCCGACTCGCGTCTTCCGGCCGGCGTCCTCGAGCGTTGCGCCTGCCGAGCCGGTGTCCGCTTCGAGGCCGTTGTTCGCGAGCAGCAGCTCCCGGACCGCCTCGCGGACCGCAAGCGCTTCGCGGTGTTCCGCGGGGCTCGGCTCGACGAGATCGTCGACGAGACCCTCCTCCGAGTACCACTCCGCGAGCTCGTCCGGGGTCGCGATCCGGTCGACGCCGGTCTCGAGATCGAAGGTGTTCACGAAGTCGCGAACGAGGTCCAGACGGGAGACGGTGCTAGTAACCATTGTCCTTGCATTGGAGGTTAGGTAACTGGTAATCTAAGAACACTGGTTAGAGAGTACCACGGCGAGAGAGGAGAAGGCCAAATGTTCCCCCAGCTCACCAACGACTTCGCAAAGGAGCTCATCGCGGAGAGGCAGCGCGAGGCCGCTCGGTACCGCATCGCGCGGGAGGCGTCCCGCCGCCGGCCGCCGCAGGCGGTGCGGGCCGCGATCGAGCTGCGGCTCAGCGCCTGCCTCGACGAGCTCGAGCGCCTCGCGGCGCTGAGCGAGCGGCGCCTTCGCGACGGCGACTGGATCGTCGCCGACGTCGACGGCGTCCCGGTCGCGGCCGTGTCGATCGAGGACGGCACGACCGTGTACGACCCGTTCCGCCCGTCGTCCCAGGCGGTCTCGCTACTCGAGCTCCGTCGCAAGCAGGTTCTGGCGGCCGCGTAGGAACTGCCGCTCGGCATCGCTCGGAGCGAGCGCGAGCGCGCGTTCGTAGTCCACGGCCGCGGGGAGGCCGAGCCGGCGCAGGCAGTCGGCTCGGGCCGCGTGCCAGAGGTAGTAGTCCTCGAGGCCGTCGATCTCGTCGAGAAGTCGGAGTCCGGCGTCAGGCCCGCGCGCGAGCGAGACTGCGACCGCGCGGTTGAGCGCCACGACCGGCGACGGGACGAGCTCGAGCAGCCGGTCGTAGAGGAGCGCGATCTGCTCCCAGTCGGTCTCCGGCTCGAAGTGGAGGGACGCGATCGCAGCCTGGAGCTGGTACTGGCCCGGACGCCGCAGCGCGAGCGCGCGGTCGAGGGCGCTGCGGCCCTGCTCGATCTGGGTCGCGTCCCAGCGGCTCCGGTCCTGGTCGGCGAGCAGCACGAGCTCGCCCGCGGGCGTGACGCGTGCGTCGCGGCGTGCGTCCTGCAGGAGGAGAAGCGCGTGGAGGCCGTGCGCCTCGGCTTCGTCGGGCATCAGCGTGGCCAGCACGGCCGCTAGGCGGATCGCCTCGGCGCACAGCTCGCGTCGCGGCGGCGGCCCGTAGCCGGCGTTGAAGATGAGGTAGATCGCGGCGAACACCGTTCGGAGCCGGTCGGGAAGAAGGTGTCCGGGCGGAACGCGGAGCGGAATGCCTGCGTCGCGGATCTTCCTCTTCGCGCGCACGAGCCGCTGCGCGAGCGTCGCCTCCGGGACGAGGAACCCGCGGGCGATCTCCGGCGTCGTCAGACCGCCGACGAGGCTCAACGTCAGCGCGACCTGCGCCTCGGCGGCGAGTGCCGGATGGCAGCACGCGAAGATCAGCTCGAGCCGTTCGTCGGGGATGACAGCCTCCTCGTCCTCGGGCAGCTGCTCGGCACGCGCGAGCAGCTCCGTCTTGCGCGCGAGCGTCTGCTCGCGTCGGATCAGGTCGATCGCCCGGTTGCGCGCCGTCGCGACGATCCACGCACCGGGATTCGCAGGCACACCGTCCCGCGGCCAGCGCTCGGCGGCGCGGAGGAACGCGTCCTGTACCGCGTCCTCGGCGAGGTCGAGATCGCCGAGGACGCGGCCGAGGATCGCGACCGACTTCGCCCGCTCGTCGCGGTACGTGCGGACGAGGTCGTCTACGCGGAGACCTCCGCCTGACGCATCACGATCGGGCGGACCTCGATGTGGCCGTAGCGGGCGGACGGGATCTTCGCCGCCCACTCGAGCGCCTCGTCGAGCGTCTCGACATCGATGAGGTAGTACCCGCCGAGCACTTCCTTCGTCTCCGCGTACGGCCCGTCGGTCGTGATCGTCTCGCCGTCGCGGACGGAGACCACCGTCGCCGTGTCGCTCGGCTGGAGCTGGTTCGCGCCGACGAGGATGCCGCGGCTCGCGAGCTCCGTCGTGTACGTGCCGTACTCCGCGAAGACCGCGTTGCGCTCGTCCTCGGGCATCGTGGCCCAGACGTCTTCCTTGTCGCTGATGAGAAGCAGGTACTGCATGGTCGCCTCCTCTTTCGGTTGTCGACTGTACGACGAACGGGTCAGCCCGAATTCGACATCCTCGTGAGGAGTTTCAACGCTCCGGCCTTGTCGAGGAACTCGTTGAGGTTGCCGCACTTCGGGCTCTGGACGCACGACGGGCAGCCGTGCTCGCACGGGCAGCCCCTGAGGAGCCGCTCCGTGTCCGCGACCCAGCCCTCGAACTGGTCGAAGCCGCGCTCGGCGATCCCGACTCCGCCGGCGTGGCCGTCGTAGACGAAGACGGTCGGCGCGCCGGTGTCGAGGTGGAGGTTCGTCGAGAGGCCGCCGATGTCCCAGCGGTCGCACATCGCCCAGAGCGGCAGCAGCGCGATGAGCGAGTGTTCGGCGGCGTGGAGGGACGAGAGGAGGAGCGGCATCGCCTCGAGCCCCTCGAGCTGGTGCGGGCGCGGCACGAACCAGACCGCCTCCGTGTCGAACGTCGTCGGCGGCAGCTCGAGCGCGACGGTCGCGAGTGTCGAGCCGTCCGCGACCGCCTTCTTCGCGTAGCCGACGACCTGCTCGGTCACCGAGACGCGGCCGAAGGAGAGCTCGAGTCCGAGCCGGCGCTCGACGCGCAGCGGCTCCTCGATCGCGGTCGTCGTCTCCTTCTTCGCCTGCGTGTACCAGTCGCCGCCGAACGGCTCGACCACCGCGCGCATGGCGCCGAGGTCGAGCTCGCGGACGAGGTACTGCCGGCCGAGGTGGAGATAGACCGCGCCCTCGTGCACGGTGGAGTACGCGCGCTCGCGCTCCGCGAGTCCGAGCGTCTCGCCGGTCGCCGCGTCGACGACGACGAACGCATCGGGCGACGTCGAGCGGAGCGGCGTGCGCGCGGCCGGCGACTCCTTCCCGGCCCAGACCCAGCCGCGCGGCGTCTGCCGGAGTTCCGGGACGTGCGGCGCGCGCACGAGCGCCTCGGGGCCGAGCGTCGCCGCGTCGCTCTCGTCGACGGGAGCCTCGAACGCCGCGGCGGCGACGTGGCCGTCGAGCACGCGCGGATTGGCGTGGTCGAGGATCGCCGCCTCGACCTGTCGGTCGAGGAGCGCCTGCGGCTCGCGCATGAAGAACTGGTCGAGCGCGTCCTCCGACGCGATGAGCACCGCGAGGCCGTGGCTGCGCCGCCCGGCGCGTCCCCACTGCTGGCGCAGACTGGCGACCGTGCCGGGAAAGCCGACCGAGATGGCGGCGTCGAGGTCGCCGATGTCGATCCCGAGCTCGAGCGCGTCGGTCGACGTGACGCCGAGGAGCTCGCCCTCGACGAGCCGCCGCTCGATCTCGCGCCGCTGCTGCGGCGTGTAGCCGGCGCGGTAGGGAGCGAGCCGCGCGGCCGTGGCCGAGTCGAGCCGGTCCGCGGCGAAGCGGTGGATGAGCTCGGCCGACTTGCGACTCTTCGCAAAGCAGATCGTGCGGAGGCCGCGGCCGGCAAGCCCGGCGAGCAGACGTGACGCCTCGCCGAGCGCGCTCGCGCGGATCCCGGCCTCGGCGTCGAGCAGCGGAGGGTTCCAGAGCGCGATCGTCCGCGCGGCACGCGGCGCGGCGTCGCCCTCGACGACCGTCGCCTCCTCTCCCGTCAAAGCGCCCGCGAGCTCGCCGGCGTTCGCGATCGTCGCCGACGCAAGGAGGAACCGCGGCTCGGCGCCGTAGATCCGGGCGAGCCGCCGCAGCCGCCGCAGGACGTTCGCGACGTGCGAGCCGAAAACGCCGCGGTACACGTGCGCCTCGTCGACGACGACGAAGCGGAGGTTGTGGAGGAAGTCGCCCCAGAGGTCGTGCCGCGGCAGGATCCCGATGTGGAGCATGTCGGGGTTCGTAAGGAGGAGGTTCGCCGAGCCGCGAATCTCACGCCGTTGCTGCACCGGCGTGTCCCCGTCGTAGATCCCGGCGCGCACGCCGGGCACTCCCAGCGCCGCGAGCGAGCGCGCCTGGTCCTGCGCGAGCGCCTTCGTCGGGTAGAGGTAGAGCGCGCGCGCGTGGCGGTCGGCGGCGAGCGCGTCGAGGACGGGGAGGTTGAACGCGAGCGTCTTCCCCGACGCCGTGCCCGTCGTGACGATGACGTTGCCGTCGCGCGCAGCGGCGTACGTCTGCGCCTGGTGCGCGTACAGCTCTGCGATGCCGCGGCGCACGAGGGCGTCGCGCACGGCCGCGTTCAGGCCCTCGGGAAACGGCGCGGTGCGCGCTTCCCGCGCGGGCTCGCCGGCGAGATATGCGAGCTCGTCGCCCACGAGCACGTCATCCCAGAGCGGGAGCGTCGCCATCGAGTTCACGCTACCGTGGGTCCATGGCCAAGACAGGGAAGTTCCTCGGCGTTCCGTACGACTGGCGGCGGCCCACCGTCGCCCGCCTCAAGTCGCGCTGGTGGAACGACGACGACGCGCGGATCTTCACGCCCAAGACGTATGGCGCGGGCTGGGACATCAACGTCGCCCAGGTCCTGCGCCGCCTGCGCCTGCGCGGCTAGGGTTTCGGCCACCGGGGTGCCGCACGAGCGGCTGAGATCACACCCGTCGAACCTGATCCGGGTCATTCCGGCGAAGGGAGGCCATTGACTCCACGCTGTCTCACGATCGCCGGCTCCGACTCGGGCGGCGGCGCGGGGATCCAGGCCGACCTCAAGGCGTTCGCCGCGGCCGGAGTGCACGGCTCGACCGCGATCGTCGCGCTCACGGCGCAGAGCACCGTCGGCGTCGACGCAGTGTTCGAGCTGCCGCCGGCATTCGTGCGTGCACAGCTCGACGCGGTGTGGAACGACATCGGCGCCGACGCCGCGAAGACGGGGATGCTCTTCTCCCGCGCGATCGTCGACGCCGTCGCGGACTGGCTCGAGGCGCATCCGGTGCCGCTCGTCGTCGACCCGGTGATGGTCGCGAGCTCGGGCGCGCGGCTGCTCGAGGAAGACGCGGTGGAGGCGCTCGTCTCGCGGATCTTCCCGCTCGCGACCGTCGTGACGCCGAACGTCCTCGAAGCGCGCGCCATTTCCGCTTGTGACAACTTGTCACAAGCGCAGTTGGCGGAGAAGTTGGTCGAGCTCGGCGCGCCCGCGGCGCTCGTCACCGGCGGGCATGCGGAGGAGCCGGTCGACCATCTCTTCGACGGAACGCAGCATTACGAGATCCCGTTCGTCCGTCACGACGTCGCGGCGACGCACGGTGCCGGTTGCACCCACTCGGCGACGCTGGCGGCACTGCTCGCCCGCGGGTTGCCACTCCTCGACGCGGCTCGCGGCGCGGCGGAGGCGGCATCTCGCGCGGTCGAACAGGGGCTCGTGGAGATCGGCAAGGGCGACGGGCCTGTGGACGTGCTAGGACTACGGCGGTGATTGCGCCGGGCGCAACTCTGAAGGAGCTGCGTGAGCGCAAGCCACTCGTTCATCAGATCACGAACTATGTCGTGATGAACGAGACCGCGAACGCGACGCTGGCGCTCGGCGCGCTGCCGGTCATGGCGCACGCGCCGCAGGAGGTCGAGGAGATGGTCGGCCTCGCGTCGGCGCTCGTCCTCAACATCGGGACGCTCTCCGACCACTGGATCGAGGCGATGCTCCTTGCCGGCAAGGCCGCGAACGCGCGCGGGATCCCGGTGGTGCTCGACCCAGTCGGAGTCGGTGCGACGAGGTACCGCACGGACACCGCGCGGCGCATCCTCGACGAGGTCGACGTCGCCGTCCTCCGCGGCAACCAGGGCGAGGTTGCGACGCTCGTCGGAGCCGAGGCAGAGGTGCGCGGCGTCGAGTCGATGGCGACCGGGCTCGAGCCGCCGGCGCTCGCGCGTGGGGCCGCAAGGCAGTTCGGCCTCGTCGCGTCGGTCACCGGCCCGATCGACCATGTCTCGGACGGCGACCGGATCGTCTCCGTCGCTAATGGGCATCCGCTCCTCGCCACCGTGACGGGAACCGGCTGCATCTCGACCGCGATCACGGGCTGCTTCGCTGCGGTGAAGCCGGGTGATCTGCTCGCAGCCGCGGCCGAGGCGCTCATCGCGTACGAGGTCGCCGCCGAGGACGCAGCCGCCGGCGCCGATGGGCCGGGGACGTTCCACGCAAGGCTCTACGACGCGCTCGCGGCGCTCGACCCCGACACGGTCGACGGCCGCGCCAAGTACAGCGAATCGTGAACGAGTTCGAGCTCCTTGCCGAGCTCGAGCGCCGGGGGCTGATCGTCGGCGTCGAGCACGACGCGGCGGAGATCGACGGCCTCGTCGTTACGCAGGACACGCTCGTGGAAGGCGTCCACTTCCGCTTCGACCTCCTCGACTGGCGCGAGCTCGGCTTTCGCGCGGCGGCGGTGAACATCAGCGACCTCTCCGCGTCGGGTGCCGAGCCGGTCGCGCTCCTCGTCACGCTCGCGGCGCCGAGCCTCGAAGGCGCGATCGCGTTCTACGAGGGGATCGCCGAGGCCGGCGTTCCGGTGCGCGGCGGGGACACGACGAAGGCGGATTCCGTCGTGGTCACCGTCACCGCGCTCGGGCGCGCCGAGCGCAATCCAGGGAGAGCCGGCGCGCGGCCGGGCGACCTTCTCGTCGTCACCGGGCCGCTCGGCGGTGCAGGCGCGGCGTTCCGGGAAGGGCGGCTCTCCCGGCCTCCGATCCGCACCCCCGAGGGGCGTGCGCTCGCCGCCGTCGCCCACGCGATGCTCGACATCTCCGACGGGCTCGGGGCCGACGCGGGGCACATCGCGAGACGGTCGGGCTGCAGCCTCGTGATCGATCTCGACCGTGTCCCGCTCGCCGCCGGGGCGACGCTCGACGATCTCTCCTTCGGCGAGGACTACGAGTTGCTCGCGGCGACGCCGGATCCGCTCGACTTCCCGGTGATCGGCCGCTGCGAGGAGGGCTCAGGCGTCGAGCCCGCCGGGCTTGGCGGCTGGGAGCATTTCCGCTAGCCATCCCGTGAAGTACTTCGCGGGGCGGAGCCCGACCACCGAGCCGCGCGCCTCGCCGCCGGCGAAGAGGACGACTGTCGGGATCGACAGGACGTCGAAGCGCGACGCGAGGCCCGGCTCCTCGTCGATGTTCACGCGCGCGACCTCGACCGGGAGCTCCGCGAGGATCGGCTCGAGCGCCTTGCACGGCCGGCACCACGGCGCCCAGAAGTCCACGAGCAGCGGCCCGCCGGCGACGGCGGCGTCGAACGTCGTCTGGTCGAGCTCCCTCACAGCCTTCCCCGCATCGCAGCGAACCGTAGTGCGGGAACGCGCTCGACCGCCTCGAGAAAGATGCCGCGGCTCATCTTCGACGCGCCTTCGGTGCGGTCGCGGAAGACGATCGGCACCTCCACGACGCTGAACCCGGCTTGGATGGCGCGGTAGGTGAGCTCGATCTGAAACGCATAGCCCTTCGCTTCGACCGCGGCGAGATCGATCGTCTCCAGCACCTCGCGGCGGAAGCACTTGAAACCGCCGGTCAGGTCGCGGACCGGGAGGCCGAGCAGCATCCGCGCGTAGAGGGAGCCGCCGGCGGAGACGACGCGTCGCGCGAGCCCCCAGTTCTCCGTGCCGCCGCCGGCGACGTAGCGGGAGCCGAGCGCGAGATCGGCGCCGTCCGCGCACGCCTTGATCAGCCGCGGCACGTCGGCGGGGTCGTGGGAGAAGTCGCAGTCCATCTCGAGCACGTAGTCGGCGTCGCCGCTCAGGACCTCGCGGAATCCGGCGATGTACGCCGGGCCGAGACCCTCCTTGCGGTCGCGGTGGAGGACGGACAGCCAATCGCGCTCGGCGGCGAGGCGGTCGGCGAGCTCGCCCGTCCCGTCCGGCGAGTTGTCGTCGACGACGAGCACGCGCACGCCGAGCGGCGCGAGTGCGTCGATCATCCGCTCGAGGTTCTCGCGCTCGTTGTAGGTCGGGAGACAGACGGTTGCTGCGGGCATCGCGGCTCCTATGGGAACACGTAACCGATCGAGAGTGTGGCGAGGACGAGCAGGACGAGCGACAGAGCCTGGACGCCGCGCTCGGCCCGCGCGTTCTTCGTGATTCCCGCGAGACCCCAGAAGAGCGGGGGAGCGACGAGCCCGAACCGAGCGATCGAGGTGAAGGAGCCGCTGAATGCCGGCAGGACGACGATCCCCGCGGCCAGGGCGAGCCACGGAAGCGGGGTGCCGACGCGCCGGGCCGCGACGAGCAGTCCGAGGTAGAGGAAGAAGAACGCGACGTCGCGGATGTCCCTCACGAACAGCGGATCGTAGGAGACGTATCCCGGCAGACGACTGAAGGCCGTGACGATGCGGGTGATCCCGAACGACCGGTGCCAGGCTTGCTGGGCGCGGGTCCACGCCAGCGGGTCGTTCAGGACGGAGGCAAGGTAGAGCGGGAACGCGACAGCTCCGGCGGTAGGGGCGAGGACGGCGGCGAGCGTCGCTCCGCGCCCGGTGGCGTCGAGCGCGCGACGCTGCTGCCACGCGATTCCGGCCAGCGGCAGGAGCAGGAACAGCCCCTCCGGCCGGGTGAGACCCGCGGCGCCGGCGCAGGCAGCCGCGAGCCACCAGCGTCCGCGCATCGCGGCGAGGGGTGCCGCAGCGATGAAGACGAGCGCGACGCTCTCCGGGTACGCCATCGAGAAGACGTATCCGAGCGGGAAGATCGCGAGGAAGATCGTGGCGCGGCGCGCGAGCGACGCGTCGAAGAGCTCCCGCGTGAGCGCGTAGAAGAGCGCCAGCGCGAGCGGGAACGCGAGGTTCGACAGGAGCGGCCCGGCAATCGCCCAGCTGACACCGAGCGCGTGGAGACCGCGGAGGAGGATCGGATAGAGCGGGAAGAACGCCGGATCGCTCAGCCGGCCCGGCACGAAGAGGTAACCGCTTCGCGCGACGAGGTCGTACCAGCGGCCGTCCCAGAGGTCGAACGTCCAGATCGACGGGCGGATGGCCGCAGCGGTCAACACCACGGCGAGGCGTCCGACGGCCCACGAGCCGATCAGCCAGAGCGGCGGTCGCGGGATCGAGAGCCCGCGCGCGAGGCTCTCGGCCGCGGAGAGCCTGCTCACGTCCTTCACCTGTTCGGCCATGGTGAGATGTGGAAGTGGCGCAGCGCTTGCGGTGTGGTATTGCCGAGGTAGATCCGCGCCGTCGCGACCTTCCCGTCGCGGGCGAGGATCGCCACGAGAGGCCGTGCGCGTTGCGGTGAGACGTAGAGCGTGAGTCGTTCGTCGTGGACTCTCCGAAGCTCGAGCTTCAACGCCGGCTGGTTCGCGGCGTAGCTGCGCTCCACCCTGAGCGAATCGCCGAAGTGCGTGGCGCGGTCGAGCGTGCTCGCGAGCCGTCGTGGGCAGCCGACGGCAGCGGCGAGCGACGGCGGAAGGAACCGCAGCGGTGCGCCGTGGATCCGGACGACTTGGTGGTGCCGCGCGAACACCACGACCGGGCCCGGCCGCAGCGAGATGAGCGTGCCGTGCACGACTCCCCTCCCGTGGCCGGCGCGGAACGAGCCCTGCGTGCAGGCTCCGTGCAGTCGATGGTGCCCGGCGTGGAAGACGTCCACCGCGAAGGGGTGCTCAGCCAGCCACCCGATCGCGGCGGCAGCCACCTGGTCGGCGTGCTCGGGTGGAGGGAGCGCCGCCGCCTCCAGAGCCCAGCCGGCCCCCGCAACGGCTGTCGCTCCGGCCAGCCCCATCGCGACGCTGAGCAGCGCCTGCCGCATGGCGCGCACGGTACGGCCCGATCATGAGCTGAATCTGAGTGACACCTATCATCGCTGCGTGGCGGCGCTTCCCGGCAATGCACAGGTTGCGGACCAGTTCGACCTCCTCGCCGACCTGCTCGAGCTCGAAGGCGCGGAGTCGTTCCGCGTCATCGCGTACCGCCGTGCGGCGAGCCGGATGCGCGAGACGTCGGCGTCGATCGCGCAGCTCGCGCTCGACGGCAACGCGAAGAAACTGCAGGGGATAGGCAAGACGATCGAGGAGAAGATCGTCGAGCTCGTCGAGACCGGCGACATCGCGGCGCTCGCGAAGAAGCGCGCCGGCGTGCCGCCCGAGGTCGTCCTCTTCATGCGGCTCCCGGGCCTCGGCCCGAAGACGGCGGCGCGGATCTGGAAGGAGCTCGGCGTCGAGACGCTCGCCGACCTCAAGGCGGCGGCCGAGGGAGAGCGCCTGCGCGCGCTCGCCGGGCTCGGCGCGAAGAGCGAGGAGAAGATCCTCGCCGCGCTCGCGTTCGCCGCGCAGACGGCGGAGGCCGGCGACCGGCGGCTGCTCGGCGACGGGCTCGGGGCGGTACAGGCGGTCGTCGCGGAGCTGCGCGAGCTGCCTGCGGCGATCTCCGTCTCCGAGGCAGGCTCGGTAAGGCGGCGCAAGGAGACGTTCCGCGACCTCGACGTGATCGCGTGCGCGACCGATCCGGCGGAGCTGACCGCGCACTTCGTCGAGATGCCCTGGGTCATCGAGGTCGCGGCGCACGGCGACACGAAGGCGACGGTGATCTCCCGTGACGGCCTGCGCTTCGACCTGCGCGTCGTGCCGCCGGAGTCGTTCGGCAACCTCCTCCAGCACTTCACCGGCTCGAAGGATCACAACGTTGCGATGCGCGAGGACGCCGTGCGGCGCGGGCTGTCGATCTCCGAGTACGGCGTCACGAACACGAAGACCGGCAAGGTCTTCCAGTCCGCCGACGAGGATGCGGTGTACAGGCACCTCGGCTACGAGCCGATCCCGCCGGAGCTGCGCGAGAACGCCGGCGAGCTCGAGGCGGCGCGCGCGGGCGAGCTGCCGAAGCTCGTCGAGGTGAAGGACGTCCGCGGCGACCTCCACACGCACTCGCACTGGTCGGCCGACGGCAAGAACACGCTCACGGAGATGCTCGAGGCGGCGGTCGCGCGCGGCTATGAGTACTACGCCGTCACCGACCACTCGCACTACCTCCGCGACGGGCGGCTCGACGCGCAGCTCGGGGAGATCGAGGCGTTGCGCAAGCGCTTCCCGCAGCTGACGATCCTCGCCGGGGTCGAGGCGAACATCCGCTCGAACGGCGAGGTGGACATGGCCGACGATGACCTCAAGCGCCTCGACTGGGTCGTTGCGTCCGTCCACAACGCGCCCGACAACCGCCCGACGGAGCGCGTGCTCGAGGCGATGCAGAACCCGTACGTCGACTGCATCGGCCACCTCACCGGCCGGCGGATCAACAAGCGCCCGCCGCGCGATGTCGACGTCGAGCGCGTGATCGAGGGCGCGCTCGCGACCGGGACGCTCCTCGAGATGAACGGCCAGCCGGACCGGCTCGACCTCCGCGACGTCCACGCGCGCGCGGCGAAGGAAGCCGGGCTGAAGCTCGTCCTCAACTCCGACGCGCACCAGATCCGCGCGCAGGGCTACGTCGAGCTCGCCGTCGCGCAGGCGCGGCGCGGCTGGCTGACGAAGGCCGACGTCGCGAACACGCGCACGTGGAAGCAGCTCGACAAGCTGCGGAAGAAGCGCGCCTAGATGCCGCGGGAGCTGCTCCCGTTCCTCGCCGTCGTCGCGGCCCTGACGATCACGCCGGGGCCGGACATGGCGCTCGTGTTGCGAAACGGCGTCCGCGGCGGCTCGAGTGCGGCGTGGTGGACGGCGCTTGGTTGCTGCACCGGGATCGCCTGTTACGCGGCCGCGACGACGGCGGGGCTCTCAGCGCTGCTCATTGCCTCGCATGCCGCGTTCACGACGCTGCGGCTCGTCGGCGGGATCTACCTCGCGTATCTCGGCGCCACCGCGCTCTGGCACGCGCGGAAGAGCCTCGCGGCGGCGACCGTCGAGGCACCGGGCGTCACGTCACGACGCACGGCGTACCGGCAGGGCCTCGTCACGAACCTCCTCAACCCGAAGATCGCGCTCCTCTTCCTGACACTGATTCCGCAGTTCGTCGCGACGGGCGAGCCCGCGTTCCGGACCACGGGCTTTCTCGCGGGGACGTTCCTCGTCATCGCGGTCGTCTGGTGGCGCGTCTTCTCCTGCGCGGTCGGCGCCCTCGGCCACGTCCTCGCCCGCCCGCGTGTGCGCGCGTGGCTCGAACGCGTCACCGGGTGCGTGCTCGTCGGCCTCGGCGTCCGTGTTGTACTTCTCCGATGACCCGGGGCGTTGTACAGGAGGTCGCCGGCGAGTTCCTCGTTCCCGTCGAGGGGTTCGTCTGTAGCTATCTGCAGAACGAAGACGAGCTGATCCTCCGCGCCCCGGACTCTTCGGATGAAGCGTGGCTTTGGGCGTCGCGTCTTGACGCGGGCACCATCCAGCTACTCGTCATGCACGAGGCGCGCGTGAAAAGGGCCGTAGCGGCCCGAGACGCCACCCTGCG
>Ga0307372_10005863_pt1 | contig 18218 bp, 21 predicted proteins | sample OX1MG_FD_202533 | JGI IMG/M metagenome (GOLD analysis project Ga0307372, IMG submission 202533) | Soil microbial communities from Risofladan, Vaasa, Finland - OX-1 | ecosystem: Environmental > Terrestrial > Soil > Coastal area > Acid sulfate soil | place: Finland: Risofladan, Vaasa | collected...
CGGAGTGACCAGGGAGTGACCAGGACAGCTCGAAAGAAGGCAGGTTGTAGCGGAGACGGGAGTAGTCTACGATTCGCTAAGCCCTTGAAATACCAAGCGAGGCGCGTTCGGTAGTACATGGGCGAGGATTTTGAACCGGCCCTACGAACCAAGGGGTCGGGGGTTCGAATCCCTCCAGGCGCGCCAACCCCATGAGAATTGACATCTTTTTGCCATTCATCGCGACAATCCTTTCAACGAGCACACTTCGGTAAGCGGACCGGCAGCCATGTGTATGAGGTAGCGGTAGAGCCCAGTCAAATTCAGAAGGCTCGCAAGCGATTGGGCGCCCTGAGTGAAGAGCGACAGCCCGATCAACCCGCGTTGCTGCCGGTGCCGAGCACCGCTATCCCTAAAATCCGCGCAAGACGTATGGACCAGAACCGACCGCGCATGCGTGTCAGAAGATTAGCTCACTCAATCGGGAACCGTGAATTTGCGCCGAGATCGCGCAACACTCGACCGCTACTTGGTCCGGGAGTTGGGAGGTAGATCCTCCGCTAGGGGTACCGCATGTGACAGATGGGTGGTGATGTTTTGGGTCGGCACCTCGGGTTTAAACGCCGATGGCAGGCCTCACAATTCAGTATGAGCTCGTCGCCGGCTGCCTTAATCGCGCCAACATTCTTGTCTCGAGCTGCCTGCGCCGCCGTTAGGGCTATTGCCGTCATCTTGTCTGCGAAAGATGCCCAGCGGTCCGGTTCCGCCCACTCTCGAGAGCGTCCCGGTCGTTGCTCCCCAGGAGCGCTACGGTACCGGCACATAGGCCGATTCCAATGGCCATCATGCCCTTCTTCGAGATACGGCTCTGCGTTGCGTTCATATCAAATCCTCCTTTGGGATCCGCATCGGTCAGCAGCAAGCAACCTCGCGACCTAACTGTAGACCGGACACGCTGAAGTTAACCGCGTCACTGAAAACCGTCTGTGCGCTCCCGAGCGTAACACGTCCCAGATCCGTTCCGGTCACCCCAAAGTGGGTGTGGAAGTGCAGGCACCGGCGCTGGACTTTTTCGGCGCCCGTATTGAAATTCATACAGCTGCCGCTGACCGTGCTACCGGTGTTGAGACAGCGATTCGTAGCCGGCGATCACTTCGAACAATTCTTCATCAATGGCCTCCTGTCGAACGCGGTGAAACGTGCGCTTCAGTACTTCGAGAATTTCTGCGATGTTCTGTTCCGCGCGTTGCATGGCCGCTAAGCGGCTGGCGTTTTCGCTGGCCAGGGATTCCGCGCAAGCCTGAAACAGCAGCACAAAGAGGTACTCACGAATTAGAGCCGCAAGCGCCGTCGTGGCTCCTTCGATGACCTCGGGCAAATTCTTGGTCGGCCACGGCAGTGCGGCCAATTCGCGTTGCCAGAGAGAGTCGAGCGGCAGCAGCCGCTTGGCAACAGGCTCGTAAACGGCTGCGGACTTCGGGTGGTTGTGGAAGAGATACACCTCACGGACATCGCCGTGCTCGCGAGCCGCTTCAACTGCGATGAGAATATCACCGACCAGCGGCGCAATCGCCGCAACCGAGTTGGGAACGGACAAAACTCCGGGCGCGGGCAGACCGGCGTCGGTCAAAAGTTCGTATATGCGATCCCCTACGCCCCAGATTTTGGTGATTTTGCCAGGCACGGCCCCGAGTGTGCGCATGGCGAATTCCAGGATCACCTCGTTGAACCGGCCGACCAGACCCTGGTCGGAGCCGAAGACTATCGCGCCAATCGCGTTCGCCGCCGGCTCTCTACTCGCTGCGAACGGCGTGCTCTCGATTTTCAGACAGGCGCTCAACCCGAGTTCCACCGTGCGGTAGTAGTCGTCCAGCGCTTCGACCGCCCTTTCGTATTGTCCGATGCTGGACGCCGCCAGGGCCTTCATCGAGCGAACGACCGCTTTGAGACCCTGCGCGCCGGCGATTTTTCGGCCCACGCTTTCTGTCGCACCGCTCATGGCGCAGGCTTGGCGGTCTTCCGTTCCGCGTCGGGTTGAAACGGTGTCAATACATTCGTCGCGAACTCTAACGTCGCCTGTCTATCGGCGTCGCTCAATTTATCGGTCGCGAATCGCCCCGCGATGTCCGCTGGGATGTTCGCTATCGCGCGGCGCAGCGCCCGCTCGGCGTCGGGCATATTCTCGAGCGGTACTCGATCGAAAAGGCTCGCCGCCAAAGCGAGCAGCACGACAATCTGTTCGCACAGCGACACCGGCTGGGATTCCGGCTGTTTGAGACACGCGCGGATCCGTCGCCCATGATCGATGACATGCCGGGTGGAATCGTCGAGACGGGTGCCGAAGCGGGCGAACGCCTCCAATTCCTCGAACTGCGAATAGGCGAGCTTGAGCGTGCCCGCGACGGCGCGGTACGCGGGTCTTTGAGCCGCTCCGCCCACCCGCGAAACGGATTTGCCGACGTCGACGGCCGGCAGGATTCCAAGTTCGAACAAGGTAGGGGAAAGGTAAATCTGCCCATCCGTGATGGAGATCAGATTGGTAGGAATGTAGGCAGACATATCCTGCGCTTCGGTTTCGATGATGGGTAGGGCCGTGAGCGAACCGCCGCCTCGCGCCTTGTTTAAATGCGTCGCCCGCTCCAGCAATCGTGAATGGATATAGAAAATGTCGCCTGGGAACGCCTCGCGACCGGGCGGACGGCGTAGTAGAAGCGAAAGCTCGCGATAGCTGCGGGCATGTTGCGTGAGATCGTCATAGACGATGAGCACGTCGCGTCCCGTTTCCATAAAATATTCCGCGATGCTGGTCGCGGCGTAAGGCGTTACGTAGGCAATCCCCGGCGCGTTTTCGCCTTCGGCGACCACGACGACGCTGTAATCCATCGCGCCGTTTTCACCGAGCGTGGCTACGGCTTTCGCTACGGCAGAAGCTCGCTGACCGATCGCACAGTAGACACAGATCAGGTCCTTCCCGCGTTGGTTCAAGATCGTATCGATTGCGATGGCCGTTTTGCCGGTCTGACGATCGCCGAGAATCAGTTCGCGTTGGCCGCGCCCGATGGGAATCATCGCGTCGACAACCTTCAGCCCGGTCTGCAAAGGCACGACGACAGGCGCGCGGTCCATGATCGGCGGCGCCGGACGTTCCACCGGTCGGCGCGCCTCCGCGGCGACGAGGCCTTTACCGTCCAGCGGCTTGCCCATAGGATCGATCACCCGCCCCAGCAGGCCCGATCCCACCGCCACGTCCATGACACGCCCAGTGCGTGTCACCTCATCGCCCGCATGCAGTTGCTGATAGTCACCCAATAGAACGACGCCGATTTCTTCCTCATCGACGTTGAACGCGATGCCCAGCAGAGCACCCGGGAACTGCACCAATTCTTCGAAGCCCACGCCGGGCAACCCGGTAACCGAAGCAATCCCGGTGGAGACGCTCGTTACGGTACCCACCTCGCGCGGCATGAGTGCCGGCGAGAAGGCTTCACGGGCCTGCTGCAGATTGGTGAATGCGCGATCAAACGCGGCCTGCAAGATATCGGGCGCCGTCATGAAGCCTCCATAGTCGACGCCTTGGCTCCAGCTCCGGCCTGCGGAGTCGGAGCAGCTTGCGGCGACGTGATCTGAGCGTCTAGCAGCGATTCGACTTTCTGCGCGAGCGTCGCAAGATACTCTGCGATGCTCCAGGCAAGTTTTTGTCCGCTTGCCGTCAGTTCAATCCCGCTGATGATGTCGGGTGCGGTCTCGAAGCGGACGGGAATCTCGGCGGCGAAGGTTTCGTTGAGCGCGTTGCGGATGGTAGCCCGCACCGGCGACGGAATCTCAAAGCTGCTGCGCAAAATGGCCGGTTCGGATGACACCTTGAGGGCCGCCGCCAGCGACTCCCTGGCCTTCTCGTCCATTTCGCGCAGGCGGCGCGTGAACACCTCCCCCATACGTTCTTCGAGGTCGGCCGCGGCGAGATCCATCAACGCCTTGCGCGCGACTCCAAACACTTCCTGCGTGACCACGCGCGAGATCTGCTGACCCAGCCTCTTTTGATCGTCCCGCAGTGCGTTTTCCTGCTGCACACGCAGGCGATCCGCCTCTCGGTGCGCATCCGCCAGGAGATGCTCGCGCGCGACTTTGGCCTCATCAGCGGACTTGCCTAGGAGGGCTCCGCGCTGTTCATCGAATGCTTTATTCTTGCCTCGAAACTCGTCGCGTTCTCTTTGCGCCGCAGCCTTTTGCGCCGCGGCATCCTCGAGCTCAGCGGCAATGCGCTTCTCACGACTGTCGATGGCATTGAGAACGGGCTTGTAGAGAAAATGCTCGAGTAACCACACCAGAATGAGGAAATTCAATACCTGAGCCCCAACGGTGAACCAGTCGATGAGCATGACTCATTTTCCGCTGGCTTGAGCGATGATGTGGTTCCAGAACGGGTTGGCGAAAATGAGAATCATCGAGACAACGAAACAGTAGATCGCCAACGACTCGATCATCGCCAGCCCCACGAACAAAGTCCGGGTAATGGTGGCCGAGGCATCTGGTTGCTGCGCCAGCGAAGACAGGGCGGTCGCAACCGCCCTGCCCTCGCCCAGCGCCGGGCCTATGGAGCCGATACCGATGGTTATACCGGCGGTAACGATCGATGCAAGTGCGATGAGAGTCGTGCTATCCATTGGGAATTCCTCGTTTGCCTTGCGGCGATTGAGTGCGGGCAGCAGCCGCGATATAAACCGCGGCGAGGATGCTGAAAATGTAGGCCTGAACCATGCCGGTGAGCAGGCCAAGCGCCGTCATGACGATCGGAAAGAGGTAAGGGGTGATCGTGAGCAGAATGCCGATGATCATCACTCCGCTCATCATGTTGCCGAACAGGCGAACGGCCAGGGCCAACGTGCGCGAGAGTTCACTGATGATATTGAACGGCAGCATGAAGAACGTGGGTGTCGTATAAGTCTTGAGATAGCCGATCAAACCCTGCTCGCGGATGCCGAAGAGGGATGACGGTACAGAGGCTCGACAGAACCACGAACAGAAAGAGCGTACCGAGAAAGGCGAGATACTTCTCCGGCTCGCTCAGACCCACCTCTTTGATTTGCTTCACTATACCGGTGACGACTATTTCGAGCATGGCTTGTCGGCGCGAAATATTTGCGGCTGTAGTCAGCCTGCGGGTAAGCAGCTTGGCGCCAAGCGACATCACAATCATCATGACCCAGGTGGTAACAACCGTGCCGTTGAGCTTCGCAAAGCCGTACTGCCACAGAATCTGTTGGTCTGAACTGAGGTTCATGGTCCGGTTCTGTCGATGAACCGCATGTCCGTCGCGCGCGGTATGCGCGTGAGCCAGGTTACAACGATGCGGGCCATGAGAAATCCAAGCAGGCAAACCGGCAGACTGCGCCAATCGCTCTGCGAGGCGAAATAAAAGCCGCTAACGGCGACGATTGCACGCAGCACAAAACTGCCGATCAACCAAAGACCCTGATTCTTGAACAACACGCTGCGACGAACCGTCCACCAGAGGCCGCCATAGAAGACCCCTCCGAGCAGGATACCGGCAAACAAGGCCATCATCAGCGTCGCAATTTCACTCATCTTTGTGGTCCGATTCAGCATGCATAGCTTTGTCCTCACGGGACACCCAATACCAGGCATTGGCACAGCCTATGACCAATCCAGCGACCAACAGCGCGAGCGTCCAGGAGTGAGGACCTGGATGGCGTCGGTCCCACCACAGGCCAAGCAGCGCACCCAGGAGGGTCGGCGCGGCCACGGACCAACCGACAAGCCCGAGCATGCCGAGACCAAACCAAACAGGAACCGTACCTTCGCGGGCTGCTTTGAGCTTCCGGGCCGCTTTGATCGCCACTCGCCTGACGAACATCGTATCCTCATCCTTCATGTTTAAATTCCGAAAAACGTCCGATGAGGCCGCTCTCCATTTTGGCGATTGCAGCGCGCACGTCGTGCTCCCGCGCGTCGAGTACCGAAAACTCCAGCTTCACTGCCTCATGAAGTTCGGCCAGATTCGTGCCGGCGATGGCGCGTCGCACCGAGACCAGCACATCAGCACCGCTCTTGACCAGCACGCCTTCATCGACGGCGAGATAAACCGTACCTGTTTGGTTCGCCTCATAGATAAAGATTCCAGGCACAAGCGCGGATACACAGTCGAGCCGGTGAGGTAGCAGCCCAAACGATCCCTCGCGAGACTCTGCGACGATGCGGATCACGTCGTTCTGCGCCACGAATAGCCGAAAGGGAAGCAGAATCTTAAGATTCATGGGCATCTTCCGCAGCGCGTGCCCCCGCGAGTTTTGGTGTGGAAGCGGATGTAGGTGCGTGCGCGGCCTGCGGCGGCAAGCTGTCTCGCCGCGCCTCGCCTATTGCGCCGATCATATAAAGGGCGCTCTCCGGGTAGTCCTTGAACTCATCACGTAGAATGCGCTCGCAGCCATCGAGTGAGTCTTCCAGGTTGACGAGCTTTCCCTTGATTCCACTGAATTGTTCGGTGGCAAAGAACGGCTGCGTCAGAAATCGCTCCAGCCGCCGGGCGCGAGCGACCGCTTTTCGGTCCTCCGCGGACAACTGCTCCAAACCGAGCATCGCGATGACATCCTTGAGATCCTCATACTGAGCAAGAGTGCGCCGGATTTCCTGAGCCAACTGGTAATGGCGATCGCCGACAATTCCCGGCGTTGCCATTTTGGAGCTGGATTGAAGCAGGTCGATGGCCGGATAAAGGCCCTCACCCGCGCGCTTGCGCGAGAGCACGATCGAAGCCGAGAGATGGGAAAACACATGCGCCGCCGCCGGGTCGGTCAAATCGTCCGCGGGTACATACACCGCTTGAATAGAGGTGATGGCGCCTGCATGAGTGTTAGCGATGCGCTCTTCCAACCCCGATAATTCCGTGCTCATCGTAGGCTGATAGCCGAGCCGCGACGGCATTTGTCCCAATAATCCCGATACTTCCATGCCTGCCTGGATGAAGCGGAATATGTTGTCAATCAACAATAGAACATCCCGATGTTCGTCGTCGCGGAAATACTCGGCGATAGTCAGCGCCGTATGCCCCACCCTGAAACGGCTGCCGGGCGGCTCGTTCATCTGTCCGAAAACCATGACCATGTTCTGCAAGACGCCCGCTGCCTGCATATCGCGGTAGAGTTCCTCTCCTTCGCGGCAGCGTTCACCGATTCCGCAAAAAATGCTGACTCCATGTTGATGCCGGATCATGTTGTGAATCATTTCGGTAAGAAGCACCGTCTTACCGACGCCGGCGCCTCCGAATAAGCCGGCTTTGCCGCCGCGCTCCAACGGCACGAGCACATCGATGGCCTTGATGCCTGTCTCGAAGATCTCCGATCGGGTGGAACGTTCGGCCAACGGTGGCGGCGCATGGTGAATACTGCGCCACTGCACCTCCAGCGGTGCCGGCAGACGGTCGATGGCGCGGCCGAAGACGTCGAACATCCGCGAAATAATGTTCTTGCCGATCGGCGCCGACAGAGGGCTGCCCGTGTCGCGGACCGGCATGCCTCTGGCTAAACCCTGCGTCGGCGTCAGTGCAATTCCCCGTACGCGTTGCATATCGAGCTGTGTCATCACCTCGATGACGATCTGTGAATCCGGTCCCGTCCGCAATACCGAATAGATGGAGGGCAAGCGGCCCTCAAACCGCACATCGACAACGCTACCGCGCACTGCGACGACAATGCCCCAGCTTGCCGGTGCAGTCTCATCGGTCATTCGCGACTTTTAGGTGCGCCAGAGGTTCAAGCGCTGTCGCCCCCAACGCCGATCCGCCCTGCCACTTCCAGTTGCGGATTTCCGGCATGTCCTGGCCGTGCTGCGCGATGTATTGCCGGTGCTCGATGAGCTTGTCCTGCACCATCTGCTTCAGGCAAGCACCCTTGGTGCCCAGATCCGGCAGCCGATCGATCACGTCTTGGACGAGGTGAAACCGGTCCAGGTCGTTCTGCACCCTGACGTCAAAGGCCGTCGTGATCGTACCCTCCTCCTTGTAGCCCGGGACGCGCAGGTTGCGGTTGGTCCGACGGTAGGTCAAACGGTGGATCAACCACGGGTATCCGTGAAAACCAAAGATCGGGTGCTCGCTGCTGGATTGCAGTTTCATCAGATCGACGGCATTCACTACCCGGATTTTGAGATCCGGCAGATGCTCCCGCAGGATAGAAACCGCGGCCAGGGCCTCCAGTGTCGGCGTATCGCCGCAACAGGCCATGACCACGTCCGGTTCAGTGCCCTGGTCGTTGCTCGCCCACTGCCAGATGCCAATGCCCTCGGCGCAATGCACCACCGCGGCTTCCATGGTCAACCACTGGGGCAGTGCGTGCTTTCCCGCAACCACCACGTTGAGGTGCAGAATCGGCAGCACCGCTCCGTCGGTAATCGGGTTGAGCAGCTTGTTGGACTGCCACGCGGTCGCCAAAGGCCCCGTTTCCGCCTCGCCGTCACCGACGACGCAGGCAACGATCAGGTCGGGATTATCGAATGCGGTCCCGAAGGCATGGCTGAGCGAATATCCAAGCTCGCCGCCCTCGTGAATAGAACCCGGTGTCGTCGGTGCAACATGACTGGAGATTCCGCCGGGAAACGAGAATTGCTTGAACAGTCTCTTCAGTCCAGCTTCGTCCTGGGTGTCGTAGAGGTAGATCTGGCCGACCGACAGGTAGTTGGCGGCGCGCCAATAGGCATCCATCCTGATCAGCAGCTCTGGCGTGAGCGTTTCGGTTATCATGGCTCACGCTGCATCGACTACTAAGAGTGGTCAATCGGACATTCCGCACTTCGCGAAGGTGATTTCCCGGCATTTATTTTGCCGGCTTTCGGATCGGCAGCGCCAGAATTCGCGGCGTGAAGCGGGAGTTGCGCGGATTAGGGAGCTTTCCTACCGCTGGTGGCAGCGAGCGCCCGTTTTGAGGTCTACTGCATGGAGCGTATGAGACGGTTCAGCGGTGGCCCGTTCGCGATCCAGTCGCGAACGTAGCGCGTTTTCGGGGGCGATCTGTCCGCGGGCGAGGCGGTTCATTTGAGGAAATCGTCATCGCAATTGGATGAGGATGGTCTGCTGATTCTGGAGCACCACAATCCGGGTCGATACCCGCGCCAGAAGTTACTCGTAGTTGCCTTGCGTCGGTATGCGTACCTCGTTCCATTCATTGAAGAGGATGACGGGTACTTGCTGAAGACGATCATTCCAAGGCGCAAGGCGACCCGCGACTATCTGCGACGTCCGCGACACTGAGGTATACATTCACCATGAGCAAAGGCACTGCGATGAGAAAAGGTTCGGAGGACTCCCGGGTGCTGGAGGCGTTCGAGAGCGGGGAGTTCCGGGCGGCGCGTTCGCGCGCACTGACAATGCGCCGACTCAAACAGGCAGCGCTGCCTACCGTGAAAGATCGTCGTCTGAATATTCGGCTTTCCGCTCCCGTCCTGGATGGCCTGCGAGCTCGTGCCGCGGAGGAAGGCTTGCCCTACCAGACGCTGATTGCCAGCGTGCTGCACGAGTTCGTCACCGGCCGCCTAGTCGACCGCGGCACAAAGGCGTCGCGGTAATCCGCACTGCCCCGACGTCATGAGTCGGGGCGCCGAAGCCCTCTGTCTCGATCAAGCAATTGTCATCTTGACTGGTATGGACGGCTGGCGTAATTCATGAGCCGGGTGCGGGGCAGGCATCTGGAAAGGAGTGGACCATGGCCAACGAGAGCGCCAGCAACGCTGGGACTTTCAGGATCGGCGGCTCCATCGAGGTCGCGCGGCTGGGATTCGGCTCGATGCGCACCACGGGGCCGGGTATCTGGGGCGAGCCTCGCGATCGCAGCGAGGTTTTGCGCACGCTGCGGCGTTTGCCAGCCTTGGGCGTGAACTTCATCGACACGGCTGATTCGTACGGACCCGATATCGCAGAGGAGCTCCTGCGCGAGGCCTTGCACCCCTATGACGGTATTCTCATCGCGACCAAGGCCGGACTGGCGAGAACGGGGCCGGACCAGTGGGTACCGCTGGGTCGGCCCGAATACCTGATCCAGCAGGCACATACCAGCTGTCATCGACTGGGTGTGGAGCAGATTGGTCTGTGGCAGCTGCATCGCATCGATCCGAAGACTCCTCGCGATGAGCAGTTCGGAGCCGTGAAGCACCTGCTGGACAGTGGCGTCATCGGCCACGCCGGACTCAGCGAAGTCTCCATCGCCGATATCAAAGCCGCCTCGAAATACTTCCAGGTCGCGACCGTGCAGAACCGCTACAACCTCGTCGATCGCTCGAGCGAGGCTGTGCTGCGCTACTGCGAGCAGAACGGCATCGGTTTCATCCCGTGGTTTCCGCTCTCCGCCGGCAGCCTGACCCGATCCGGCTCAGCGCTGGATATCCTTGCCAAGCGTCACCAGGCGACGCCTGGTCAGATTGCGCTCGCCTGGCTGCTCAAGCGCAGTCCGGTCATGCTGCCGATCCCCGGCACCTCCAGGCTCTCGCACCTCGAGGAGAACGTGGCCGCGGCCGGCATCTCGCTTTCCGAGCAGGAGTGCGCATCCCTGACTGCGGCGGCACCGTCGCGGGACTGATCCGAGGCCTCACCTCCCGGCGATGCTCAGCCCATCCCGCGGGCGCCTGGTGAAAGTGATGACCAGCACGTCCCGGAAGGCGGCCTGCCCGGCGTCCAATGCACGGATCGGCGTGACGCCGTGTAAAATCCGATGGTCGTCGATGAAAACGACTTGCATCGGCTCGGCCAGGATGAACGATCCCAGCGGGCGATGGGCCGCGTCGAAGATCGTCGTCGCTCCACCGGCCGTGTTTTCGCGTCCGACCAGCATGACGAAGGCCCAATCGACACCGTCGCGATGGACCCCCTCCGGCGTGGGCAGGCCGGGCTGCGCTTCGCGTGCTTCGATGCGGAATTGATGGACCTCGACACGCCATCTCGATGGCGCGGGTTCAGTCAGGGCAAATACCTCGCGGCATAAATTAATGATCGTCGCCAACGGGGCCGCCACGAGTCGCGCCGGCGGGATCGGTGCGAACCAGCGGTCGATGCCACCGTTGAGCGGATTGGCGTCGCGACTCTGAAAGTGCGGCTGATGAGGCTCGGGGGTGAGCTGCGACCCGGCCAACTCCGCCACGGCGAAGCGACGCCGGCGGTAGCGTCCGCCATCGGCCATGTACCGATCCGGCTCCAAGTCGTCCCACAATGCGGCGAACGTGCGCCAATCCCGCGCGGGGATCTGCAGGTGCGCGCCGACAGAGGCGGCCGTAGCGCTCGAGAATCCGCGGTCCCGCAGCTGCTCGCGCCAGGCTTCGAGCGTGTCCTGGAGGGTGATTTTCAATAGGGCGGCGCACATCGCGCGCGCTGCGCCTTCGCGGCTTTGGCCCACCACGCCAGGTCATCGGCGAAGCGGGGGAAGCCGCGTGCCAACGCCGCGCCGGCGGCGCCGAACGGCCGCCCATCGGCGTCCAATGTCTCGCCGATAGGGCCGACCGCCAGGGTGCTGGAAATCACGACCATGCCCATCTCCGACAACGTCCCGTGCCAGATCATGCCGGACTGCGCCCCCGAAAGCCGTCCGGCGCAATAGCTGGCTATGGCGGCCGGGCGCCAGAACCATTCCTCCAGAAAGTGATCGGTGAGGTTCTTGAGCCCCGGCTGGACGCCCCAATTATATTCTCCCGCCACGAAGACGAAGGCGTCGGCGGCCTTGATTTTGCGTGCGAGCTCCCCCATCGCAGCGGGCGCTTCGCCGGGGGCGAATTCCTTGTACATCCGTTCGAGCATCGGCAGGCCGACCTGCCTGGCGTCGATCAGCTCGGCGTCGGCCCCGCGGGCGACCAGGCCGCCGAGGATGAAATTTGCCAGGCGGATGCCCATCCGGCTCGGCCGATAGGAGCCGTAGAACACGAGGATGCGGTCGCTCATGCCATCGAGGGTCAGATGAAGCGGGTCAGACGAAGCGCGGAATCGGTCCGTTATGAGGCGTCGCTCGATCCGAAAGATCGACGAACACCTCATCGACGTAGCACCAGCCCCACCCTTCCGGCGGATCGTAGCCTTCGATGATCGGATGACCGGTGCGGTGGAAGTGCCCGGTCGCGTGGCGGTGGGGCGAGTCGTCACAGCATCCCACATGGCCGCAGGTGCGGCACAGCCGCAGATGCACCCATTGCGAACCGGTCCGCAGGCATTCCTCACACCCCAACGCACTGGGCGTGACCTCGCGAATCGTGTCGACGTGAGAACAATCCGCTGACATCTACACCCTCCTGTCCGGTTCACCGATGACGGGCTGCAGGCCCGTGCTCGCCAGACGGCCATGGATGGTCGCGATCACCTGGGCCCCTTCGCCGACGGCGGCGGCGACCCGCTTGGTCGAGCCGGAGCGTACATCCCCGATTGCGAACACGCCGGGCATATTTGCCTCGAACGGCTGCTGTCCCGCCGCCGCTGCCCCGCCGGTGCGCACGAAGCCCTTGGGGTCGAGCTCGAGCCCGGATGCGCACAGCCAATGCGTGTTCGGCTCCGCGCCGATGAACAGGAACAGATGCCGGATCGGCTTGCTGGTTTCTACTCCGGACCGATCGCGCCACTTTATGACCTGGAGAGCCCCTGCGTCACCCTCCAGTGCGCTCACCGCCGTCTCGGACAGCACCTCGATGTTGGGTTGTGCGGCAATGCGCTCGATCAGATAGCGCGACATGCTGGCCTGCAAACCGCTGCCGCGCACGAGCAGCCAGACCTTCGAGGCCTGTGTCGCGAGGTAGACGGCGGCCTGACCGGCGGAATTTCCCGCCCCGACGAGCGCCACCTCCTCCCCACTGCAGAGTCGTGCTTCGAGGGGCGACGCCCAATAATGGACGGAGGTCCCCTCGAAGGCTGTCAGGTTCTCGACGGCCAGCCGTCGATAGCGGGCACCGGTCGCGATCACGATCGTTCGGGCGCTGACCCGCTCGTCATTCGCCAGATCGAGCACGAAGGGTTGGTCGGGGGCGACGCGGCGCAAGCGCACGGCTTGATCCGGTATCGCCATCTCCACTCCGAATTTCTGCGCCTGATTGTAGGCGCGGGCCATGAGCGCGAGACCGGAGATACCGGTGGGAAACCCGAGATAGTTTTCGATGCGCGCAGAGGCGCCCGCCTGGCCGCCGAAACTGCGGCACTCGAGCACGATCGCAGCCAGACCCTCGGATCCGGCGTAGACCGCGGCGGCGAGCCCGGCCGGGCCGGCGCCGACGATCGCCACGTCGTATACCATCGCCGCGTCGACCGACCGGACCATGCCGATGCAGCGGGCAAGCGCATCTTCACTAGGATTGCGCAGCAACTGCCCGTTCGGGCACAGCACGATCGGCAACTGCGCAGGCGTGAGACTGAACCGCTCGATGATGGCCTGCGCCGGCTGATCGGTGTCGGGGTCCAACCTCTGGTGGGGATGCCCGTTGCTCGCGAGGAAGCCTTCGAGCCGCAGCACATCCCCGTTGCCCGCCCGCCCCACGATCACCGGTCCACCGATGCCCTCCTGGATCAGGCCGACGCGCCGCAGGATCAGCGTACGCATGATCCGCTCGCCCAAGTCGGCCTCCTCGACGAGGACGTTGCGCAGCTTTTGCGGGGCAACGATCAGTGCCTCGACCGGTCCCTCGGCCTGCGCGTCGACCAGCGAGGGCCGGCCGGAGAGCTGCGCCAGCTCGCCGGAGAATGCACCCGGCCCGTGCGTGACGATCGGGGCGCGGCCCACCGGGCTGTCGTGCTGCGTAATGACCACATGACCGGATATGACCACGAACATCCCGAACCCGGTCTCGCCCGTCCGCGAAAGGTACTCGTGGTCGGCGAACGAGCGCATCTGCCCGAAGCGCAACAGCCTGCCAATCTCCGACGGCTCCAGCGTGGGAAACATCTGCTCGTAGCGCGTATCAAAGACCGATTGCCTGGGTCTGGCCATGGTCACTCCCGTTGTGTCGACGTGGTTGGGTCGCGCTGCGTCTGGCGCTCGGATTCAGCATTGATCTGAGCGCCCAGCACCACCGCGAAGCTCGACAGGAAGAACCACATCAGCACGGCAGCAGCAGTCTGCATCCAGGCGCTCAGACCCAACAGGCGTAGAGCCAGCGGCACCGCGAGCGAGAGCACCAGCAGCACGATGAAGCTCAGCAGGGCGCCGACCGCGAACAGCAGTGACAGCCCGACCTGCCTGATGAGACTGCGCTGCTCGCGCTCACCATAGGCGATGTTGGTTGCCGTGATCAACGAGGCCATGCCGGAGCGGGCGCTCCAGATCGCCACCACGCCGCTGACCGCAGCGGCGGTGCTCAGCGCGCCGTGCTGACGGCTCGCGACTTCGCGCAGCTGCGACTGGAATAGATCCCAGACTCCCGGCGGCATCGTGCCGGCGAAGGCGTGCAGTTGTGTGATCAGCTGCTGGGGCGAGCCGAACAGTCCGTAGAGGAAGACCGCAGCCGTGAGCGCCGGAAAGATCGCCAGCAGTGCGTACATCGCCAGTCCGGCCGACACCAGCGACGCGTTGCTCCGGCCGAGACGATCCTTGACGCGCACGAGCACATCCCACCAGCCGCGGGCGCGGATATGCCGCGGGCCCGCCGCGTCGCGCCCGCGATTGAGATCAGCGGCATTCAATGCGTCCGCAAAGACCCGTTTTCAGCGATCGGCGAGCCCGCCGCCTGCGAAGCCTGCTCCACGGTATCGCGTGCCCGCCCGCTGCCATAGGCCTCGGCGGCACTCTGTCTGGCCTGTGCCAGGCCCGGATCCCGGGCGCCGCCGCCCGTTGAACCGTCAGTATGGGCGGAGCGGCTGGCAGCAGGCGACTCGCTCATGAGGGTGCTCCGCAGGGAAACGGACCTGGGCCCGCCAGCGCTCCCGGTCAAATCCAAGGCGCGCTGCGGCACTGTCTGACGCGGCCAGTATCATAGGCTGTGCTTTATCGTCGCCGTAGTCGGCTCAATCCGAAGCTTGTCCCGGACATTTGAGCAAAAACCAGGGCGAGACGGCGGACGCGTGCACGGCTGTGGCGCCGATCGGCTTACGGCCGTATCATCCCGACACCGGGAACGGTGGGGATGGCGTCTGCGCAGGGAATTGCGACAGCGGCACCTCAGCCGGAAATTTGATGGCCGTCGGGCAGCGCCCGTGGCAAGCACCGCGAAACACGAATCCATGAAAACAATCCGATCCGAATCGGCGCCGCGCATCTGGACCACGACACTGATGTTCGCAGTGAGCTTTGCCGTGGCGGTCACCCTGGTGCCGTGGTACGGGCTGGCCCATGGCTACCGCGAGTCGGCCTGGCTATGGTTCGTGCTCCTGCTGGCTGCCAATGGGATGGCGATCACCTGCGGCTATCACCGCCTGTTTGCCCATGCCAGCTATGAGGCGCATCCGGCGCTGAGGCTGGCATACCTGCTATTCGGCGCCATGGCGCTGCAGAACAGTGCATTGAACTGGGCCGCCTCACACCGCAAGCATCATCAATATATCGACGACCCCGAGCGTGACCCGTACTGCGCACGCCGCGGATTCTGGTTCTCGCACATCGGCTGGATGCTGCGCGATTACCCGAGTGGCACGCGGGACATGAGCCGTGTGCGGGATTTGCAGCGCGACAAGCTGCTGATGTGGCAGCACCGCCACTACCTCGCGCTCGCGCTGGCGATGAATTTCGGTCTGCCGCTGCTGCTCGGCTGGGGTTGCGGCGATATTGCCGGCACGTTCCTGCTCGCCGGCGTATTGCGGCTCGTGGTCAGCCATCACGCCACGTTCTTCATCAATTCGCTCGCACACATGTGGGGTACGCAGCCGTACACCGAGGACCACACGGCGCGCGACAACGGTCTGATCGCACTGCTCACCTACGGCGAGGGCTACCACAACTTCCACCACATGTTCGCGCACGACTACCGCAACGGGGTGCGCTGGTGGCAGTGGGATCCATCGAAATGGCTGATCAGTCTCATGCAATGGCTCGGGCTGGCGCGTCACTTGAAACGCGTCCCCCGATTCAAGATCCGCCGTGCGCTGCTGAGCACGCAGTTCCGGCGCGCCGAGCAACAGCTGGCGCAGCAGTCCGGGCGCGCTCACGCCGAGCAGCTTCGAGCGCGCGTGGCCGAAGAATATGAGTGCTTCTGCGCCGCCGTAACCGCATGGACCCACCTGCACGAGCAGCGGCTGCTGCAGACCAAGCGCGCCATGATCGAGCGCTGGGAGCGCTCGCCCCTGCAGATGCAGCTGCGGGAACTGGAGCACCGGCTGCAGCAACAGTACCGTCGAATGCGGGTATTGCGCGAGCAGCTCGGGTGAGCACCGATCCCAGACCCCGCGACCTCGTCAGCGGCGACGTAGCCCCGGCGGCCGCCGGCAGGCGCGGCGCGTCGCTCGAGGCGCGATTGCTGGGCAGGCTTCTGAGCAGCCTGGGCGATCCGCCCATCGAGTTCCTGCTCGGCTGGACCGGCGAGCGCGTGGCACCGCGTGCCGTCCGGCCTGTCAGTCAGGTACGCATCCTGGACCGCAAGGTTCTGTTCGCAATGCTCCGCGACCCGCAGGTGCACTTCGGCGATGCCTACAGCGCCGGCCAGGTGCAGATCGACGGCGATCTCGTCGAGTTCATGCATATCGTGTATCGAGCGCTGGCGCGCTCGAACCCGGATCGCTCGCTCACCCATCGCCTGGCGCGCGCTCTGCGCCGGCCGCGGCGTAACACGCTGGCAGGCTCACGCGACAACATCCACCGTCACTACGATCTCGGCAACGATTTCTATGCCGCGTGGCTTGGCGAGACCATGGCTTACACCTGCGCCTACTACCCGAGCGCCGCGGCAACCCTCGAGCAGGCACAGACCGCCAAGATGGATCACGTGTGCCGCAAACTGCGCATCGGCGCGGCGGACTCGGTAGTGGAGGCCGGTTGCGGCTGGGGCAGCCTCGCGCTGCACATCGCCGGCCGCTACGGCGCCCGGGTTCGCGCCTTCAACATCTCCGCCGAACAGATCGAGTTCGCCCGCCAGCGCGCGCGCGCGCTGGGATTGCAGGACCGGGTCGAGTTCGTGGCCGACGACTACCGCAACATCAGCGGCGGTTACGACGTGTTCGTTTCCGTCGGCATGCTCGAACACGTGGGCCGGGAGAATTACCCGCAGCTCGGCCGCGTGGCGCGCCGCTCGCTCAGCGCCACCGGCCGTGGCTTGGTTCATTCGATCGGGCGCAATCAGCCGGCGCCGCTGCATCCCTGGATCGAGCGGCGGATCTTTCCGGGAGCGTACGCACCCTCGCTGGGGGAGATGATGCAGATCTTCGAGCCCTCGGACCTGTCGGTACTCGACGTCGAGAATATTCGTCTGCACTACGCGCTCACGCTGCGTCACTGGCTCGAGCGCTACGAGGGCGCGATCGAGCGGGTACGTGCCATGTTCGACGAGACGTTCGTGCGCATGTGGCGGATGTACCTGGCAGGCTCGATCGCGGCCTTCGAGACCGGTACGCTGCAGCTGTTTCAGGTGCTGTTCACGACCCGGGAAAACAACGCCATCCCCCTCACCCGCGAATTCATGTATCCATCGCCTCCGGCAAGCCCGGGTGCGTAGCGCCGAGGTCATCGTCGTCGGCGGGGGGCCGGCCGGCTCAGCCGCCGCGCAGCGCCTGAAGGCTGCCGGTGCCGATGTACTGGTGCTCGACAAGGAATGCTTTCCGCGGCACAAGCTATGTGCCGGCTGGATCACCCCTGAGGTGATCCGGGATTTGAATCTCGATATCAGCGCCTACCCGCACAGCTTCCTGAGCTTTCGGCGGCTGCACTGGCACCTCAAGGGCATTCATCTGCCTGTTCCGAGCCTGCAACACTCCATCCGGCGGTTCGAATTCGATGCGTGGCTGCTGCAACGCTCCGGCGCCGAGGTAGTGCAACACACCGTCAAGGATATCCGCCGCGATGGCGAGGATTACCTGCTCGATGCGTCATTTCGCTGCCGTTACCTGATCGGCGCGGGTGGTACCTCCTGCCCCGTGCATCGCTGGCTGTTTCGCGATGCACTGCCGCGCGCGCGTGCGCTGCAGACGGTGACGCTGGAGCTGGAGTTCCCATTCGACTGGCTGGATCCCGACTGCCACTTGTGGTTCTTCGATCACGGCCTGCCCGGCTACAGCTGGTACGTGCCGAAGGCACGTGGGTGGCTCAACGTCGGCGTGGGCGCGATGGCGGCGCGGCTCAAGCGGCGCGGCG
>Ga0307372_10005868_pt1 | contig 18207 bp, 17 predicted proteins | sample OX1MG_FD_202533 | JGI IMG/M metagenome (GOLD analysis project Ga0307372, IMG submission 202533) | Soil microbial communities from Risofladan, Vaasa, Finland - OX-1 | ecosystem: Environmental > Terrestrial > Soil > Coastal area > Acid sulfate soil | place: Finland: Risofladan, Vaasa | collected...
GCGCGTTGCCGCGCTCCTCGTTGCAGACCATCGCGCCGCGATGACGGCATCGGTTGAGCAGCAGATGCACCTGCCCGGCGCCGTCGCGCACCATGATCACCGGCTGCATCCCGATGCGCTTTTGCCGAAAGTCGCCCGCGTTCGGCACCTCGCCGCGATGGCCCACGTAAACCCATCCGCGATGGAAGATACGGTCGAGCTCCTCGTCGAAAACCTGCGGATCGGTATAGACCCGCGAATTAATCCGATCCGGTTTGACCAGGGTGTCGTAGTCGATCTTCGCTCGTCCGTTCATTTAGGCTTCCTCGCTACTGGTTGCGGCGCTCCCGCTGCTATCATCTAAAAGGGCACTTTCCACTTGGTAAAGCCATAGTCGGCCCAGCGTTTGCGGACCTGCTCGATATCCTCGGGACGATTACGGCTGACGGGCGGGAACTTCTCGTTGTTCCACTCCGGACGGCGCGGAAAACGCCAGGTCCGGGTCGCGTCGATCAGCAGCCGGTTCCACAGCCCCGCGCCGAGTTCCGAGAGCCGCCGATTCTCCAGCGGCGTGCTCGGATCGAGCGCCGAGCCGAGCGTGCCGCGGAAGATTACGAGATCGTCGGAGCCGGGATCGACGCGGTAGTTGATCGCCCAATCGACCGCCTCGTAATCCGACGGATCGATATCCTCATCGACCACGATCACGATCTTGTAGCGAAAAGTCGAAGCGTTCGAGCCCCACAGAGCGGCGGCGATCTGCTTGGGCTGCCCCTCGTAAAGCTTCTTGATCTGCACGATGACGGTGGTGCCGTTGTTGACCGGATGGACGTAGACGTCCTGGATGCCCGAGATGCCGGCGAGGCGCAGGATGTTCCACGCGATCGCGGCGCGCTGAATCGCCGACATGTGGCTGTTCTCGCCCGACGCGCCGGGCAGCGAACCCTCGAGCGTGCCGCGGAAAATCGGCCGGTCGCGATGCATGATCGCGCTCACATGGCAGACCGGGCGCGGCGTCGGCAGTTCGGCCGTGTAGCCGGTGAACTCGCCGAACGGTCCTTCGGGCGCGAAAGTCGCGGGATCGGGCGAGATGCTTCCCTCGATTACCAACTCGGCACCGGCCGGTACCTCGAGATCGACAGTCTCACACTTGACCAACTCGACCGGCGCGTTGCGATATCCGCCCATCACTTCATATTCGCAGACGTTGGCGGGAATCGGGCTGCCGCCGACCCACTCCATCACCGGGTCCCATCCGATCACCCACGCCACCGGCATCGACTCCCCGCGCGCCCGATACTTGGCCCAGTGCCCGCCCCATCCCTGCGAGCTGACGATCAGGCTCGACATCCGGTTGTGGTCGACAATCATGCTCCGGTAGAGGCCGACATTGGTGAGGTTGGTCTCGGGATCCTTGGTGACCGTGCAGGCGAGCGTGCCGATATAGCGGCCGCCGTCGAGATGGTGCCACTTGGGGACCGGGAAATCGTAGAGATTGATGTCGCGGCCGGTCAACACGTGCTGCTTGACGGGGCCGTCCTTGACCGGCATCGGTTTGATAAGCGTGCGATTGCGCTCGAGCACATGCTCGATCATCGCCCGGTTCGACTGTAGGTCATCGAACCCGAGCATCAGCGCTACCCGGCGCATCGAGGCGTAAACCCCGGTCACCAGCTCGCGGCATCGCGCGCCCTCGCCGTTATAATCCTTGATATTGCGAAAGATCAGCGCCGGTCCTTTGCGCCGGTAGACCTCGCGCGTCAGCGTGCCCAGCTCGAGGTCCCAATCGACCTCACCCTCGACGCGGGCCAGCTCGCCCTTGCGATCCAGACAGTCGAGCGCGCCCCGCAGGTCGTAGAACCCGTCTTTCATTCTGGCCTCCTGACCAGGAAGCGGAACCGGATTTCGGCCGTGGCCCCGACCAGCTTTGTCGCCATTGCGGCCTGATCGGATATTAGGCGCGGAAATGGCGGAGATTCAACCGAAGCTTATGGTCCAGCAAGGTCCGCGAATAGCTGGCGACGGTACCAGTCCAGCCGCGGTGGCCCGAAAATCGACGTTTCACTGGCCGCCCCGGCAGCGTATGATTGCGGGGATGCGAAGGTTAATCGTCGGACTGACCGGAGCCAGCGGTATCATCTATGGCGTCAGGTTCATTGAACGTCTCAAGGAACTTGACGACATCGAAATTCACCTGGTGATGACCGACGCGGCGCGGATCACGCTCTCCCAGGAAGTCGGGATGAGCCAGTCCGAGCTCGGCACCAAGGTCACGGTGGTCCATAACCTGCGTAATATCGCCGCCTCGATCGCCAGCGGCTCGTTCATGACCAGCGGGATGGTGGTGGTGCCGTGCTCGATGAACACGCTGGCGGCGATCGCCTACTGCCAATCGAACAACCTGCTGACTCGCGCCGCCGACGTCTGCCTCAAGGAACGCCGCCCGCTGGTGCTGCTGCCGCGCGAAACCCCGCTTCATCTGGGCCATCTGCGCGCGATGGTGGCGGCGGCCGAAATGGGCGCCATCATGCTGCCGCCGGTACCGGCCTTCTACTTCGGCCCCAAATCGATCGACGACCTCATCGATCACACGATCGGCAAGATTTTCGATCAGCTCGGCTTCGGCCATTCTTTGTTCCAGCGATGGGGAGAGGACGACGGCTCCGGCGAGCAGCGCCGCAAGGCGTAGCGAGACTGCTCCCGAAGGACCGGGATCCAGGACACGAGACGTTATGTCAAAGCATCTCGGTGACAGGCTCCCCGCGGAGTTCATGGCGGCGCTCGATGGCCACGACCTGGAGCGTAAGTACGGCGAAACCTACGTCGTAATGACGACCGATCCCGATGGCGTCGCGCGTCCCTGTATGCTGAGCGCGGGTGAGCTGCTGGCGGTGGATGACCGCACGATACGAGTTGCGCTGTGGCCCAACGGTCGCACCGGCGCCAACTTGAAACGCGGCGCAAAGGTGATCATCTGCTTCGTCGCGCCCAACCTGGTGCTTTACGTGCGCGGCCAGCCACGCGTACTGACGCCTGCGCACGACCCTGAAATAGAGCGTTTCGAAGTCGCCGTCGAAGCGGTGGATTCAGACGCCCATGAGGGGTTGCCGGTGGCTCATGGGATTGCCTTCACCTCGACGCCCGTGGTCCGGCACGCGATGCTCGAGCAGTGGCGCAAGGTGCTGGACGCGCTGCGCGGTGCATAAGCGGACGCGCCAGGCAGCGGGCCGCGCGGCCGTCACAGCAGCAAGTGTTGTCTGAGATGCGTGTGCGATGCATTTTCTAAGCCCTGCGCTTATCACCGACATGCTCGTGAACTGGGGCTACCTCGGCATCTTCCTATGCGTCTTCGTCGGCAATCTCGGCCTCCCGGTCCCCGAGGAGACCGTCGTGCTCGCTGCCGGCTTCCTGGCCGGACAGGAGATCCTCGAACTCAGGACGGTCTACCTGGTGGTGGTGCTAAGCGCGATCACCGGTGACTCCTGCGGTTACCTGCTCGGGCGCACCGGGGGACAACGGCTGATCGAACGATTGGCCGGGCGTTTCGAATTCGTCCGTATCCGTTACGAGCGCATCCAGAGCTTCTTCTCGGCGCACGGTCCCAAGGCGGTTTTCATGGCCCGCTTCATCACCGGCGCGCGCTTTATGGCGGGACCGATGGCCGGAGCGGCCGGGATGAAATTCTGGCGGTTCTTCGGCTGGAACGTGCTCGGCGCGCTGATATGGTGCGGCCTGATGGTCGGTATCGGGTACCTGGTGGTGGACTACGTCGATGAGTTGTGGCGCATAATTCATCTGACCCATCGCGCGGGTCAGATAGCCGGCTTGACGGCGATCGTGCTGGGGCTGGCCTTTTACCTTTATTGGCGACGGGAACATCATCGCTCTGCAACTAAAGCCTAGGTCGGCGGCGCGCCGGCGAGTACTGACCGCCCTGCTCGCCATCGCGGCGCTCGCGATGGTGGGCTGTCAGCCGCAGCGCCGGCTCGAGCTTCGCTACCGGCCCCGGAAAGAAACCATGGCGCTGTTCGCGCCCAGCCGAGTCGCGGTCGTCCCGCCCCAAGAGACCGCCGCCGGCCGACTCTTCGTCGGCCAGGTCTTCGACCCGGCCGGCCAGGCTGAAAGACTTTTTATCGATAACCCGCGCGCGGTCGTAAGCCGCGTGGTTGCCGACGCACTCAATCATGCGGGACTCAACGCGACCATCACTCCCGGCGGGCCGCCCGAGGATATCGATTACGTCGTAAGCTGCGCCCCCGAGCAGTTGACCGTGGTCAAGCGAGTCGCGACGGAGAACAGCCCGGGCGAAAATTCGTTCGTGATGGAAGCCACAGCGCGACTGAAATGTTCGCTCGCCAGTTGGCGCGGCAAAGTGATCGAGAGCGGCAGCTTCACTGGAGTCGAGAACGAACCGCCGCTGGGCGCGCGAAGCGGCAGGCCAATTGTCAGCGATCCGGCCGAGGCGCTCTCGGCCGCGATCGGGGACGCCGTCAACGCGTTCGTAAACCAGCAGGATTTCCGTCAAAATCTGCCGGCACACACCACGGCCAGCTTCAACATTCCGGCCAACGAACCCCGTGCGACTCCCTCCGCCACGCCGACGCCCGGTTGATCCGTCCAATCAGGATGGCGTCTGACCGTGCTTGCGCGCCTCCTCGGCCTTGCGCAACTCGACCCGCCGAATCTTGCCGCTGACGGTCTTGGGCAGCTCGTCGACGAATTCGATTTCGCGCGGATACTTGTAGGGTGCGGTGACCCGCTTGCAGTGCTCCTGCAGTTCGCGGACCATGCGCTCGCCGCGCTCGGCGTCGGCCTTGAGCTTGATGAACGCCTTGACGATCGCGCCGCGGTCAGCGTCGGGGCTGGCGACCACCGCCGACTCCATCACCGCCGGATGCTCGAGCAGCGCGCTCTCGACTTCGAAGGGGCCGATTCGATAGCCGGCCGAGATGATCACGTCGTCAGCGCGGCCGACGAACCATAGATAGCCGTCAGCATCGCGCCAGGCCTGATCGCCGGTCAGGTAATAATCGCCGCGAAAGACGTTCGCGGTCTCTTCCGGGCTCTTCCAGTATTCGAGGAACAACGACGGCGGGCGCTCGGGTGCGACGCGCAGCGCGATTTCGCCGACTTCCTCGGTCCGGGTTTCCTTGAGCTCGGCGTCGACCACACGCACGTCATGACCCGGGAACGGCCGCCCCATCGAGCCGGGCCGGATCGGCATCCCGGGTATATTCGCAACGATGATGATGGTCTCGGTCTGGCCGTAGCCGTCGTGGATCGTCAGGCCGGTATGCCGCTGCCAGATCGCGATCGCTTCGGGGTTGAGCGGCTCGCCGGCGCTGGCGCAATGACGCAGCCGCGGGAAGCGATAGTTCCCGAGCGGCTCCTTGACCAGCATCCGGAATTCCGTCGGCGGCGCGCAGAACGTGCTGACCCCATAGCGCGCCAGCAGCTCGAGCTGCTTTTTGGGATCGAAGCGGCCGTTGTACATCAGGCTCGGCGCGCCGTTCATCCACGGACCGAACAGGACCCCGTACGCCGCCTTGGCCCAGCCGGTATCCGAGGTCGTCCAGTGCAACTCGTTGGGCTTCACGTCGAGCCAGTTGAGCCCGGTGAAGCGATGGCTGTACGTATAGCCGTGACTGTGCAGCACCGCCTTGGGATTCCGGGTGGTGCCCGAGGTGTAGTAGCAGATGGCCGGATCGATCGACCTAGTGTGAGCAACCTGGAAATCCTCGCTCGCCTCCAGCATCGCCTCCTGCAAACCGATCCAGCCGCTGCGGCTCGAACCAGCCACGAGGTAATGCTGCAGCGAGGGGCATTGCGCGCGCAACTCGGCGATCATGTCGGCGCTGCCGGGCGCGGCGATAATCGCACGGGCTTCGGCGTGATTGGCGCGATACACCAGGTCCTTCTCGCGCAACATCGCGGTGCACGGCACCACCAGCGCCCCCAGCTTGAGCGCGCCGAGATAGGCCGCCTGCCACATCGTGACGCGCGGCAACACCAGCAGGATCGGATCGCCGCGCCGAATCCCCAAGCCGGCCAGCACGTTGGCGATGCGATTGGACTGTCGCCGGATATCGGCGAACGTGAGCCGCGCGCGATTGCCGTCCTGATCTTCCCACAGCAGCGCCAGGCGTCGCGGGTCCTGGGCGAAACCGTCGATGACAGCGCCAAAATTGAAATACTCCGGCGTCGCCCAGCGGAAGTTCTGGTACAGCGATTCGTAATCCCGGTTCTGCGCCATCTTGTGTCTCGATCCGCTATGCTCCGGCCGCTCGCTCAACCGCCGCGGCCGGCACTGTGCGACGACTTGCGTTCCGCGGCCGGCGGCTGCGAGCGACGGGCGGCCGCCTTGATGTACTTGATGCTCATCGGTGAGAGATCGTCGCGTTCGATACGCGCGTCGATGATCGCGAATTTGCGGCTGGCGTGAGCCTCGTTGAGCGCCGCCTTCAATTCCGCCGCGTTGGATACCTCGAAGCCCTTGCCGCCCCAGTCCTCGGCCAGCCTGGCATAGGGCCAAGCCGGAATCTCGAGCAGATCGTGACGCTCGGCGATCGGTCGGAAGATTCCCCAGCCACCGTTGTTGACCACGATCACGATCGGGCTGAGTCCCAGCGCCGGGGCGTGCGAGATTTCCGGCCCGGTCATCTGGAAGGCCCCGTCGCCGCACAGCACCAGCGGCCTCGCACCCGTCGCGATCTGCGCACCGATGGCGGCCGGTACGCCGAAACCCATCGAGGCGTAAAAGCCCTGCGCAAAATAGCCGGAGGCCTGCGGGACCCGCAGGTCGAGGCCGCCGAACAGCATGTCGCCCGACTCGGAGACCACGATGTAGCGACGGTTGGCGTCGAGGAATTCGTTCACCGTGCGCAACAGCTCGCTCACCCGCAACAAGGCGCCGCGCCCGTTGACGGCCGTCGCGGGCGGCAGATTGTCAGCATAATGGACGGTCTCGCGATGGGTCCGTAATTCCTGGCGCAGCAGCACGCGAACGAAATCGCGCACCGCGACGTCGGTGTAGGTGTGATACTTGATGTCGACCCGCCGGTCGACCGCCCACACGGCCTTGTCCTGGATGATCGCGGGCGGGCGATTGCCAAAGTTCATGTCGGTCTTCAGGCAGCCGAGGTTCAGCACGAAGTCGGCCTGGTCCATCCGCGCCACGATCGGCGGCGGACTGAGCGGTCCGACGTGCACTCCCATGTAGAGCGGATGATGCATCGGGAAGGCGCCCTTGCCGAGCACCGTCGCCAGCACCGGCGCGCCCATCCGCTCGGCGAGCTGAATCAGCTCGTGCGAACTCTTGTAGCGATGGATTTCGATGCCGGCGATCAGGACCGGCCGCTTGCTGGCGTTGAACATCGCCGCCGTCTCGCGCGCCGCCTCCTCGAGCTTGCGCGAGTTCGACTCGTAAAACGCCAGCCGCCCGTCCCATTCGATCAGATCCTCGGGCACCTCGATTTTCCGATCGACCATGTCGCGATGGATTTCGAGGTAGCCGGGGCGCTGCTCGGCCCATATCGCGCACACCACCTCGTGCAGGGCGCGGGCCGCGGTGTGCGGATCGGTCAGCACGCGCGAGGCGCAAGTCACCTCGTCGTAGATGCGATGTTGCGATTCAATTTCGCGCGCCTGATGATGAATCAGGGTGCCGAGCTTGCGCTCTTCGTCGCCGGGGCCGCCCGACAGCACCAGAATCGGCACGCGCTCGGAGAACGAGCCCGCCACCGGATTCACCATGTTGTGGCCGCCGGCGCCGTAGGTCACGCACACCACGCCGATGCGGCCGCTGGCGCGGGCGTAGCCGTCGGCCGCGAAGCCGACTCCCGGTTCGTGCGAGAGCGTAACGATCTCGAAGATGCGCCGCTTGCCGAGCGCGAAAAACAGCTTGAGGGCGAGGTCGCCCGGGATGCCGAACACGTGAGTGGTGCCGATCTTGCGCAGATAGGCGACCAGGAAGTCACCCAGCGTCATGTGCCTTTTCAAGGGAGGATCACCTCTGCCGCTTGGTTATTGTAGCAGATGACGGAGCCGACCGGCGGCTCGGGGCGGGCCGGATGCTCGAACACTTGGCTTTCACGAAGGCATAGGTATAAGATTTTATTAGGTCATGCTTCGTCAGTTTCTCAGGATGCAGATGTTAAACCCGCTCAGGTTGCGCGGGTTCATACTGTTTCTGCCGCACTTCATCCGCTTGTTCTATCGCCTGATGGCTGACGGCCGGGTCTCCATGATCGCGAAGCTGGTGCCGGTGCTCGGCTTGCTGTTGATGCTGACGCCGCCGGCGCTGGAACTCGATTTCATTCCGTTTATCGGTGAGCTGGACTGGCTGCTGGTCGGCTATATCACGCTCAAGATCTTCCTGTGGCTCTGCCCGCCCGCGGTGGTGCGTGAACATGTCGGCCGCATCGCGCACGGTGCCTGATAGCGCGGCTTGCTGATGCGTTCACGGATTATCCTGTTTGGCCTGGCGGCGCTGGTCATCATCGCGCTGATCCTTCTGAGCCTGCTCGATAATCTGTTCGTCAACCTGCTGTGGTTCGGCACGCTCGGCTACCGCAGCGTCTACATCACGATGCTGGTGGCGCAGTTCGCGATCTTCGGCATCGTGTGGCTGGCCGCCTTCATTCCGATCTGCATCAGCGCCCTGGTTGCGGTGCGCTTGAGCCACGAGCGTGAGCGGCTGCGCGTGGTGCGCCGGCCCGACGACATGGTCGAGGTCAACCTGCCCGAGCTCATCCGCGCGATGGGCGAGCGGGTGCCGTGGCGGCTGATCGCGGTGGGCGCCTCGGCGCTGCTGGCGATCTTCGTTGCGCAAGGCGAATCAACCTCGTGGGACATGTATCTCAAGGCCTACGACGCGGTCCCGTTCGGACGCGTCGACCCGGCCTTCGGCCACGACATCGGGTTCTACATCTTCAAGCTTCCGCTGCTGGAAGATTGGCGCGACCTGCTGCTGCTGATTCTGATTCTGACCACGGCGCTGAGCGCGGGCATCTACTGGGTTCGCGGCGGGCTCGATTTTCGCGAGTCGCCGCCCCGGATTTCGGAGGCCGCCGCGGGTCACCTCTCGGTCCTGCTCGCGGTTTTTTTCCTCCAGCGAGCCTTCAACTACTGGCTGGCCCGTTTTGAGTTGATGCTCCATGGCAACGGCGTGGTGTACGGGCTGCGCTACGTCGATCATCTGCTGTGGAAGCCGGGCTTGTGGCTGCTGGTCATCCTGTCGATCATCGCCGCCGCCATCTGCCTCGCCAATCTGCGCGCGGCGACGCTCAGGCTGCCGGTGCTCGCAGCGATCCTGGTGTTCGGCCCCTCGATCGCGCTCAGTCTGGCGCAGCCGGCGATCGAAAGTCTGTGGGTCAAACCCGACGAGCTGCGCATCGAGACGCCCTACATCAAACGGAACATCGCGATGACCCGGCAGGCTTACCGGCTTGACGGCTTCGACGTGAGGTCGTTCCTCGGCTCCGGCAAGCTGACCCTCCAGTCGACCAAAGACGACGCTACGACGATCAAGAACATCCGGCTGTGGGATCCGCGCCCGCTGATCGCGACGTTTCGCCAGTTGCAGGAGATCCGGCTCTACTACAACTTCCTCGATGTCGACATCGACCGCTACTGGATCAACGGCGCCTACACCGAGGTGATGCTGGCGCCGCGCGAGCTGAACCCCGATCTGCTGCCGGCCAACGCGCAGACCTGGGTCAACCGCCATCTGAAATTCACCCACGGCTTCGGTCTGGTGATGAGCCCGGTCAATAAAAAGGACACCGAGGGGCTGCCGCAGTTCTACATCAGCGACATTCCGCCGGTCTCAACCGCCGGCTTCAAGATTAGCCATCCGCAAATCTACTTCGGCGAGGCGAACAGCGGCTACGCGGTGGTCAATGCCGCGACACCCGAGTTCGACTACCCGCGCGGCGCCGGCAACGTCTTCGGTTACTATCACGGCAGCGGTGGAATTCCGGTCGCCGGGTTCTGGCGGCGGGTGATTTTCAGCTACTTCTTCCGCGACATCAACCTGCTCGTCACCGAGAACATCATCAAGCCGACCCGGCTCATGATCCGGCGCAATATCAGCGCCCGGGTCAGCAATGTGGCGCCGTTCCTGAACCAGGATCGCGACCCCTACCTGGTGGTCCATAACGGCAGGCTGGTATGGATTCTGGACACCTACACCACCAGCGATCACTATCCTTACTCGCAGCGCAACGGCGACCAGCTTAACTACATCCGCAACTCGGTGAAGGTGGTGATCGACGCCTATTCCGGAAAGATGGATTTTTATATCTCGGACCCCGAGGATCCCATCATCCGAACCTGGGCGCGGGTTTTTCCCGGCATGTTCAAGCCGCTGTCCGCGATGCCCGCGGATCTGCACGCCCATATCCGCTACCCGGAAGATTTTTTCCTGATTCAGTCGGATATCTATCGCACCTACCACATGGTCGATCCCGAGGTCTTCTATAACCGCGAAGACCAGTGGGAGTTCCCGCGCGAGAACTATGCCGACGAAACCATCCAGATGCAGCCGTACTACGTAATCATGCGGCTGCCGGGTGAGAAGAACGCCGAGTACATGCTGATGATTCCGATGGTGCCGCGCGGGCGTGACAATATGATCGCGTGGCTCGCGGCGCGCTGCGACGGAGCCGACTACGGCCATCTCTTCGAGTACGCCTTCTCCAAGGAGAAGTTGTTCTACGGCCCCTATCAAATCCAGGCGCGGATCAATCAGAATCCCGACATCTCGCGCCAGTATTCGCTGTGGAACCAGATGGGCTCGAAGGTGATCCTCGGCAACCTGATCGTAATCCCCATCCAGGAATCGCTGCTCTATGTCGAGCCGCTCTACATCCGCGCCCAAAACGGCCAGCTCCCCGAACTGCAGCGCGTGATCGCCGCTTACGGCGACCGGATCGTGATGGGCGATACGCTCGAGCATACCTTGAACGCCCTGTTCGAGCAGCCGGGCGGGGCAGTGGCGCCCACCGTCACACGAGCGTCGGCTGCTGCACCACCGGCGGTGGTTACCACCGTTACCAGCGCCGCAGCAGCCTCACCCACCAACCTGCGAGCCGCCTCCAACCATTACAATCAAGCCCTGAACGCCTTGAAGGGCGGCAACTGGAGCGAGTTCGGCGCCGAGATGGAAGCGCTCGGACACGAACTGGGCGAGCGGCCCGGCCCGCACTGAAGTAAAGATCAACCGGGGTCCGTCGGATGGAAACCGGGACGCGAATCAGGGTGCTGCTGGCCGACGATCACCGGCTGATGCGCGAAGGTCTGCGCGCGCTGCTGGGTGCGCAATGCGAGATCGTGGGCGAGGCCGCGAGCGGCGAAGAAGCCCTCGAGTTGGCGGCGAAAACCCGGCCGCAGGTGATCGTGCTGGACCTCCAGATGCCGGGTATCGGCGGACTGGCCGCGGCGCATCATCTGGCCGCAATCTCCCCCGCCTCCAAAGTCCTGGTCCTGAGCCAGTACTCGGATGAAGAGTACGTGGTCGAAGCACTCGCCGAGGCCGGGGTGGCCGGATACCTGGTAAAGACCGATGCCGCCGCCGAACTCGCCACCGCGGTGCAGACCGTCGCCGCCGGCAAGCGTTACCTCAGCCCGACGGTCGCCCCGATCGTGCTCAGCCGCATGAATCGGCCCGGCGGCGCGGATGAAGGCGCCAAGCTCACCCGGCGCGAGCGCGAGGTGCTCAAGCTGATCGGCGAGGGTGCGGCCGCCAAGGAGATCGCGCGGCGGCTCGGCATCAGCCCCAAGACCGCCGAGGCCCATCGCGAAAACCTGAAGAACAAGCTGAACCTGCGCTCGACCGCCGCCATGGTGCGCTACGCCATCAAGCACAAGCTGATTCGCGACGATTAGCTATTCGTCCCCCGCCCCTTCATTTTGGCGCCGAATCGGAATCATGCTAGAGATGAACGCGATCTATCGACACTCGGAGGAGGCCAAGATGAAGCGCGCCGGGGTTCATCATCTGGGGCTGGTATCGCTCGATATCGAGCGGACGATCGATTTTTACACCAACAAGATGGGCTGGCGAATCGCCTGGTGCGATATGCTGACCCCGCGCGAAGGCGGCCTCATCAAGCACGTCTTCTTCGACACCGGCGATGGCAGCTATATCTCCTTCATGTCTCCGCAGAAGATGCCGGGGGTGCCGGCCGAGTTCTCGACCGACATGAACAGCGCACAGCATCTGCCGGGCTTCTTTTATCATTTCGCCTTCTGGGTCAACTCGCTCGACGAACTCCAGGAAAAGCGCGATCAGCTCCTGGCGCGCGGCGTCGAGGTCACCGCTATCGCCGACCATGAATGGTGCAAATCGATTTACTTCCGCGACCCCAACGGGATGCTGCTCGAGTATTGCGCGACCTTGCGCCAGCTCGGCGAGGAAGATCAGGTGATGCGCGATCGGTCTGCGACCAACGTCATGTTCGGCAACGATCCCGACCAGGAGCGCTGGTTCAAGATACTATCCGGAGCGCCCGGAAAGTAACCTGCGGCGCACGATTGCAGAGGCCAAACGGACAGCGACCCGGTTGAGATTATCCTCAACCATTAACCTCATGCGGATTTATTGACGATGGCGGAAATCGGGGTTTTCGAGGCGATTCATTCGGCCCGCGCGCTCAGACGCTTTCGGCCCGACCCGGTGCCCGACGAATTGCTGACGCGGGTCCTCGATGCCGCGGTGCGCGCCCCCTCGGCCAGCAGCGGGCAGAACTGGCTGTTCGCGATCGTCAAGGATCCGGCGGTGCGCGCACGCCTGGGCGAGATCTATCGCGAATCGTCGCGCGTGGTGCAGGCCGAGTACGCTGAGCGGGGCAAGCCCCAGTATCTTGGCGACCGTCAGTACGAGCTGATGAGGAAGTCCTCCAACTATCTGTTTGAGCACCTTGCCGACGCGCCGGTCGTAATCGTCGCCGCGTTGCGGCTCGGCGCGGTTGGCTCGCGCCATTCGCCGCTGCACGGCGAGCAGGAGCAGGCACGCTACTGGCGCCTGTCGGGCGCCAGCATCTATCCCGCCGTGCAGAACCTGATGCTCGCCTGTCGCGCGGTCGGACTCGGCACGGTCCTGACTACCATCCATGCCTACTATGAGGAGCAGGTCAAAGCCGCGCTGAATCTGCCGGCGGACGTTCATAGCTATGCGCTGATGCCGGTCGGCTGGCCGCTCGACAAGTTCGGCCCCGTCAAGCGCCGCCCGCTCAGCGAGGTGGCGTTCCGCGATCGCTGGGGAAATCCCTGGGTCGGTTAGATAGTTGAGGGCTGAGAAGCCGGCGGGACGGCACGAAATGGGATCGCACCGCCCGCCGGATGGGATGTGTGGTGAAGCTAACCGAGCTGCTGCTTGAAAAACGCGATGACCTTGGTCCAGGCCTCCTTCGCGTGCTGTGGATGGTACGAGGGGCGTTCATCGCACATGAATCCGTGCTCGGCGTCCGCGTACAGCACCACTTCCGGATCCTTGCCGGCCTGCTTGAGCGCATCGCGAAACGTGTCGACATCGGCCAGCGGAATGAAGCTGTCTTTGCCGCCGAAGAACGCCATCACCTTCGCTTTCAGATTACCGGCGTAGTCGATGGGCGCCTTGCCGGCGCCGCGCGCCGCCGTCATCCCGCCGCCGTAGAATGGCGCAGTCGCCTTGACTTCGCTGTTGCGCGCCGCGGCCAGGAACGCCACCCGGCCGCCCATGCAGAAGCCGGTGGTGCCGATGCCGGGCTTCGCTTCCTTGAGCGTCTTGAGGTAGCCGATCGACGCGTTCATGTCGCTCACCACCTGCTCGTCGTCGAGCTTGCCGACCAGGCTTATCGCGCGCGGCAGCTCGCTGTAGGGCACCACGTTGTCGGGAAAGCGGAAGTAGAGATTCGGCGCGATCGCGACGAAGCCCTCGGCCGCGAAGCGATCGGTCAGCTGCTTGATATTGTCGTTGAGTCCGAAAGCCTCCATCACCACCACCAGCCCCGGGTAGGGGCCGCCGGATGCGGGCCGCGCGATATGGCACGGCATCTTTTCGCTTCCGGTCTGAATCGTGATCTCCTGTTTGACGATCTCCATGTCTCTATGCCTCCTGTACGCCACTTCACGAGCCGCGCGATGCGTCGTCCGGCTCGCAGCGCCTGTGGGTTCACGCGACCGGCGCGTCGTCTCACGCCACCCGGCGGGCGGCCCGAGACGACGATCGATCGGATCCTTTTGCACACTGCCCCGCGACTCTCAAGCGCTCCGCATCGAGGATCGACGACGACTCGCCCGCCAGGCACGCGCGTCGCCGGCGAGCGGGCGCGATGATCCCGCTCTACGACCGTGCCGCGCGGCATCGGGTCACCGACACCAACACCGTGCTGGTGGTCGTCAACCTCCTGCTCTTCCCGCTCGCCCTCTATTCGGGACACTTTGCCGAGGTTCTCGAACGTCTCGGGTTGGTGCCGCAATTCATTATGCATCCGCTGGTCGCGGCGAACCGCGACGGTCTGCTGGTCTTCGGGACGCTGCTGAGCTCGATGTTTCTGCACGTCGGCGTCATCCACGTGCTGCTGAACATGTATGTCCTCATGATTTTCGGCCCGGCGCTGGAAGATTACCTCGGCCCTCGCCGCTACCTGCTCTTTTACCTGTTATCCGGACTCTTCGCGGGACTGGTCGCGGCCTATCTATCGCCGGACTCCACTACGCCGATCGTCGGGGCCAGCGGCGCGATTGCGGGGGTTCTCGGCGCCCACCTGATCCTATTTCCCCGCGCGCGGCTCCGAACCATGCTGCCGCTGATAGTAACCGTCAAATTCATTGACCTGCCCTCGATCCCGTACCTGATACTGTGGTTCGGGCTGCAATTGTTCGGGCTGGTGAAGAGCGACTTGCTCGGCACTCACGGACCCGGGGTGGCATGGGCGCCGCATGTGGCCGGCTTCATGTTCGGGATGATGATGGGTCCCTTGATGGCGCGGGCCTGGGCGTCCAGACCTCTGCCGGCGCGCTCAGCTGTGGAAAGACGATAGCGATTCTGGATGGTCGTCAGCGCCGGCACTTGCCGATCGCGCGGCGGTGCGGATACTTGAAGATCTTATCAATCTTGGCGCGGGTGCGGGAGGTGGTTTGGCGGTGGCGGCGGCGGCACAGGACATTCTAAGGCGAGTACCGCCACAGAATCTGGAGGCCGAGCAATCGGTGCTCGGCGCCATTCTGCTCGACAACGAAGCGGTCAACCAGGCGCTTGAGGTTCTGAGCGGCGACGACTTCTATCGCGAAGCCCATCGCGACATCTTCCGCGCCATGGTCGAGCTGGCCGACCGCAACCAGCCGGTAGACGCAATCACGCTGACCGACTCGCTGCGTTCCAAGGGCGCGCTCGAAACCATCGGCGGCGCCGCCTACATCGCCGAGCTGGCGGCCTGTGTCCCGACTGCCGCCAATATCGCCCACTACGCACGCATCGTGCGCGAGAAGGCGGTGCTGCGCAGCCTCGCCTCGATCGCGACCGATATCGCAGGCAGCGCCTACGACGCGCCGGCCAACGTCGACGAGTTCCTCGACGAGGCCGAGCATCGCATCTTCGAAATCTCCGAGCGGCGCATCCGGCCCTCGTTCCATTCGATGAACGAGCTGACCCGCGACTCGCTCAAGATCATCGAGCGGCTCTACGAAAACCGCGAGATGGTGACCGGCGTGCCGACCGGCTTCCTCGATCTCGATCGGATCACCGCCGGCTTCCAGGCCTCCGACCTGATTATCATCGCAGCGCGCCCCTCGATGGGCAAAACTGCGCTGGCCCTGAATATCGCCACGTACGCCGCGCTCGAGGCGCAGCCCAAGCTCGGCGTCGCCTTTTTCTCGCTCGAGATGTCGAAAGAACAGCTGGTGCTCCGGATGCTCTGTTCGGAGGCGCGGGTCGACAGTTCCAAGGCTCGCTCGGGCTTTCTGCGGGCCGAGGACTTTCCCAAGCTCGCGCAGGCGGCGGCGCGGCTGGCCGAAGCCGGCATCTTTATCGACGACTCCTCCGATATCACGGCGATCACGCTCAAGGCCAAGTGCCGGCGCTTGAAGCGCGAGCGCGCCAACAATCTCGGCCTGATCGTCGTCGACTACCTGCAATTGATGCGCGCCGCGCGCCATGGCGAATCGCGCGAGAAGGAAATCGCCGAAATCTCGCGCTCGCTCAAAGGGCTCGCCAAGGAACTCAAGGTGCCGGTGATCGCGCTCTCGCAGCTCAATCGCCAGGTCGAGACCCGGCCCGACCGCCGCCCACTGCTCGCCGACCTCCGTGAATCGGGCGCGATCGAGCAGGATGCCGACGTGATCGCGTTCATCTATCGCGACGACGTGTACCATCGCGACAGCAAGGAACCCGGGGTCGCCGAAGTGATCGTCGCCAAGCAGCGCAATGGCCCGACCGATACCGCCCGGCTCACTTACCTGAGCCAGTTCACCCGCTTCGAGAACTACGCCCCCGAAGCCGACTACTTCGAGGGCGCCGAAGGCTAGCATTATCGCGATCCGTTTCTTGACCGCGCCGCCGGGCGGTAAAATCTCCAACAGTCTTGCTTAAGCGAGGTGACCAGATGGCGACCGCTCACAAGCTCGCGCCGCCGGCGATCGATCCCGCTTCCGTGCCCGAGAGCAAGGGCGTTACCCAGTATCCTGAGCCGTTCCGCGCGCTGGTTGCCGGACGCGCACGCCGCGTGCTCGGCACGGCGCTCGGGCTCACCCATTTCGGCGTTAACCTGACCCGCCTCGATCCCGGCGCTCACTCCTCGGCGCGCCATTGGCACGCGCTCGAAGACGAGTTCATCTACGTATTAGAGGGCGAGGTGACGTTGATTACCGATGAGGGCGAGCAGACGCTGACGCCCGGGACGGCGGCGGGATTCCCGGCCGGCAAGCCGAACGCCCATCACCTGGTTAACCGTGGTAACGCGATCGCGACCTATCTCGAAATCGGCGATCGCCGCCCGGGCGACGAGGTCAGCTATCCCGAGATCGATCTGGCGATGCGCTGGACGCGCGCTTTCACGCACCAGGACGGCCGACCCTACTGAGTGAGACTCAGGCGCGGCCGGCTAATCCTGCGAGGAATTGTCGTCCGAACGTTGCGGCGGCGGTTCGCCTTCTGCATCGTCGGAGGTCTGGCGATCCGAGGCCGAATCTTCCGACGCTGTCAGCGCGGGCGGCTCGTGCTCTGCTGGCTCCGCCGCGGCCGTGTCGGCCGCTGCGGCAGGAGCGTCGGCCCCGGCCTCCCCACTCTCCGCGATTCCGGCTACCGTCTGGAGCGCCCGGAACTCCTCGAGGTCGGGAAGGCTCGCGAGATCCTTCAGGCTGAACACTTCGAGAAACTCGGGCGTGGTCGCGTAGACGATCGGGCGGCCCGGCGCCTCCTTGCGTCCCGCGATACGGATCAGCCCGCGCTCGAGCAGGGTCTCGAGCACGCCCCCGCTGTCGACGCCGCGCAGTTGTTCGATTTCCGGCCGCGTGACGGGCTGGCGATAAGCGATAATCGCGACGGTCTCGAGCAGCGGACGGCTGAGCCGCGGCGGCTTGGCGGCCAGCAGCTTGCGCACGTAGTAGGCATGCTCGCGCGCGGTACGAAGCTGGTAGCCGCCGGCAACCTCTTCGAGCACGATACCGCGCGAGCCGTCGGCATAGGTCAACGCCAGGTCGGCCAGCGCCTTGCGAATCGCTTCGCGCGGCACGCTCTCCAACACCACCTGCAGCCGTGCGATCGGCAGCGGCTCGCCGGCGGCGAACAGCAGGCTCTCGAGAATCGCGCTGAGCCGTTCTTCTTCCATTTTCGCCGCGGTCCTATTCGTCGTCGACGGCCGTAACCGTGATTTCGGCCGGCTCGGAATCGATCTCGCCGCGTTCCAGCCAGATGGGTCCGAAGCGCACCTCCTGAAAGACGCGCACCCGGCGCTGGCGAATAAGTTCCAGCAGCGCGATGAAGGTCGCGATCACGAGCGTCCGTTCGAGCAGTTCACCGAACAATGCGCTGAACTCGACCCGACCGTCGCGCCGGATCGCGTCCAGCACGCGCGGAATACATTGCGCGATCGGAATGTCGCGCAACTCCAGATCGCGAGGCTGCCGATCGGTGATTTTCTTCAACACCGCCGCCATCGCCTGCACCAGGTCGAACACCGAGACCTTGAGCGGCGCCTCGCTCCGCTCCGCCTCCGCGAGCGTCTCGCCGGCGGCGGCGAACACGTCGCG
>Ga0307372_10005869_pt1 | contig 18204 bp, 11 predicted proteins | sample OX1MG_FD_202533 | JGI IMG/M metagenome (GOLD analysis project Ga0307372, IMG submission 202533) | Soil microbial communities from Risofladan, Vaasa, Finland - OX-1 | ecosystem: Environmental > Terrestrial > Soil > Coastal area > Acid sulfate soil | place: Finland: Risofladan, Vaasa | collected...
CGCGCAAGGGTGGGGAGATCCCATTTGACCCCCTCGGAGGCTGATAGATGACCGCTGGAAAAGCAGCGACAGCCGAGAACTACGTAGATACTGCCATTAACCGCCTGGAAGCTCTTGGCACCGAACTGGGCACGCACGGGTGGCGAACCCGGCTACAGGTGGCTGCCGGCCGGGTGCCGTCGCTGGTCGTCCAGAACCCGGAGCATGGGGCTACGGCGCTCACGGAGGAGATCTTCACCGGCCCGCGCGGCGGCGAGTGGCTGTACTGGTGGAGCTGGGCCGAGGCCATCTGCGCCGACGTCGCCGGGGCCGCCGAGGCCATCGGCCGCGTCCTGCGCAGCGCCGAGCCGTTGCACGCGCTGGAGCGGCAGTGACGGAAGCGGTAGACCCGGAGCACCTGGCGGAGCTGCGCGTGGGTTTCCCCCGGTGGGAGATCTTCTACGACGCGTTCCGGTTCTTACCGGTGGCTTACCTCAAGGCCGATCCGGCGATCAAGGCCACCGCCGATGAGTGACGCACTCAAGAACACGCGCACTGGGCAGATCACGTACCCGAAGAACCACGTCCCGTGGACGCCTCCGGTGAATGACGGCGCGCTGGACCCGGCCGACCCGTTCTACGCCGGGCCGACGCCTCGGCACCTACCGCTCCACAGTCTCGGGCACGATTCCCGTGCTGCTGCTCTGGGTGCCCTGGGCTGCTGTTGTCTGGTGCCTGATCCTGTTCTGGCCGTTCGGCTTGCTGATGATGCTTCCGGTTCGCATCGGCGTCCGGCGCGGCACTGGCCAGTACGGCGCGCTCTGGGCCTTGTGCTTTTTCTCCATGGCGACATTCGGCATTACCTGGATCATCGCCGCCATCATGGCCATGCGCGACCCGTGCCCCGCCGGGTGGCCCGGGGCATCTCAGCCCCGGGCTCCCACAGAACGGAGCGTAAAAGTCTCCCTTTACTCCGCTCGTCCCATCTACAGGCTGAACTTGAACTCGGTGTTCCATTTCCAGTGCGCGAACAGGGCGGGCTGCCTTTCGGTCAGGTCCTTCCACCATCTGCGCACCTTCTTGTATGACCTGAGCCGCTTGTACTTCCGTTTCGCCCAGCGCACCAGGTAGGAGTTGATGCGCTCCAGCAGGGGATTCAGCACGGTCCTGTAGAACCTGCCGTAGTAGGTCATCCAGCCTCTTATGACCGGGTTGATCCACGCGGCGATGTCTTCCAGTTCGGTGCCGCTGCGCAGGTGGATGCGCCAGGAGTGGAGTTCCTCGCTCATGCGCTTGAGGGCGTCCTTGCTGGCTCCGGGAAGGAACGCGGTGAACATCGCGCCGCCTCCCTGCCGGGCCGGTGCCTGCCTGGCGCGGAACGTGTAGCCAAGGAACATGAACGACGTTTCCGCGCAGTCCCTGCGCCGCCTGTTACTGTCCTTGCAGTACACGATCCTGGTCTTGTCGGGATGGAGTTCCAGCCCGACTTCGGCCATCCTTTCCTCCAGGGCAGCAAGGACCCTGCGGGCCTGCTGCTCCGTCGCGCAGTGGATCACGCCGTCGTCCGCGTAGCGCTCGAATTCCACCATGGGAAACTCACGTTCCAGCCACAGATCGAACGCATAATGCATGAACAGGTTTGCAAGTGCGGGTGAGATTGCTGAACCCTGGGGGGTTCCTTCGCCCCGTGCCTGCTGCCTGCCATCGGGCATCACGATCGGCGCGGCCAGCCAGCGCTTCACGTAGAGCACTATCCAGCGCTGCTCGTGCGTCACGTTGGCCTGTACCGCCTTCACGACCAGGTCCCATGGCACCGAGTCGAAGAACTTGCGGATGTCGAGATCGATCACCCACGCCTTCGCCCAGCACCGTTCCCGGCACGTGCCGACGGCGTCCAGCGCCCCGCGATTTCGCCGGTAGCCGTAGGAGTCATCGTGGAAGATGCTCTCCGCACGGGGTTCCAGCGCCATCGAGGCCGCTGTCTGCGCCACCCTGTCGCCCACGGTGGGCACGCCCAGAATTCTCGTGCCTCCCGAGGCCTTCGGTATCTCGACCGCCCGCACCGGCGGCGGGAAGTACGTGCCCGACGACATCCGGTTCCAGATCTTGTACAGGCTGTTCCCAAGATCGGCCTTGAAGTCCTCGATGGTCACGCCATCCGCTCCCGGGGCACCGCCGTTGGCCGCGACGCGCTTCCACGCCTGCCAGATCAACTGCTTCGGTATGTCAAACGGCTTCTCGTCCTGCCCTGACATGCTCACTCGTCTCCTCCCAGGGCCGACGCCCCGGTTGCCCGTGATCACATATCCAGATGAGCCGGCCCCTTCGCTCCGCCCCCATTACAGGAACATCAGTGCTACTACGGGCCGGTCCGCCGGCACGCGCCGCGACGGTACTCAGCACCTCGCCGTTTCAGCGGCTTGGTGCGCTCCCTCTCGCGTCCCGCTTCCTCGCGGGCGCAGTATCAGCGCGCGCCTTCCCGTGTTTCCGCACGCGAGCCGCAGACCGGGCTCGCGCCACCTGCACGCCGGGCACCGCCTGGCCAGTAAGCGGATATCCGCCAGGCTTATCCCGGGACAGGCATTATTGCCCCGGTTCTGATGCCGTTTTCCCCTCTCGACGCTTCAGCGGTGGTTCACTCGCGTTCGCCTTCCCGGTCCCCGCCTGACGACTCTCACGCCGCCTTTTCCGCATCGCTCACCACGACAGTCTTCAGCTAACGCAGCATGCGGTGGCTTGACGCCTCCCCCGCAGGGCGGCGCCGAAGGGCCACGAAACCTTCATCTCGCGTGCAGTTACGACTTCCAGTCATCGCCCCCTACACAGGCGACTCCTTTCCGCGCACACGGCGCAAAACACCAGGGACTTTAGGTGTTTGTGGTGTTCCGGGGTGTTACCGCTCTGGTGCTCCGTGTCGGTCTTTGAGTCTGGTTTCGTGGTGGCGCCGCTGGAGTGCGGGCATGGTTTCAGCCCGCGTATCGCGGCGGGGATGGCGCGCGGTTCCACGGTCCGCGGCCCCGGCGGGCGGGGTGGTTTCTCCTTCCTGACGGGTTCCGGCTGCGGCCGCGGGTTAGGAGAAGCCGGGTGCGAATACGGTGACCTGCGGTTTCCCGGTGATGGTCTTCTTGGTCGCGGTGGCGTGCCGGAATTTCGGGCCGGCTTTCTGGGCACGTTCTGAGTGGCGCTGCCGCCCGGGGACGTTCAGGGTGTGCAGGGCGGCGCGGGCGGCCGCAGCGGCTGCGGCGGCGAGCGCTTCCAGCGACGACGTGGCGGTGACCTGGGATGATGTCATGGAGCGGACCGCGTGCCGCCAGACGGCGGTGAAGGATTCCTCGTCCGGGGTGACCGGTTCGGAGTCCCTGCGGCGCAGGGCGCGGGCCGCGGCGGCCTCGGTGCGCAGCGCGGCGGCGGCGCTGGCGCGCACGAGCTGGGTGGCGGTCAGCCAGGCCCGGGCTTCGGAGATGACCAGCCGCGGGGACCCGGACCGCAGCACCGGGCCGGAGGTGCGGTTCCCGGCCCCGGTGATGGTCGCCTTGTCCTCTCCGAACGTGGTCTCCGACGCGCTCCACCTGGTCAGGTAGGTTTCCCGCACCTGGTCCGCGGGCGCGGCCTCGTGGTCCAGCAGGGTGGTGATCACGGTGCAGGTCTCTGATGCTTCCTGCCCGTCGCCGCCGGGCAGGACCACGTTGTGCTCGGCGGCGCGGACCGGCAGCCGGTCGGCTTTCTTCCCGGACGGGGCGTTCAGCCAGGTCATCCGGGATCCGTCGGGCAGCCAGCCGCCGCCGGGCTCCAGCGGCAGCGCGACCGTGGCGCTCACCCGGGCGACGACATGCCCGCCCGCGTCCAGGATCGCGGTGATCAGCTCATGACCGGGAAAATTGCGATCGAAGCAGATGACGCGGCCGGCGAACAGCTCCGGGCGGCGGCGCGCCAGCCGCCTGAGCAGCGTCTGCTCCCCGGCCCGCGTGCCGCCGAGGATGGCGCCGAGGATGGCCCGGCCAGCGCGGGCGGTCAGCGCCACGATCCGCAGCTGCGGGAACGGGGCGGCACCCTCGCCGTCCTGCTCCGCGGTGCCCGTGCAGCCGAACGCCTTCCGGTTCTCCGGCGTGTCCGCGAGGTTCACCAGCATCCCGTCCGCCGCGCACACCGTCATCCCGGCCAGCAGCACCGCCGACGGCTCGCCGTCGCTGACCAGCGGCCCGGCCGCCTCCCAGAACACGGACTCCATCACGTCCGCCGGGATCAGCACCCGCCAGCCCGTGACCACCTTCTCCGTCGGGACATGCCATTCCAGGACGAACGGGATGTCCGCGAGCAGCCCCGCAAGGCGGGCCAGCGACTCGCAGTACGACCCGTCGGGCATCAGGGTCATCGCGATCATCAGCCGGATGACCAGCGGATACGACATGATCCGGCGCCGCTCCCGCCTCCGCAGCCGCCCCTTCGCGATCGCCGCGTCCGCGATCGCCTCGATCACCCCGTCGCCGAGATGGCGCTCCAGCTCGCCCAGCCGCACCAGATCAGGCAGCCACGCGCCCGCCAGTATCCTGCCGTCCCGCCGGACCACGGCCGGGGCCGTCACCACCGGACGGCAGAACACCGCCAGCTCGCCCGCCGACGGCACCGCATTCCCCGCCGTGACCGTCTTCCCGCCGCGAACCAGCAGGTCAGCAGCCCGCACCACGACCGTTCCCGCAGGAGTCCCCGCATCCGGGGACTCCGATGTCCGGCTTGCATCAGCAACGTCAGGCAGATAAGAAAGCACAAGGGGCTCCTGGAACGGCGCGGACTAGGAACCCATACGCCTACCAGGAGCCCCCGCCACAGGCAAACCACCGCACGCTACACGGGAAAGCCGCAGGTCAAGGCATCATTGTGACCCGGAAGGCCTTAAGTCCGTGGTGTTGCCGTCACTACCCGCGTCTTCTGCGGCAAGTGGCTACTAATACATCACGCATGCCGACTACACTACATCGACTGATACCTCGTCCGCTTCAACCTCCACGTGAACGGTACAATGAGTCGTCTTGATCGTTACTCCTTTGATCTTATTGCCCAACGTTCCGACAGGGATTACCTCGCCCACCTCTTCCGTGATTAGATCTGAGTAAGGCGGCTGTCCGGAGACATCGAAAGCTGTCCACTTTCCAGATCGCTCGACAAACTTTCTGTTCTCAACAGATAGCGGCTCGGCGAAATGATCAGTCCATGCAGAGGGCTTAACAGCCAAAGCCTCCCCATCCGGAGCTGCATCCAGCAGAACTGTGAGGCCGTCAGTGAATGTGATCTCTATTGGCCCGCTTTCTGCAGTTATTGTGCCTCTGAGGACATACAGGATACGCTGAACCTTGCGTATGACGCGACCTGGAAGCTCAGAAAGCGCCAAAATGTCCTGATCTCTCATCCGACCGGACCTGCCCCCCTGAACCAACCGTTGTCTATTCCATTCTGAAGGATGGTAACAAACTCGTTTTGAGGATTAGTGACAACAACATCTGAACTCTGCCGATAGAAGAGGTAGTTGACACCGCCTCCGCCCTTCGGATTCCACGGTCCCTGCCGGACCTCAGCTGGGTTCTCATAAATGTTGTTAATCAGATCACGCATGGACTGTCGAGCTGCGGGATCTGACGGATCCAGGCCGTAGTCCTGAGCATGTTTCCCTATCTTCGCACCAAACTGGGCGTCGTCGATCGTCAGGCCCGCACTGTCTTCTGGGGCAAGGCTAGTTACGCGTTATCGCTACATATGACTTTCCTTTCAACGGGTCGTTCCAAGCGACGTTCGAAAGTTCCTCAGCTGAGCCCGGCCCAACCACGTCCTCCGAAGGCCACTGTAGTTGCACAAGCCGCCCCCGGTGGTCTTCGAGGAGTCGCCATAGCGCGTTCGCAGCCCATGATCGAAGCTCCTGCTCACTGACATCTGGATATTTGCCGCGAAGTATCCAGATGAATTCATATAGACCCACGCTGGAGGTCTCCAAGAGGTCGCTCACCTCTTGGACGAGCCAGCTTGAAACATCCGTCATCATGGAAGCACCGGGTTTCCGAACAGCGGAATCTTCGTAACTACACCATCCTGGGACACGACCGCGTAAGGACCAGTTGTGATTAGATCAGGCCGGGATCCGGCTGGATAGCCCGGCATGATTCGGATCTGCCTGCCCGCGTTGAATGGGTCACGGAAGACCTCGCCCCCGCCAGACTTCGATGCGCTCTGTGCCCAGTCGGAAGGGATGCTGTTTCGGACTTCATCATGGGTCAGCCCTTCAAGACTATTCGGATTGAACTCCTTCGGTCCCAGGATTTCAACTGTCCTAGCTAGCTCTGACTCTTCACCGGCAAGGAGGTCCCGGACGAAGGCGGAACTCCCGGCGGCGCCGGCTAGGAGGGGCGGGCCGGTCCAGTATCCCCATTTGTAGGCTCCGCTGCTGGGGTTTCCGATGGGAAGGGGGTGAGTGACCAGGTTCCTGTAGGCGGAGAGGGGAGGGCCGATATTGCAGGCAGCGTAGGGATTGACTGCGCAGGCCCCTTGGATGGACTGCTGGAGCTTGCTCGCCTCGTAAGCCGGCAGGGCCGCCGCGCCGCCGGTGATGCTATTGAAGGTGCCCGACAGGTAGTTGCCTACCGCGTGAGCTGCGCAGCCAAGCCACAAGAAGCCGCATCCGCCGCTGCTGGACTTCTGGGGTGCCTGGTAGCCGGGGCAGCCGGAGGTGCTGGCGGTGCAAGGGCTGCCGCCCATGGCGGGGAACATGTGGCCGTCGAGCTCGATGTTGGTGACGGGGTTGCCGGCGCCGAAGGTGTAGCGGCTGCCGGTGAACGGGTCGGTGGCCAGGCTCATGTCGGCGAGGGCGCCGTTGTACATGTCGCGGGTGAGGAACTGGTTCAGGCCGGGGGCGTAGTTGCGGAACCCCATGTCGTACTGGCCGGTGGCGGAGTCCCAGCGCATCGCGTTGTACCGGTAGGAACTGGCCGGCTGGGCGGTGGGGCTGGGGTTGACGTTGTTCTTGTCGGCGCCGGTGAACTGGGCGGTGACCGGCTGGCCGTAGGCGGTGTACCCGTAGGTGGCGGTGGTGGTCCCGGCCGGCCCGGTGAGCGCTTCGACGTCGGAGTGGTCGTTGTAGGTGTAGTAGCCGGTGCTGGTGGTGCCGCCGGTGGTGGTGGCCTGGGAGATCCGCTCCCCGGCGGGGGTGTAGGTGTAGGACTTGGACGGCCCGCTGGCGGGTGTCTCAGTGATCAGGTCCGGCGACAGGCCCAGGTAGCCGAACTGGGTGGTGGCGCCGCCGTTGACCTGCTGGGTGGCGAGCCGGTTGAGCGGGTCGTAGGCGTAGCTGGTGGTGGTCGTCCCCTGGGTGTGGGCGGTGATGTGGTCGAACCCGTCGTAGGTGCTGGCCTCCAGCTGGGTGGTCCCGGAGGTGACGGTGTCCAGCCGCCCGAGCGGGTCGTAGTTGTAGGTGGCGGCGGACCCGCCGGCGACCGCCGCGGACAGCAGCCGGTCCCGGTCGTAGCTGTAGGTCGTCTTGGTGGTGTTGATGGTCTGGGCGGTGACGTTGCCGGCGGCGTCGTGGGTGTAGGACTCGGTGGCGGCGCCGTCGGTCTGGACCTGGGTGAGCCGGTCCCGGGGGTCGTAGGTGTAGGTCAGGGTGTGGGTGAGGTAGGCCGCGGTGTTGTCGGCGTTCATCAGCTTCTGGGCGTCAGAGCTCTTGACCCCGTCGGGGCTGTAGGCGTAGGTGTGCTCATCCACCGTCGCCCCGGCCGGGGTCGTCTCCAGCTGGTGCTGCAGCAGCCCGTCGGCGAAGTAGGAGTAGGCGACGGTGTTGCCGTTCGGCTTGACCTGGCTGGCCCGCAACCCGAGCGGGTTGTAGCCGAACGTGGTCACCTGCGGCGACGGATCAGACGCGGACGCATTGTCAGTCTCGGTGGCCAGCAGGTTCCGCGGGTCGTAGGTGTAGGCCGACGACGCCAGGTCGTGGCCGCGGCTGGTCAGGTTCCCGGCCGCGTCGTACCCGTAGGTCGTGGTGTGCACGGCGGTCCCGGCGGAGTTGTCCTCGGCGACCTTGGTGAGCTGGTTGATCCCGTTGTAGGTAGCGGCGTAGCTGGCGATCGCGGTGCCGGGGCTGGAATCGGCGATCCCGGTCAGGCTGGCGCTGGGGTCGTAGCTGTAGGCGAAGTCGTGGTGGGCGGTGTTGGTGTCAGCTGAGTTATCGCGGACCGCCTTGACCGCGTCGGCGACCACGGTCCCGCCGGAGTTCTGGGTGAGGGTGACCTGCTGCCCGGTCCCGGCCCGGGTGAACGCGTACTTGCCGAGGCTGACCCAGGTGCCGGCGCCGGCGGCCTGGTTCACTGGCACCGTTGCGGACCCGCCGTTGTAGGAGACCTTGAATGAGGCGCTGGTCGCGGCGCCGGAGACGGCCGGGTACTTCACGTAAACGGTGTAGTTGCCGTCGGCGGGGATGTTGAGGTTCCAGGTGAACGCGTCGGTGCCGGTCCCGGCGGCGTGGGTCTGGTAGTTGTACCCCGCATACCCGGTCCCGCTGGTCGCGGTCGCCCAGGTCCCGGTGGAGCTGGTGTTGCTGAAGTCGGAGTTGTCCACCATCTGCGAATACAGCCCGGTCGGCACGCCGTCGTCAGCCAGCGACTGCAGCTGGCCGCCGGGGTAGTAGCCCCAGGTCATGGTCCGCGACATGGACCCGTCAGCCGACAGGATGGTGCGGGTTTCCTGCTGGCCGAGGTCGTTGTAGTCGTAGCTGGTGGTGATGTTCTGCGGGTCGGCAGAGGACTTGACCCAGTTGTTGTCGAAGTAGCTGTACGTGGTGACGTTCGGCCCGCCGGAGGCCGGCATGCCGGAAGAGGGCGAGGTCACCTGCGTGAGCCGCCCGGCCGCGTTGTAGGTGTAACTGGTCACGGCCGGGGTGTTGTAGGTGCTGTCATTCGGGTCGTAAGCGGAGCGCTGCGCGCTGACCCGGTTATCCGCGTCGTATTGCGTCACGTAGGTGAACGGGCAGGTCTGGGACTGGACGCAGGCGCTGGTGGCCGATGTCCCGTTCGCGATGGCGCGGGGGGTGAGGACCTGGGTGCGGTGGCCGGCCTGGTCGTAGACGTACTGGGTGGTGTTGTAGGTGGTGGTCCCGCCGGAGGTGTCATGGGGGGCCATGACCTGGGTGACATCGCCGCGGGGGTGGAGGGTGTACTTGGTGGTGTTGTTGTTCTGGTCGGTGGCCGAGGTGACCAGGCCGTCGAGGTCGTAGGCCTTGCTGGTGGTGGTGCCGGCCGCGTCGGTGGCCACGGTGGGCCAGTGGCTGAGGTTGTAGGCCTGCCTGGTGAGGTTGCCGAGCGGGTCGGTGACGCTGGTCTTGTTCCCGGTGTCGTCGTACCCGTAGCTGGCCTGGTCCCCGGCGGCGTCGGTCACCGACGCCAGCTCGTTGACCGCGTCGTAGCCGTAGGTGGTGGTGTACGACCCGGCGGCGGCCCCGGAGGCGTTGCCGTCGGGGCCGGTGACTGAGGTCCGGTTCCCGGCCGGGTCGTAGGCGTAGCTGGTTTCCGGCTGGGAGGTGCCGGAGGTGTCCGGCGGGGCCAGCTTGGTGGCCAGCTCGTCGCCGGGGTTGTAGGTGTAGCTGGTCACCGCGCCGGTCGGGGCAGTGGCCTGGGTGACGTTGTCGTTGCCGTCATATGCCGGCGCCGGGGTGGTGATGTTCACCGAGCCCTTGACCTTGGGCACGACGATCTGCCCGGGCCGGCCGAACACGTCATAGGCATAAGTGGTCACGGCCTGGAATGGGTCGGTGACCGAGGTGACGTCCCCGCGGGAGTCATAGCCGTACTGGGTCGCGTTCCCCAGCGCGTCGGTGATGGTCTGCGGGTAGCCGGTGGGATCGTAGCTGGAGTACTTGGTGGCGTGGCCGTTGGCGTCGGTGGCCGTGGTCAGGTCCCCGGCCGGGTCGTAGGCGTACTTGGTGGTATAGGAGCCGGCGGTGGCGCCGGCGGCGTTGCCGTCGGGGTCGGTGACCGAGGTCAGGTTGCCGTTGGCGTCGTAGCCGAACGTCCACAGCCGCTGCTGCGGCGTCAGCTTCGATATCAGGTCGGCGATGTGCCCGTTCAGCCCGGTCTGGTAGGTGTAGGCGGTGCCGGCGGTGCCGTTCTTGCTCGCCTCGGCGTCCTTAGTGGTCAGCGGGTACCCGGTGTTCGGGTCGTAGGTCCACGTAGTCTGCGCGCCGTTGTCCTCGGTCAGCTGGTTGACGTTGTTGTCGCCGTCCCAGGCCAGCTTGGTCACCTGGCTCTTGGCGTTGGTCGCCTGCACTGGCCGGCCGGTGGTGTCCATCAGGTACGTGCTGGCGTGGCTGTCCTGGTCGGTGGCCACGGTCTGGATGCCGCCGCCGGCGGGCTCGGTGTAGGCGAAGCTGGTGGTGCCGCCGAGCCGGTCGGTGACCGTGTTCAGGCTCCACTTGAACTTCGGGTCCTGCGGGGCGGTGTAGTAGGACAGGCTGGTGGCGTTGCCGCGGGGGTCGGTGACCGAGACGAGCTTGACGTTCTTGTTGCCCTGGGTCATGTCGTAGCCGAACTTGAACGTCTTGGCCGCCGGCGACCCGGACCCGTCGGTCATCTGGGCCATCAGGCCCTGCGTGGTGTACAGGAACGTGATCGTCCGCCCCGAGACGTCGGTGACCGACTTGACCTCATCGATGATCTTCGGGTTGGTCAGGTTGGTGCCGGAGGCCACGTTGCCGCTGGAGTCGATGTAGCTGTAGGCGTCGCCCTTGGCGTAGTAGCTCAGGGTCAGAGTCTGCCGGCCGGAGGGGTCGGTGATGTAGTCCAGGAACTTGACCGGCTGGTTGTTCGAGTTGCGCTGGCTGTAGGTGAAGTCCGCCTCGTTGCCGTTGCGGTCGATGACGGCGGTCTGGTAACCCTGGCAGTCGAACCAGAACTGGGTGCGGTCCGGGCGGGTCAGCAGCCACGCCCGGGCGTTCTGGGTCTTCCCGGACGGGTCGCAGGTGCCGGGCTGCTGCAGGTAATAGTGCACCCCGGGCGGGGACAGCCACTGGCTGGTGGCGGAGTTCCAGGTGAACCAGTGACTGGTGCCGTCCCCGTCGGTGAGGGTGATCGTGGTGGGGGCGGGGTTGGGGTGGAAGTCCAGCGGCGTGCCGAGCCGCATCAGCGTGGAGGCCTGCAGCGACCACCCGGACCCCATCGAGGAGTCGGTGGTGTCCATCGAGTTGTAGGCCAGCCGGACGAACGTGGCGAACCCGCGGGAGGGGTTGGAGAACGGGTTGTAGGACCACACCGCGTTCCCGTTGCAGGCGTTGTTCAGCAGCGCCGACCCGGACCCGGTGTTCACCCCGGTGTACTGGTAGAACTTCTCCAGGCCCAGCAGGTTGGAACCCGGCTGCTCCACCGATGCGGGCTGGTTCAGCGGCGCGATCGCGGGCACCCCGGAATTGGTGCCCGACAGCCAGGTGCCGGTGGACGTGTTAAGCAGGTCCCAGCCGAGGGTATACGCGGTCCGGGCGTTGCCGCTGGCCGAGGTGTCCGGGGTTTTCAGCTGTGCGCTGACGGTGACGGTGTTGCCGGCCGGCATGTCGGCGGGCAGGGCGGTCTGGACCTGGTTGGTGCCGTCGCTGACATCGGTGCCATCGGGGAGACTCCAGTGGTAGGACAGCACCCAGTTGCTGTTGCTCAGCGTGGTCCCGGTGGTGTTGGTCACGGTGACCGGGACGGTGTAGCTGGCCGCCGACGCCAGGTGGTCGGGCAGGCCCGGCACGTAGTAGGTGTCCTGGGGCGTGGTGTCCAGGTAGGTGACCACCAGTTCCGGGCGCAGGGCGGCTTCCTGGGCGCTGCTGTTCAGGAACAGCTCCTGTTCCTGCGGGCTGGTGCTGGATTCGGCGGACTGCTTGAGCAGCAGCCCGTGCTCGCTGGCGGGGGTGGTCACCCAGCCCTGCACCGCCGGGGTGACCGGCCACTCCTCCCGGTTGGGGTCGTTGGTCAGCCCCGACACCGACCCGGTCACGGCCGGGGAATAGGCGCCGCCTGCCGTCGTCCACGCGGTGCCCGACGACGCGCTGTTCCAGGTGGCGGAGGAAGGGGTGAAGCTCTGGGTCAGCGGGTGAACGGGGCGTTAGCCGCCGCATTCGACGTGGCGACGTAATGGTCGGCCACGTAGTAATTCCCGCTCTCGGTCAGCTGCGGAACCCACGTGAACTTATCCCCGGACACCGTGTCCTGGTCATACCGGTACTCGCCACTGGTCGCAGACGAGCTCGCCGCCGCCGGCCAGGTCCCGCTGGCCGCGGTATCAGCGGTGTCGGAGTCATCGGTTATCACCTCGTTCAGGCCTTCCGTGCCCACGTTGCCGCTGGCGCTGGCCCAGGTCGCGGTCGAGGCGTCCCACGACGACGTGGCCTGGTCGGCCTCGATGGCCTCGTTCGAGGTCATCGTGCCGAAGTTCTGGTCGTAATACAGCCGCAGGTCCGCCGAGTCGATCTGGGTCCCGGCCGGGATCCCGGTCAGCGGGAACTTCACCAGCGCCCGGGACGCCCCGCCCGCGTCGGTGCCCACCGACAGCCGCCAGCTGGTGCTGTAATTCGTCGTCGACTCGCCAGCATCAGAGATGATCATCGTGTTCTGCGCGCCGGCTGGGGTCGGCGCGATCTCGATCGTCGGGTCGATGACGACCGGGAACTCCCGCCCCGGCTGGTGCAGCCAGGCCGCATCCGCGCTCACCGTCACCCGCAGCGTCCTGGCGGCCGGATCCCAGGTCACGTGCTGGGCCACCTGCGGGCTCCGCACCCGCCCGTACGGCGACGAGGCGTCCTTGCGGGCACTGGTCATGAACGGCGCCGGCAGCACCAGCACCGGCGGGCTCCCCGGCTCCCCCCGGGAGAAGACGACCTGCCCGCCGCGCCGCTGCCACGGAATCAGGCCACCGCCCACCCTGATCGTGTACGAGTACGACGCAGCCGCCGACGGCGACGCCAGCGTGATGCTCTCCTTCAGCGCGTCCGGCGTCACCTGGTACTCAAGGCCCGCGCCCGGCACCACCCCCGGATAGGTGACCGTGTTCCCCGCAGCCCGCGGGCGGCCCGCGTGCGCTCCGTCCAGGCCCACCTCCAGCCACCCGCCGCCCGGCGCCTCGAACCGCACCAGCCGGCCCGGCGTCGTGCCGAAGAAACTGCGGAACGTGTTCGAGGTACTGCCGTACGCATAACCTGGCCGGGTGCTGGGCGCCACCGTAGTGTCGATCGGCTGCCACCGGCCGCGGGAATCCTGGTAGTTGACCGGGACAGCCGACACCGCCGCCTGCAGCCGGCCATCCGACAACTGATACACCCGGGTGTCTGCGGTGCGCCGCGCGGTCAGCTCCCGGACCCGCCGGGGCGCCGGCACCGCCACCTGGCGCGGGAGCCGGCCCGCGTGCGGGCCCCCGGCAGCCGCGATCGTGCGCGGCTTCGGCACACCGCCGCCGCTGCCGAGCCAGCCACGCGGATCCCACCACGGATGATGGCTGACCGACCCGGCCGAGCCCGGCGCTAAAACCGCCGGCGCCGGGCGGGAGCCGCCATGGCCGCCCAGCGGCAGCACCCCGGCCGCCACCAGCGCCCCCGCCGTCACCAGGGCAGCCAGCGGCGCGTACCAGCCGTACCTGCGCGCCGCCCCCATCACCCGTGCACGATTCACAGCCACTCCTCAAAACCGTCACCGATGCAGGCAGCATTCACCCGGGAATGGCCCGGGCTAAAGAGCCCGGCCTGAACCCTGGCCCAGCAAAAAAAGCAGAGAATCTAGAAGACAGCGGGAACTAGCAGGTCACCAGCGGTCAGCACAGGCAAGCCATTTAAGATCACCCTGCTGCGCAACCCGCACCACCAGCCTTCCGTCAGCGCGAAATGCGCAGAAGGAGCCATCCGGTCAATCCCGGCTATTCATACCCGATTCTGAACCGCTCCCGGACCCGTGCCTACCCCCCGATCGGCTGGTCTTCGATAGTCAGATCGGTGTCAGCAGCACGCAGCCGCCGCGCCCGGGCGTAACGCCCGCGAGCCGGCGGGCGCTTCGCCATACGCGGGGCCCGTCCGCGAGAACGGGCCCCGGCGGGACGCAGCCGCGCAGCAGCGGTCACGGAAGGTAACGGTTGGACGAGGTCACCCCGGCAGGCCAGCCCGCGCCGTGCTGCTGCCACGCCGAGCACTTCACCGAGCGGGAGCTCGACGTCTTATGCCAGGTCGCCGCCGGGGCAGCCAACGACGAGGTCGCCACCAGCATGAACATCAGCCGCCACACCGTCGCCGCGCACCTGCGCGCGATGCTGCGCCGCAGCCAGGCACGCAACCGGGCAGAGCTGGTCGCCCGCGCCTACGCCGCCGGCGTCCTGATCCCCCGCACCTGGCCGCCGCGCCGGTCCGGGCGACGCTGCCTCCAGTGATCGCTTCGCCGATGCCGCGTCCGGCGGGCTGCGCAGGCGGAACCTGCGGCCTGCCTCCCTGCTGAGGTGACCGGGTTCACGCCACCGTCGGCCAGTCCCTCCGCAGCTTGGAGTCGTCGCCCTGGCCTTACGTGCCTTGCACAACCATGACGGCAGCGGCGGGACGCGCTTCCTGGCAACGTGCCCGCCGTTTGCGGCTGGTGACAGCGTTCTTACCGACACGTCCTCCGTAAGTTCAGCCGGACTGAAGGTTCCTCACTGTGAACTCGCGGCGTTAGCGGTCGTCAGGACCGGAATAGCGGCGGATTCGTTTAGTCCGGGGTGCGTGGCGAGAAGAGGCCCTCGCCGTCGTTCTCGCCGAGCAGGAACGTGAAGCGGGCGAGGTCGTCGCGGAGTGATTCGACGCCGTAGGCCTCGCAGCCGACGAAGCGGGTCAGGGACTCGTTGACCGGCCCGTGGTCGATCGCGAGCCAGTCGTCCAGGAACTGAAGGAGCTGGCCGAGCTCCATGGTGTCGGCGGCGGCCAGGCTGAGGTTCACTGCCGCTGCCCGGCGGCGTGGCGGATGGCAGTGGTGACCAGCCCTAGCCCGAGTTTCCTGGCTAAGTTGATCTTGCTGGTGTTTCCGCAGGTGAGGTTATGTGCTTGGCGGCTTATCGCCTATGACCTAACTGCGTGGTGCCCACCGGGTCAGGTTGAAGGTCTCGTGTAGCTGCCGCTGCTGGTCGCTGAGCTCGGTGGTCATCCGGCGGGCTTTGGGCCGGCCTCTGTCGGAGGGGTAGATCAGGACGGTCTCGCCGATGGCGGCGAGCTGGCGGAGCAGTTCGCGGACGGACAGGTCCAGTCCGGCGTGCCGGACCTGGCGGCGCATGAGGCGGGCGATCTGCAGGGCCAGGACGCAGGTGAAGACGTGGACGCGGATGTTGTGCTCGGTCCAGTGGTGCATCGGGCTGAAGGAGACCACGCGGGTGTCTTTGAGCTGGCGGAAGGAGAACTCGGCCTCGGACTGGGACCGGTAGCCGGCGACGACCTCGGGCACGGGCCAGTCGTCGTGATCGGTGATCAGCACGTGCCTGCCGAAGATTTCCTCTTCCAGGACGGCGCGGGCGGCGGGGCTGGCCTCCCAGGTCAGGCGCAGGTCCCTGGGCTGGTCTCCGGTCAGCTGCCAGGTGATGACGCGGCGTACCCGGGGCTTGCGGGTGATCGACTCGATCTCGGCTTCTACCTTGTCCCGGCCGCGCCGGGTCCTGCCGCGGGCGAGAGTGGCGGCCAGCTCGTCCAGCTTCTTTCCGGCCTTGGCCAAGGTGGTGCCGGTGAACCCGGCGGCCTGGGCGGCGTGCAGTTCCGGGGAGTGGGTGAGGATGGCGCGCCGCTGCGCGCCGTAGACCTCGCGGCGGGTGTCATAGGCGGTCAGCCCGCCGAACCGCTCCCGGTCGACGACAGCGCGCACGCTGGCGGGCAGGGCGGTCAGGTCCGGGCAGTCGCTCGCGGGCACCGACCCGACGTAGCGCAGGCCGGTACGTGCCAGGTGCGCGAAGTTGCCCTCAGAGTTCTGGCCGGCGTCGAAGACCACCGTCATGTCCGCCGCGCCTGCCGGGACCCCGGCTGCGGCGCAGACCGCCTGATACCGCTCCAGCAGCTGGTCGATCATGGCGGGGAACTGGGTGACGTCGGGCCGGTCACCGGGGTAGGCGTGCCAGGTCAGCGGGATCCCGCCGTCCCGGGTCACGACCAGGCCCAGCCCGGCCAGCCGCAGGTCGGCGCGTTTCTGCCTGGCCTTGCCCCGCTGCGCGATGGGTGCCTTGCCGTTCCCGCTGTCGATGAACGTCGCGAAGTTCGTCATGTCGAGTGCCACCGAGGAGCAGTCCACCCCGGACAGTTCCACGATCCGCACCGCGATCGTGCGGGAGACCTCCTCCAGCTGCCCCGGCGTGACGGCGTGCATCGCGTCCCGGAACCGCCGGTGATCCAGCACCGAGGCGGGGATCTTGGTGAACCGGTCCGCGGCGGTGGCCTTCCACCAGTCCGCGAACGCCAGCTTGGAGCACGGCGCGACCAGCCGGTTCAGCGCCGCCAGCGCCAGGTAAGCCCCCGTGGACGCGCCCGCGTCCGAGCGCCGCGCCCCGGTGACCTCGTCGATGACCGCGGCCACGCCCAGGTCCTGCAGGATGCCCTAGGCCGCGGCCACGTCCCCGAACGCCAGGTGCCGGGTCCGCTCGGGCAGCACGGCGGCCTCGCGGGCATCCAGCAGCGCCTCGATGTCGGCCGCGGTGCCCAGGTAGCGTTCGGAGACCAGCTTCGGCTTGCCGCCGACCCAGCCCATCTCGCGCAGGTACCAGTACGGCTTCCCGCTGATCACCTTCTTGTACAGGCTTGCTATACTTTAGGTCATATGATACTTGCAAGATCAAGTCAAGGCGACACGCCGGATTAGCGCAGGCCAGGCCCGATTCCGGGCACGCATCAGACCATCAAGATCAACTTAGCCAGGAAACTCGGGCTAGGCATGCGGACCTCGTTCACCCGCAGGCCGACGTCAGCCTCCAGCCGGGCGGCCGCGTAGTTCCGGGCTGCAGGCGCGAACTTCCGGCAGGTGGCCAGCTCCTCGCGCCACCCGGAGAACAGCCGCCTCCGCCTCTCAGACCGTCGTCGGCATCATCGCCGACAGCCACCCGGCCGCTACCCGGCCAGTTCGGACCTAACACCCCGGCCTACAGCGGGGGCAAGCCAGACCGCTGGGTCTATCGCACCGGGTTGAAAGGCGCGAGTTCTGGGGGCGTGCGGCCCGTGGCTATGGCCTGGGCCAGGAATTGGCCGGTGGCCGGGCCGAGGGTGATGCCCCACATGCCGTGGCCGCCGGCCACGAAGATGCGCGGCGAGCGGGTCGCGCCGATGACCGGCAGCCCGTCCGGGGTGCATGGCCGGGCGCCGACCCAGTCCCCCGCCCGGCGGCCGGTATCGGCGCCCGCCAGCAGCACGCGCACGTCGTCGGCCATCGCGGTGACGCGAGCGGGGTCGAGGGCCGCTTCCGGACGCCGCAGTTCCATCACGCCCGCCACGCGCAGCCGGCCGCCGGGCATCGGCGTGCACGCCAGCCGCTGGGCCGGCAGGTAGACCGGGCCCGCGGGAAGCCGCGCTATCGGCACGGTGAAGCTGTAGCCGCGGCCGGACTGCACGCGCACGTGGACCCCGGCGCGCCGGGCCAGCGCCCCCAGCCACGCGCCGGTCGCCAGGACCACGCAGTCGCTGCGAGTCTCGTCGGCGCTGACGGTCTGGTCGTTGCTATGGTCCGCCCGGCCGCTACTGGCACCGCTGACGCGGGTGGTGATCGTGACTGCGCTGCCGTTGTCGTGCAGGGCGGTCACCTCGATGCCGGTGCGGATCGTGCCGCCACGCCGCCGGATGCTGTCCGCCAGCGCGTCCAGGAACGGGCCGGGGTCGAGGTAGCGCTGTCCGTGGATGCGCACGGCGGCCCGGGCCGCGCGGGTGAGGATCGGCTCGGCCTGCTGCACGGCCGGGCCGTCCAGCACGTCGAAGTCGACCCCGGCGCCGGGCCGGCGGGCGAACTCCCTGAGCTCGGCCAGCATCGGCGCGCGCTCGGCCGGGCTCTGATACGCAGCCAGCACCGGCTGGCCGGAGACAGCGGCGGGGGCAGCCGCCCCGCCCCCGGTGCCCGCGCCGCCAGCGCCGGCCAGCGCGTCAGCGTCGGCCAGCGCGTCAGCGTCGGCCAGCGCGTCAGCGTCGGCCAGCGCGTCAGCGTCGGCCAGCGCGTCAGCGTCGGCCAGCGCGTCAGCGTCGGCCAGCGCGTCAGCGTC
>Ga0307372_10005872_pt1 | contig 18201 bp, 12 predicted proteins | sample OX1MG_FD_202533 | JGI IMG/M metagenome (GOLD analysis project Ga0307372, IMG submission 202533) | Soil microbial communities from Risofladan, Vaasa, Finland - OX-1 | ecosystem: Environmental > Terrestrial > Soil > Coastal area > Acid sulfate soil | place: Finland: Risofladan, Vaasa | collected...
GGGAGCATGACATCGAGGAGGACGAGGTCCGGGTGCACGCGGTGAAACAGTCGGAGCGCTTCGTGACCGTCGCCGGCCGCCTCCACCGCGAAACCCTCGCGGGTGAGCCCCGACGCCAGTGCCTGCCGGTAGGACTCCTCGTCGTCGACGACGAGGACCAACGGCCGGTTGTCCCGGGCCGGGCCCGGTAGGGGGGGCCGGCCGCTCGCGGCCGGTGCGTTTGCGATTGCCACGCTCTGTCCAGCCTCAGGCAGCGTCGTGGGGGACCCGGGGCGGTCTGGACGGGAGAAGTGCAGGCGACGACGGCGGATGGGGGGTGGTTCGCACCGGCGTCGCCTGTGCGCGCGGGGAGGCGAACACCCGCGCCATGGTGGCCACTGACCCGAGAAGCCCGTTGCGGTGTGAGCGCCCCGGTCGGATCATGATGACCTCGGCCAGTGCTTCCTGGCCGCGATGACGTCTTGCGCCGGGAGTGGAACGATCCTCCCGGGCTGTGAGATCAATGTGCCGATCCACGGTCGTCATCGGCTGACACGCTACGAAGCCGAGGTGAACGTGCCGTGAAACCGTTGCAACCAACAAGTGTGCTGAAGATGAACTCTTCACCGTTCCCGCCCTGCTCAGAGGATTACGCTCCCAGACACACGAGTGGGAGGTACCGAATGACCGAGGCCATGGGCCACGGCGTGAACCAGCGCAAGGCCATACAGATGACGCCCGACGAGGTGGATGCGTTCCTCGCCGAGAGGCGCAACATGACGATGTGCTCACTGTCCCCCGACGGGTCCATCCACGCGGTGGCCATGTGGTACGGGTTTCTGGAGGGCTGCATCACTGTGGAGACGAAGGCAAAGTCCCAGAAGGTCCAGAACCTGCGCCGCAACCCGCGGTTGACCGTCCTCTTCGAGGACGGCGACTACTACGAGGAGCTCCGGGGTGTGGAGCTCGTCGGTCAGGCTGAGATCGTCGACGATCCCGACAGGCTGTGGCAGCTCGGCATCAGCGTGTACGAGCGCTACAACGGGCCCTACACCGATGAGCTCAAGCCCATCCTCGAGATCATGCTGCACAAGCGTGTCGCCGTGAAGCTCAACGTCGAGCGAACCGTGAGCTGGGATCACCGCAAGCTGGGACTGCCGTCGACACGACCGACCACGTGAAATTCAGCCTCCGGCAGTCGGTGGGGGTCCCGCCGGCCCGGGCGATGGAGGCGTACGGCTCCCCTTCGTTCTATGACGGGCGTCCGGCCCGCGACGACATCGACGTCCGCGAAGTGGTGCGCCATGAGGCGACCCAGGACCGTGTCCTGCTGGAAGTGCGGTTCGCCTTCACCGGCTCGGTTTCGCCCGCCGTCCGAGCCGTGGTGGACCCCGGGAAGATGTCCTGGATCACCCGGACCGAGCTCCTCCTCGCCGAAGGGCGCTCCAGCTGGACCGTGTTGCCGGACCACTATCCGGACCGGTTGCGCGCCAGCGGGACCTACCGGTTCGAAGAGGGTGATGCGGGGCCCGATACGTGTGACGTGGAGGTCGAGGGTGATCTGAAGGTCAGCGTGCCCATTGTGGGGCGTTCCGTCGAGAAGGTCATCGTCGGTGATCTGCGCGCCTACATCGCCGACGAGGTGGCGGGCATCACCGGCTGGGCCGGCTGACCCTCAACGACCAGGCTGGTCGCACACCTTCAACATCTGGGTCATGCCGTCTTCGATGCCGGCCGCCAGCACGTCGATGTCAGGGGTCGAGTCGTAGTCACCGGTGATGCCGAAGTTGACTTCACCGTCATAGGAGAAGATGGCGATGCCCAACCGCACTTGCCCGGCGAGCGGGACGTACGGAAAGGCCCGGATCATCCGGCGCCCGGCGGCATAGAGCGGGAACTGCGGCCCTGGCACATTCGTGGTGACGGTGTTCACGTTGCGCTGCGCCGCTCTGGTGGCGAGGCGCATCCCGAGGGCGAGCAGCATCGGTGGCGCGAAGCCCGACATGGAGGTGAGGGCCTCTCCCGCCACGGCCTGGCTCGAGTCCTTGAGCCCCTTCATCTGTTCGGTGATGACATGCAGACGCAAGGCTGGATCGTCGATGTCGACGGGCAGCTCGGCGAACATGGCGGAGACCTTGTTCTCGTAGGTGCCGTCGCCGACAGCTTTGCCCGACGCGTCGCGCGGCCGCACCGAAACGGGCACGAGCGTGCGCACGACCCGCTCGACGTCTTCGTCCCGTGCGAGGAGGAGCTCGCGGAACCCGTTGGTGATGCTGGCCAACACGACATCGTTGAAGGTCCCGCCGAGCGCCTGGCGGACCCGCTTGATGTCGCTGACCGACGTGGTGGCCCAGGCATACCGCCGGTGCGGGCCGATCGGCCCGTTGAGACTGGAGAGCGGCGTCGGGCGCACCAGCCCGCCGAGGGAGAAGATCCCACCGGCGACCTCGAGCGCATAGCCGGCCATCCGGCGCAGGGCCCGCGTCTGCGCCCGCGCCGCTCGGACCTGCTCGTAAGGCGACAGGACGACGTTCTCCAACGCGTCCAGCACGAGGTGGAGCGCGGTGGGCTCGGGCTGCGGCGTCCACTGCGACGGCGGTGGCCGCACAGAGTCCGCGCTCAGATCCATGATGACCGCCAGCAGGTCGGTGCCGGAGATCCCGTCGACCAACGCGTGGTGCGTCTTGGCCAGCATCGCCCAGCGCCCGTCCTCGAGGCCCTCGACGGCCCAGATCTCCCAGAGGGGCTTGGAGCGGTCGAGTTGCTGGGCCATGACGCGGCCGACGAGCTTGCGGAGCTCACTCTCGCCACCCGGAGAGGGAAGCGCCGTGTGGCGCAGGTGGTACTCAATGTTGAAGTGCGGGTCGTCGACCCAGACGGGCCGCCCCAGCTCGAAGGGCACGGAGCGGACCTTCTGGCGGTACCGCGGGACGAGGTCCAGCTTGGCGTCCACCATGGCGACGATGTCGCAGAAGGGCGGCGGCGGGCCCTCGAAGATCGCGACCGACGCGATGTGCATGTGGGAGACGTGGTCCTCGATGTGGAGGAAGGATGCGTCCAGCGGACTCAAGCGATCAGGACTCATCGAGCCTCCCTTCGGGTTCCCCGTGCGCAGCGTACTCCCGGGCCGCTCCGGATTTCCGGGCTCAGCCCGCGGAGGCGGCGGCGAGGGGGCGATCGAGGGAGGCGAGCACGGGCGTGGCGAGAATGCGCTCGCGGGTCTCCTCGTAGGCGGCCTCGATCACCCGCGGGCTGCGGTCCTCGGCCATGGCGCGCAGCCCCATGGCGCGGCGTGACTCTGCACCGGGCTCGAGGCGGACCACCTTCATGCCGGCGTCCTCCAATCTGGTGATTTCCCGCTCCATCCGCCGGTGCACGGTCCGACGGATCCACCCGTCGGCCCCGCTGACACTGCCATTGGCGGCCGACATGGAAGAGATGACGAGCACCACGTCGAGCTCTTCGGACCGCAGGACGTCAGCGTTCGTGGCCGAGTGCACGCCGCCGTCGACATACTCGGTGTCACCGATGTCCACCGGCCGGAAGTAGCCGGGGATGGCACACGAGGCCAGGACGGCCTCGGCCAGTCGTGCCGACGGAGCCCCGTCGCGGCCGAAGACGACCCGGGCCCCGTCCGATCGGCGGACAGCGCAGATGCGGAGGCCTCCGGGCCAGCGACTGCCGATGTGCTCGTCGAGTCCCCGGGCCCGCTCGGAGATGTCGATCCGGCCCCGGGGGAGCAGGGTCATGGCCGCGACATCGGGCCGGAAGGCGAAGGGCCGGCGGACGGTCCGGGAGATCAGAGCGGTGGACGGAAGGTTCCAGGGGCGCAAGAACGATCCGACCGACGGGGTGGGCAGTGGCTCCACGTCGGCGGGGAGGATGCGGCGCAGGATGGCCGCCCCGCGCCGCGACGGGCGCACCCCGTACAGCGAGGCGGCCAGGTCCGTGGCGGGAACCCCGACCCGCAGCGCCGCCCCGGTGACCGAGCCGGCAGAGGTACCCACGATGATGCGCGCCTCCCGCGGATCCCAAGCGGTCTCGCGTTGCAGGGCAGAGAGGACACCTGCCTGGTAGGCCTGGCCCACGACGCCGCCGGCACCGAGCACCAGGCCGATGGCCGGAGCCTGCCGGCCCCCGAACCCCCCACGGATCACGTTCACCACCACCCTTTTCTACCCGGTGGCGGAATTGTTTACCCGGCGGTGCAAATGTTTGCGTGCCACCTGACCAGGGATTTGCGAGCGGCTTCGGGGAACCCCAGTCTGCAATCCCCCTTGCCATCTGCGAAGCGGATCTGACTTCGACCCCTGGTCAGGACTCCAGGAAGCGGAGCACGGCGAGGACGCGGCGATGGTCCTTCTCGGAGACGGGGAGATCGAGCTTGGCGAAAATATTGGCGACGTGCTTCTCGACCGCGCCCTCGCTGACGACGAGCGCGTTGGCGATGGCGGCGTTGGACCGGCCCTCAGCCATGAGGGCGAGCACCTCCCGCTCCCGTGCCGTGAGGACGGAGAGTGAGTCGGTTCGCCGCGTTGCTCCCATGAGCTGCGTGACGACTTCGGGGTCCAAGGCGGTACCTCCTACGGCGACCCGTTCCAGTGCCTCGACGAAGTCGCTGACATCGGCCACCCGGTCCTTCAGGAGGTAACCGATCCCGGCGGCATCGTCGGCCAGCAGGTCGGCCGCATAGCGGGTCTCGATGTACTGGGAGAAGAGCAGAATGCCCAGCCCTTCGTAACGGGCGCGCAGATCGAGGGCCAAGCGGAGTCCCTCGTCGGTGAAGGTCGGTGGCATGCGGATGTCGATCACCGCGACGTCGGGCGGGTTCTGCGCGACCGAGCTCCGGAGTGCGGACGGGTCCCCGACCGCGCCGGTCACCGTGAAGCCACGGTCCACCAGCAGTTGGACGAGGCCGTCGCGCAGGATGGCGGAATCCTCGGCGATGGCGACGCGAAGCGAGCAGTCCGTGGTCACGAGGCGAGAGGGAGGTCGACGGTCACGACGGTCGGTCCGCCGGGCGGGCTGACGAGATACAGATGCCCGTCGACGGCGTGCACGCGGTCGACCAGGCCGGCCAGGCCACTCGACGAAGAGCCGACCGTGCTCAGCTGTGCCCCGCCGGTGCCGTCGTCGCGGACGACGAGGCGCAACCAGGTCCCGTGCTGCGCGCAGGAGACGGTTGCTCGCGAGGCGTGCGAGTGCTGTGCCACATTGGCCAGGAGCTCGGCGACGCAGAAGTAGGCGATGGCCTCGATGGCCGGCGTCGGCCGGGCCGCGATGTCCACGGTGAGCTCGGTGGGCACCGCGCTGCGTGCGGCCAGCGTGGCCAGGGCGCCCTCCAAGCCGATGTCGAGTGCGGGCGGATGGATGCCACGGGCGATGTCGCGCAGCTCGGTGATGGCCTCCTTGGCCCCACGGTGCGCGGCGTCGACGAGCTCGCGCACCCGGTCGAGGTCGACCTGCTCGGGATCGTTCTCCAATTTCTCCTTGGCCATCCCCAACCGCATGGCCAGCGCCACCAGTTGCGCCTGCGTTCCGTCGTGAAGGTCACGCTCAATGCGACGCAGCGTCGCCGCCGACGCATCGACGGTGTGCGTCCGGGCCTGCTCCAGGGACCGCACCCGGGTCGCCATGGGATCGGGCCCGAGCAGGCTGCGGATCAAGAGACGATCGACGTTGACGAAGCCGCGCATGACCCACGGCGCGGCGAAGAACAGGATGCCGCCGAAGATGAAGATGGCCGCCTCGTGGATGAAGCTGGTCGAGTCGAACCCGTGGAGGTCTCCACCAGGGAAGAACTTCTGGACCGGGCCCCAGACTGAGGGCCCGCCCCCGCCCTGCCCGAAGAGAGGATGCACCAGGCAGGCGAAGGCATCCCACCACACGCTGAAGGCGACGAAGACACCGAGAATGGACCACGGCACCTTGAGTGCGAGGTAACCCACGGCGCGCCATGCCACGCGGTCGCGGAGGCAGGACTGGAGCCAGCCCAGGAACCCCGGCCTGTTGGTGAACGGCTGGGGATCCTCCACCACCTCACCCAACATGTTGCGTGCCAGGTTCCGCTCGAGGCCTCCGACACCACGCCCGATGCGCAGCGAGAACGCCAGGAGGGCAAGGCCGAAGAAGGTGATGGCGAGGACGAGACCGGCGAACATGGTCATTGCCACGAAAGCCAGCCCTACCCCGGCCAGGACCGAGCCCAGCAAGAAGAAGGCGAGTTCGCTCCACACCCGCTTGGTGAACGGTTGGTGCCAAATGTGCTGCACGAGAGCCTTGAACCGGATGACCTGTTCTTCGGTCATGGCCAAAGAGAGCTCACGCCCGCGGATGCGCACCCGGACGCTGCTGTCGTCGGTCTGTTCGGGCGCCACTTGATCGGGCGTCACGCGTCCCGCCGGTTGAGCAGGAGGCCACCCAGCCCGAGCGCAGCGGCGCAGTAGGCGAGCATCAGCACGACCCCGATTGTGACCGAGACGGCGTTGCTCTGCCGCTCGACCGCCGCGATGGAGTTGGCGAAGATCAACTCGGGGGCGAAACGGGCGATGCCGTGCGAAATGGAGTTGAACAGGATGGGCACCAGGAAGGTGACTCCGGCGAAGACAGCGACGGCACCGGCGGTGTGGCGGATCACGGTCCCGATACCCAACCCGAGGAGCGCGAAGAGGGCCAGGAAGACCCCGGAGAGGGCGACGGCCCGCAGCACGCCGGGCTGCCCCAGGGCGGCCGTGGGCGCCCCGCCGCGGAGGACGGCCTGACCCTCGAAGAAGGAGACGAAGCTGAGCACTTCGCCGATCAGGAGTGTCCCCAGCCCGACGACGAGGATCTTGGCGCTCAGCAGCACGCCCCGTCGCGGCATGGCGCCCAGCGACGAGCGGATCGTCCCGGATCCGTACTCTCCGCTCATGGCCAGGATTCCGAGCACGCCCAAAGCCAGCGAACCGATGGCGAGGCCGGCCAGGGACTGGTTGGTGGGATCGAATCCCTGATACCAGGAACTGGAGTGATGCAGTGCACCATGCGCCGCCAGGAAGGTGACGAGCAACGTCCCGACAGCGGTGATGGCCAATGTCCACTGCGTCGATCGCAGCGACAGGAGTTTGGTCCACTCGGCCCGCATGGTCTGCCGGAGTCCGGCGCGCCAACGGTGTGACTGGCCCGCGGGCGCGCGGCGCGCGGCTGCGGGAGCTGTGATGGGGAGAGTCGTCATCGAATGTCCTTTCAGCGGGCCGGCAGTGCATCGCGCACGGCCACCCGGTCGTTGGTCTGCGAGCGGTACTCGACAGACGAGCTCGTCAGCTCCATGAACACGTCTTCGAGCGAGGCGCGTAGCGGGGTGAGCTCGTGCACCGTGAGCTCCTGGTCAGCGGCCAGCTCTCCGATGTCGGCGGAGGTCAGGCCGGAGGCGACAATGGAGCCGTCGTCGTGGACGACCGGCCGCGCCCCGGCCCTCGAGAGGACCGAGACGAACCGCTGGGGCGTGGGCGACACGATACGAACGGCGTCGCTCTGGTGGCGTGCAACGAAATCATCGACACTGGTATCTGCAATCAGCGTGCCGCGGCCGATGACGACGAGCCGTTCCGCTGTGAGCGCCATCTCGTTGATCAGATGACTCGAGACGAGCACGGTCCGGCCTTCGGCGGCCAGGTCTCGCAGCAGGTGGCGCACCCAGCGGATCCCTTCGGGGTCCAGACCGTTCACGGGCTCGTCGAAGAGCAGCACGCCCGGATCACCGAGGAGGGCGGTCGCGATCCCGAGCCGCTGTCCCATGCCCAGCGAGAACTTGCCGGCGCGACGGTCTGCCACCGCGGTCAGCCCGACGACGTCGAGCACGGCGTCGACCCGAGCCCGGGGAATGTCGTTGGCCTGAGCCAGCCAGCGCAGATGGCTCCGCGCACTCCGACCCGGGTGGAACGCCTTGGCGTCGAGCAGGGCCCCCACCTCGCGCAACGGCCACGCCAATTCGGCGTAGTTGCAGCCGTTGACGAGCGCAGATCCGGCATCGGGACGGTCCAGTCCGAGGATCATGCGCATGGTGGTGGACTTCCCCGAGCCGTTCGGGCCGAGGAACCCTGTCACGACACCCGGTGAGACGGTGAAGCTCAGGCCGTCGACCGCCACCGTGTTCCCGTAGCGCTTCGTCAGCCCGTGCGTGACGATCATGCGTCTCCTTTCGCAGCCGGGGGCCGGACATTCCGCACCGCCGTTCCCAGCATGAGGCCCCGCCGTGTCGCTGAGAATGGCCCTACCGGGCGTCCGGGACTGGGGGTAGCACCAGTCCCGGACGGAAGGGTCAGCCCGTGGCCGACGCCACGGGCGACCCCGGCCAGGCCCGGTAGCCAGGTGGCCGGTCGGGGGGCGCGGCGTAGCTGGTGACCGAGCCCCCCACCGTGAACATGGGCACGGGTCCCGACGGCACCGTGCCCGACTTGTAGCGGGCACCGCCGTTGACGTAGCGCATCAGCCCGTTGCCGTTGGTCCCTTCCTCGTCGGGACCCTTCGCCGTGGCGTCATACCAGAGGAAGGTGTAGTCGGCGGGCGACGAGTAGCTCGGGCGGGGAGCCGCTCCCTGGTATCCGTAGGCTTCGAGCGGTGAAGTCGGGCCGCCACCGGCCGGCGGGGCGCGGAACAGTCCCGTGGCGAAGGTGGAGGGGGTGAGGTCGGGCCCGGCCAGTTGCACGCCGGAAAAGAACTGCTGGATCGGCGGGATGATGGCCGGCGCGGCCAGCGAGGCCGGCGATGCGTTGGGCCCGTACCACCACCGGTAGAGGCGGTCGGCGTCGCCGGAGCCCACCGGCACCGGCACGGCGAGACTGCTGACGCCGAAGGCGTGAGCCCACTCGCTCTGGTTGTAGTACCGCCCGAGGGCAGCGGTGTCGGTGAGCACGATGCCGGTGATGATCCACTCGGGGAAGTAGCCGATGCTGGCGCAGGCCTTGGTGAGGTAGATCGGCATGATCGGGTCCCCGGCGAAGACCACGCTGGTTGCGCCCGATGCCTTGAGCTTCTCGGCGATGGTGGCGGCCTGGGTGGGCAGCGTGGTCAGGTTGAGGGTGTACGACAGGGTGTTCGGCGACGCCATGTTGGCGTGGCCCGCCGTCAACTTCTTGGTCAGCGATGCCACGAGCTCCGCGCTCCCGGGGGCGGGCGGCTCCGAGGTCTCGCTCACCACAATGAACTGGCGTTTCTTCGTGTGGAAGGAGGGCTCGCCGGCCCAGATGGCGTCCTTGCCGTTCAGCTTGGCCAGCAGGTACCCGACGGTCTCGTAGAGCGAGGTGTCGGCCGTGGGCAGGTTGGCCCACTGGTAAGGGGCGTTCTGTTGGACTTGCCCGTTGTGGGCGGAGTCGCCGCAGGCCATGCAGAGCACATGGAGGCGGGCCAACTCGTCCTCGTAGGCGTCGGTCTCACCGGCACCGCCGATGGAGGCGAAGGCGTGGAGTTGCTGGGCGACCGTGACGGCATCGGCGTGAGCGGCCACGGGATCGGTGTCGGCCCCGGAGGCGGTGAAGGGGATGAGGTTGATGTGCCGCCCGTACAACTCGTAGGTCTTGTTGAACATGTTCACGTAGGCCTGGGCGGTGGCGAGGCCCTGGGCGTTGGTGCCCGCCGCATTCGAGATCGTCGACGCCAGTCCACCTGGCTGCATCTGGTAGTAGACGACGTTGATGGTGCTGTCGGTCACACCACCGGAGGTGGCGCCACCATTGGACGCCCCCGCGGCCGGCACCGGCACGCAGGGCGGGGAGTAGACGCTCGGGATTTTCAGCCGGCCCGTGTGATGGTCACACTGGGACCCCCAGTTGTAGGCGGATGTCTTGCCGAGCTTGGCCGCCGCGGCGTAGGTGAGCGGCACCGTGGCATGCACGACGGGGGCCGTGCCCGCCGTGCCCGCCGCGCTCGTCGACGTGGTGCCCTTGTTCTCGTGCATGGTGGCCGAGACGCCGGCGGCCACGAGCGCCGCCACAATCAGGACGACCGGCCCGGCCCGGCGCAGCAGGCTGACCTTCGGCCAGGGCCGCCCGGCGCGCTGTGCGCGCTCGTCGGTGTCACTCATCGGGGCCCACCTCCGTGGTCGTGGTCGTCGCAGTCGCGCCGGCAGACGCGCCGGCGCCGGCCCCGACACCCGGGCGCGACAGCGCCAGTGGGTCGGAACCGAGGAAGGCCTCGCCGACGACGGGCGACTCGAGGACATCGTGCGGTGGCCCGCTGAGGAGCACGGCGCCGCGGTCCATGGCCACGAGGCGATCGGCCAGCTCGGCGATGAAGGCGATGTCGTGCTCCACCACGAGCAGGGTCGCATCGAGGCGGTCGCGCACCGAGCGGAGGAGGCCCACCATGGCCTCGACCTCACGCTGGGCTACGCCCGACGACGGCTCGTCGAGCAGGACGACGGACGGCTGGTGGGCGACGACGGCGGCCAGGTCGACCAGGCGCCGGGAGCCGGTCGACAGCTCGCTGACCAGGTTGTCGGCGTAGCGGTCGAGGCCGAACATGTCGAGGAGCTCGTCGACGCGCTCGTGGACGGCGGCCTCGGTCCGCACCTGCAGCGGCAGGCGAAGCATTGCGTTGAACGGGTCGGCTACGTCAGTGAACCGCTCGAGCGACACGGCCAGGGCGTCGCGGACGGTGAGGCCCGAGAACAGGCGCGAGTCCTGGAACGAGCGACCCAGGCCCAGGCGGGCACGAGCCGACGCCGTGCGGTCGGTGATGTCGGCGCCGGCCAGATCCACCCGCCCAGAGTCGGGACGGAGGAAGCCGGAGACGACGTCGAAGAGCGTCGTCTTGCCGGCGCCGTTAGGCCCGATGATGCCGACGATCTCGCCGTGCTCGGCGTGCAGCGAGACGTCGTTGAGGGCGGCGTTGCCGCCGAAGCTGAGCGAGATGCCGCGCACCTCGAGCTCGGTCCGGTGATCGGCGTCGGCCGCCGCCGGTGCGAGGGCCTGCGCCCCGAGCGTCTCGGAGGCCTTCTGGAGGTAGACCGACCACAGCATCTCGGGATGGGCGGCCAGCTCGTCGGCGGACCCGGAGAAGCGCACGACCCCGGTCTCCATGACGTAGACGCGGTCGGCCACGGCTACGGCGACGTTCATAGACTGCTCCACCAAGAGAATGGAGGTGCCGGCCTGGCGCATCGACTCGATGGCGCCCAGGAGCTGCTCGACCACAATGGGCGAGAGCCCCAGCGAGAGCTCATCGATGAGGAACAGCTTGGGACGGGTGATGGTCGCCATGGCGAGCGCCAGCATCTGTTGCTGCCCCCCCGAGAGGTTGGCCGCCCGCTCGCCGCGTCGAGAAGCGAGCGAGGGGAAGGCGGTGAGCGCCTCGTCGATCATGTCGGCGTCGTGCTCGCCGCGGCGCCGGCCCTGCCAGGCCGCCACGCGCAGGTTGTCCTCGACGCGCAGGTTGGGGAAGATCCCCTCGCCTCCGGGGACCTGGGCGACGCCGAGCCGGGCGATCTCGTCGGGCGGCAGGTGGGTGATGTCGCGCCCGTCGAAGACGATGGCGCCGTGATCGGCCTCAACGACCCCGCCGATGGCCCGCAGCAGGGTGGACTTGCCGGCGCCGTTCGTGCCGACGAGGGCGACGATCTCACCCTCGGCGATCTCGATGGCCACGTCGGCCAGCACGACGACGCCGTCGTAGCCGACCGAGAGCTCGCGCACGGCGAGGAGCGGCAGCCGGCCGGCGTGGCGTTCCAGCAGCATCTGGGTCCGGGTGCGCATGGAGGTCCAGACGTCGCGCACGTCGCGCTCGATGAGACTGCCAGCGCTGGCCACGATGAGGCCGCCGATGACGAAGATCGGGACGAGGATGAGCAGGCCGTAGCGGAACCCCACGGCGTCGCCCAGCGCGCCCACGGCCGGCAGCACCAGGAATCCGGGCAGGACGAAGAGGGCGCCGATGGAGAAGCCGACCGAGCGCAACCGGGCCGGGATGGCGAGGGAGAGCGAGGCCAGCACGCCCGGTCCGACGATGGCCAGCGAGGCGTCGATGCCGGCGTTGCCGATGAAGGCCAACGGGACGTTCGGCGCCAGCGCGAACACCACGGCGAAGCAGGCGGCGACCATTGACGCCACGGCGAGCATGCGAAAGACGAGGCCGAAGCCGCGCCGGGCCAGGCGGGTGGCGATCACCGCGCCGACGGCGAGGCCCAACAGGTCGAAGAGTTGGATCGGCGCGATGAGATAGGCACGCTGCACGGCGTCGAGGTGGAACGTCTCCTGGTACTGCAGCGAGGCGAGGGAGGTGAAACCGGCAATGGCGGCGGCCAGGAACGGGAGCGCGATGAAGATCCGGCGCAGCACGCCGATCTTCCAGACCGTCCGCCAGGCCTCGCCGAGGGAGGGCGGGGTCTCGACGGGGATGTCGAGCGGCGCGGCGGCCGGTTCGGCGGGCGCCGCGGGCAGGTCGTCGAGGGGGGCGGACTCACCGCGTTCGGAGGACAGCATCTGCTCGCTCAGCTCGAGCTGCTCGTGGCGGCCCCGCACGGGCTCGCGCAGGCGCAGGCCGATGATGACCACGACGACGATCGGCACGGCGAAGAAGAAGAACGGGGCGCGCCACGAGAAGACGGCCGCCAGGCCGGCACCGAGGAGGACGCCCACGATGGCCCCGATGCTGATGCCGGAGCGGTGCGCCGAATACACCCGCGGCCGGGCCGGGACGGGGTAGTAGTCGGCCAGCAGCGAATTGTGGGTGGGGAAGATCACGGCCTGCCCCATGGAGACGCCGACCAGCATGATGGTGGCGATCACGACGCCCTGGGCGACGCCGAGGCCGATGGAGAACGCGGCGCCCACCAGCGCGCCCACCAGCGCGATGCGCACCCGGTTGGTCCGGTCGGCCAACACGGCAATGGGCAGGGTGCAGGCCAGCGCCGCCGCGCCGGCGATGGCGACGATCAACAGGATGCCGGCGTTGGTCAGGTGGAACGCGTCGCGGATGTTCGGGGTCAAGACGTTGAAGGCGCTCTGGGTCGCCTGGTCGAGCAGCTCGATCCCGAACAGCACGCCGAGCGGGAACAGCGAGGCGCCGCCACCGAGCTTGGCCAGCCGGCTCACGGAGTCAAAGCTCCTTCGACCGCGCCGGGCACCGCCGGCGGGGCGGCTCGGCGGCGTCGGGCCAGCCCCTCGAGCGCCCAGTCCCGCAGGTCGTAGCAGAGCCCGGCCAGCCCGCGGGGGAAGAGGATGAGGACGAGCAGCACGCCGAGAGCGGACGGGAACAGTTGCCAGCTTGGCGGCAGGTAGATGGTGCTGCCCTCCACGATGGCGGCGCCGAGGATGGCGCCGAAGGCCGAGCCCAGTCCGCCGACGGCGGTCGAGGTGAAGACGATCAGGCTCGCGGGCACCAGGAACGACGCCTCCTCGTACTGCTGGTTCACCACCAGGAGGAGGCAGCCGGCCAGCCCGGCGATGAAGCCCGAGATCGCGAAGGCCGTGAGCTTCGCCTGCACGACGCGGACGCCGTAGCCCTCCGCCGCTCGCTGGTTGGCCGGCAACGCGCGCAGCACCCGGCCGGTGCGGCTGTGGCGCAGACCGTGCAACGCCACGAGCACGAGCACGAGGACGCCCAGGCAGAGCTCGAACACCTCCGACTGCGAGGTAATGGAGAGGCCGAAGAGGTACGGCGTCCCGAGCTGGCCCTGGGGGATCCAGGAGAATTCCTGACGGACCAGCAGGTAGCCCGAGGCGGCCAGGCTGAAGGCGAGCGTGGTCACGGCGGCGAACATGCCGTCGAGCCGCAGGGTCGGGATGCCGACCACCACGGCCACGACGGCGGCGGCGGTGCCGGCCAACAAGAAGGCGAGGCTGAGGTCCCAGTGCCAGTCGAGGAGCGCCACCGCGCCGACGGTGGCGCCCACGGCGGCGAACGACATCTGGCCCAGGCTCACCTGCCCCGACCACCCCGTGAGCACGACCACCGAGCAGCCGACGATGGCCAGCACGACGAGCCCCGAGCCCCGGATCAGCTCACCGGGTCCCATCCAAAGCGGCAGCGTGCAAACGGCGGCGAAGGCGACCAGTGCGGCAACCGGCGTGCCCACCCGCACTTCGGTGAGGTCCCGCAGCGCCGCGGGCAGGTCGCGCACGCTCCCGGCCAGCGCCAGCGAGGACTCGACCTCGCGGTCGGTCCGGTTCGCCAGCAGCTGGCGCACCACAATGGCGCCGAACACCACCCCGGCCAGGACCGCCAGGCCGAGGGCCGGGTTGGTGGGATCGTTCCAGGCCACCCCCTGTTCCAAGATCCCGAGCGCCACGGCGGAGGTGGCGATGACGGGCAACTCGGTGAAGTTGCCCAAGGCGAGGGCGGCCAGGGCGGTGACGAGGGCGGTCAGGCCGTAGGTGGGATCGAGGGGGAGCCCGAGGATGGTGGCCTGGAAGAAGATGCTGGCGAAGGACAGGACGCCCGCGACCACCCAGGTCACCGACTGCAGACGCCCGACCGGGATGCCCAGCATGGAGGCCCGGTCGCGCCGGTCGCCGACGGCCTGCACGGCGAGCCCGATGTCGCTGCGGGTGAACCAGAGGGAGACGCCGGTCAGGCACGCCACCGACACGATGACAGCCACCAGGTGGTCGGCGGTGAAGACGACGGGGCCGACGTGCCAGGCGAGGTGCCACGGGAAGGAGACCGTCGCGCTGGCGATGGGGGTCTGGCCCCAGATGCGCGGGATCAGGAGGCTGAGCACGACCAGCAGTTGGGCGAGCCCGATGGTGGCCACCGTCAGGATGAGGCGCGGCGAGCGCCGGAACCGCCGCACCACCACGATCTCGACCGTGGCCGTGAGGAGGATGGAGGCGACCAGGCCGGTGGCCAGCCCGACGAAGTAGTTGACCCCCGAGAACGCGATCAGGCCGACGGCGAGCACGGCGGGCGCCGTGCCGAGATCGCCCTGGGCGAAATTGATGACCTTGTTCAGGCGGTAGGTGAGCCCGAGCCCGACAGCCATGAGGGAGCCGAGGAGGCCGAGCACGGCGCCCTGGAGCCAGACCCCGAAAGGGATCGGGAAGAGGACGAGCTGCAGGGCGAGCACTGCGCCGACGGAGCCGACCGCCGCCACCGCGGTCGAGGTACGTCCCGGCAACCGCAGATGGGTACTCAGCGACTCATGCCCTTCTCATGGCGTCATGCCGCATTGGCGAACTCGCCCCCCCGGGTAGCTCACATGCCTCACCTACCGGTGCGCGCTCAGGGTAGCGGTCCGGTCTGATCCACGCCCGGCTTCTTTCCGGCCGTCGGAGCGGCGCCGTCATGCGACATCGGTACCCTTGGTGCGCAGCGGCCTGGGGGACACCCTGAGTGGGACCAAGAACACTCAGGGACATCCCCGATAGCCCCATGGTGGGCTCGGCGCGATCATCGAGGAGATCGCGGAGGGGGACCGGTTCCTTTCCACGTCCCAACGCGCTTCGGCATATCTGCGACTGACGAAACGAGGAATGGTGACGCTCACCGACCCAGCTCCGCCGCCACAACGTCCGGCATCGCCGGCTGCCTACGCAGTCGACCTACGGAAGACCTACGGGACGGGCGAGGCGACGGTCAATGCCTTGGCCGGCGTGAACGTGACCTTCGAGCGCGCTCGCTTCACCGCCGTCATGGGCCCCTCCGGATCGGGCAAGTCGACGTTGATGCACTGCATGGCGGGCCTCGACCGCCCGACGTCGGGACAATCATTCGTCGGGGACCTTGACATCGGGCGCCTCGACGACAGCGGGCTGACAGAGATGCGACGTGACCACATCGGCTTCGTGTTCCAGTCGTTCAATCTCGTCCCCACTTTGACGGCGGCGGAGAACATCACGTTGCCGGCTGACCTGGCCGGGCGGAAGGTGGACAAGGAGTGGTTCGACTACCTGGTCGATCAGCTCGGTATCGCCAGCAGGCTGTCGCACCGCCCGAACGAAATGTCCGGCGGCCAGCAACAGCGCTGCGCCTGCGCCCGGGCCCTGATCAACCGACCCGACCTCGTCTTCGCCGACGAGCCCACCGGGAACCTCGACTCGAATTCCAGCGCCGAGATGCTCTCGTTCATGCGCCGCTCCGTCACTGAATTCGGACAGTCCATCGTCATGGTCACGCATGACCCGCACGGGGCCGCCTATGCCGACCGGGTCGTCTTCCTGGCCGATGGCAACACCGTCGACGAGCTGATCCAGCCGACCGCTGACTCGGTGTTGGAGCGCATCCGCGCCCTGGGAACCTGACATGTGGCGTGTGACCATCAAGGGGCTCCTCGCGCACAAGCTGCGACTGGCCCTCACCGCACTGGCCATCGTGATCGGCGTGACGTTCATTGCCGGAACGTTTGTGCTCACCGACACGCTGCACAGCACGTTCAATACGCTCTTCAGCAACATCTACCAGAACATCGACTTCCAGGTTCGCGGCGTGGCGCAGTTCGGGAGTGGGGGGATGGCAACGAGAAACCCTGTACCCGAATCGGTCCTGTCGACCGTCCGCGGCGTGCCCGGTGTCGAAGCCGCCGATGGATCGGTCGCCGGATACGCGCAGTACATCGCACCCGATGGCAAGGCGATCACGACCGGCGGAGCGCCGACCCTGGGGATCTCCTTCGACCCCAACCCGCAACTGTCGCAGCTGCGGATCTCCCAGGGCACAGCCCCGACGTCCTCGAACGACGTCGTCATGGACCTCGGAACCGCTGAGAAGTACCACTTCAGAGTGGGTGAGCAGGTGCGGATCCTGCTCGAGGGACCGACGAGGACCTTCACCATCACAGGGTTGGCCAACAATCTAGCCGGAGTGACTCTCGCCGCCTTCCACACGCCGACGGCCCAGAAATTGCTGGGTGAAGTGGGCAAGTTCGACACCGTCAACGTCGTGACGAAACCGGGAGCGGATAACGCGACGGTGGAGCGCGCTATTGCGCACGCCCTGCCCCGTGGCGAGGAGGTGGTGACCGGTCAGACCGTCATCAACGAGGCGACCAGCGACATCAGCCAGGCGCTCGGCTTTCTCAACACCGCGCTGTTGGTGTTCGCGTTCATCGCATTGTTCGTGGGCGCTTTCACCATCGTGAACACTTTCTCCATCATTGTCGGGCAGCGCACGCGCGAACTGGCGCTGCTCCGCATTGTGGGCGCGAGCCGCAGGCAGGTCTTCCGCTCCGTGCTCCTCGAGGCGTCGATCGTCGGACTGGTGTCGTCCCTCATCGGGCTCGGCCTGGGGGTCTTGGCCGCAATCGGGCTCGAAGCGCTGCTGAGCGGATTCGGCCTCACGTTGCCTTCCGGCCCACTGGTCTTCGAGGCCCGCACGGTCATCGTCTGTCTTGTGGTCGGGGTGGGCGTCACCGTGGCGTCGGCCATCAGCCCGGCCCGCCGTGCCGTGCGTATCCCACCGGTCGCTGCGGTCTCGGATCAGCAGAGCGAGGTCGAGATCTCACTGCGTCGGCGATTCACCTGGGGTATCGGCATCACGGTCGTCGGCGTGGCCGCCCTGGCGCTCGGGCTGACAGCGCCTGCCATCGCCCTGGTCGGCCTGGGGGCAGTCCTGATCTTCATCGGGGTGGCCCGGCTCGCACCGGCGGTCGCCCGCCCGATGGCGAGTGTGATCGGTCGACCCCTGGCCCGCCTGTTCGGCATGTCGGGCCGGCTGGGGCGGGAGAACTCCATGCGCAACCCGCGGCGCACGGCGCAGACGGCCTCGGCACTCATGGTGGGCCTCGCCCTGGTTTCGGCCATCGCCGTGTTCGGCGCTTCGCTCTCTCGCTCCGCGACGAGCAGCGTGGACAACGCCATCAGCGCCGACTTCATCATCACCGTCCCCAACAACGCCCAGGGGGGCTTCAGCAACACCGTCGGGCCGACTGCGGCCTCCGTCGACGGCATCACGGCCTCATCGACCGTCTACCAGGACCAGTTCGAAGTAAAGGGATCCCTTGAGAAACTCACCGCTGTGTCGACGCGCGACCTGGCCGACACGGTCATCCTCAACATGACGTCCGGCTCGTCGTCGACACTGGCCGACGGCCAGCTGCTGATCGACACGAGCACGGCCAATTCGAAGCACCTGGAGGTCGGCGACATCGTCCCGGTGAAATTCGCCAAGACGGGGAAGTCGACCATGCGGATCGGCGGCGTCTTCAAGGCCAACCAGTTGATCGGCAGCTACCTCGTGGGAGACGGTTTCTTTCTCGACCACTTCCAGAACGAGCTGCCAATTGCCGTGTTGCTCAAGACAGATGGGAGCCCG